>Ga0102590_1000525_pt1 | contig 82961 bp, 86 predicted proteins | sample AraplaMF_Col_mMF_FD_76859 | JGI IMG/M metagenome (GOLD analysis project Ga0102590, IMG submission 76859) | Arabidopsis root microbial communities from the University of North Carolina, USA - plate scrape MF_Col_mMF | ecosystem: Host-associated > Plants > Roots > Endosphere | place: USA... | reverse complement strand
AATATATCGGCGCCTCGATCTCGTCGGGCTGCATCCGCCTGACCAACGAGGACGCGATCGATCTCTATGATCGCGTCAAGGTCGGCACGATCGTGGTCGTGCTCGAGCCGAAGCACGGCGACTCGCCGTACAATTCGCGGCTGGCGCTCGGCGGCAGCCAGACCGGGCAGGCCGGCAGCTACTGATCAGCTCCTGATCTCGGAAATTCAAAAGCGCCGGTTTCACCGGCGCTTTTTTGTTGCCGGCTTCGACGGCTGATCCTTCTTCCCGGATGCCGGCTTGTGCTCGGGCGAAGAGGATTTCTCCGCCGCCTCGTCGTCGGCGCCTTCCTTGGCGTCGGGCTTGGCCGCGCGACCTCGCGCGGCGGCGCCTCCTCGGGGCGCTCCGCCGGCAAAAGCGGCGCGACCTGCGGCAGGGGATCCCAGACGTTCCACTGGCAGATCCGGTAGTCGTTGCGCCGCTGGGCAAGATCGAGATGGATGTGGTCCTCGTGGTACCAGTCCGAGCCCGGGCCCAGCACCGTGGAAAAGCGCGCGCAGACCGAATGCAGCACGCGCTCGCGCACCTCGCGCGACAGGGTGCGGTCGGTGAGGCCGATCGACTGCCCGTTGGCGAGCTTGACGGCGCGGACGTCGAGGGCGTTGGCCTTGCCGTGCTCTGACAGCATCGCGCCGGCGATACGGTTGCGGCCCCGGCACTCGAAACTGTCGAAATTGTCGAGATCGCTGACGGTCGTGCCGAGGCTCGCGGCCAACGGCACCATGTCCTTGCGCACCCAATCGGCGATTGCCGAGGCCATGGTGCAGCGGAGGATCGCCGCCGGCTTCACCGCCACCTTGCGCTTGTCCGGCAGCACGATCGCCTCGAGCCGCACCAGATCCTCGCCGCCGCAGGCGCCGGGGCCGCGAATATCGGGAATGGAGGGCGCGACCGCGATCTCCTCGGTCAGCGCGAGGCGGCAGGCCGAGAGCTGCTTCTCGGGCGGCGCGGCCTCGGCGGGCTTGCCGCCCGGCTTGTCGGGAGCGGGCTTGCCTTCGGTCTCCGGCGTGGCCTCGTCCGTTGCTTTCGGGGCTTCCTCCGGGCGGGGCTTTGGTAGCGGTATCTTGGCGGAATGAACTGCAGCGCGCGGCCGTGGTGTACCAAGACCAAAGATATCGAGCGGCGCAGCATATTTTCGCGCCTCTGCCCTCTCGGCGAGCACAAGCGACAGCCCCAGCGCGACGGTAACCATTGCCGCGCGGGCGGACATATAGCCGCGACAAGACCATTTGCGGCGAAAGTCCGGCAGGCTAAAACTCATGACAATTCTTTGGCCCAACGCTGAGAGCGATAACGCGCCCAGCGACTTCTCGGAGGAACGTCGGAATGCTTGGTTTGATGCAAGATTGGCCCCTGCTCTGCCACCGGATCATCGAACACGCCGCCAGGATTCATGGCAAGCAGGAGGTCGTCACCCGATCGGTCGAGGGACCGATCCATCGCACCACCTATGCCGAGATCCACAAGCGCTCGCTCAAGGTCTCCCAGATGCTGGAGCGCGACGGCATCAAGCTCGGCGACCGTGTCGCCACGATCGCCTGGAACACCTGGCGCCATCTCGAGGTGTGGTACGGCATCATGGGGATCGGCGCCATCTGCCATACCGTCAATCCCCGCCTTTTCCCCGAGCAGATCGCCTGGATCATCAACCATGCGCAGGACCGCATCGTGATGACCGACATCACCTTCGTCCCGATCCTGGAGAAGATCGCCGACAAGCTGCCAAGCGTGGAGCGCTTCATCGTGCTCACCGACAAGGCGCATATGCCGCAGACCACGCTGAAGAATGCGGTGGCCTACGAGGACTGGATCGCGCAGGCCGACGGCAATTTCAAATGGAAGGACTTTGACGAGAACACGGCAGCCGCGATGTGCTACACCTCCGGCACCACGGGCGATCCGAAGGGTGTGCTGTACTCGCATCGCTCCAACGTGCTGCACGCGCTGATGGCCAACAATGTCGACGCGCTCGGCACCAGCGCCTCCGAGACAATGCTGCCGGTGGTGCCGCTGTTCCACGCCAACAGCTGGGGCATCGCCTTCTCGGCGCCCTCGCAGGGCACCAAGCTGGTCATGCCCGGCGCCAAGCTCGACGGCGCATCGGTGTACGAGCTGCTTTCGACCGAGAAGGTGACGCACACCGCCGGCGTGCCCACGGTGTGGCTGATGCTGCTCCAGCACATGACCGCCAACAATCTGAAGCTGCCGGACCTGAAGATGGTGATCTGCGGCGGCTCGGCGATGCCGCGTTCGATGATCAAGGCCTTCCTCGACATGGGCTCGAACGTCCGCCACGCCTGGGGCATGACCGAGATGAGCCCGATCGGCACCGTCGCGGCGCTGAAGCCGCCGTTCCAGAACGCGACCGGCGACGCCAGGCTCGACGTGCTCCAGATGCAGGGCTACGCGCCCTTCGCGGTGGAGATGAAGATCACCGACGATGCCGGCAAGGAACTGCCCTGGGACGGCAAGACCTTCGGCCGCCTCAAGGTCTCGGGACCCGCCGTCGCCAAGGCCTATTACCGCGTGGACGCCAACATCCTTGACGAGGACGGCTTCTTCGACACCGGCGACGTCTCGACGATCGACGAGGACGGCTACATGCGGATCACCGACCGCTCCAAGGACGTGATCAAGTCCGGCGGCGAATGGATCTCCTCGATCGACCTCGAAAACCTCGCGGTCGGCCATCCCGCCGTGGCGGAGGCCGCCGTGATCGGCGTATTCCACCCCAAATGGGACGAGCGGCCGCTGCTGATCGTGCAGCTCAAGCAGGGCCAGCAGGCCACCCGCGAGGACATCCTGAAATACATGGACGGCAAGATCGCCAAATGGTGGATGCCCGACGACGTGGCTTTCGTCGACGGCATCCCGCATACCGCGACCGGCAAGATCCTGAAGACGGCGCTGCGCGACCAGTTCAAGGATTATCGCTTCCCGAACGCGGCGGCGTAAGCGCTGCACTGCAACGGCATCGGCAATGCGGCCCCTCGCGGGGCCGCATTTGTTTTTGGGCCGCTCACAATTGCGAACAGCGAAAGCCGACCTCGGGGCGGCTGAAGAACAGGCGTTGCTCCTTCACCACAAGCACGAGCTGATTGCGATCGCGCAGGGCGTGGCACAGGTCTCCGGCAATGGTCTTGAACACGCGCGTCTCCGCATAGGGCGTCACGTTGAGATCTGCGATCGCCCAGCGCTGCAGATTGAGCACGTTGGTATTCTCCGAAGTGCGGACCAGATACGGACGGACGCCGTCCGGCGTCGAGGCCGCACCGAGGTCGCTGAGATAGATCTGCGCCTCGGTGAGATTGCCGGAATAGAGCGCCGAGGACAGATAGGAATCCCACAGATTGAAGAAACTCAACGCCGGGAGCACGACGAACAGCGCCATCGCCGCGCCATGGCGAAGGTCGCGCACGTTCCAGACGATGTCGCGCCAGGTGAAGTCATCGCGCCCCGAGAACAGCAGCACGTCGAACAGCGCCATGGCCGCAGTCCAGGGCCAGACGATGTCGTTCCAGTTCAAGCCCAGTGGACCGAACATCGCCAGGATGAAGATGTGCATGCCAACCGCGGCCGCGAGCGAGGCACGACGGAAGCGCCGGGTCAGCAGACCGAGACCAAACGCCACCTGAACGAAGGGGACCAGAAAGCCGAGGGCATCGAGAGGGGTGGTCATCGACGGAAACAGGCTGGTGATCGGCGTGATAATCCAGGAGAACTCGTTCTCCATGAAGTTGAGGTTGACCTTCTGCAGCCCGGAGAAGACGTAGGTGAAGGCGATGACCAGGCGGGCCATATTCAGCGTCTGGAGATCGCCGGCCGACGCCACGGTACGATCGCGCACGAGCCCGACGGCCGCGAGCAGGAAGCTGTATTGAAACACCCAGGGCTGCCACCGCGTCTGGTCGGCAAGACAGAACGCGACGATGACGGCGAGGAAGCCCGCGATCGGCCAGCGCGCGCGCGGAACGATCGCGGCAATCCCGGCCAGCACGAACAGCGCGCCATAGAGCGTTGCCGCCACAGCACCCTTGATCGGCGGCAGAAGCGACCAGACCGGCACCTCGGGATAGGACCGGGGCCCTATCCATAGCCCCGGGGACATCGCGAGCCCGACGGAAAACGCGACAAGAATCGTTAGCCGGAGCAGAAACAGCCGTCGCGGCAGGGCCACGCCACCATCCTTCGCACGACCTTTTCTGCCGGTCTGCCCGGGCTTCTCCATGGCCTTCCCCGCGAACCGCGATACACACCTATGTGGCGCGTCGCGGGCGGTTGGTTCGACCGCCATGGCCCCGGACTTTCACCGGCTCAGAACCCGGATAAACCGCTTCACAGCGCTGCGGAAAATGCGCTAGGTCAGCTTGCTCCCGTCGCCCGTCCCCTCGCCCGGCGACTCACACCGGTGATGGAACAGCATGGCCCGCAGGTTTTCCGCTCCCTATCAGACGGAGCCCGTGTCCAGCCTCGCCAGCTGGGCGCGCAATCTCGCCGTGTTCGCGGTGGTGGCCGTCCTGGTGTCGATACTCGTCGTCCGTTTCGGCTTCCTTGAGCCGAAGCCCGCTCTCGTCACCTTCTTCGGCGGCCTTGCGATCGCGGGGCTCTCCATCCTGTTCGGCCTCGCCGGCTTCGCAGCGATCTGGCAGAACGGCTCGCGCGGCATGGCGCGCATCCTGCTCGCCTTCCTGATCGACGGCGCGATCCTCGCCTATCCCGCCTATCTCGCCCTGCAATACCGCAAGCTGCCGACGATCCACGACATCACCACCGACCCGATCGACCCGCCGCGCTTCGACGCCCTCGCCCGCCTGCGCACCGGCGACGGGGCCAACAGCGCCGTCTATGCCGGCCTCTATTCGGCCGAGCAGCAGCGCCACTTCTATCCCGATATCGAGCCGATCGAGCTCGAGATCCCGGTCGATCGCGCCTATGCGATCGCGCTCCAACTCGTCAACAAGCGCAAATGGCTCGTCATCGACGAGCGCTCGCCGCAGCCGCCGCGCCGCATCGGCCGCATCGAGGCGGTGGCCCGCACGCCGATCATGGGTCTGCGCGAGGACATTTCCATCAGGGTCGTGCCCGACGGCGAGGATTCCCGCGTCGATATCCGCTCTGCCTCGCGCTATTTCGACAGCGACCTCGGCAGCAATGCCGCGCGTGTGACGAAATTCATCGACGACCTCAACACCGCCGCAGATGCCGATGCGCTCAAGCCGGTGAAGAAGACCCCGGTGGCGCCGCCGAAGGCACCGGCGAAGACGGTGAAGAAGTGAGATTGGCGAATAGGGAGTAGCGACTAGCGAGTGGAAGGACAGACTACTCAGTGCTCCCCATTCGCTATTCGCCACTCACCATTCACCCCGCATCTAGGCCATCCTGTACGTGCCCGTGATCACGGGATCGCCATCCGTCGCCACCACGCCACGCGCGACGAGGTCCTCCAGATGGGCCAGCACGGAATAGCCTGCGGCCGTCGTCAGTCTGGGATCGATGCCGATATAGATCGCGCGCACCATGGTGGGGATGTCGGTCTCGCCCTTGGCCAGGCGATGCAGGATCGAGGCCTCACGCGCCTTGCGGTGCCGGATCAGGAAGCGCACGAAGCGCGGGCCGTCCGGGATCTCGGGGCCGTGGCCGGAGAAATAGAGATCCTCCTCGCGGGCAGCGAGGCGCTCCAGCGACTCCATGTAGTCGATCATCGAGCCGTCGGGCGGCGCCACGATCGAGGTCGACCAGCCCATGACGTGGTCGCCGACGAAGTTGAACTTCCGCTCCGGCCAGGCGAAGGCAAGATGGTTGGCGGTGTGGCCGGGCGTCGCCACCGCCTCCAGGCGCCAGCCGTCGCCCTCGACGACGTCGCCATGGGCGATCCTGATGTCGGGCGCGAAATCGCGGTCGGCGCCGGATTCCGGATTGTGCTTCTCGCTCTCGAAGCGCGGGCGCGAGGCGCGGTGCGGGCCTTCGGCATAGACCGGCGCACCGGTCGCCTGCTTGATCCGCGCCGTGTTCGGCGAATGGTCGCGGTGGGTGTGGGTGACGAAGATATGCGTCACGGTCTCGCCGCGCACGGCCTCGAGCAGCGCGGCTGCATGCGCCGCATCGTCAGGACCGGGATCGATGATCGCGACGTTGCCCTTGCCGACGATGTAGCTGACCGTGCCGGTGAAGGTGAACGGGCTCGGATTGTTACAGAGCACGCGCCGTACGCCGGGCCGGACTTCCTCGACGATGCCGGGCTTCAGCGGAAAATTGCGGTTGAACGGGACGTCGTCGTTGTCGGACATGGCTTGCTCGTACCTTGCTGACTTCGTCATGCCCGGCCTCGTGCCGGCATTCCCACGTTCTTTGCTTGGGCCAGAACGTGGATGGCCGGGACGAGCCCGGCCATGACGGAGTTGGAGAGTTCTCTTGCCTGGTACCCTGACCGCAGTCGCTCAGAAGAACGCCTGGATGCCCGTGATGGCGCGGCCGAGGATCAGGGCGTGGACGTCGTGGGTGCCCTCGTAGGTGTTGACCGTCTCGAGGTTATGGACGTGGCGCATCACGTGGTACTCGGCCGAGATGCCGTTGCCGCCGTGCATGTCGCGGGCGACGCGGGCGATGTCGAGCGCCTTGCCGCAATTGTTGCGCTTCATGATCGAGATCATCTCGGGCGCGAACTTGCCCTCGTCCATCAGGCGGCCGACGCGCAGCGAGCCCTGCAGGCCGAGCGCGATCTCGGTCTCCATGTCGGCGAGCTTCTTCTGCACCAGCTGGGTGGCGGCGAGCGGCTTGCCGAACTGCTTGCGGTCGAGCGTGTACTGGCGGGCGCGATGCATGCAGTCCTCGGCGGCTCCCATCGCGCCCCAGGAGATGCCGTAACGGGCGCGGTTGAGGCAGCCGAACGGGCCCTTGAGGCCGGAGACGTTGGGCAGCAGCGCATCTTCGGGAACCACGACGCCGTCCATCACGACCTCGCCGGTGATGGAGGCGCGCAGCGACAGCTTGCCGCCGATCTTCGGCGCGGACAGGCCCTTCATGCCCTTCTCCAGCACGAAGCCGCGGATCTGGTTGTCGTGCTCGGCCGACTTGGCCCAGACCACGAACACGTCGGCGATCGGCGCGTTCGAGATCCACATCTTGCTGCCGGTCAGGCGATAGCCGTCCGAGACCTTCTCGGCGCGGGTCTTCATGCCGGCCGGGTCGGAGCCGGCGTCGGGCTCGGTCAGGCCGAAGCAGCCGACCCACTCGCCGCTGGCGAGCTTGGGCAGGTACTTCTTGCGCTGGTTCTCGTCGCCATAGGCGTAGATCGGATACATCACCAGCGAGGACTGCACCGAGTTCATCGAGCGATAGCCGGAATCGACCCGCTCGATCTCGCGCGCGACGAGGCCGTAAGCGACGTAGCTCGCATTGGCGCAGCCATACTCCTCAGGCAGCGTGATGCCGATCAGGCCGAGCTCGCCCATCTCATTGAAGATCTCGCGGTCGGTCTTCTCTTCGAGATAAGCCTTGGTGACGCGCGGCAGCAGCTTGTCCTGGGCGTAGGCGCGCGCCGTGTCGCGCACCATGCGCTCGTCTTCGGTCAGTTGCTCATCGAGCAGGAACGGATCGTCCCACTGGAAGGAAGCCGCAGCCGGCTTGTCCTTGGTCTGAGGGCGCACGCTCATGAAACGTCCTTTCGCGTCTGGTTCCGTCTAAAAATTGCCCGACAAATTAAAGCGCCGCGGCAACAAGTGCAATTGCATCCTGGTTTCGGTCGTTCCGGATCGCGCCCCCGGCGCGAACCCGGAATTTCTTGGCCACAACCCCGAGATTCCGGGTCTGGCGCTTTCATCGCCATCCCGGAATGACACTTCGTGTCAGCTTTCAAGCTGCTCGTTGGCGACGATCTCGATGCCGAAGCCGGACAGGCCCTTGTAGTCATGCACCGAGGAGGTGAGGTGCCGGATCGAGGTGACGCCGAGATCGCGCAGGATCTGCGCGCCGACGCCGATCTCGCGCCACTGGCGGTTGCGGTCGGCCTCCGTGGACGACTCGTCCGGAAGCGGGGACACGGGCACGCCGGCGGCGCCGTCGCGCAAATAGACCAGCACGCCGCGGCCGGTTTTCCTGAAATGCTCGAGCACGGCGGCCATGCGCTTGTGGCCGGTGAAGGTGTCCTTGACGATGTTCGGCTTGTGGAAGCGCGTCAGCACATTCTTGCCGTCGCCGACGCCGTTGTAGACGAAGGCAACGTGGGCGATGGAATCGAACGGCGAACGGTAGGCATAGCCCTGCAGGGGCCCGATCGGGCTCTCGGTGACGAAGGTCGAGACCCGCTCGATCAGCTTCTCGCGCGCCTGGCGGTAGGCGATCATGTCCGCGATGGTCACGTGCATGAGCTTGTGCCTGGCGGCGAACTGCGCGACCTGCTCGCCCTTCATCACGCTGCCGTCGTCGTTCATCAGCTCGCTGATGACGCCGACCGGCGGCAGGCCGGAGAGCTTGCAGAGATCGACGGCGGCTTCGGTATGGCCGGAGCGCAGCAGCACGCCGCCGTCCTTGGCGATCAGCGGGAAGATGTGGCCCGGGCGGGCAAAGTCGTTGGCGCCGACATTCGGATTGGACAGCGCGCGGCAGCACGAGGCGCGCTCCTCGGCGGAAATGCCGGTGCCGCCGTCAGGCTTGTAGTCGATCGAGACCGTGAAGGCGGTGGTGTGCGCGGAATCGTTGTGGGCCACCATCGGATCGAGCCGCAGCCGGCGCGCATCCTCGGTGGTCACGGGGGCGCAGACGATGCCGGAGGTATGGCGAATGATGAACGCCATCTTCTCGGCCGTGCAGAGCGAGGCGGCGACGATCAGATCGCCCTCGCCCTCGCGGTCGTCGTCGTCGGTCACGACGACGAGCTCGCCCCTGGCAAAGGCCTGCAAGACTTCCTGGACGGTATCGGGCATGTCCCAATCTCTATCGGTTAGGGGCCGGAGGCTTGCCGGACGCCTTAGCCGGACTTGGCGCCAAGCGCTAGTGTCCTGGACGCAACCGCATATGCCTGACGGCGGGCCGGCCCGCGAGCCTCAGGCTTGCACCGAAGATACCAAGGATATAGGCGCGCAGGTCCCGGACGGAAGACGGCCGGCCGCCGTCAGGGCAGCACTTCGCGCCGCTCGCCGAGCCGCTGGTCGAGCTCGGCCCGCTTGTCGTCGAGCAGACCGGCCTGGGCGGCTTCGATCACGGTAAACAGCTCATGAGCATCGCTGAGCCGGGTCACCGTGACGTAGCTGGCACCCGCCGCGTAGAGCTCGCCCACATCCGCCAGGAGATCGGCCGTGGCAACGATCATGGCGGTCGGATTAAGGGTGCGGACGTGGCGGACCAGCTTTTCGTTGCTGGCGCCCTTCAAGAGCGAATCCGGCACGCTGAGGATGATCATCTCGGACTTGCCGACGCCGGCATGGAGCAGCGTGTCGGCGCTGCTGATGTCGCCATAGATCACGTGCAGGCCGCGTGAAAGCAGCGTCTGGTACACATTGGGGTTGAAATCGACCACCGTGATCTGCTCCAGCAGCACCGGAGCCTGCCGCTCGATTTCCGCCAGCAGCGCGCTCGCCGCACGGAAAAAGCCGAGGATGACGATGCGGCGGGCTTCGCCATGGCCGCCCCCGTGGCCCTCCTCGGCATGGCCGCTGCCGTGGTCGAGATCGCGCAGGCCGATCCGTTTCAGCGGGCCGATCGCCCAGCGGGTGATCTCGTCGCTGCGGCTCATGGCGAAGGTCGAGAGCACGGCGAGCACGACGAAGGCGAAGGAAGCAGCGTTCGCCGTCTCGGCCGCGATGTGGTGGTCGGTGACGCCGGTCTGGATCACCACCAGCGAGAATTCCGAGATTTGCGCCAGGTTGAGGGCGGGCAGCAGGCTGGCGCGTAGCCCCTGCTTCATCAGGTAGAGCGGCGTGAAGGTCGTGACGAGGCGGCTCACCACCGTGAACGCCGCGATCATCAGGGCAAGCCCGATCACGGAGAGGCCGGGCACCGGAATGGTCATGCCGAGCGCAACGAAGAACAGGGTGATGAAGAAATCGCGGAGCGTTGTGACCTTGGCGGTGACGTCGAGCGCATAGGGAAAGGTCGAGAGCGAGACGCCGGCGATCAGCGCGCCCATCTCGCGCGACAGCGACAGCCGCTCGGCGGTTTCAGCGACGAGAAAGCACCAGGCCAGCGCGCCGAGCAGGATCAGCTCCGGCCGCCGGGCGATCTGGTGGAACACGCGCGGCAGCACGTAACGGCTGACCAGCAGCGCGGCTGCGACCAGCACCGCGACGCGGCCGATGGAGAGCAGGATGACGGTGACTTCCAGATTGGCAAGGCTCGGCTGCACCGCCAGGAACAGGATGGCGAAGATGTCCTGGAGCACCAGCACGCCGAGGGTGATGCGTCCCGGCAGCGTGTCGAGCTCGCGCTTCTCGTAGAGCACCTTGACGATGATGACCGTGCTCGACAGCGCGCAGGCGACACAGAGATAGACGGCGTCGAATTGCCCGCCGCCGAGCGACAGGCCGATGCCGACGAAGAACAGCACCCCGAGCAGGCAGCCGCCGAGCAGCTGGCCGCCGGCCGCGAACAGGATCACCTTGCCCGCCCGCACGATCTTCTTCAGGTCGATCTCGAGCCCGATCATGAACAGCATGAAGATCAGGCCGAGCTCGGAAATGACGCTGATCGATTCCTGCGAATGGACCCAGCCGGCACCGAATGGACCTATGCAAAAGCCGGCGATAAGGTAGGCCAGGATCAGCGGCTGCCGGGAGAAATGGGCAAGCAGTCCCAGCATCCAGGCAAACAGAATACAGAGAGTGATGTCGCGAATGAGCTCGTGCATACCAAAATGGTCCGTTTTGCCGCACCCTAGAGACGGGTTGCGGCGCGGCAAGCGAGCAATTCGTCACATGCAAAAGGGGCTGTTCGCAGCATTGCTGCTATGTCCCCTTGCCTATGCCACGCCCGCAGCCGCGCAATCCAAGGTCAATATCGAACAAAACTTTGCCGATTCGCTCACCGCACTGCCGAAAGAGGAACTCGCGGTGTCCGGCGGGTTCTATGTGCCGGCCTATTCCAGCGTTGCGATGAGCCAGGGCAGGCTGCGCGTCGATTTCTCGGTGACATTGAGCGTCCACAACGCCTCCGAGAGCCAGCCACTGGTGGTCAAACGCATCGCCTATTTCGACACCTCAGGCAAGCAGGTCGAGAGCTATCTGAAGGCGCCGGTGGCCCTGAAGCCGCTCGCCACCGTCTCGATCTTCATCCCGACCGACGACGTGCGCGGCGGCACCGGAGCCAATTTCATCGTGGACTGGGCCGCAACCGGCGACATCTCCGAACCGGTGGTCGAAGCCTTGATGGTTGGCGGCGTCGCCAATGCGCATTACGCTTTCATCAGCCAGGGCCGTCCGACCCGGACGGCCGGAAGGAAATAGGACCGTCCACCCCGGACGGCCCCAAGACGCAAGGCCGGTGCAAAGCCGGCCGCTCGACAAGAACAAAACGAGGAACGCTCCCATGACGTCCAGCTTCGATTTCGCCCCCCTGTTTCCCGCGGGGCTGCCGGCCCCGACTGCGCGCTGGACGGGCCTCGCCAAATACAGCTTCGTCGGCGGCAACAATGATTCCGAGCAGGTGCCGCTCGACGAGCTGATCGAGGCCACCAACATTGTGCTGCGGCGCGAGGGCCGCTCGCTCGCCACCTACGGCCTGGCGCACGGGCCGCAGGGCTATCTGCCCCTGCGCGAATTCCTGGTAACAAAACTGAAGCGCGACGCCGGCATCACCTGCACGGTCGACGATCTCATGATCGTCTCCGGCTCGCTGCAGGCGCTCGACCTCGTCAACAACACGCTGCTGACGCGCGGCGACACCGTGATCTTCGAGCAGGACAGCTATCAGGGCTCGCTGAACCGCCTCGCCCGGCTAGGCGTCAACGTAGTCGGCATCCCGCTCGACAAGGACGGCATGCGCATGGACGCGCTGGCCTCGACGCTCGCCGACCTGAAGAGCCGCGGCATCCGTCCCAAGTACATCTACACCATCCCGACGGTGCAGAACCCGACCGGCAGCATCATGCCGGAGAGCCGCCGCGCCGAGCTGGTGCGGCTCGCGAGCGAATACGGCGTGCCGATCTTCGAGGACGATTGCTATGCGGACCTCGTCTGGTCCGGACAACGCCCGCCCGCGATCCATGCGATGAGCCCGAACGGCGGCGTGATCCATATCGGCTCGTTCTCGAAGTCGATCGCGCCGGCGCTGCGCGTCGGCTTCATCGTCGCGTCCTGGGACGTGATGTCGCGCATGCTGTCGCTGAAGACGGACGCCGGCTCCGGCGCGCTGGAGCAGATGGTGCTGGCGGCCTATTGCAAGCCGCATTTTGCGACCCATGTGCCGGCACTGACCAAGTCGTTGCGCACCAAGCTCGACACGCTGATGGAAGCGCTCAATGAGCAGTTCGGCACCGCCGCTGAGTTCGAGGAGCCCAAGGGCGGCATCTTCCTGTGGGTGAAGCTGCCCGACCAGGTCGATACGCTCAAGCTCTATCAGGCCGCGCTCGCCGCCGGCGTCTCGATCAATCCGGGGCCGGAATGGTCGACCAGCAAGAGCCATTCGAGCTCGCGCCTCAGGCTCTGTTTTGCGAGCCCGACGCATCAGCAGATCCGCGAAGGCGTCGCCGTGCTGGCCGAAGTGTGCCGCAAGGAGTTCGGCGTGCCGGCCCGCAGCGCCAATGTCGAGAAGCGGGCCTGAGGCTCGCTTACCGACTTGTCAAGCCGCCTGTGGCTGGCTGCTGTGGATCGCTGAGGCCAGCCGCAGCAGCAGCACGATCGAGACGTTGCCCTTGCCGGCCTCGATCTGCGCGATGTAGCGCTCGGAAATGCCGGAGCGGCGGGCGAGCTCCCGCCGCGACAGGTCGCAGCGGGTGCGCGAGGACCTCAGCCGGTCGCCCAGCTCGGCCAGAAACGCGGTCTCCGAATAGGGCGGCACGGCACAGCTTCCCGGCAGCACCTCGCCCGCAAAATCCATGACTTGATTCAGCATTGGTCTATCCACGTTCGCCTTCGGGAGCGCCATCCTACCCGTGATCCGCCCGGCCTCATTGACGCGGATCAAATTCGCGCGCGATCGGCGGCGGCCGTGGACGGACGCCGGCGGGATGCTACACTTTGGAATTCTTCGAGGCGGGGCCTTTCAGGACATGACGCGTTGTTTGAGCCGCTGGACCACGGCGGCATTGCTATGGGGTGCCTTGGTGCCTTCGGCGCGTGCGGACACGCTTGCGGCGACTGTCGAGCAATGGGGCCTGCTCGGTTCATGGGCGGTCGATTGCGCCGCGCGGCCCGACCGCGACAAGGGCGCGCTGCTGACTTACGAAATCCGGAAGGACGGCCGGGTGATGTACCGGCGCAACTTCGGCGACGCCAGGGACGAAAACGAGGTGGTGTCCGCCGCGATCAATGCCGAAGGCCTGCTCAATGTGATGGTGTACTTCCCCTCGCTGCATCAGACCCGCGAGTTCGGGCTGCTGCTCCTGAAGGACGGCAGCCTGCGCGCGATCTACAATCGCAGCGAGCGCGGCGAGTACACGATCAGGGACGGCAAATACGTCGCGACCGGCGCGCCCACACCGGCGCAGCAACGCTGCGATTAGAGGCCGTGATTTGAGCGCGATATCGCGAAGATTCTGTTCGCGCCTGGCACCACTACTCTCTGTCTGAACAGGCGTTCAGAATTCTCCTGCGATTCCTCCGGAACGTTCACGCGAATGCGCCGTTTAGATTGGCATTCGATTGGAGGAGGACATCATGAAGAAGCTTGGTTATGTGGTTGCGGCTCTCGGCGCTCTCGCGATCGCGGCGCCGACGCTCGCCAGCGCGGAAACGGTGGTGATCAAGCGCGGTCATCACCACGGCCCGTATGGCGCGCGTGCCGAGTACGGCATGCATCGTGACCACGGCTGGCATCGTGGCTGGCACAATCACGGCAACAAGGTCGTCGTGATCAAGCGCAGCCATCGTCACCACTGGGACTAATGCGCAACGCACTATGGAAATGGCCCCTCACGGGGCCATTTCTTTGCGTTTGCGATACGCCTTCGCTCAATCCCACGCCGGCGCGAAGCCTGGATTGACGCAGCGCCTGTCCTTGGGCAGCGCGGCGATCCTGCTGCGGTCGGCATCGTCGAGCGAGATCTTGAGCGCATCGAGATTAGCCTGCTGGCTCTCGCGGCGCGACGCCTTCGGGATCGCCGCGACGCCATTCTGGTCGAGCAGCCATTTCAGCGCGACCTGCGCGGCCGTCGCATTGTGCCTGGCGCCGATCTCTGCCAGCACGGGATCGGCAGCAATGCGCCCCTGCGCGAGCGGGCAATAGGCGACCAGCGGAATCGATTTGGCGTTGAGATAGGCCAGCACCTTCGATTGATCGAGCATCGCGTGATATTCGATCTGGTTGCAGGCGATCGGCGCCTTGACGTCCTCGACCGCGATCTTGAGCAGCGCCGTGGTGAAATTGGCAACGCCAATGGCCCGCGTGCGTCCTTCCTCCTTCAGCTTCATCAGGGTCTCGAACACCGCGCCCCAATCCGCGGACTTCGACGGCCAGTGCACCAGATAGAGATCGACATGGTCGAGCCGCAGCTTGGTCAGGCTGGCGTCGAAGGCACGGCGGATGGCGTCCGGGGTGAGGTTCTCGTGCCAGACCTTGGTCGTGACGTGCAGCTCGCCCCGCGGCAGCTTGGCCGCCGCAAGCGCGGCGCCGATCGCCTCTTCGTTGGCGTACATCTCGGCGGTGTCGATGTGGCGATAGCCGATCGCAAGCGCGCTCTCGACCGCCGCACGGCAGGCATCGCCCTGCATGCGGAACGTGCCGAGGCCGAGCTTGGGCATGCTGATGCCCTGTGTCTTCAGATTGTCCATGAGTAGGCTCCTGACGTATTTCATCACACCGGAGGCGCGGTGACGCCGCGGGGACAGACTCTTCGGTGATGGAAAAGAGGTGGCGGGAACGCGCAGTATAGCGCGGAAGGCGCAAACGCGGCCAATCAAGATCGGGTTAGGGTTGGGACGCACCATGCATCCCCGTCGTCATGGCCGGGCTTGTCCCGGCCATCCACGCCGGGCTGCGCGGCACGGAGAACGTGGATGCCCGGGACAAGCCCGGGCATGACGACTGGGTCTCTCAAGAATGCTGCGCCACCACGGCCGGGCGCGGCTGCGGCTGCGGCACGATGTCGACGGACCAGAGATCGCGGTTATCGACATCCTTCAACGTCACGGACATCACGCCGCTGCGGCCGTCGATGTCGACGCGGCCGAAGAATTGCAGGCCGAAGCACGGCGCGAGGTTCTCGCCCTGCGCCCCGCTGCAGCCGTTCTGGTACATCGCGACCGGGCCGAACGTATTGTCGAGCTCGCCCGGGCCCCAGGTGCCGGCATGGAGCGGGCCGGAGACGAACTCCCAGAACGGCTCGAAATCGCTGAATTGCGCCCTGTTCGGATCGTAATAGTGCGCGGCCGTGTAATGCATGTCGGCGGTGAGCCAGACGATGTTGCGCACGCCCGCGCGCTTGATGGAGGACAGCAAATCGGCGATCTCGTGCTCGCGCCGGTCGGGTGCGCCATTGCCGAGCGCGACGGCGTCGAGGCTGACGAGGCCGATCGGCAGGTCCGCCGCGATCACCTTCCAGGTCGCGCGCGAGGCGGCAAGCTCGCGTTTCAGCCAGGCGAGCTGCTCGGCGCCGAGGATCCAGCCGCGGTGATCGTTGCCCTTGTTCCAGCTGTCGTCGCGATAGCTGCGCATGTCGATCATGAAGACGTCGAGCAGCGGGCCGTAGGCGATCTTGCGATAGACCCGGCCCTGCCGCGCGCCGATGTCGCGGATCGGCATGAAGTCGAAGAAGGCGCGGCGGGCGCGCGCGATCAGGCGCGGCGTGCCGTCGTCCTCGAAGCCCGCCTCGTCATAGCTGCCAGCCGGCGACCAATCGTTGGTGACCTCGTGGTCGTCCCATTGCGCAAACATCGGGACTTCCGCGTGGAAGGCGCGAAAATGCTGGTCGAGGTGGTTGTATTTGTAATTGCCGCGGAACTGCGCCAGCGTGTGCGCGACCTCGGCCTTGTCTTCCGTGACGACGTTGCGCCAGGTCTCGCCGTTCGGGAGCTTCTGCTCGGACGGAATCGTGCAGTCGGCGTAGATGTGGTCGCCGGAATGAATGAAGAAGTCGGGGCGGTTGTCCAGCATGGTGCGATAGCTGCGATAGCCGCCGCGCGCGATGTCGATGCCCCAGCCCTGCCCGGCGACGTCGCCGGACCACACGAACGAGATCGACCGATCGCTTGCCGGCGCGGTGCGGAAGTGACCAACACGGCTTTCGCCGGCGATGCCCGTGGCGATGTCGTCGAACCGGACGCGATAGAAGATGTCCTGTCCGGCCGGCAGGTCGTCGAGCTGCAGCTTTGCGGTGAAGTCGGCATCGGGCAAAGCGTCTCGGGAGGCCGATGCGACGATGGTCCTGAAGCTCTCGACGGTCGAGCATTCGACGTGCATCCGCGCCGCCCGGTCGGCGCGGGCCCAAACGACGGCGGAGCCATCCGAAACGTCGCCGGACTGGATGCCGCCCGCGATCTGCGGGCGGTCGGCGGCACGACTGATGCGGGGCTTTGCGAGCGTGCCGAGCGAGGCAACGGCGAGGCTGGAGGTGGAGCGGACCAGGAATTGCCGCCGGGTCCATGCGCGCTGGGCGCGAAGCGTTGCCATTCAGGAGACCTTCGTCGAATCGCGACGGAAGGTGCCTGCGCCGGTTGACGGCTACCCTGACGGTTTCTTGACTCCGCGCCGACGGTTTTGCGACGCGGGGATGACGAGCGAATGGTGAGACGAGCCTAGCGCTTCCAGTTGCAAATGCCGCCGGAACGGCACGGCCAGGTCTGGATACGGGTGTCCATCGCCTGCGCGTCGAGCGGGTTGCCATGGCGATGGGCGAGCTTGGCGCGGGCGGCGCCGCGCGGCTGCGGGCTCCTGGTGGTATGCGCGACCTTGGGCTCGGTCACGTGCACGCGTTCAGCAGCGACCTTCTTCGGCACGTCCATCGGCTCGGCGCGGGCCTGCGCCTCGTTGCCGCCCTTTGCTTCGAGCGCGACCGGCGCGAACTGCGTCTCCGGTCCAAGCCGCTTTGGCGACAGGACTGCCTTGGAGAGATCGAGACCGAGATATTCGTCAGGCTTGTAGTCGTCAGCGCGCGCGATGCCGCCCCACGCCACAACGAGGGCGACGGCAACCGCAAAAGGAACGCTTTTCAGGACCACGGACGCCTCCTGAAATTGATTATTGAGGGATAATTTACCCCTATTTAGGAGGCGTCGCGCGCATTTCCAGCGGCCGATTGCCGCCGTGGTTAAGAAGTTTGAGGTGTCAGGCGACCTTTCGCGTCGCACCCGTCCCATCCAGGAACCCCATCAGCCGGTTGCGGATGATCTGTTCCGCCTCGTCCATGATGCGGTCGATGAGTTCCTTGCAGGTGGGGATGTCGTGGATCAGCCCTGCGACCATGCCGCAGCTCCAGGCACCCGCGTCCATCTGCCCGTCCAGCATGATTTTCGGATAGACGCCGGCGACCTGGTCGTGGATGTCGTCGATGGTGAGCTTGGCGCCCTTTTCGCGCTCGATCTCGAGCAGGCGATCGACATTGGCGTTCTTGAGCACACGCTCGGTGTTGCGCAGCGCGCGCATGATCAGACGGGTGTCGAGCTCGGTGGCGGCGACCAGCGCGTCCTTCACGTTCTGATGCACCGGGGCTTCCCTGGTCGCGATGAAGCGCGTGCCCATGTTCATGCCGGCCGCGCCCAGCGACAGTGCGGCGACGAGGCTGCGCCCGTCGGCCATGCCGCCGGAGGCGACGAACGGGATCTTCAATTCCTCCGCCGCGCGCGGCAGCAGGATCATGTTCGGAATGTCGTCCTCGCCGGGATGACCGCCGCACTCGAAGCCGTCGACGCTGACGGCATCGCAGCCGATGCGTTCGGCCTTCAGCGAGTGGCGCACCGAGGTGCATTTGTGGATCACCTTGATGCCGGCCGCCTTCAGCGCCGGCATGTACTGTTCGGGGCTGCGGCCCGCGGTCTCCACCGCCTTGATGCCGCCCTCCACGATGGCGGCGATGTATTCCGGATAGGGCGGCGCCGCGAACGTCGGCAGGAAGGTGAGGTTCACGCCGAACGGCTTGTCGGTCATGTCGCGGCAGCGCGCGATCTCCTTGGCGAGCAATTCCGGCGTCTTCTGCGTGAGGCCCGTGATGATGCCGAGTCCCCCGGCATTGGAGACCCCCGCGGCAAGCTCGGCAAAGCCGACGAAATGCATGCCGCCCTGGATGATGGGGTGCTCGATGCCGAACAGTTCGGTGATCGCGGTCTTCACTTAAGTACCTCCCGGAATTTGTTTGATGTTGGGATCAGTCTAGCCGGAGTTTTCGGCCGCGGTCACCATTTCTCTCCGAACGGCCTGATCTCCATCTCGAAGGTCCAGGCGCTCCTGGGCTGCTGATAGAGCTGCCAATAGGCATCCGCGACCGAGGCGGGCGGCATCAGGAGGTCGGGATTGTCGAGCGCGTTCGGCCCGAGCGCCTCGAGACGGCGCTGCCGCACCCATTCGGTGTCGACGCCGGAATCGATGATGAGATGGCCAACGTGGATGTTCTTCGGCCCGAGCTCGCGGGCCATCGCCTGCGCCACCGCACGTAAGCCGAACTTGGCGCTGGCGAAGGCGGCAAAGCCGCTGCCGCCGCGCAATGACGCGGTCGCGCCGGTGAAGAAGATGTTGCCGCCGCCGCGCGGCAGCATCAGCCGCGCCGCCTCGCGGCCTGCGAGGAAGCCGGAATAGCAGGCCATCTCCCAGACTTTCCGGAATACGCGTTCGGTGGTGTCGAGGATCGGGAAGTTGACGTTGGCGCCGACGTTGAAGATGCAGACCTCCAGCGGCGCGTGCTTGTCGGCATCGCCAAGGAAGGAGATGACTTCCTCTTCCTTCCGTGCGTCGAGCGAACGCGCGTGGATCTCGCCGCCGGCGGCTTCGATGTCCTTCACCAGTGGCGCCAGCTTGTCGCCGTTGCGACGGCCGGCAAAGACGGTGAAGCCTTCGGCGGCAAATTTCTTGGCGATCTCGGAACCGATGAAATCGCCGGCCCCGATCACGGCGGCTGTCGCGTTTCGCTTGGGCAAGGTCGCCTCCTCCGGTGAGCGTGTGATTGGGCGGAAGGCTATAGTTCTAAAATAGAACTGTCAAATTCTTGGACTGAATGCTAGGTTCGGCTGCGAATTGCACTGATTGTTCAAGTCAGTTCCTTTTTCTGACTAACGCTGGCCGGAGACGGATGATGAAGTGGGACACGCTGGACGAGGAGCAATGCTCGCTCTCCCGCACCGTCGCGGTGGTCGGCGATCGCTGGACGCTGCTGATCCTGCGCGAGTGCTTCCTGCGCGTGCGCCGGTTCGAGGCGTTCCAGTCCTCGCTCCAGATCACCCGGCATCTGCTCTCGGAGCGGCTGAAGAAGCTGGTCCGCTTCGGCATCCTGCGCCGCGTGCCCTATTCCGAAGCGCCCAAGCGCTACGAATACATCCTGACGCAGAAGGGCCTCGACCTCTACCCGATCATCATGGCGATGGTGCATTGGGGCGATACCCACATGGGCGATGAGCGCGGCCGCCCGCTGCTGCACGAGCACAAGACTTGCGGCAAGCTGTTCGATCCCGTGATGGTGTGCTCGGAATGCGGCGAGGTGCTGCATGCCAAACAGGTGCATGTGCATGCCGGCCCGGGGCGGAAGGAAGCGGTGGGGTGAGTGAGGCGGCATTGATGCGCACCTTCGGTGTCGTCCCGGCGAAGGCCGGGACCCATAACCCCAGGGAGACGTTTGGCGAAGACTTGGAGTTCGGTACCGAGACCATATGCGCTTGATAGATCGCGCGGTATCGGTCCCGGCCTTCGCCGGGACGACATTAAAGAGCCAGCGGAGGCTCAATGTCCCCGCGCCGGCGCCCTCAAGTCGATCGGCCGCAGCACCGCCGCCGTGGGGATCATCAGCACCGCGACGATCGCAAGCGTCCAGAACACGTCGATATAGGCGAGGAGATCGACCTGCTGCTGCAAGGTGCGGCCGACCCAGGCGACCGCCTGCGAGGCCGCGTCGCTTGCGTTCGAGCCCTGCGCCTGGAAATAGCGCGTCATCGCGTCGATGGTCTGCTGATAGCCGAGATCGGACGGCGCGGCATGCTCGATCAGCCGGCTCTGGTGGAATTGCTGGCGCTGCGCCAGCACGGTTTGCGCCAGCGCCACGCCCATGGATCCCCCGATGTTGCGGGCGACGTTGATCAGCGCGGAGGCCTGGTTGGTCTTGTCGGGCGGCACGCCGTCGTAGGACGCGGTCGTCACCGGCAGGAACAGGAAGGGCAGGCCCAGCGCGAGGAAGATGCGCGAAAGCGCGGCATAGCCGTAGGTGATGTCGCCGGTGAGGCCGGTGAGATGCCACATCGAGAACGCCACGATGGCAGCACCGAGCATGATGAGATATTTCGGCTGCACGATGCTGACGAGGCGCCCGACCACCGGCATCAGCACCAGCGTCGCGATGCCGCCCGGCGACAGCGCAAGGCCGGCCAGCATGGCGGTGTAGTTCAGCTCGGTCTGGAGCAGTTGCGGCAGAAGCTGCGTGGTCGAGATCAGCACCGCGCCGGTGGCGAGCATGACCAGGAAGCAGGCGGCGAACTGGCGGCGGCCGAGCAGGCGGAGGTCTACGATGGGATCCTCGCGCGTCAGCTCCCACGGGATCAGCGCGAGCAGCGAGACCGCGGAGAGCACCGCAAACAGGACGATCATGTTCGATCCGAACCAGTCGTTGCGTTGGCCTTCGTCGAGCACGAATTCGAGCGAGCCGAGGCCGATCGCGACGAGCAGGAAACCGACATAGTCGACCCGCAGCCCCTTGCTCAGCAACTTCTCCCTCTCCTCCTCCGCGCCCGAGGGCTCCTTGACCAGCGTGCCGACCAGGAACAGCGAGAGCAGGCCCATGGGCACGTTGATCAGGAACACCCAGTGCCAGGTGTAGGTGTCGGTGATCCAGCCGCCGAGCGTCGGACCGATCACCGGCGCGACCACGACCGCCACGCCGTAGATGGCAAAAGCCTGACCGCGCTTGTGCGGGGGGAACGAGTCGGCAAGGATCGCCTGCTCGCTGGTCGCCATGCCGCCGCCGCCGAGCCCCTGCACGATGCGGAACAGCACCAGCGATTCCAGATTCCAGGCGAAACCGCAGAGCAGCGAGGCCAGCGTGAAGGTCGCGACGCAGATCATGTAGAACCGCTTGCGGCCGATCACGGTCGACAGCCAGCCGGAGATCGACAGCACGATCGCATTGGCGACGAGATAGCTCGTGATGACATAGGTGCTCTCGTCGATGCCGACGGCGAGGGTGCCGGCGATGTGACGCAGCGCAACGTTGGCGATGGTGGTGTCGAGCACCTCCATGAAGGTCGCAATCGAGACGACGAAGGCGATCAGATAGGGATTGTGGCCGCCTGCCGCCGAACGCTCCGGCGACCAGCCGGACGCGCCGCCTTGCGCAACGTCGCTCATCGCACCCTGGTCCAGGGCACGACCGACATGCCGGGGCCGACGGGCAGATCGGCCGGCCAGTTGTCGACCACGATCTTCACCGGCACGCGCTGCACCACCTTGACGTAATTGCCGGTGGCGTTCTCCGCCGGCAGCAGGCTGAACGCGGTGCCGGAGCCCGGCTGCACGGAATCGACATGGCCCGTCAGCTTGCGGCCCGGATAGGCATCGATGCGGATCTCGACCGGCTGACCCGGCCGCATGTCGTTGAGCTGGGTTTCCTTGTAGTTGGCGACGACCCAGACCTCGTCGGGCACGAACATCATCAGGCTCTGTCCGGCCGTGACGAAGGTGCCCTTGGCGCCCGAGAGCTTGACGACGCGGCCGGATTGGGCGGCGACCACATTGGTGTATTGCAGATTCAGCTTGGCCTGATCGAGCTGCGCCTGCGATTGCGCGAGCTGCGCCTTGGCCCCTTCGAGCTGCGCCTGCAGCGTCTTGATGCCGACCTGGGCGGCCGTCACGGCCGTCTTGGCCTTTTCGGTGTTGGCTTGCTGCGCCTGCAGATCGGAACGGGTCTGCTGCTGGCGCTGCACGGTGCCGGCGCCCTTCTCGACCAGATCTTCGGCGCGCTTGAACTCTTCCTGCGCAAACTGAAGCTGGGCTTGGGCCTGTTCGAGCTGCGCTTCGGCCTGCTTGATCTGCTCCTGCTGCGACACGATCTGCGCCTCGACATTGTCGATGTTCGCCTTGGAGACGGCAACCTGCGCATTGGCCTGATCGATCGCGGTGCGATAGTCGCGCTCGTCGATCCTGGCGAGGCGATCGCCGGCATTGACGTGCTGGTTATCCGTGACCGGGATCTCGGTCACGTAGCCGCCGACCTTGGAGGCCACGGAGAAACTGCGCGCCGCGACGAAGGCGTCGTCGGTGGATTCATAGTGGCGGACCTCCATCCAGTAGAGCAATCCGCCGACGACGGCCGCAACCAGCACGACGGCGCCGGCCGACGCGAGCAGCCAGTGCTCTCGAAGCCGGTCGCGCAGCGATGGCGTCTCCGCCGGCTTCTCCGGATCCTTGGCATCGCGAGGCTGAGCCGACGTGTTCGGTGCCTCCTTCGCCCGCTGCGGCTGTTCCGCGGACGGACCACGCTGCCGTGTCTGAGCATCCACGGTAAAACACCTTTCTCGGGATTGAGCCGGCGGCGGAGCAGCCAGGGGCCGCTCGCACGCCGCGAGCCCAACCGCAGCGCCGAGGCATGGTTCCGACCCTGAAGCAGCAGACCGCCATTCGTGATTGCATCGCTCAAAAAAACAAGCGCGGCACTCATCGTGCCGCGCTCGCCTCAATTGCCGTTGCCGGCGCACTTCGCTCAGTGCGTCTTGGTCTCGTGCCATTTCTCGAGATCGGGTTTCACCTTGTCCGATCCCTGCTCCTTCTCCGGATTGCCCTTCCAGGGCTTGTCCGTCTGGGCGTGAGATCCCCAATCACTCTGCTGCCTGGGATCGTCGTTGGGCCGTTCCTTGCTCATGGGGGCCTCCTACGCGAACGGAACACCGTAGTACGAATTGATGCCGCGAACGGCGGCGTCGTCGCCCCAGTTCCAGTCGCTTCGCTCGCCGTATTTCGGCGCGCCCTCCAGCTCCTTCGCAGTGATGCCGGTAACATAGCCGCCGAGCTCCCTGTCGTATTTCAGCGACTGCCAGGGCAAGGGGTAGTGATCGTTGCCGAGACCCAGGAATCCGCCGAACCCGAGCACGGCGTAGGACACCTTGCCGCTGACCTTGTCGATCATCACGCGTTCGATCGAGCCGATGCGATTGCGGTCGGCACCGTAGACCGATGTTCCCTCGACCTTGTCGCTGCCGATCAAACGACCCATCTCGCTGCGGTCCAGCTCGCCTTGATTCAACATTGTAATTCTCCACTCAGCCAATGTGTGGACCAACCGGACAGCACAGCGATCGTTCCGATCATGTTCCAGCGGCAGATCAGGAACATCGCGGGGAACGGGTGGTTCTTTGATTTCGTACAACCGAGGCCGTGCGCGAGGCCCCAGACCGTCTCCGACTTCATCGTCCACCGTCTGCATCAATGGGGCGCGCGGCACCTGTTCGGTTATCCCGGCCTCGGCTCGAGAGCAGCGTCATCAAGGGCGCAGCGCGGCAGGTGCGCGAGACGATCCTGCCAGGAAAGGAGTGAACCATGAGCGACTTTCGCGACATCCAGCACGGCGTCAACGACCCCGTCGACGGCGTCGACGTGAAGCAGCACTTCAACGACAACAAGACGCCGCACGAGCGTGCACAGCGTCATGCCGACGTGCGCGCGGCGCCTACGGCTTCGCCGGACGAGCCGTTCCTGCCGGAAAGGCTCCGGCGCAAGCCGACCGATCCGATCAATCCGCGCACCGGCCGCCATCCGACGGATTAGGAACATCCGGTCCGTCACACGGGTTGGTCGGCGCAACGTTGCGCGGCAGGCAGCCGCGCCGCCAATTCAGAGGGACCGGACCATGAAACGCACCGTCATCGCCTTCGCCTGCGTGCTCCTCGCAGGCCCCGCGCTCGCGCAGTCGCTCGGCGAGAAGACCGGCGTCAATTCGGCGCTCGGCGTCGCGCCCGCGACTGCGGACTTCGTCAAGGAGGTCGCGATCAGCGACATGTTCGAGATCGAATCCAGCAAGCTCGCGGAGCAGAAGGGCAACGCCCAGGAGAAGGCCTTCGCGCAGCAGATGGTGACCGACCACACCAAGACCAGTAGCGAGCTCAAGGGCCTGGTCGGCAATGGCAAGGTCCAGGCGACGCTGCCGGCCGCGCTCGACAGCTCGCACCAGAGCAAGCTCGACAAGCTCAAGGCGGCGAGCGGCAAGGATTTCAGCTCCGACTACGATTCCTACCAGGCCGGCGCGCACGAAGGCGCGGTGTCGCTGTTCGAACGTTACGCCAAGGGCGGCGACAACGCCGAGCTGAAGGACTGGGCCGGCAAGACGCTGCCCGCGCTCAAGCACCACCTCCAGATGGCAAAGGAGCTCGGCAAGGCGCCGAGCGTCGGTCAGTCCAAGTAGCACCAATTTCAGAGGACGCCGGTCCGCCGGCGTCGTCCCCTTTAGCAACGACGTCAGTCTCCGCGCATTGAGATGGCAAACGCGGAGACCATGATGGCGCATCAGGACAAGACCTCACCATCCCGCCGGCACGTCGTCCAAGCGGCGAGCGCAACGCTCGCCGCAGCTTCGCTGGCGTCTTCGGCCGCGAAAGGAGACACGACCATGACCGAGCAGAAATTGGCCGAACAGAAATTGACCGACCCCGTCAGCCGCTATCCAAAGCCCCCTTTCAAGAAGCAGACGCAGGCCTGGCCCGGTCTCGCCGGCAAGATGGAGCCGCCACCGGACCATGGCGAGACCAGCTACAAAGGCTCCGGCCGGCTCGCCGGCCGCAAGGCGCTGATCACCGGCGGCGATTCCGGCATGGGCCGGGCCGCCGCGATCGCCTACGCGCGCGAAGGCGCCGATGTCGCCATCAACTATTTTCCGAACGAGGAGCCTGACGCGCAGGAGGTGATCGACCTGATCAGGAAGGCGGGCCGCACCGGACTCGCAATACCCGGCGACCTGCGCGACGAAGCATTCTGCAGGAAGATGGTCGAGCAGGCCCTGCAGGGACTGGGCGGACTCGACATCGTCGTCTGCAACGCCGCGCGGCAGCAGAGCCGCGAGTCGATCCTCGACGTCTCGTCGGAGGATTTCGACGCGACGATGAAGACCAACATCTACGCGCCGTTCTGGATCATCAAGGCGGCGCTGCCGCATCTGAAGCCGGGCGCGTGCATCATCGGCACCACGTCCGAACAGGCCTACGACCCCTCTCCGGAACTCTACGACTATGCGCAGACCAAGGCCGCGACCATGAACTACGTGAAGTCGCTGGCCAAGCAGCTCGGCCCCAAAGGCATCCGCGTCAACGGCGTGGCGCCGGGTCCGATCTGGACGCCGCTCCAGGTTTCCGGCGGCGCTTCGATGGAGAAGCTCGAGAAGTTCGGCGGCATGACACCGCTCGGCCGTCCCGGCCAGCCCGCCGAGCTCGCTTCGATCTATGTGCAGCTTGCAGCAGCCGATGCGAGCTACGCGACGGGTCAGGTCTACGGCTCGGCAGGCGGATCCGGGCAGCCGTAACCGCAGGAACGATCATCGTCACCCGAGCTTTACAGGAGTGTCACGGAGAACATTCCTGCGGACCGATGGCACTCGTAACAGTCAAACCCACTCGGATCGACACGGCGATCGCGAACGAGATCGCCGACCACACCGACCCAGCACTTGAGGCGACAGCGCAGACGCTGACCTGGGCGGCCGACGAGCATGTGCTTCTCGCGCTTGCCGCGGCAGGATGGCTGTACGCTCAATGGCGCCGGCCGCAGGCGCGTCCCGCCGCCAATCATGTGCTGGCAGTCACCGTGGCGACGGCGATGCTGCCGCACGCGCTGAAATCCGTATTCGACCAGATCAGGCCGGATCGTGTGACGATCCATGGCCATCGCAACGGCGTTCCGATCTCCGGACAGGCCCATGATGCCTTTCCGTCCGGCCACGCCATGCATATGGGTGCGCTCGCCTCGGCAGCGGGGCTCCTGCCCGCAGCGCCGCGCCGCATCGTGCGCTCCATCACCGTCGCGCTGTCCCTGACGCGCGTCGCGCTGCTGGCGCACTGGCCGAGCGATGTGGTCGCGGGCTTCTCGCTCGGCATTGTCGTCGAGCGGCTGATCAGGCCGCTCACGCTGGCAAGGCACCGGCGCCACAAGCACCGGCGAGCACAGCCATGACCGAATATGTCGTGCGCTTCATCGCCGGCGGCGTGATCGTCTCGGCTTTCGCGATCCTTGGCGACATGCTGCGGCCGAAGAGTTTTGCTGGACTGCTCGGCGCGGCCCCTTCCGTCGCACTCGCCACGCTCGCCATCGCGATCGTCCAGCACGGAACGGCATATGCGGCCGCCGAAAGCTGGACCATGATCTACGGCGCGATCGCGCTCGCCTGCTACAGCGTCGTCGTCTGCCATTTGCTGATGCGGCTTCGTCTCACCGCGCTGCCTGCCACCATCCTCGCTTTTTCGGCCTGGCTGGTCGTCGCATTCGCCCTGCTGGCAAGCTTCGGAGGTGCCGCCTGATGCTGGTCAAGATGTCGCCATCGGCGCTGAAGCGGACGCGCTGGTACGAGTACGGCATTCGCTTCGTGCTCGGCGGACTGGCCACAATGCTCGCAGGCGTCATGGGGGCACGCTTCGGCGCCGCCATCGGCGGCCTCTTTCTGGCTCTCCCCGCCATCTTCTGCGCCAGCGCGACGCTGATCGAGAGTCACGAGCGACGTGCCAAGGAGAAGGCAGGTTTCAACGGCCGCCGGCGTGGGCAGGAGGCCGCGGCGCTGGACGCCGCCGGTGCGGCCCTCGGAAGCATCGGCCTTGTCGCCTTTGCCGCCGTCTTCTACGTCACGGTTTCCGTGAGCAGCGCAGCGGCCTTTGCCGCTGCTATCCTTGCCTGGGTTGTGGTGTCGGTCTCGGCGTGGTGGTCGACGCGGAAATTTCGCACCGTCTCTCACCACCTGTCGCCCGCGGCCTCGCCGCGATCAGCGCACCGCCGGAGCGTCCCGTAGCTTCAGGAACTCGAACATCTCGGCGGCGGTCTGAAGCTGCTCGATGCGCGCGGCCACGGAATCGCGCTGAACGCCGACCGGCAGACTGGCAAGCTCGTGTTCGAGCCGCAGCCTCTGAGCATCGAGCCGCTGTTCGAAAGTGTGGGGTTCAGAGCGTCTTCGCATCATCTGTCCTCGGCGGTTGCAGGCCCGGGCTGTTGGCCCAGCGCTCGACCTGGTCGATCACCTTCTGGTGGCTCGGCCGCACCGGCTTCGGCGCTTCAGGCTCGTCGGAAAGCTTGCGGGGTAACCTGACCTCTTCCGTCATGGCCAATCTCCCTTTCCAGGAGAATGCGTCAGCACGCGAGTCGTTTCAATATAACTTATTGATTTTGCTATAGTTTTTTACTCATTTGGATATTTTACCGACTCTTGTGGAACTCCAGCTCAATGAGATTGTTGAGCAAACTACTCATCTTACTCATTTTGCGTGACCGATCATGAATGACCTCCGCGCAGAGCGCCTCCAGGTCATGCTCTCACCCGAAGAGCTGGCCGCCGTTGACGATTTCCGGTTCAAGCACCGCATGCCCACCCGCGCCGCGGCGGTGCGCGAATTGCTCAAGTTTGGGCTGGCGGCAGTGGGCGTCGATGCGGGCGCCGGCGTGAAGTCGAGCAGCTTCGGTGTGTTCGGCCGCGGACCGGAAGGCCATACTCAAGGCGAGCCTGAAGACGGCCAAGAGGGCTGATCCCAACATCCCGCAAACAAAACGACCCCGGCACGGTGGGTGCCAGGGCCGTTCTTGGAGATTGCTTCCGGCGCACCGGGGGCATGACAACCGGAAGCAATCCGTCGACTCTTCGCGCGCGGATTCGTTCCTGCGCGAGAACTAGCCCGTCGGAGCGTCGCCGGAATCGTCCGGCATGACGCCGGAGCCCGGGGTCTTGTTCTTGTCGGTCAGCTTGGGATCGCGCGTTGCTTCGCGCGACGGCGAACCCTTCGGATCTGCCTTGTGCACGGTCTGGGCGCGCTGCTTGTCGCGCGGCTGCTCCTCGCCGCGTTCGTCCCTGACGATACCATGATTTGAATTCGCCATGATGTCCTCTCGCCTCTCTGAATGTCTCGAGGCGCTTACGCGCAGGACCGTCGAATGTTCCGGCGCGCGAGGTGCGGCGCTAGCTATGCGCCGCATGGACCGCGGCAGATGCCTTCTCCAGATGCACCTGCCGCACCGTCGTCACCGTCGCGAACGCGACCGAGACGCCAAAGGCGAGAATGAGTGAAAGAAGAGCGAGACGCGGAGCCATTGCAAAATCTCCTTCTGGAATCGCAAATCGGCACGACCGAACGTTCCCGGATGATCCTGGATCGGACACCTGCAGTCCGTGCGCGGCCTCACACGCGGATTCACGGCGGCAGGATCGCCTAAGCCCCCTGCGTTTGAGGGACACGGACCTTCACGGGCGGGATCTCACCGTCGAGCCAGTCCTGCTCGGCCGCGAGCGCCGTCCAGGCGTCCGCCATGCGCGAGTAGCGCTTGTAGGCGGGTTGCCCTTCCGCACGTTCGGCGAGTTGCAGGCAGTTCTCGGCGTTATCCCTGAAAATGTCGGACTGTTTCATCGATAAGACGTGGGGTCGGAACTCCTGCATCGCAACCGCCCTTACCGCATCGTAACGTCCGGGGAACTTCGCATGGCATCGGTCATTGTCAGGGATGCGAGTTCTTGTCGCCATTGTCCTGATGCTCATCAGCACCGCAGCCTTTGCCGACAATACCGGCGAGCAGCGGCCGGACGGCCGTGCACCGACGGCCACCGACGTCATCACCGGTCTCTATGCCTTCAGCCGCTTTCAGCAGGGCCTTCTGGAGAGCACCGACCTGAAGGGCAATGCGGAGGTGAAGAACCTTGCCGCCCTGCGCGCCGAGGAGGCGGCAAAACGCGACAAGTCGCTCAAGGAAATTCAGGCGGCGATCGGCGCCGAGCCGCAGCTTGGCAAGACGGCAGCGGGCGCAAGCCTCGCCGAACCCGACTCCTCCGAGGGCCCCGCCTACATACGCACCTTCTATGCCGCGCAGATTCCCGAATACGAGGCCGCCATCACCCTGCTCGAACGCTATCTGAAGGGGCCCGACAATGCGACGCTTGCGGCCTTTGCACGCGAGCAGCTTCCGGTGCTGCGCGCGCAGGTCAAGGACGCCGAGCGCACCATGGCGGACAAGTAGCCGCCCCTCACTTGTCGTTGGGATGATGCTGCTGGCTCTCCGGCCGCACCGTGCGATTGCTCTCCGGCATCTTGTCCCGGCCCGCATCCCCGTTGTCGTCCTTGCCTCCGGAGGTCGACGTGCCGCTGCCGCTGGGGTTCGACCGGGTCGCGGCCCCCGTGGTCGGCGTATCCGCCCGCGGGGTGGCGGAGCTTGCGGCGGGATCGCCGGTCACCGCGCCGCGGCCGCTGGGCTCGCCACCCTGCGCGAAGGCCGGACCGGCGAGCAAGGTGATGGTCGCGATCGCTGTAAGTGCTGCTTTCATATGCATGGCGCTCTCCCTGTCCCTGCTAACCGGGGGCCTGTTGCTCCGTTCCGTCCCCATGAGTCGGGATCGGCGGCAACGAACCCTTAGCCAAGGCCAAAACTTTTTGGAACCGAATGGAACCAAGCCGCATGAGGGCCGTTAGTTTGGCCGGGCTGAGCAGAGCAGGTTCCAATTCCAAGCGCCGCAACGTTGGCGCTTGATTTCGAATTTGGCTGACGCTCTAGTTTGATCAATTGCGTCGTGGCGCGGATTCGGCCGACGCTTGCGGGGGAATCAGTATGAGCGACCTCGATCCCGGAACTGCATCACGCTCCGGTCGTCGCGTCCCAAAGCCTAAAACCAACGGAATGTCGGATCCGGATTCCCGGCCGGAATTGCTGCTCGCGCTCCAGGCGATGCGCAGCGGCGATTTCTCGGTGCGGATGAGCGGCGACTATCTCGGCATCGACGGCAAGATCGCCGACACCTTCAACGAGATCATCGCCGCCAACCAGCGCATGGCGCAGCAGCTCGAGCTGGTCGGCCAGGTGGTCGGCCGCGAAGGCAAGACCCGGCAGCGCGTCAAGTTCGGCCTCGCTTCCGGCTCCTGGGCCGACATGGAAGGCTCGGTCAACACGCTGATCGACGATCTGCTCTGGCCGACGCGCGAGGTGACGCGAGCGGTGGCGGCGGTGGCCCAAGGCGACCTGCTGCAGACAGTCAAGCTCGACGTCGACGGCCGTCCGCTCCGCGGCGAGTTCCTGCAGTCGGCGAACATCGTCAACACCATGATCAAGCAGCTCGGCGTGTTCACCTCCGAGGTGACGCGCGTGGCGCGCGAGGTCGGCACCGAGGGCAAGCTCGGCGGCCAGGCCCAGGTGCCCGAGGTGACCGGCGTCTGGAAGGACCTCACCGAGAGCGTCAACTCGATGGCGAACAACCTGACCAACCAGGTTCGCAACATCGCCGAGGTGACGATCGCGGTCGCGAACGGCGACTTGTCCAAGAAGATCACCGTCGACGTCCGCGGCGAGATCCTTCAGCTCAAGGAAGCCATCAACACGATGGTGGACCAGCTGCGCTCCTTCGCCTCCGAAGTGACGCGCGTGGCGCGCGAGGTCGGCACCGACGGCAAGCTCGGCGGCCAGGCCATCGTCCCCGGCGTCGCCGGCACCTGGAAGGACCTCACCGACTCCGTCAACGCGATGTGCGGCAACCTCACCGCACAGGTCCGCAACATCGCCAACGTCACCACCGCCGTGGCGCGCGGCGACCTCTCGCGCAAGATCACCGTGGACGTGCGCGGCGAGATCCTGGAGCTGAAGGACACCATCAACACCATGGTGGACCAGCTCAACTCCTTCGCCTCGGAAGTGACGCGCGTCGCGCGCGAGGTCGGCACCGAAGGCAAGCTCGGCGGCCAGGCCCAGGTGCCCGGCGTCGCCGGCACCTGGAAGGACCTGACGGACAACGTCAACTTCATGGCCTCGAACCTGACGGCCCAGGTCCGCAACATCGCCGACGTCGCGACCGCGATCGCCGGCGGCGACTTGTCGAAGAAGATCACGGTGAACGTCTCGGGCGAGATCCTTCAGCTGAAGGAAACGCTCAACACCATGGTCGACCAGCTCAACGCCTTCGCCGGCGAAGTCACGCGCGTCGCGCGCGAGGTCGGCACCGAGGGCCGGCTCGGCGGCCAGGCCAACGTGCTCGGCGTCGCCGGTACCTGGAAGGACCTGACGGAAAGCGTCAACTCGATGGCGTCGAACCTGACCGCGCAGGTCCGCAACATCGCCGAGGTGACGACCGCGGTCGCCGGCGGCGACTTGTCCAAGAAGATCACCGTGGACGTGCGCGGCGAGATCCTGGAGCTGAAGGACACCATCAACACCATGGTGGACCAGCTCAACGCCTTCGCCGGAGAAGTCACGCGCGTCGCGCGCGAGGTCGGCACCGAAGGCAAGCTCGGCGGCCAGGCCCAGGTGCGCGGCGTCGCCGGCACCTGGAAGGACCTGACCGACAGCGTCAATTCGATGGCCTCGAACCTCACCGGCCAGGTCCGCAACATCGCCGAAGTCGCGACCGCGGTCGCCAAGGGCGACCTGTCGAAGAAGATCACGGTGAACGTGTCGGGCGAAATCCTTCAGCTGAAGGAAACGCTCAACACCATGGTGGACCAGCTCAACGCCTTCGCCGGAGAAGTCACGCGCGTCGCGCGCGAGGTCGGCACCGAAGGCAAGCTCGGCGGCCAGGCGCAGGTGACGGGCGTCGCCGGCACCTGGAAGGACCTCACCGACAACGTCAACTCGATGGCGGGCAACCTCACCGCCCAGGTCCGCAACATCGCCGAGGTCGCAACCGCCATCGCCGGCGGCGACCTCTCGCGCAAGATCACGGTGGACGTCCGCGGCGAGATCCTTCAGCTCAAGGACACGCTGAACACGATGGTGGACCAGCTCAACCGCTTCGCGGGCGAGGTGACGCGCGTGGCGCGCGAGGTCGGCACCGAAGGCCGCCTCGGCGGCCAGGCCAACGTGCCCGGCGTCGCCGGCACCTGGAAGGACCTCACCGACAGCGTCAACTCGATGGCGGGCAACCTCACCGCGCAGGTCCGCAACATCGCCGAAGTGACCACAGCGGTGGCGCGCGGCGACCTGTCGCGCAAGATCACCGTGGACGTGAAGGGCGAAATCCTCGAGCTCAAGAACACCATCAACACCATGGTGGACCAGCTCAACGGCTTCGCCGGCGAAGTGACGCGCGTCGCCCGCGAGGTCGGTACCGAAGGCAAGCTCGGCGGCCAGGCCGAAGTGCCCGGCGTCGCCGGCACCTGGAAGGACCTCACCGACAACGTCAACTTCATGGCCTCGAACCTGACGGCCCAGGTCCGCAACATCGCCGAGGTCGCGACCGCGATCGCCGGCGGCGACCTTTCGAAGAAAATCACGGTGGACGTGCGCGGCGAGATCCTGCTGCTCAAGGACACCCTGAACACCATGGTCGAGCAGCTCCGCTCCTTCGCCGCCGAAGTGACGCGCGTGGCGCGCGAGGTCGGCACCGAAGGCCGGCTCGGCGGTCAGGCCGTCGTGCCCGGCGTCGGCGGCACCTGGAAGGACCTCACCGACAACGTCAATCTTCTGGCGGCGAACCTCACCACGCAGGTCCGCAACATCGCCGAAGTCACCACCGCGGTGGCGCGCGGCGACCTGTCCCGCAAGATCACCGTGGACGTGAAGGGCGAAATCCTCGAGCTCAAGAACACCATCAACACGATGGTGGACCAGCTCAACGCCTTCGCGGGCGAAGTGACGCGCGTCGCACGCGAGGTCGGCACCGAAGGCGAGCTCGGCGGCCAGGCCCAGGTGCCCGGCGTGGCCGGCACCTGGAAGGATCTCACCGACACCGTCAACTTCATGGCGGCGAACCTGACCGAGCAGGTCCGCGGCATCGTCAAGGTGGTGACCGCCGTTGCGAACGGTGATTTGAAGCAAAATCTCACCGTGAAATCGAAGGGCGAGGTCGCCGCGCTCGCCGACACCATCAACAACATGACCGAGACGCTCGCGACCTTCGCCGACCAGGTGACGTCGGTGGCGCGCGAAGTCGGCGTCGAGGGCCGGCTCGGCGGCCAGGCCGACGTGCCCGGCGCGGCCGGCACCTGGAAAGACCTCACCGGCAACGTCAACCTGCTGGCGGCCAACCTCACCTCGCAGGTCCGCGCGATCGCGGAAGTGGCGACCGCGGTGACCAAGGGCGACCTGACGCGGTCGATCCAGGTCGACGCCCGCGGCGAGGTCGCCGAGTTGAAAGACAACATCAATACGATGATCACGAACCTCCGTCTGACGACGGACGTGAACACCGAGCAGGACTGGCTCAAGACCAACCTCGCCAAGTTCACCAACATGCTGCAGGGCCAGCGCGACCTCACTACGGTCGGCCGGCTGCTGCTCACCGAGCTGTCGCCGCTGGTGAACGCCCATACCGGCGTGATCTACCAGATCGAGAACGAGGACAATCCGCAGCTCCTGCTGCTGGCCTCCTATGCCAGCGACGGCATCTATCCGTATCAGCGTGTACTGCAGTTCGGCGAAGGCCTGATCGGCCAGTGCGCGCTCGACCGGCGGCCGCGCGTGGTCGGCGACATTCCAACCGACGTCGTGCCGATCAATTCCGCGCTGTTCCGCGTCGCTCCGAAGAACCTGGTCGTGCTGCCGGTCTTGTTCGAAGGACAGGTCAAGGCGGTGATCGAGCTTGCCTCGCTCGCCTCCTTCACGACCTCGCAGATGACCTTCCTCGAGCAGCTCACCGACTCCATCGGCATCGTTCTCAACTCGATCGAGGCGACGATGCAGACCGAGGGCCTGCTGAAGCAGTCGCAACAGCTCGCCGGCGAGCTGCAGACCCAGCAGCGCGAATTGCAGCAGACCAACGACCAGCTCGAACAGAAGGCGCAGCAGCTCGCCGAGCGCAACGTCGAGGTGGAGCGCAAGAACCAGGAGATCGAGCAGGCCCGCCGCGCGCTCGAGGAAAAGGCGACCGAGCTCGCGCTGACCTCGAAGTACAAGTCCGAATTCCTCGCCAACATGAGCCACGAGCTGCGTACGCCGCTGAACTCGATCCTGATCCTCGGCCAACAGCTCACCGACAACCCGGACGGCAATCTCACCGCCAAGCAGGTCGAGTTCGCCCGCACCATCCACGGCGCCGGCACCGACCTGCTCAACCTCATCAGTGACATCCTCGACCTCTCCAAGATCGAGTCCGGCACGGTGACGGTCGATGCCGAGGAGATCCTGACCGCCAACCTGCTCGAGACCGTCGGCCGGCCGTTCCGCCACGAGGCGGAGAACCGCGGCCTCTCGTTCAAGATCGACGTCGATCCGAACCTCGCGCGCAGCATCGTCACCGACTCCAAGCGCCTGCAGCAGGTGCTGAAGAACCTCCTTTCCAACGCTTTCAAGTTCACCGCCGAAGGCGAGGTGCGCCTGAAGGTCGCCGCCGCCGTCGGCGGCTGGGGGACGGATCACCCGGTGCTGAACTCGGCGCCGGCCGTGATCGCGTTCGAGGTGTCCGACACCGGCATCGGCATTCCCCTGGAGAAGCAGAAGCTGATCTTCGAGGCGTTCCAGCAGGCCGACGCGGGCACCAGCCGCAAATATGGCGGCACCGGCCTTGGCCTTGCCATCAGCCGCGAACTCGCCAGCCTGCTCGGCGGCGAGATCCATCTGCGCAGCTCGCCGAGCAAGGGCTCGTCCTTCACGCTCTATCTGCCGCTGAAATATTCCGGCCCGACGCTCGCGCCGCGCGCCGCGCCGTCGCCGCAGCAATACAGCCAGCCGCCGGCGCTGCAGCCGGCCGCACCGGAGCAGCCGCGCATCATCGAGCAACTGCCCGACGACCGCCTCAACCTCGAGCCCGGCGATACCATCTTGCTGATCGTCGAGGACGACCCGCATTACGCGCGCGTTCTGGTCGATCTCGCGCGCGACAAGGGCTTCAAGGTGCTGGTCGCGGCGCGCGGTGCGGAGGCACTGGAGCTTGCCAAGCAGTACCAGCCGCGTGCCGTCTCGCTCGACGTGTTCCTGCCCGACATGCTCGGCTGGACGGTGCTGAGCCAGCTCAAGCACAATCCGCTGACCCGCCACATCCCCGTGCAGATCATCACGCTCGACGAGGACCGCCAGCACGCGCTGGCGCGCGGCGCCTTCTCCTTCGTCAACAAGCCGACCACGACCGAAGGCGTGGCGGCGGCGCTGACGCAGATCAAGGAATATGCGCGTCCCCGGCGCAAGCGGCTCCTCATCGTCGAGGACAACGAAGCCGAGCAGATGTCGATCCGCGAGCTGCTGCATCACGACGACATCGAGATCGTGGCGACCGACACCGGTGCCGGCGCACTTTCGATGCTGCGCGAGTCGCCTTGCGACTGCGTGGTGCTCGACCTTCGCCTGCCCGACATGAGCGGATTCGAGGTGCTCGACCAGATCCGCAATGACGAGGCCCTGTCTAATGTTCCCGTCGTGGTCTTCACCGGCCGCGAGCTCTCGGCGGAGGAGGATGCGGAGCTGCACACCATGGCGCGCAGCATCGTGGTCAAGGGCGTGGAATCGCCGGAACGGCTGCTCGACGAGACCGCGCTGTTCCTGCACCGCGTGATCACGGAACTCCCGGTCGAGAAGCAGCGCATGCTGGAGAAGCTGAACAGTTCCGACGAGGACCTGATCGGCAAGACCGCCCTGCTCGTCGACGACGACGCCCGCAACATCTTCGCGCTGTCGAGCGTGCTGGAACGGCGCGGCATGAAGGTGCTGACGGCGACCACCGGCAGCGAGGCGGTGACGCTGGTCGAGTCCAATCCGGAAATCGCCATCGTGCTGATGGACATCATGATGCCGCAGATGGACGGTTATCAGACCATCGGCGTCATTCGCGAGAACCCGGCCTTCGCCCGGCTTCCGATCATCGCGCTGACCGCCAAGGCGATGAAGGGCGACCGTGAGAAATGCCTGGAAGCCGGCGCGTCCGACTACCTCGCCAAACCCGTCAACACCGATCAATTGCTGCTTGCGATCCGCATGTGGCTGCACCGCTGAGTTGGATCCGCGAATGGACCATGAAAAGGTCAACATCCTCCTCGTCGACGACCAGCCGGCCAAGCTGCTCGCCTATGAGGTGATCTTGAAGGATCTCGGCGAGAACCTCGTGATCGCCTCGTCGGGGCGCGAGGCGCTGGAGGTGCTTCTCAAGACCGAGATCGCCGTCATCCTGGTCGACGTCTGCATGCCGGAACTCGACGGTTTCGAGCTCGCCGCGATGATCCGCGAGCATCCGCGCTTCCAGAAGACCGCGATGATCTTCATCTCGGCCATTCAAGTCAGCGACATCGATCGCCTGCGCGGCTACGAGATGGGCGCGGTCGATTACGTGCCGGTGCCCGTCGTGCCGGAGGTGTTGCGCGCCAAGGTCAAGGTGTTTGCCGAGCTCTATCGCAAGACCCGCGAGCTCGAGCGGCTGAATCAGGATCTGGAGGATCGCGTCCGCGCGCGCACGGCGGAACTGGAGAACTCCACGGCAAAGCTGCGCGAGAGCGAAGAGCGGCGCAGCCTGGCGATCGCCGCCGGCAAGATGGGTTCCTGGGACTGGGACTGGATCACCGGCGACTGGATGTGGGACGAGGGCCAGTATCGCATCTTCGGCGTCAGCCCGGAGAGTTTCGAGGTCAACCCCGCCAACGTCCAGGCCCTGCTGCATCCCGACGACGTCGATCAGCTGCGCAAGGCCATTGCCGAGTTCAACAAGGGCACGCGCGCCTATGAGGCGGAGTTCCGCATCATCAGGCCCGACGGCGATGTGCGCTGGTGTGTCGGCACGGCCGCTGCCACGGTCGACAATAGCAACCGCGTGGTGCGCGTCAGCGGCGTCACCGTGGACATCACGGAACGCAAGCGCGCCGAGGAGCGGCAGAACCTGCTGGCGCGGGAGGTCGATCATCGCGCCAAGAACGCGCTGGCGCTGGCGCAATCGATCGTGCGCCTCACCCGTGCCGACGAAGTCAAGGCCTATGTCAACGCCGTCGAGGGGCGCATCAATGCGCTGGCGCGCGTGCACACGATCCTGTCGCTGTCGAGCTGGCAGGGCGCCGAGCTCTCCAAGCTGATTGATGAGGAGCTGGCGCCCTATTCGCTCGGCGGCCAGATCAGGTTGGCGGGTCCCGAGGTGCAGCTGGTGCCGGCGACGGCACAGACGCTGGCGCTGGCGCTGCACGAACTCTTCACCAACTCGGCCAAGTATGGCGCGCTCTCGACGCGGTCGGGCCGGCTCCTGATCGGCTGGCAGGTCGAGGACGACCACCTCACGCTGACATGGGAGGAATCCGGAGGACCGCTGGTGAGGACTCCGAAGTCGCGCGGCTTCGGCACGCGGAGCCTGCTTGCAAGCGTCGAGTCCCAGCTCGGCGGCCAGGCGCAATTCGATTGGCGCGCCGAAGGCCTGTTGTGCCGCCTGGAGGTGCCGTTGATCCGAAAGAGTGCGGCGACGAGCACGTCGGACAAATTCGAGGCCGCCGGCTCGGACGAATTGCAGCGCGCGTCCGGTTAGCCGGACGCGGCCGTCGTCACGTGCTGCATCGATCGCGGTTCGCGAGCGACGCGCCCTTCGAGCCAGGCTTCCGTCCACGCGAGATCACGTAGCGCCTTCGCATAGCGGCGTGCGGCGCTGCGCTCGGCTCCGCGAGGCAGCTTGCGCGCCTTGCGCAACATGTCCGCAGCCGCATTGCGGTACGCCAGCGAGCGGTAAAGATAGACGACCTTACCCATAGCGAATGTTCCCGTGTTGATGGCGTTCATCCTCGCAAGCCCGGCATGAACGTCGGATGAAGCCTGCGATGACAATTCCTTCATGCAAATGGAACCCGCGGCCATTGCGCGCGTTGCTTGGCAATCGAGGGTTGGTTCCATGCATGCGAACAAGACACCCAAGAAGCCGAGCCTGATCTCTCCCACTGGCGTCATCAAGCTCGTGACGCATGCGATGATGGGCGCAGCGCTCGGGCTCGCATTCGGCCTCGCGCTCACCCTGTCCAATCCCGCGGTCGCCAATTTGCTCAATCACGGCGGAAGCCAGGCGATGCTGGTCTTCGCTCTCACATTGGTGACGACGTTCGCGATCGGCGCGACGCTCACCGGCCTCGTGTTCATCATCGACGAGGACAAGGAATCTTGAAGCGCGCGTGAATCCCGCGGGCGACTTTGTCGGGAACTCCTGTGACAAACGGCAGTTGGCTGCCTGCGTCATTTTAACCCAGGGAGTTCCCGCGCATGAAGACGACCAAGCTCGCTCTCGCCGTGATGTTGGCAACCGGCCTTGCCGCCGCCCCGTTTGCCGCGCAGGCCAAGTCGCACAAGGCGAAACACGGATCCTCGATGTCATCATCGCAGACCACGGGCGCCAACACGAAAACCAAGAGCCCCGATGCTTCCGGCCAGGGCGGCTCCGGCCCCGGCTCCGATCAGGGCGGCACCATGACCAAGGGCACCGGCACCGCGAAGTAAGGCGCTGCAATTATCGAAGGCCCCGCATCTGCGGGGCCTTCATGCTTGAGTATTCGACACAATGCGTCTGACGTCACGTCGTCCGCGCACGCGCTAGCCGCGCTGCGCATTGACGATGTTCGGTCCGCCGTTCGCGGAATTCATCTTCACGAGATGGTCGAGTTGCGCTCGCTTGCGCGCGATCAGAAGCTGGGCCGCAGCATCGTCGAGCCCCTCACGCTGCAACTGGCGGATCGCGGAGCCCAGTTCGAGAATCTCGGCGCGCAGCTTCAGGATCCGGTACGTGTCCGGGTCTTCCTCCATGGCGCGCTCCCGAAGCTCTCAGCGGCGCGCGATCGCGCGCACCGGATCTACTTTCTTGAGGGGACGAAGCCGGACACGATCGCGGACATCCGGCAGGACATCGCTACCGCCGGCCGCCTTCCACTCGCCGATCAGCAGATTGATCTTCTGGCGCAGCTCCATCTGCGCCAGAGCCTTTTCCGTACAGTCGCGATCGCGGTCGACGAGGTCGCGCACAGTTGCCTCGACGGAGGCCATCTCAAGCCTCAAGGCACTGATTTTACGTCGGATTTGATTAATTCTGTTGTCCATGGCTTGTTAGAACAAAATAAGAACATATAGTCAAGTCACGATTTCAGAATGGAGAGCGGACATGCAGGTTCAGGGTAAATACGACGCCAAGGCTTTTCTGATGGAGCAGATGACCCGGGCGCAAGGGCTGAAGCTGAAGCGGCTGAGCGAGGAGACGTATCAGCCCGCGCAATATGCGCGGGATCTGTCCTTTGCCGAAGCCGCGCGGCGCATCAAGGTGCTGGAGGCCGAGATCGATCTCGCGAACTCCTTCTAGGCTGCGCGCACTTCCGCAGCTTTGCTGACGCATTTTCGGAACCATGCCAGTGTCGCTTGGTTTCTTCCGCGAAGGGAGAACATGCATGGCACGAAAGGCAAAGAAGCGCCGCTACTCGCGCAGCTCCGGCAGCGATGTCGAAAGCGAAATGCGCCGCTACAAGAAGGGGACCGCGAAGAGCGGCCGCGGTGGACGCGGCGGACGCGTGAAGAGTCGCAAGCAGGCTATCGCCATCGGACTGTCCAAGGCCCGCAAGAAGGGCAAGAAGGTTCCGAAGAAGGCTTCCAAGCGGAAGACGGCCAAGAAGAAGACGACCAGGAAGACAACCAAGAAGAAGACGACAAGGAAATCGTCGAAGCGCAAATCCAGCAAGCGGTGATGCCGACCGGCGTCAGATCATGCTGCCCGGCATGAAACAGCGGATCGAAATCCCGAACGCCGTCTTCACCGGCCAAACCATCGTGCGCCCCGCCCGGTTCGGCTCGGTGATGACGGCCTCATCCGGCACATCCACCCACTGACCGTCGAGACGCACGCGATAATGCCCGTCATGCGACTCCCAATCGGGGTCGGAGACCGCGAAGCCGTCGGCGTCCGAGCAGCACGGGCCGAGATGGCTGCGCAGACTGTCGAACCACGGCTTGAGCGGCGAATCGGCGTAACGGCCGTCATCGCGTCCCAGTGCACTTCCCGCCGACAGCACCAGGGGCGCCACGAGCAGCGCGCGTCTCAGAAAAAGCTTCAATCGATCCATGTCGGCACCGATCAAATATGAACACCGGCCGGTTCCACAAAACGGCTGGACGTTCCGAGCTCCACCCCCTGCAGGTCACATATGAGTCCAAAGTCTGACGAGCGAACGCGGCTTTTTCGGACGAACGCGTCACTAATGCTGCCGTTGACGAGAATGTTATCGGCGGCCTTCGGGTTATCTTCCAGACGCGCACGAAAAAGGCGGCCCGCAGGCCGCCTTTTGAATTGCTGTTGGAGACGAGAGACTTACGCGAGCGGCACGGCGACGAACCGGGTCGCTTCGGCGCTCTTGACCTGGAGCAGCACGCTGTTCTTGCCGGACGATTTGGCCTGCGCCAATTCAGCGCGGACCTCACCGACATTGGCGACAGCCTTGCCGCCGACGTTGAGAATGACGTCGCCGGTCTGGATGCCGCGCTGCGCTGCCGGTCCTTGCGGATCGACCTCGGTGACGACGACACCCTTCTGGCCGGCGCCCTGCACCTCGCCGGCGGGCGCCAGGCTCAGTCCGAGACGCGGGGTGCCCGGCTGCGCCTTGCCCTCGTCGGCTTTACCGCCCTGCGCCTGCTTCTCGTTCGGCAACTCGCCGAGCGCCAGCGTCATCGTCTTGCTGGTGCCGTTGCGATAGACGTCGAGCTTGACGGACGTTCCCGGCGCCAGCGTCGCAATGGTGCGGGCGAGATCGCGGGAGTCCTTGATCGCGGTGCCGTTGACGGCGGTGATGACGTCGCCCGCCGCAATGCCGGCCTTCGCCGCCGGGCTGCCGTCCTGCGGATTGTCGACGATCGCGCCGCGCGCCTCCTTCAGGCCGAGGCTGTCGGCGATCTCGGCGGTCACCGGCTGCACCTGCACGCCGAGCCAGCCGCGGATCACCGCACCCTTGTCCTTCAACTGCGCGACGACGAGCTTTGCGGTCGTCGCCGGAATGTCGAAGCCGATGCCGACCGAACCGCCCGACGGCGAGAAGATCGCGGTGTTCACGCCGATCACGTTGCCGTTCATGTCGAAGGCTGGGCCGCCGGAATTGCCCTTGTTGATGGGCGCGTCGATCTGGATGAAGTCGTCATAGGGCCCGTTGCCGATGTCGCGGCCGCTGGCCGAGACGATACCGGCCGTCACGGTGCCGCCGAGGCCGAAGGGATTGCCGACCGCGACCACCCAGTCGCCGATGCGGGGCTTCTGTTCGGCGAACTTGACGAAGGGGAAGTCCTTCTTGCCGTCCACCTTGATCAGCGCGAGATCGGTCTTCGGATCGGTGCCGACCACCTTGGCGGTGTAGGTCGTGCCGTCGTCCATGGTGACCTGCACGGATTCGGCGTGATCGACGACGTGGTTGTTGGTCACGGCGTAGCCGTCAGGCGAGATGAAGAAACCGGAGCCTTCGCCCGTGATCACCTGGTGACGCTGGCGCGGCATGCCGTTCATGCCGCCGTTCCCGCCGCCCGGGAAGCGGAAGCCGAACTGCCGCGAGAACTGGTCGAGCGGCGAATCCTCGTCCGAATCCATCCGGTTCTGCTGCAGCATCGCACTCTTGTCGTTGTCCCGGTCGATCTTGACGCGCACGGAGATGACGGCGGGCTTGACCTTGGCGACCAGGTCGCCGAAGCCCGGCGGTGTCGAGGCGGCGGTTTCCGCGGCGTGCGCAGGCGTGACGAGGGAGGTGATGCCGAAGTGCGAAGAGCCGGGGGACGCGGCAAGCACGGCCACGCCAAGCGCGGCCACGGTGCCGAGCAGCGCAAGCCGGCGCGGCCTCAGGATTTTCCGGGACGTGGTGGTGTCGGAATTGACGCGATCGTTCATGTCGAAATGTCCATGTTGGGTCAGGTGTCGCCTTGGATCCAACATGGGCGTTCGCACCTTACGGCGTCCCGTCCACGCGATTAAATCTTGGCAAAGTCCGGCGGCCGGCAGCCGCTGGCGAAAATCGCCATTGCAGATTTGATGCAGCTCAACGCGGCGCCATCGAGCAGTGAAAAACTGCGGCCACCGGACGATATCGATCGGAGGTAGCGCCATGTACAAAGACATTCTGGTCCACATCCCGACCGAGCGGCCCATGCGCCCCGTGATCGACGGCGCGATCTCGCTCGCGAAGCACCTCAACGCCCATCTCGATGCGGTCGCGGCCGGCTATGTCACAAGCAGCGCGGCCTACGTCCTGGACGGCGGCGCCGCCATCGCGGCGGTGTTCGAGCTGGAGCGCGAGCGCGCCGTGGAGCGGGCCGAAGCCGCGCTCGAGGTATTCAAGAGCGAAGCCGTGAACGCCGGCATTTCCTACGCCTGCCATCCGCTCGGTGCGATGCCCGCGGATGCCGCCGGCGCGCTCGGCGAGATGGCGCGGCTGCACGACCTCAGCATCGTGCTCCAGCCTGATCCGGCGCAAGGCTCGTTCGACAACGACGTGCCCGGCGAGATCCTGTTCCAGGCCGGCGGCCCGGTGCTGTTCCTGCCCTATACTTTCCGCGGCCCGTTCAGGGCGCGGCGGATCGGACTTTGCTGGGACGGCAGCCGCCTCGCCGCCCGTGCGATGCGCGACGCAGCACCATTCCTGGCGCGGGCCGAAGAGATCGTGATCATCACGATCAACGAGGCCGATGCGGTCCCTGGCGAAGTATCGGCAAGCCAGTTGGCGAAGCATCTCGGCCGGCGCGGGCTCTCGCCGCGCAGGATGGGCCTGTCAGCGGTCCGCTCCGAGATTCAGCCGACCATCCTGTCGCTGGCAGCCGACGAAGGCCTCGATCTGCTGGTGATGGGCGGTTACGGCCATGCGCGCTGGCAGGAACGCTTCCTGGGCGGCGTGACCCGCGCCATGCTGGAGGCGATGACAGTGCCGACGCTGATGTCGCATTAGCGAAGACGGCCCGGCGCTCTCACGCCGCGACGGGCGCTTCCCATGCCGGGGAGGCCGTAGCATCCTCGTCGCGTTGCGCATTGCACGCGTCGAAATGCGCCTTCAGCGCGACCTCGGCGAGATGTTCGAAACGTTCGGCCTGGCCGAGGAGTTCCCAGTTCTGAAGCGGCCTGTAGGCCGCCTGCTGGCGACAGAGGGACGCCAGCGCCCGGTAGCGACGTACGTTCTCCATGAGACCCTCCCTCGCGCGCACAGGCTTATTGCCTTGATTTTGCGTCAGGCCGATGGCGGTTGTGCAAAACATTTGCTGCGGGCGCCACGCGGCCAGCATCGGTTAATTTTCGAGAAACGTCGACAGGCAATTTAGTTCCAGATCGCCGCGTGGAACTCCGACCGCCGAAGGCATCAGGCGTAGAGCCGACGCTCCACGGCGACGCCAATCAGATCAAGATAGCGTTCGATCAGCTCGGGCCGGCCGATGAGATAGCCCTGCATCTCCTCGCAGGCCTCGTCCGCCAGGAAGGCACGCTGCGCCTCCGTCTCCACCCCTTCGGCGACGACGGGGATATTCAGCGCGTGGGCGAGACTCAGCACCGCGCGGACGATCTCGGCCGATTGCGGCGTCGCCTCCAGATTGGAGATGAAGCTGCGGTCGATCTTGATCTTGTCGAACGGAAACGACTGCAGATAGGACAGCGAGGAGTAGCCGGTGCCGAAATCGTCCATCGCGATGCGGACGCCCAACGCCTTCAGCCGCCGCAGCAAATTGAGCGCGCGGGTGAAATCCCCGATCAGCACGCCCTCGGTGATCTCGACCTCGAGCCGTGTCGGCGAAAGGCCGGTCTCCAGCAGGATCTGGTGGATCGAGCGTTCGAGATCGCCGGCCTGGAACTGGACCGGCGACAGATTGACCGCGACCTGCAGTGGCCGCGGCCAGGACGCCGCCTCGCGGCAGGCCTCCCGCAGCACCCATTCGCCGATCTCGACGATCAGCCCGGTCTCCTCGGCGAGCGGAATGAACTGGTCCGGCGGCACGAAGCCCCGCGTCGGATGGTTCCAGCGCAGCAGCGCCTCGAAACCGATCACCTCGCCGTCCATCCGCGCCTGCGGCTGGAAATAGACCAGCAACTGGTTCTGCTCCAGAGCTTGCCGCAGATCGTGCTGCAACATCCTGCGGTCGCGTAGCTCCTGGTCCATCTCCGACTCGAAGAAGCAAACCCGCCCCCTGCCCTCGCGCTTGGCTCGGTACAGCGCGGAATCGGCGTTGGCGAGCAGCGTCGCAGCATCCACCCCGTCGTCGGGATAGACGGCGATACCGACGCTGACGCCCACCTGGGAGAGATAGTCGTCGATCTCGAGCTCCTTGCCGATCACTTCGACCAGGCGTTCGGCGAGCGTGAGCACGTCCTCGCGCCTGGCGTCCTCGGACATCAGGATCATGAACTCGTCGCCGCCGATGCGGGCGACGAAGGCGTCGTCGGCTTCGGCAGCAATGCGATCCGCCGCGGCCCGCATCAGCATGTCGCCGACAGGATGTCCGAAGACGTCGTTGACTTCCTTGAAGCGATCGAGATCGAGGCTGAGCACCGCAAAGCTGGTCGAGCCCTCCTGCGCCCGCTCCAGCCGCTGGTCCAGCGCCGCGTTGAAGGCGCTGCGGTTCGGCAGATCAGTCAGTGCATCATGGTGGGCCAGATGGCTGATCCGCGCCTCGTTGGTGATCCGCTCGGTGACATCCTCGATGACACCGACGAGATATTGCGGCGCGCCGCTGCCGTCGCGAACCAGCAGCTTGCGCGAATTGACCAGGCGGTCATGGCCCTTGACGCCGACCTCGAGCAGGTGGCCCTCCAGCACCATGGGCGTGCCGCTGTCGACCACGCGGCGGTCCTGCTCGCTGACGACGCGGGCGATCTCGCGCGGGAAGATCTGCTCCGGCGTCTTGCCCAGCATCGCCTCGCGCGGCATGCCATAATATTCCTCGCCGGCGCGATTGAGCAGGATGTAGCGGGAGTCCCTTGCGTCCTTGGCGAATACCGCGATCGGAATGTTCTCGATGATGCTGTCGAGGAACTCGCGCGCCCGGAGCAGATCCTGCTCGGCGCGCTTGTGCGTCTGCTCGAGCTCCTCGATCATCAGCTTGATCGCGCGGTCGGTGCGGCGGCGATCGCGATCGCTCTCCTCATAGGCCGCGCTGACGAGCTCGCCGAGCCTGGTCAGATCGACCTGCCCGGCCTCGTCCGTCGCCTGGCGAATCTGTCGTGCCAGCAGGCGATGCACGCTCACGCGGCCGCCTCCGCGATCATGGTCACCGTCATGGTCTGGTTGTGCAGCTCGCAGCGGCCGGACGCGGCCGGCGGAGCAATCTCGCCATAGGAGTAGAAGCCGATGCGGACGACGTCGTCGCCGAGCTCGGCAGCGACCGCGTCAAGCTCATCCTGCGTACGCTGCCCCATCACCTTGCGGCGGCCGGTGCAGCTGACCAGGATCGCGAGCTTGTCGCCTTCAACCGCGTCGGGGAGCGCGGTGCGTGCCTGCCTGCCCGCCTCGCCGGCGCCGGCGGCGAGACTGTCGAAATTGGCGCGCATCAGCTGCGCCGTGCATCCCTGCGGAATGTCCGCCGCGAACGTCAGCGTGCGGGCGCTGCGATCCACCGCGAAGACGGAGCGCACGATCTGCCGATCCGGCGCGGCCTCGTCGTGAATGCGCAAGGGAAAGGCGAGACCCGAGCCCGGCATCGCCGCGGCTTCCTCCTCGCCGAGATAACGCGTGTAGAGATCGAGCGGCGGCTCGCCGTCCAACTCGACCACCACGGGGCCCTCCGACTTCGTCACCTTGCGGCGGGGGCCGAACACATCCCAGCCGCCGGCACAGCCATGCGTGAAACGGAAGGACGCGCCATAGAATCCGATCGCGGCGATGCGGTTTGGCAAGGCCTCACCATCAGCGCCAACCAATGTCTGCTCGAGCCTGGTGCCGTCGCCCGCCAGCCCGCCTGTCACCAGCACGTCCGGCCCCAGCACGTCGCTGATCCCGGCGATCAGCTCGTTGCCGTTCACGTTCAATCCATCGGAGAGCACGAACACACCCGCAAGGTCCGGCGATGCCAACTGGCCGGCGAAACGCACGCCGCAGGCCCGCGAGGCGGCGCGGGATTCGATCGTCTCGTTCACGACCCGCACTTGCGTGCGCGTGAAATGCAGGGCGACGGCGACGATCACGTCGTCGGCGATGTCGTCGCCATGGATCTGGCCGCCGGTGCTGCAGCCGACGATGTGGCTTTCGGGATGGAGGCCGCGCAGCTCGCGATAACGCTCGCCGTCGGCCAGCGCCTCCCGGCTGCCGAAATAGAGCACGAGCTGGGCGGGCTCGCGCAGGGCATCCGCTCCGCGCCAGCCATGGGCCGCATTCCAGTGAAGATATTGAATGTGCATCCCACGCGCTCTCCGCGGCACTTGAACCACAGATTGTGACGCAGCGCATTGCGCCGGTGTTAATCGAGGCGCGGCTTTGCGACCGTTGGTTACCCCGGCATGAAGGTGGCGGCGAATTCGCGATCAATTCCCCGTAGCGCCCCGGAGAAACGTCGCGGGCACGCAGCGCACCTCCGTACTCTACCGGAGGCGCACCGTCTCGCCGCTGCGCAGCGAATGCACGGAACTATCCTGCAATCTTGGAACCCGCCCCGCCTCCGCCGCGACGCGGATCGCCGCGATGTTGCCGGCGTAGTCGGCACTTTTCCCGCCGCGGAACACCGCGGAACCCGCCACCAGCGTATCGACACCGGCGGCGGCGACCGCAGCAGCATTGTCGCGCGTGATGCCGCCATCGACCTCGAGCCGGATCGGCCGGTCACCGATCATGCTGCGAATGCGCCGGATTTTTTCGAGCTGGGAATCGATGAAAGCCTGGCCGCCGAAGCCCGGATTGACCGTCATCACCAGCACGAGGTCGAGACGATCGAGCACATAGTCGATCGTGCTTTCCGGTGTGGAAGGACACAGGCTGACGCCTGCCTTCTTGCCGAGCGCGCGGATTGCCTGGAGCGAGCGATCGAGATGCGGCCCCGCTTCGGCGTGGACCGTGATGACATCGGCGCCCGCCTTCGCGAACGCTTCGAGATAGGGATCGACCGGCGCGATCATGAGATGCACGTCCAAGACCTTCTTCGTCAGCGGCCGGATTGCCTTGATCACGTCTGCGCCAAAGCTGATGTTCGGGACGAAATGTCCGTCCATGACGTCGCAATGGATCCAGTCCGCGCCGGCCGCGTCGATCGCCGCGATCTCCTCGCCGAGACGTGCGAAATCCGCAGCCAGGATCGAGGGTGCAATGAGGATCTCCCGCGTCATGGCTTTGCACTCCGTGCGTCGGCGCCGCCGCTGAAGACGCGGCTTGCGAGGACATCCGCGGGGTCGATGGTTTCGAGATCGGCGACATCGAGCATGCGGTCGAGGTCGGAGACCAGGCGATCGGCCTGCCGCAGGCGGATCCGATCCACGGCGTTGCGGATCGAGCGCGCGTTGGAGAAGAACGGCTGGGTGCGGCGCAGGGCGATATATTTCTCGAACGCCTCGCGCGCCGCCGCCGAGAGGCGATAGCCCCGCTCCTTCAGCATCAGCTCGGCGATGACGAGCAGCTCGGCCTCCGCATAGTCCGGAAATTCGATGTGATGGGCGATGCGCGAACGAAATCCGGGATTGGATGCGAAGAAGCTCGTCATCCGCTCGCCATAACCTGCGAGGATCACCACGAGATCCTCGCGCTGGTTTTCCATCACCTGGAGCAGGATCTCGATCGATTCCTGGCCGTAGTCGCGCTCGTTGTCCGGACGATGCAGATAATAGGCCTCGTCGATGAACAGCACGCCGCCCATCGCCTTCTTCAGGATCTCCTTCGTCTTCGGCGCGGTGTGGCCGATATACTGGCCGACGAGATCGTCACGCGTCACCGAGATCACCTGCCCGCGCCGCACGAAACCAAGCCCATGCAGGATCTTGGCCATGCGCAGCGCCACGGTGGTCTTGCCGGTGCCGGGATTGCCGGTGAACGACATGTGCAGCGTCGGCGGCGCCGCGGCGAGACCTGCGCGTTGACGGATGCGCTCGATCAGCAGCAGCGAGGCGATCTGGCGCACGCGGTTCTTCACCGGCTTGAGCCCGATCAGCTCCTGGTCGAGCTGTTGCAGCGTCTCGGTGATACCGGCCGCCTCGGCCTCCTTGCGGAGATCGAACTGGGTCTCGCCTGGTTCGGCCGTGGTTGCGTGGGGGACATCCAGCATAGCTACCCTCGAAGAAAAGAGCTTCGCCGCGGGGGAGCGGCGAAGCAGTGGTCCGCCAAGGAAACGGAGCAGGGAGTGCTCCGCGCGGAGGGAGAACCGTTATTGCGTGGCGTGGGCGGCGGGTTTCCGCACCGTGGTGTAACGGATGGCGCGGCCGCCGACCTCCTGCCGGACCAGCTCGAATTCCGCTTCCTGCGGCGGCCGGTTGACGAGGAAGGAGATCCGCACCGATTCCCAGCCATGGCTGGAATCGAAGCCGCTGATGCGGATGTAGCGGTCGCCATACACCCTGCGGCACTCGGCGAGCTCCATCATCACGCCGGCGGCGTCCTGGAGGTCGAACATCGGCAGACCCCACATCTCCCAATAAGTGTTGCGGGGATGCGGATCGTCGGTGAACTCGATGTTCACCGCCCAGCCATTGGCGAGGCAATATTGCACCTGCTTGGTGATCTGGTCGTCGGTGAGATCAGGCAGGAACGAGAAGCAGCCCTGGGTCAGTTTCATCTCAAAACTCCTCAGACGGTTTCCAGCGCCGTCGGCACGAAGTCCGGCGTGTCGGTGGATTGATAGTTGAAGGTGACGTCCTTCCAGACATCGAGCGCCGACTTCAGCGGTGTGCAGGTCTGCGCGGCCTTCGCCAGGATCTCCGGGCCTTCGTGGACGTAGTCGCGGCCCTCGTTGCGGGCGAGGATCATCGCTTCCAGCGCCACGCGGTTGGCGATCGCGCCGGCGGCAATGCCCATGGGATGGCCGATGGTGCCGCCGCCGAACTGCAGCACGACGTCCTCGCCGAGCAGATCGAGAAGCTGGTGCATCTGGCCGGCGTGGATGCCGCCGGAAGCCACCGGCATCATCTTGTTCAGACTCGCCCAGGACTGGTCGAAGAAAATGCCGTGCTCGAGCCTGGTCGGATTGAACTCCTCGCGGCAGACGTCGTAGTAGCCGCGCGTGGTGTTGGGGTCGCCCTCGAGCTTGCCGACCACCGTGCCGGCATGGATGTGATCCACACCCGCGAGCCGCATCCACTTGGCGATGACGCGGAACGACACGCCGTGGCTCTTCTGCCGCGTATAGGTCGAGTGACCGGCGCGGTGCAGATGCAGGATCATATCGTTGCGGCGCGCCCACTTCGCCATCGACTGGATCGCGGTGTAGCCGATCACGAGGTCGATCATGACGATGACCGAGCCGAGCTCCTTGGCGAACTCCGCACGCTCGTACATGTCCTCCATCGTGCCAGCGGTGACGTTGAGGTACGTGCCCTTGACCTCGCCGGAGGCGGCCTGCGCGCGGTTCACCGCCTCCATGCAATAGAGGAAGCGGTCGCGCCAGTGCATGAAGGGCTGCGAGTTGATGTTCTCGTCGTCCTTGGTGAAGTCGAGCCCGCCCTTGAGCGCCTCGTAGACGACGCGGCCGTAGTTGCGGCCGGAAAGCCCGAGCTTCGGCTTCACGGTGGCGCCGAGCAGCGGCCGGCCGAACTTGTCGAGCCGTTCCCGCTCGACCACGATGCCGGTCGCCGGGCCCTGGAACGTCTTCACATAGGCGACCGGGAAGCGCATGTCTTCCAGGCGCAGCGCCTTGAGCGGCTTGAAGCCGAACACGTTGCCGATGATCGAGGCCGAGAGGTTGGCGATCGAGCCCGGCTCGAACAGGTCGAGATCGTAGGCGATGTAGGCGAAATACGAGCCCGGCGTGCCCGGCACCGGATCGACGCGATAGCACTTCGCGCGATATTTTTCCGCTGCAGTCAGGCGATCGGTCCACACCACGGTCCAGGTCGCGGTCGAGGATTCACCGGCAACCGCCGCGGATGCCTCGATCGGGTCGACGCCTTCCTGCGGCGTGACGCGGAACAGCGCGATGACGTCGGTGTCCTTCGGCGTGTAGTCGGGCTCCCAATAGCCCATGCGCTTGTATTCCATCACGCCCGAGCGATAACGCTCCTTGCCGCGGACAGTGCCGGTATGAACGTTCATGTCTCTCTCCTGTTCTTTTCTCTGCTCTTCCTGATTGACTAGGCCGCCACGGGCTCGCGGGCGCCGATGCGCGGGTCCAATTCGCCGGCGCGGTACCGCCGCGCCATCTCGCTCATCGGAATGACCTTGATCCTGCTGGCATGACCTGCGGTGCCGAATTGCTCGAAGCGATCTCGGCAAAGCTCGCGCATCGCGTCCATCGCGGGTTTGAGGAATTTGCGCGGATCGAACTCGGAGCGCGTCTGCGCGGCGACTTTCCGGAACACCGCGGTCATCGCGAGGCGGCAGTCGGTGTCGATGTTGACCTTGCGGACCCCGCTCTTGATGCCGCGTACGATCTCCTCGACCGGCACGCCCCAGGTCTGCGGCATCTCGCCGCCGAACTGGTTGAACATGTCCTGCAACGGTTGCGGCACCGAGGAGGAGCCGTGCATGACCAGATGCGTGTTCGGCAGCCGGTGATGGATCTCCTCGACCACCCGCATCGCCAGGATGTCGCCATCCGGCTTGCGGCTGAACTTGTAGGCGCCGTGCGAGGTGCCCATCGCGATCGCCAGCGCATCGACCTTGGTCGCGCGGACGAAATCGACAGCCTGATCGGGATCGGTCAAGAGCTGGTCGTGGCTGACCTTGCCCTCGACGCCATGGCCGTCCTCCTGCTCGCCGCCGCCATGCTCAAGCGAGCCGAGCACGCCGAGCTCGCCTTCGACGGAGGCGCCGGTCCAATGGGCGAGATCGACGACACGGCGGGTGATCGCGACGTTGTAGTCGTAGTCGGCGGCCGTCTTCGCATCGGCCTTGAGCGAGCCGTCCATCATCACCGAGGTGAAGCCATGGGCGATGGCGGAGGCGCAGGTCGCCTCGTCATTGCCGTGGTCCTGGTGCATGCAGAGCGGGATGTCGGGATAGGTCCGCTCCAGCGCATCGATCATGTGCGAAAGCATGAGATCGCCGGCATAGCTGCGCGCGCCGCGCGAAGCCTGGATGATGACGGGCGCGTCGACCTCGGCCGCGGCCTGCATGATCGCGATACCCTGCTCCATGTTGTTGATGTTGAACGCCGGCACGGCATAGCCGTGGCTGGCGGCGTGATCGAGCAGTTGGCGAAGGGTGATACGTGCCACGTCAAATCCTCCTGTTATTGCTTGCGCGCGCGGGCGATTGCCCTGCGGGCGGCCTCGGCCACGCTTTGCGGCGTGATGCCGAATTCGCGGTAGAGCACCGGCGCCGGCGCCGAAGCGCCGAAGCCGCGCATGCCGATGAATTCACCGTCGGCGCCGATCCAGCGATGCCAATCGCCGGCGACGGCCGCCTCGACGCCGACGCGCGGCGCGGTGCCGAGCACGGCGGCGCGGTAATCGTCCGGCTGCTCCTCGAACAATGCGAAACACGGCGCTGACACCACGGCGGCGCGGACGTGTTCGGTCGCAAGCAGACGGGCCGCTTCCAACGCGATCGAGACCTCCGAGCCGGTCGCCATCAGCGTGACGTCGCGGCCGCCGTCGGGCGAGACGATGAGATAGGCGCCACGCGCGACGCGGTTCCGGCCGCGGGCATCGCTGCGGAAGGTCGGCAGCGCCTGCCGCGACAGGCACAGCACCGAAGGGCGATCCTCTGCTTCCAGCGCGCAATCCCAGGCTTCCAGCGTTTCGACCGCGTCGGCGGGGCGAAACACCAGCAGGTTCGGAATGACCCGCAGCGCCGCAAGATGCTCGACCGGCTGGTGCGTCGGACCGTCCTCGCCGAGACCGATGGAATCGTGCGTCATCACGTGGATGACGCGCAGCCGCATCAGGGCCGCAAGGCGGATCGCGGGCCGGCTGTAATCGGAGAAGGCGAGGAAGGTGCCGCCATAGGGGAGGAAGCCGCCGTGCAGCGCGAGGCCGTTCATCGCAGCCGCCATGCCATGCTCGCGAATGCCGTAGTGGATGTAGTCGCCGGCGAATGCGCCGCTTCTGACCGGCGCCTGCGCCTTGGCATGCGTCAGGTTCGAATGGGTCAGGTCCGCGGAGCCGCCGACCAGGCCGGGAATCGTCCCGGCGATGGCATCGAGCACCTGCTGCGAGGCCTGCCGCGTCGCGAGCTTCGGACGCTCGCTGGCAAAGCGTTCGCGCAATTTCGCCGCTGCCAGCGCATAGGCGGCCGGCAGGGCGACGGCCTTGCCCTCGACGAACAAATCGCGCTGCTCCGGCGTCGCGTCTTCGTAGCGATCGAGCCAGGCGAGACGATCGACCTGTCCGCGCTGTCCGATCATCCGCCACGCTTTCTGGATCGGGATCGGCACCACGAAGGGCTGATAGTCCCAGCCGAGAGCCCGGCGCGCCGCCGCGGTCTGTTCGGTGCCGAGCGGCGCGCCATGCGCCTTTTCAGTGCCCTGACGGTCCGGCGCGCCATAGCCGATGATGGTGCGGCAGGCGATCAATGACGGCTTCGCGGTCTCCCGCTCTTCGGCAATCGCCCGCGCAACCGCTTCGGCATCATGCCCGTCGACGCGGCGCACCGACCAGCCGGAGGCGGCGAAGCGCGCGAGTTGGTCGTCCGATGTCGCGAGCGACGTCGGGCCGTCGATCGAGATGCCGTTGTCGTCGAACAGCACGATCAGGCGGCCGAGCCCGAGGTGGCCGGCGAGCGAGATCGCCTCCTGGCTGATGCCTTCCATCAGGCAGCCGTCGCCGGCGATGACATAGGTGAAGTGGTCGACGAGCCCGTCGCCATGCCGCGCATTCGCCATGCGCTCGGCGAGCGCCATGCCGACAGCGGTCGCGATCCCCTGCCCCAGCGGCCCCGTCGTGGTCTCGACGCCGGGCGTATGACCGTATTCGGGATGGCCCGGCGTCCTCGAGCCCCACTGCCGGAAAGCCTTGATGTCGTCGAGGCTGACATCGCCGCCGGTCAGGTGCAGCAGCGCGTAGAGCAGCATCGAACCGTGGCCGGCCGACAGCACGAAGCGGTCGCGGTCCGGCCAGTTGGGATGCGCCGAGTCGAATTTCAGGAAGCGCGAGAACAGCACCGTTGCGACGTCGGCCATGCCCATGGGCAGGCCGGGATGGCCGGACTGGGAGGTCTCGATGGCGTCGACCGCGAGGAAGCGGACGGCGTTGGCGAGATCGTGATGCGTGACCGCGGTGATGTCGGCTTCGGCGTGGACGGAGATGTTCATCGGGGTCTCTCCTCGTTCACTTCAGGCTGCGCTTGCGCTCGATGAGCTGCATGATCAGCGGCGTCAGGATCAGTTGCATGGCGAGATCGAGCTTCGCGCCGGGGCACACGATCGAGTTCGCGCGCGACATCCAGCTCTGCGGCAACATCGAGAGCAGATAGGGGAAGTCGATGCCGCGCGGGTTCTTGAAGCGGATCACGACCATCGATTCGTCCGGCGTCGGGATCCAGCGCGCGATGAACGGATTGGAGGTGTCCACCGTCGGCACGCGCTGGAAGTTGATGTCGGTCTCGGTGAATTGCGGGCAGATGTAGTGGATGTAGTCGGGCATCCGCCGCAGGATGGTGTCGGTGACGGCCTCGGTCGAATAGCCCCGCGCGCTGCGGTCGCGGTGCAGCTTCTGGATCCATTCGAGATTGATGACGGGCACGACGCCGATCTTCAGGTCGGCATAGCGCGCGACATTGACCTTGTCGGTGACGACGGCGCCGTGCAGGCCCTCGTAGAACAGCAGGTCGGAGCTCTCCGGCAGTTGCTTCCAATCGGTGAAGGTGCCGGGTGCGGCACCATGCAGCGCGGATTCCTCGGCGTCGTGGACGTAGTGCCGCGTCACCGCGGAGCCGGTCTCGCCGTAGTCGCGGAAGGCGCGTTCCAGCTCCTCGAACAGGTTGGTCTCGGGGCTGAAATGGCTGAAATGCTTGTTGCCGCGCTCGGCCTCCTTCGCCATCTGCGTGCGCATCTCGGCGCGGTCGTAGCGATGGAAGGCGTCGCCCTCGATGTAGGCGGCGTTGACCTTCTCGCGGAAGAAGATCTGCTCGAATGTCTTCTTGACCGAGGTGGTGCCGGCGCCGGAGGAGCCGGTGATGGAGATGATCGGATGCTTCCTGGACATGCGACGCCTCCTCAGAGCCGGAAGAATCCGCGCCGCGCGAACAGCGGCGCCGAGACGCTGGCGACCAGCAGGGGATCGCAGTGCAATTCCTCGACGCGTCGCACCTCGTTGCTCGAGCCCATGATCAGCGGCACGCGCTGGTGCAGGCTCTGCGCGGAGAGGTCGAGGATGCGCTCGCGCCCGGTCGAGGCCGAGCCGCCGGCCTGCTCGATGATCATCGCCATCGGGTGCGCCTCGTAAGTCAGGCGCAGGCGGCCGTCGCCGTAGCCGCGGCGCGCGTCCGAGGGATAGAGGAACACGCCGCCGCGGGTGAGGATGCGATAGGCCTCCGCGACCAGCGAGCCGATCCAGCGCATGTTGAAATCATGGTTGGCAGGCCCTTCGATTCCGGCGAGGCATTCGTCGACGAAGGCGCGCACCGGCTGCTCCCAGTGACGGCGGTTCGACGCGTTGATGGCGAACTCCTCGCAGGCCTCGGAGATCTGCACGCCGCTGCGCGCGAGGCGGAAGCAGCCGGCCTTGCGGTCGAGCGTGAAGATGTCGACGCCGTCGCCGAGCGTCAGCACCAGCGAGGTCTGCGGCCCGTAGGTGACGAAGCCGGCCGCGAGCTGCGCTGATCCGCGCTGATGGAAGGCGAGCGTGAGATCATCCGGCGCGGGCAGGATCGAGAAGATCGTCCCGACCGTCATGTTGATGTCGATGTTGGAGGAGCCGTCGAGCGGATCGATCGCCACGCAGACCTTGGCCGCGCGGTCGCCGATCTGGGGCTCGCGCATCTCCTCCGACGCCAGCGCCGCGACCGGCAGCCGGCTGAGGCAGCGGCGCAGGATCGCATCGGCCTGCACGTCGAGATCGCGCTGGACGTCGCCGTCGCTGTTGCGGCCGGTCGTCAGGCCGGAGGCGTCGGCGAGATCGCCGGTGGCAATGAGGTCGGCGATCTCGATCGCTGCAGCCGCGATGGCATCGACCGCGGCCGCCACGGCCAGCGCGTGGGATGCGGTCTCAGAATACCGTTGAAGGTGGTCGTCCAGCCTGATTTGCCCGGTCATCTGCGTCCATCCCCTGGGCCGGCGCCGCATCCATTGCCCTCCACGCTGGAGGTCGGTGCGGTCAGTCCCGGCATCAGGAGATTGACAGGGGCGACTTAATAAGGAAAATTTCTAATCATAATGAGCGCCAAAGAATTTTCTTATAATGGCTCCGGCCATACCGCGGTCCAGCTCCGGCATCTGACGATCCGGCAGCTTCGCTCGCTTGCGGCGCTTTCGGCCAAGGGCAGCGTGACGGCGGCCTCCGGCCATCTCGGCCTGACGCAGCCGGCCGTGACCCAGCAACTCCGGCAGCTTCAGGACCTTGCCGGCCTGCCGCTGGTGCAGCGGACCGGCGACGGCATGCTGCTCACGGAGGCGGGCAAGGAGGTGCTGGCGCTCGCCGAGCGCGTCGAAGCTGCGATCACCGACTGCCAGGGCGCGCTCGACCTGCTCGCAGGGCGGACCGGCGGCACGGTGAATCTCGGCGCGGTCTCCACCGCGAAATACTTCGTGCCGCACGCGATCGCGGCGTTCTCGAAGCGGCATCCCAAGATCGAGATCAAGCTCACCATCGGCAATCGCGAGGAGATCCGCGAGGCCATGCACGGCTACGATCTCGATTTCGCGGTGATGGGTCGGCCGCCGGCCGATGTCAGCGTCGACGTGCGTCAGCTCGGACGCAATCCGCACATCATCGTCGCGCGCAAGGGGCACTGGCTGGAGAAGGATTCCGGCCTCAGCCTGACCGACCTCGTGCACGAGACCTTCCTGACCCGCGAGCCCGGCTCCGGTACGCGCACGCTGATGGAGGGCATGTTCCAGAGATCGGACCTCGAGCCGATCATCGGCATGGAGATGAGCAGCAACGAAACCATCAAGCAGGCGGTGATCGCCGGGCTCGGCATCGCCTTCATCTCGGCCCATACCGTGGCGCATGAGCTCGCGGAGGGCCGGCTGATCGTGCTCGACGTCGCCGGCCTGCCGATCGTGCGGCAATGGTACGTGATCCGCCGCAGCGACAAGGTGCTGCTGCCGCCAGCGCAGGCGATGTTCGATTTTCTGGGATCGGAAGGGTCGAATTATCTGCCCGACGTGCCCGAGCTCGGCGGGCGGTAGGCAGCCCCGTTCAGGCCATCAGCTTCATCGCGATTGTCGCCGCCAGGATGACGATGATCTGCAGCAGGCGCTCGGTCGTGAAGATGCGGTTGAAGGTGGTCATCGTTCGCCCCCGGCCCTGCGTAGGAAATTCCGGGAGCTTGCTAGCATAGGTCGCCGGCCGGGTAACTCCGTAGTCGACCCGGGTCCCGCGCCGGAGGCGGCGATTGCCGGAACCCGAAATGTTTCGAACGATTCAAATCTGATGTCCCGGAATTGCCAGTCGCCCGCCGTGTTCATGCACGCAGTGACTTCGCGTGCACGGATGCGTCTTGCCCCGCCTCCAGCCGCATCCCAGGGGAATTCGGGCGAGTCTTGAAACGTAAGGGAGGGCGCGATGAACCGCATCGCAGCCAACGGAGAGCTTTTGTCTGCTGACGGACGTTTTTCCGATCGCAAGATACCGGGCATCGCGCGCGTCCTGCTCGCCGCGTTGATGACCTCGGGCGCAGTCCTCGTCAGCCCGCAAGCGACCGCGCAATCCTCGCCCGGACAAGGCGCCACGCTTCCCCCCGTCACCGTGACCGCACCCGACGCGCAGCGTCGCTCCAATCCATCTTCGGCCGCGCGCCGGACGAGCGGCACGCGAAGCCGCCGGACACAGACCGCGCGGCGGCCCGAGACGGCGCCCGCGCCGCAGCCGTTCACCCCCTCGCAGGACGTCCGCACCGGCACGGTCGGCTATTTCGCGAACAGCACCTCGGTTGCGACCAAGTCCAACACGCCGATCGTCAATATCCCGCAATCGCTCGCCGTCATCACCAGGGAGCAGATCCGCGACCAGAACTACCAGGGCCTGACGGACGTCACGCGCTATGTCCCGAGCGTCGCCGTCCACCAGGGCGAAGGCAATCGCGACGAGCTTGTCATCCGCGGCGTCGATTCCAGCGCGAACTTCTTCGTCAACGGTTTTCGCGATGACGTGCAGTATTTCCGGGACATGTACAACGCGCAGAGCATCGAGGTGCTGAAGGGTCCGAGCGCCCTCACCTTCGGTCGCGGCGCTGGTGGCGGCGTGCTCAACCGCACCCTCAAGGAGGCCGACGGCACCCGCATCTACGAGGCGAGCGCGCAGACGGGATCGTGGGGCGACCGCCGCGTCACGCTCGATGCAGGACAGGCCATCAACGACAACGTCGCGGCGCGGTTCAACGCGTTCTACGAAGGCAGCGATGCCTTCCGCGACTTCAACCATCTCGAACGTTACGGCATCAATCCGACCGTCACGCTGAAGCCGGATGACTTCACCAGGATCAAACTCTCCTACGAGTACTACCACGACGGCCGCACCGCCGATCGCGGCAACCCTTCGCAGAGCCTTCCCGGCGGCGTCACCCGGTTCAATCCGACCACGCCGTTTGCGCCGAACGGCAATCTGCAGACCTTCTTCGGCAGCCCGAGCCTCAACACCGCGCAGGCGACGGTGCAGACCGGCATGGCGATCATCGAGCACGACTTCCAGAACGGGCTGTCGGTGCGCAACGGCACGATCGCGGCGGACTACCAGAAGTTCTACCAGAACGTCTATCCGACCGGCGGGCCGCTCGCCGGCGCCGTCAATCCGGCCGGCACCGCAGTCAATCTCGGCGCCTACCAGCACACGACCAACCGCGACAACGTCTTCAACCAGACCGACTTCACCTACAAGGGCTGGACCGGTCCGATCGCACACACCTTCGGCTTCGGCACCGAGTTCGGCCGCCAGACCGGCGTCGACATCCGCAACACCGGAGTCTTCCCGAACGGGACCAACACCATCGTCCAGAACCCGTTCGCGCCGACCTATTTCGGGCCGGTCACTTTCGTTCACCACTTCACCGGCACCAATACCGACGGCGTCACGACGCCGGATTCCAACAGCAAATATGCACTGAACGTCGAGTCCGGCTATTTGCGCGACACCATCGAATTCTCGCGCGCGTTGCAGCTCATCGTCGGCACGCGGTTCGACCGCTTCGAGATGTCGGCGCTCGACATGAACACCAACATCAACCGCAGCCGCACCGACAATCTGCTGTCGCCGCAGGCGGCGGTGATCCTCAAGCCGATGGAGACGATGTCTCTCTACACGGCCTACAGCATCTCCTATCTGCCCGCTTCCGGCGACCAATTCTCCTCGCTCAATGACGGCACGCTGATCCTGCAGCCGCAGAAGTTCGAGAATACCGAGGTCGGCATGAAGTGGAACGTCAATCCCAGGCTGCTGTTCTCGACCGCGATCTACAATCTGAACCGCACCAACCAGCCGATTGCCGACGGCAACCGCCCCGGCTTCTTCCTGCCCTCCGGCAGCACGCTGACGCGCGGCTTCGAGGCCAGCCTCGTCGGCTACGTCACCGAGCAATGGCAGTCCTCGCTCGGCTATGCCTATACGGATGCGAAAATCACCAGCGCGACGTCGGCGACGGTCGTGCCCGGCAATCGCGTGCAGCTCGTGCCGTACAATCAGTTCGCCTGGTGGAACAAGTATCAGTTCACGCCGACGTGGGCGGCAGCGCTCGGCATCATCTATTTCAGCGATTCGTTTGCATCGTCGGACGACACCGTGAGGCTGCCGGGCTTCGTTCGCTTCGATGCCGGCATCTACGCCACGATCGATGCCAATTGGCGCGCGCAGCTCACGATCGAGAACATCTTCAACCGTGGCTACTGGGCGTCCGCCGACGGCAACAACAACATCTCTCCCGGCCAGGGCCGCACGGTGAGGGTTCAGGCGAGCTACCGGTTCTGACCGATCGGGCGCGGACGTCTGTGCGGCCGTTCGCGCCCATCGCTCCGATGGTTAACGATCAGGCCGCGAGCGGCGCGGCGTAGTCCATGCGCGTGGCGAAATAGGCTTCGAGCTCCGACAGCGCCCGCTCTTCCCAATCCCTCGCCTGCTCCAGCAGCGACCAGCTCTGGCCCGGGCGGAATGCAGCGGTCTGGCGATAGAGCGATGCGATGCCGCGATAGCGGCGCACGTTCTCGAGGATGGCGTGTCCGTTGATCTGGCCGTTCATGTCTCAAAACTCCCTCGTCATTCCCGGGGGAGAAAGTGCGGCCAAATCTTTTTCGAAAAGTTAGCGGCGCGCGGCATGCTCGCGCATGGTTGCCGGACTGTTGCGCGCGCGCAACGCGTGACCTCGCGCAACACGGATCTATTGCGAATTCGTTGCCGCGCTCTCGCCCGACGGCTTCAGCCCGCCGCGGCTGATCATCGTCATCGTCTCGCGGCAGAGATCGGCAAGCCCGATCAGGAGCACGGCGAGCAGGCAGAACAGGTTGACCGAATCGGCATTGGCGCTGGACAGCGGCGTGAACTGGAAGAAAGGCGGTATGAACGCCCACCACACCAGCGGAACGGTCAGCAACGCGGCGAATGCCGCCGCCGGCGCGCCCGCGACGAATGCGAGCACGAACAGGCTGGGCAGAAACGCGGCGAAGTAGAGCTTTGCGCCGAGCACGACGCAGACGCCCTGGAGCAGGGCCGACATTGCAACGACGACGAATCCGAGCAGGAACGCCTGCCACGACCATGGCCGTACCCGCGGTACGCCAAACAGCCCCGCACGCCTCATCAGCCTCCCCCTGCCAGCCCGTTAACCAGGTCCGCTTGCGACGAAAGTACTACAAGCGGGCGCCGGCCGCGAGATGGAAATTGCAACTCCGAAGGCCCGGCAGAGCCGCCTCTCCGCGGCTTGGTAAACATCCGCGTCGCGCAATCCCGCCCCTCGGGCGGTTACTCGGTTACCGCATAGAGCAGTCCGGCGACAGGCAGAGCAAGGCCAATGGCCGAGGCCAGCGTCCAGCCGCCCTGTGCGAAGGCCCAGGCGCCGACCGCGGAGCCGGCCGCGCCGGCGGCGAAAAAGGTCGCCATATAGAGGCCGTTCAGGCGGCTGCGCTGCTCTTGCCCGAGCACGAAAATGGCGCGGAAGCCGAGCACGACGTTGCCCTGCACGCCGATATCGATGGCGATCGCGGCCACGACCAGGCAGGCCAGGTTCAGCATCGAGCCGGGCGCGCCGACATAGGTCGCGAGGAAGCCCAGCGCCGCGAGCAGCATCGCCACCAGCGTCGCGATGCGGCTGTGGCCGCGATCGGCGAGCCGGCCGGCGATCGGCGCCGCGAAGACGCCGGCGACGCCGGCAAGGGCGAACAGCGCAATGCCCTGCTGGGAGAAGCCGAATGCGCCGGCGAGCTGGAGCGGCGCCACCGTCCAGAACAGGGTGAAGCAGCCGAACAGGCTCGCCTGGTAGAGCGCCCGGCGCCGCAGCAGCGGCGTGTGCAAAGCGAGGCGCGGCATCGACAGCAGCAGCGTGCCGTAATGCATACGCGCGATGGGCTTGCGCTTCGGCAACGTCATCCAGAGCACCGCTGCAAGCACGATCATCAGCGCGGCGGAGGCGAAGAATACCGTGTGCCAGGACGAGGCCGCGGTCACGAAGCTCGACACCGGACGCGCCAGCATGATGCCGAGCATCAGGCCGGTCGAGACGTTGCCGACGACGCGGCCGCGGATCGCTTCCGGCGCCAGATGCGCCGCATAGGGAATGATGATCTGCACGGCGACCGAGCCGAGCCCGATGAACAGCGCGGCGACCAGGAACGGCAACGCGTGGACCGAGAACGCGGCGGCGAGCAGCGCCGCGGCACCGAGCATGATGACCGAGCAGATCAGGGTACGGTTCTCGACGAGATCGCCGAGCGGCACGATGAAGAGCAGGCCAATGCCATAGCCGACCTGCGTCATGGTCACGATCAGCCCCGCCGCCGCATGCGACAGTCCGAGCGCGGCGCTGATCGGGGCGATCAGCGGCTGCGCATAGTAGATGTTGGCGGCGACCATGCCACAGGCCGCGGCAAGCACGAAGGTCAGTCGCTGCGACACCGCATCCGGCTCGGGCGCGGTCTCGATCGTGGCATTCATCGTCATTCCAACAGACTCCAGAGACCGGGAACCCGAATACGACATAAATTCAGGCGAGCAGCTTCATCGCGACGCCGACCAGACGCTCACCGTCGAGCGGCAGGCGCGCCTTGCCGACGACGCGCATCCCTTGCGTGATGCAGATCATCAGCCGCGCGGTATCGTCCACATCGAGGTGGTGGGGAATCGAGCCGTCGGCCTGGCCTTCGCGGATGAGGCCGGCAATGAAGCTTTCGTTGGTCTCGAGCTGGGCGTTGACGCGGGCGCGGACTTCCGGATCGAGCGCGGCGAGCTCGACCGCCCCGCCGACCACGATGCAGCCGCGGCGCCCCTCGATGCCCTGGGAGTGCTCGACATAGGACAGCAGCATATGGCGCAGCCGCTCGCGGCCATTGGCGCCCCGCGCGGCCGCGCTGCGGGTCTGCTCCCGGCGCACCGTGGCGTAGCGCTCGAACGCGGCCAGAAACACGGCCTGCTTATCGCGAAACGCCTTGTAGACGCTGCCGGTGGCAAGCCGCATCGCCGCGGTGAGGTCGCCGATCGAGGTGGCATGATAGCCGCGCTCGCAAAACACCCGCACGGCGCGGTCGAGCGCGGTATCCATGTCGAACTCCCGGGGACGACCGGGCGGACGGGCAACGGCTTGCGATTGGCGGGCGACTTTTTGCATTGCGGGATAATAGGGAATGATCGTTTCCAAATAAAGACACGTGGTTGTGATTGCGGAGGGGAAGGGCGAAGTGCGGAGCGGGCGGTTGCAGCCGGGAAAGCTACCAAGCCCGTCATCCTGAGGTGCGATGCATGGGACGCAACGCGTCCCATGAGGAGCCTCGAAGGATGAACGGCCCCGATGCAGCCGGGCCGTCGCCCTTCGAGGACCGCTGAAGAAGCGGCCACCTCAGCGTGACGGTGATAGGGGAGCGCGCTCTCTCCACACCCGTCATTGCGAGCGCAGCGACTTGTCCGCCGAAGCCCTTCGAAGGCGGAAGCAATCCAGAGTCTTGCCGCGGTGGGATTCTGGATTGCTTCGTCGCAAGAGCTCCTCGCAATGACGGCGTGTGTGGCAATGGCGTCGCCCCACCACGCACCGCTGTCATTCCCCGCGAAAGCGGGGGAATCCAGTACGCTGGGGCTTCTCGGTATAATCACTGGCTTCTCGGAGTACTGGATCGCCCGCCTTCGCGGGCGATGACAGCGTATGGCTTGGCGCAGACATGTCTTCTCGCCCTCGCGGCGCAATTTGCCCGAGCTTTGCATCTTCGTTCCACCCTCAAAACCAAGAGGGCGCAGGGAAGGCCGGGTGCTGACCTCGCACCCGCGGTCTGCTGCGCAAAAGGCACGCGCAGGAAGAACCGCACAGCAGCATACAGGTGGTGCCAATCACTCGGCCTTCCCTGCGCGATGGTCGGACGGCTTATGCCGTGCTCTCCCGGGAGCCGAACTTTCCTTCTGGCCTCCCTCGCTCCAGCGAAATTCACCGGCGCCGCGCCGGTTGACGCGATCGCCGCATCCGCAAGAGCTTGGCCGTAGCAACGACGGCCAGGACCACACGGTTTTGCCGTACGCGCGGCTCGCCATGTCCGCCAAAGAGTTCGACGACGTTGTGCACGTTGCCGCCTACCCCTTGGCGAGACGAACCTGTCAGCGCCGTTCGTCCGCGCGATGCCCAGGGGCTCACGGAGAGCAATCCGCCCTGCCCCAGGCCTTCGCGCCCGACGCTGCCGCGTCCACCGCAAGCCCGGCTCGCGAAAACGACGAGCACATGATCGCCCCTCAAGGATGAGCCGGGATGGGCGATACGTACGCTATTTCCGAATTTCGGTAAAGTGGAATATTTTCAGCGGAGCGGGTTGACAGCTTGGCGACACACCCTGTTCCGTAGCCCGGATGGAGCGGAAGCGTCATCCGGGAAAGTGCCAAATGCCGGGCGGTCGACCCCGGATTTCGCTTCGCTGCATCCGGGCTACAAGGCAGAGAACATCAGCTCTTCACCGCCGACCCATCCGCCATCGTCGTCACACCCTTCCGCTCCACAATCATGCCATAGGCCTGCGGCTGGCGATGGACGTCGAAATTGAACGTCGTGCGCTTGTAGGAATTGCAGAGGTCGAGATCACAGCGGGCGAGCGCAATCTCGTCGCCCTTGGTCGTGCAGCGCGCGACGATCTCGCCCGAAGGCGCGATGATGCAGCTGCCGCCGATGTGGTCGACGCCCTCCTCGACGCCGGCCTTGGCCACGCCCACCACGAAGGTGCCGTTCTGATAGGCGCCGGACTGCATCACCAGATGATTGTGGAACAGCGAGAGATCGTCGTGCTCCGGCGCCGGAGGATTGTGCACCGGCGTGTTGTAGCCGATCATCACCATCTCGACGCCCTGCAAGCCCATCACGCGGTAGGTCTCGCTCCAACGGCGGTCGTTGCAGATCGCCATTCCCATCACGCCGCCAAAGGCATCGACAACGCCGAAGCCGCTGCCGGGCTCGAAATAGCGCTTCTCCAGATGCTGGAATTCGCGCCACGGCTCGTGCTCGGCATGGCCGGGCAGATGGACCTTGCGGTACTTCGCGACGATCGCGCCGCTCTTGTCGACGAGAATGGAGGTATTGTAGCGCCTGACGATGCCGGCTTCGACCGCCAGCTCGGCATAGCCGAGGTAAAATCCGATGCCGAGTTCGCAGCCGAGCTCGAACAGCGCGCGCGTCTCCGGCCCCGGCATCTCGCGCTCGAAAAAGCTGTCGATCTCGGCCTGGCCCTCGAAATACCAGCGCGGAAAAAAAGTGGTCAGCGCAAGCTCGGGATAGACGATCAGGTCGCAGCCGTTGGCCCGCGCCTGGCGCATCAACGCCATCAGGCGCGCCACGACCTCGGTTCTGCTCTCACGTTTCGCAACCGGGCCCAGCTGGCCGGCCGCAACGTTCACAAATCTCGCCACACGTCTGTCCTTTGCTCTTCCGGACGCACGCTACCCGCGCCGCCGTGACCGCGCATATGCAGATTTCGCGCCGATGAGGTGCACCACGAACAGCAAACCCGGCCTGCACACGCCGTCCGGGAACTTTCGTTGCCAATCTGCAACGGTTCCCCACCGTCTGACGCCGGACAAAAGAAACTCCCATTGCGGCCATGAACCGCTCTCACAACGCCGTGAGACTATCAGGGGAATAACGATGCGCGCACAACGCGTTTGGAAAGTGAATGGAGCCGCCAGCATCGGGCAGCTCCAGTCCAGGCTGGACGATCTGAACAAGCGTCTCAGCCAACTTGAAAATCAGCACCCTTCGAGCTGGAGGCTGGAAGAGCTCAGATCGAGCGCCCTTAATCTCTCGCGGGAGATCGACGACATCCGCTGCGCCGAGGCGACGGCGGCGTTGAGCGAGTTGCTGCGGAAGTAGGTCCGGTCGATTCGGCGACTCGTAGGATGGGTAGAGCGAAGCGAAACCCATCGGCCCACGCGGGAAAAGTGATGGGTTTCGCAAGGGCTCTACCCATCCTACGAAACCGCCGATTCGCGCGCCGCGCAAGGAACCAACGGCGCCAACAGCCATTTCCATGCTGAGCATGGAGCAAAATCATGACCAGGCACCTGACGCGAGCCCATCTCGCGCGCGGCGTGGCCGGCGCGGTATCCACGCTGGTCCTGTGCGCGACCGCAGCCTTCACCATCGCGCGTCATTTCGCATTGTGAGGGGATGATCAAATGACGTCCGACCCCGAGGAATCGGTAAGGCTGCAGGGTTTTGGCGAGATGACGTTGCGCACGGCGATCGCGACGCTGATGGCGCTCGCGCCGCGCGAGCGATCGGAGGCAGCCATCTTCCGTGTGCGCGACGGCGTGCAACTCGCGCAAAGCGAGATCGCCGAGCTCGCCTCGAGTTGGGACATTCCGCCGACGCCCGAGGTCAGGTCGCCAAGGCTGGTTCCTGAGCAGCACTGGACGGACATCGTGCGCGGCATGGTGCGCGAGGCACCGCTGCCGTCGCTGATGGTGGCGTTTTTGGTCGGCGTGCTGGTGGCGCGGCGGTAACCCCGACCCGGCGCACAGCGCCGGGTCAGCGATGCCCGCCCGCCGTTACGAGAACATGAAGTAGTCGCTGTGAAGGTTGGCCACGGTGGATCCCTTGATCAGGATCGTATCGTGGCTGTCCAGCGTGATCAGCACATCCGTACCCTGCTGGGCCATGTGAAGATCGTTGAAGCTTGCAGCAAGCGAGGAGCTGATCGCGATCTTGTCCGTGCCGGCGGAGGTATCGGTGTTGAAGCTGTAGATCGTGTCGTTGCCGCCCTGATAGGTCACCGTGCCGCCGTTGGTGGTGCGGAAGTAGAACGCGTCGTTGCCCGTACCGCCGTCAAGCTTCAGATTGTCGGCATAGGCATAGACCTCGTGGGCCCCGCTGGTGTGCGTATATTCACGCATCGTCAGATTGCCGCTCGTATCCGTCGTGTCGGTGCGGACATCGCCGGTCCCGTCCTGGCTGTAATAGTCGACGGCACGGGAGCCGTCGGCCTTGACCAGCGTGTGGTTGAGGATCGCTCCGGTGCTGGAATAGTTGGAGATGTCCTTGCTGCCGTCCGTGTTGTGCTTCTCCAGATAGTCGTAGCTGCCGTCGGCGTGGAGCCGCTCGATCAGCGTCACGTTGCCGCCGGCATCGTAGGCCTGGTGGGTCGACGTGTAGGACTGACCGGTGATTTGATAGACATAGGCATCCGTCGCGCCGTCCTTGTGGACGATATTGTCCTTGGTCAGCACGCCGCCGGTGTAAGTCTTGTTCTCCGCGCTGCCGTCCACATTGGCCGTGTACTCGGTCAGCTTGTTTCCCGTCGCCGTGTCATAGGTCGTCGTCGTGGTGCCGGTCGAGATGACCGAGACCTCCGTGCTCAATTTGCCGCCACTGTTGTAGTAGTCGTAGAGCTTGGAGCCATCGGAATTGTACACCGCCTTGTAGTCGTAGCTGCCGTCGGCATGAAAGCGTTCGATCAGCGTGACGTTGCCGCCGGCGTCGCTGGTCTGATGCGTCGAGGTGTAGGACTGGCCGGTGATCTGGTAGACATAGGTGTCTGACGAACCGTCCTTGTGAAGGACGTTGTCCTTTGTCAGCACGCCGCCGGTGTAAGTCTTGTTCTCCGCGCTGCCGTCCGCATAGGCAATGTAGTCCGTGACCTTGAAGCCGGTCCCGGTGTCGTAAGTCGTCGTCGTGGTGCTGGCCGACGTGACGGTCACCTCGGAGCTGTGAAGCCCCGCGCTGGTATAGTAGTCGTAGACCTTGGAGCCGTCGGCATTGTAAGCTACCTTGTACTGGTAGCTGCCGTCGGCATGGAAACGCTCGATCAGCGTCACCTTGCCGCTGGAGTCACCCACCTGATGGGTCGACGTGTAGGACTGGCCGGTGATGTTGTAGATGTAGACCTCGGCCGAACCGTCCTTGTGGAGGACGTTGTCCTTCATCAGCACGCCGTTGGTATAGACCTTGTTGTCGGCGCCGCCGCCGACATAAGCCGTATAGACCACGAGCTTGTTGCCCGTCGCCGTGTCATAGGTCGTCGTCGCGGTGGCGGTCGAGGTGACGACCACCTCGGAGCTGCGAACGCCCGCATTGGTGTAGTAATCGTAGACCTTCGAGCCGTCCGCGTTGTAGGTCACCTTGTACTGATAGCTGCCGTCGGCATGGAAGCGCTCGATCAGCGTCACCTTGCCGCTCGCGTCGCTCACCTGGTGGGTGGTCGTGTAGGACTGGCCGGCGATGTTGTAGATGTAGACCTCGGACGAGCCGTCCTTGTTGCGGACGTTGTCCTTCATCAGCACGCCGTTGGTATAGACCTTGTTGTCGGCGCTGCCGTCCACATTGGCCGTGTAGACGACGAGCTTGTTGCCGGTCGCCGTGTCATAGGTCGTCGTCGTCGTGCCGGTCGAGGTGGTGACCACCTGGTTGCTGTGAGCGCCCGCGTTCGTATAGTAATCGGAGATCTTCGAGCCGTCCGCGTTGTAGGTCACCTTGTACTGGTAGCTGCCGTCGGCGTGGAAGCGCTCGATCAGCGTCACCTTGCCGCTGGCGTCGGTTACCTGGTGGGTCGAGGTGTAGGACTGGCCGGTGATGTTGTAGACATAGACCTCGGCCGAGCCGTCCTTGTGGAGGACGTTGTCCTTCGTCAACACGCCGTTGGTGTAGACCTTGTTGTCGGCGCTGCCGTCCACGTTGGCCGTGTAGACCACGAGCTTGTTGCCGGTCGCCGGGTCATAGGTCGTCGTCGTGGTGGAGGTCGAGGTGACGACCACTTCGGAGCTCCGAACACCCGTGCTCGTGTAGTAGTCGTAGACCTTGGAACCGTCGCTGTTATAGGCGGCCTTGTACTGGTAGCTGCCGTCGGAATGGAAACGCTCGATCAGCGTCACCTTGCCGCTGGCGTCGGTCACCTGATGGGTCGACGTGTAGGCCTGGCCGGCGATGTTGTAGACGTAGACCTCGGACGAGCCGTCCGTGTGAAGGACGTTGTCCTTCATCAGCACGCCGTTGCTGTAGACCTTGTTGTCGGCACTGCCGTCCGCATTGGCGGTGTGGACCTGCAGCTTGTACCCGGTCGCGGCGTCATAGGTGGTCGTGACCGTGCTGGACGAGGTCACGCTGACTTCCGAGGTCAGCGCCCCGGCGCTGTTGTAGTAGTCGTAGACCTTGGAACCGTCGGCGTTGTACGTCGCCTTGTACTGATAGCTGCCGTCGGTGTGGAAGCGTTCGATCAGCGTGACATTGCCGCTCGCGTCGTAGGCGATGTGCTGCGACGTGTAGGCCTCGCCGGTGATGCCGTAGTGATAATAGTCGAGCTGCCCGTTGGCCAGCGTGATGCTTTTGGAGACGAGAGCGCCGCTGTTGTCGTAGCCCCAAACGGTGGTCTCGGTCAGGGTACCCGCAGAGTCGAAATCCTGCTCCTTGGTCCAGCCGACACCGCTCCAGGTGACGGAGAAGGAGAAGCCACCGTCGATCTTCGACAGCAGGCTGCCATAATGGGCGATGGCGTACTGCATGGTCTCGGTCGACGAGACGGCCAGGACATGCGAATCGCTCAAGGTCACCTTTTCCAGCCCGCCGGCGTTCGCCAGCGTGTCCATCTGCGCGACGAACTGGGCCGAGGTCATCGTGAGTTCGCTCTCGACCGTCGTCGGGGCTTCGCCCACGGGGGATGACGCACGGACTTCGATGACCAGCGGATGATCGCTGAGGCCGACCTGGATCGAGCTGGTGTTGTAATAGGTCGCAATCGGATCCGTACCCTGCAGCGGGTCATAGACGTAGACGACGCCTTCCACCTGCCCGAACTGGATGGTCACGGACGTCACCGGCGTGACGATCTCGGTCTGGCTCGCGCTGTCCCAGACGCGCGTATCGGCCCATACGACGAGGTCGCTGACGCTACCCGACTTGTTCATCACCATCGTATGGGTGTTGCTGGGCGCATTGGACAGCGAGTAGCTCAGATTCTCGCCGGTATGAGCGGTGCCGTTGTCGCCGTGGCCGAGGATGGTCGTCAGATTGTGAACTGCGACAGCGGCTTCCTTCGGCGTGCCATCGGTGTTGAAGAGGCCGAAATGGGCTTCCTTGTCGCCGCGGGTCGCCGAGGACGGCGAATCGAACAATTCGTAAATATAGGTGGCGGAAGATCCGTTCTCATACGCCAGCAGCAGGTTGGAGAGGACCAGCTTCGCCTGCGCATCCTCGTTCGCGCCGATGCCCATGGTGCTCGTCAACGTCGTATAGCCGGTTTCCGTCACGATGACCGGATCGTTGGTCGAGATTTCCTCCGCCAGGCGAAGGTCGTCCTCGATCTGGGCGTCGGCGAGCGCGCCGGTCTGCACGTAGACGTGGGCGTTCGCCGCGTCCGAATAGGCGCTCATGTCGCCGACCTGGGCGTTGGTCGCATCGGTCTGGTAGCCGATGCTGAAGTTGACGACGGTGACGTCGCTGAGCGCAGCGTTGCCCTTCACGGCGGTATAAAGCGCCTGCTGGAATGCCGCGGCGCCTTCGAGCGAGGTCAATCCGTTATAGGAGAAGTCGTTGAGATTGGCTTCGTTGATGCCTTCGATCGACAGCAGCATGTTCGGATGCTCCGCCTTGAACTCGGCAAGAGCGGCGACATAGGCGGCCAGCCCGGTGCTGCCCTGTTCCGGCAGCGTGTAGGCCACGCGAAAATCGAAGGAGACGCCCGCATTGGCAAGCGCGTCGATGACGGCGTTTGCGTGCCCCATTGCGTTGTAGGAGTCGCGGACGTGACTGATGCCCAGATAGTTCAGGCTGTTGATGATCAGACTGGAGTTTGTGTAGGCGTCCGTGTAGGCGCCCGCATTGGTGTTGATACCGAGAGAATTCAGAAAGCTCGATGCAGTGGTAACCGTCTCGTTCGACATTTAGTCGCCCCCATTTCCATGGAGCGAGACTCGCAGTCACTCCTAAGAAAACCGACTTCAAGAAAGCTAAAATTGTCAGGCTTTCGCCTAAATTTTCAGCTGTTCGCGCACATCAATGATGCTCCTTCGATCAGTTCCGCGACGGAACAAAACTGTCACGATTCCACATTCGCTCGCGCGCTCGACGCACCCGCCGCGCCGAAGCGACGGCACGTCGAATGCGCTGCTGCGCAAGCAGCTTGTTGAGTTCAGCGATGTAGGGAACCGATCTTGTCCGCCGCCCCGTTGGCGACATCCATCGCATGTCACTTTGCGCAGAGCGTGATGATCCCGTGACGTCGAGATGTCTTTGCGCTGGCGATCGAGAGGCGCGATGGTACCGGCGCCGCGCGATCAATCGGAGATTGTAAACCTTAAGGTTCGCCACAATTCGTGCGAAGCGCGAAACAAGATAACGACATCACCTCGGATTGAACCCGATGGTTGACGCCAGGTGGACGAGACTGGTTCTGGAGCAGCATCGGAAATCGTGCGCGACAAGGTGCACGGGCGCCGAAGCAGTAGTGTTACGGACGAAGGCGCTGGCTGGCGCGGTCGTCCTCTAACCTACCGCGGCAAGAATCGAGGCGACGCCAGTTCAACAGCGGCGTTGTCGTCCCCGCGAAGACGGGGACACATAATCACAGGACCTGCCCATGATACGAAGCTGGTAGCTCCGAGTTCTCGTAGATCCTCTTCCTGCGATGATCGGTCCCGAGCTCGCGCTTCGCGCGCCCCGGGACGACCGCGGACCATCGGGTCCGGCGCGGAGCCGTGCTTTCTGCAAATGCCGTCCTGCCCAGCCAAATCGGCCGTGGACCCGCCCCGAAAATCGTTGCAGAAAGGCGTCCCAAGGCCTTGGCGGCCGGTCCGCCAAGCCTTTGGAAAACGTCGACTTTTGGAAAAATGGTCGGAGTGGCAGGATTCGAACCTGCGACCCCTGCGTCCCGAACGCAGTGCTCTACCGGGCTGAGCCACACTCCGACAAGAAGGCGGCTTATAGCGTCGGGTTTGGCGCACCGCAAGCGGCCGAGTTGAGGAATTTTGTCCCTGTGAAAACGGGTCTTGAAACGCTGATTTTACCGGCCGGCGCGGCCGGCGCGGAAGCCGCCGCCCGGACCCTGGCCGCCGGCGGGCTGGTGGCGTTTCCGACCGAGACGGTCTACGGGCTCGGCGCGGATGCCGCCAATGCCACGGCTGTTGCGCATATCTACAGCGCCAAGGGGCGTCCGGCCTTCAATCCGCTGATCGCCCACGTCCCCGACCTCGCGGCCGCGCAGCGGATCGGCCGGTTCGACGCGCGCGCCAGAAGGCTTGCGGAGGCGTTCTGGCCGGGGCCGCTGACCCTGGTGGTGCCGAAGACGGACGGCTGCCCGGTGGCGGATCTCGCCACCGCGGGCCTCGACACCGTCGCGATCCGCGTTCCCGCCCACCCCGTGGCCGAGGCGATCCTGCGCGCATTCGGCGGGGCAGTGGTGGCGCCGTCGGCCAATATCTCCGGCCATGTCTCCCCGACCGAGGCAGGGCATGTCGAAAGCGACCTTGCCGGGCGGATCGACCTGATTATCGACGGCGGGCCGGTTGCGGTCGGCGTCGAATCGACCATCGTCGGCTGCTTCGAGGAGCCAATGCTGCTCCGGCCGGGCGGGCTGTCGCGCGAGCGGATCGAGGCCGTTCTGGGCGCGCCGCTGACGCGGCCCCCGGTGGAAGCCGGCAGCGACGACAGCCAGCCGCTGGCGCCGGGGATGCTGGCCTCGCACTACGCGCCGCGCGCCAATGTGCGGCTCAACGCGCAGGATGTTGCGCCTGATGAAGCGCTGCTGGCGTTCGGCCCCGCACGCCTGCCCGGCCTTGACGCTGCTGCGGCCGTCATGAATCTGTCGCCGGCCGGTGATCTCGATGAGGCCGCCGCCAACCTGTTCGGCTATCTTCGCAGCCTGGATGCGAAGAGCCCGCGGGCGATCGCAGTGATGCCGATTCCCGAAATGGACCTGGGCGAAGCGATCAACGACCGGCTGCGCCGGGCTGCGGTGGCGAGATAAGAAGCTTGAGAAGAGATCAGAGAATGAACGTCAATAAATCCGCCATCCCGCCGCTTGCACCCGAACTGATCGAACAATTCCGCAAGATCGTCGGCGATCGCCACGCGATCACGGACGCGACCGACATCGAGCCCTACGTCACCGAGGAGCGCAATTTGTTCCACGGCCGCTCGCCGCTGGTGCTGCGCCCGGGCTCGACCGCGGAGGTCTCCGAAATCTGCAAGCTCGCCACCGCGCACAGGATCGCGCTGGTGCCGCAGGGCGGCAACACCGGGCTCGTCGGCGGCCAGACGCCGCACAATGGCGAGGTGGTGGTGTCGCTGCGGCGCCTCGACAAGATCCGCGAGGTCGACACCGCCTCCAACACCATGACGGTCGAAGCCGGCGTGGTGCTGCAGGTCGCGCAACAGAAGGCATCCGACGTCGACCGGCTGTTTCCGCTGTCGCTGGGCGCGGAAGGCAGCTGCACCATCGGCGGCAATCTGTCGACCAATGCCGGCGGCACCGCAGCCCTCGCCTATGGCGTCGCGCGCGAGATGGCGCTGGGGCTGGAAGTGGTGCTCGCCGACGGGCGCGTGCTCAACGTGCTGTCGAAGCTGACGAAGGACAACACCGGCTACAATCTGCACAACCTCTTCATCGGCGCGGAAGGCACGCTCGGCATCATCACGGCGGCGACGCTGAAACTGTTTCCGAAGCCGCGGGCGGTAGAGACCGCCTATGTCGGGCTAAAAGCGCCTGACGCTGCCCTGAAGCTGCTGACGATTGCGCAGAGCGAAGCCGCCAATACGCTGACCAGTTTCGAGCTGCTGTCCGAGATGGCGGTCGATTTCTCGGTCCGCCACGGCATCGACGTGCGTGATCCGCTTGCCGAGAAGCATCCCTGGTACGTGCTGATGGAGCTGTCCTCCCCCGGCGACGATGCCCGCACGCCGCTGGAGACGATCCTCGGCCGCGCCATGGAAGAGGAGATCGTCGACGACGCCGTGATCGCGGCCAGCCTCGCCCAACGCAATAATTTCTGGAAGCTGCGCGAGGAGATGTCGGCGGCGCAGAAGCCCGAGGGCGGCTCGATCAAGCACGATATCTCCGTGCCCGTCGCCGCCGTGCCCGCATTCATCGCCGAAGCCGATGCCGCCGTGGTCAAGCTGATCCCGGGCGCGCGGCCGGTGCCGTTCGGCCATCTCGGCGACGGCAATCTGCACTACAATGTCAGCCAGCCCATCGGAGCCAACACGGCGGACTATCTGGCGCGCTGGCACGAGGTGAACGCGGTGGTGTTCGAGATCGTGCTGCGCATGGGCGGCTCGATCTCGGCCGAGCACGGCATCGGCGTGCTCAAGCGCGACGAGCTGCCCGAGGTGAAGGACAAGACCGCGATCGAGCTGATGCGTTCCATCAAGGCGATGCTCGATCCGCAGGGCATCATGAATCCGGGGAAGGTGCTGTGAGCGCTCTCAAGGTCGACGCGATCAACGACGCCGATGTCGAACCGGTCGTGGCGCTGTGGCAGCGCTGCGGGCTGACGCGGCCCTGGAACGATCCGCACGCCGACATCGCGCTGGCGCGACGCCGCGACAATTCCACCATTCTGGTCGGCCGCGACGGCGGCGCCATCGTCGCGACCGTCATGGTCGGCCATGACGGCCATCGCGGCTGGGTCTACTACGTCGCCGTCGATCCCGATGGACGCAAGCGCGGCTATGGCCGGGCGATCATGGCGGCGGCGGAGGACTGGCTGCGGGCGGCCGGGATATCGAAGCTCCAGCTGCTGGTCCGCCGCGAGAATGAGCAGGCCAATGCGTTCTACAATTCGCTGGGCTTCGAACTCTCCACCTCCGAGATGTTCCAGAAGTGGCTCGACGGCCGCGCGAGTCCGTAAGGCTTGACCGAGATGTGGCCGGGAACGCAACTACGCTCCCTCGCCCCGTTCTTACGGGGAGAGGATTGGGGTGAGGGGCTTCTCTCCACACGTGAGATCGTCGACGGACCTGTACCCCCTCACCCGGATTGCTGCGCAATCCGACCTCTCCCCGCAGGCGGGGCGAGGTGAAGACAAGAGAGACAGCCATGACCATATCCGACCGCGTCCGCATCAAGGACGTCCGCGTGCTCTCGGACAACTGGACACAGCTCAAGACCACGACGTTCGAGTACCGGCGCGCCGATGGCGCGTGGCAGACGCAGCACCGCGAGACCTATGAGCGCGACAACGCCGCCGCCGTGCTGCCCTACAACCTTGCCCGGCGCACCGTGATCCTGGTGCGCCAGTTCCGCCTGCCGGCCTTCATCCGCGGCTACGACGACCTCTTGATCGAGGCGGCCGCCGGCGTGCTGGACAATGCCTCGCCGGAAGAGCGCATCCGCGCCGAGGCCGAGGAAGAGACCGGCTACCGCCTGCATCACGTCCACAAGGTGTTCGAGGCCTTCATGAGCCCCGGCGCGGTGACCGAGAAGCTGCATTTCTTCGTGGCCGAATACGAGCCGGACATGCGGGTCAGCGACGGCGGCGGCCTCGCGCACGAGGGCGAGGACATCGAGGTGATGGAGCTTTCCATCGACGAAGCGCTGGCGATGATCACTGATGGCCGCATCATCGACGCCAAGGCGATCATGCTGCTGCAATACGCGGCGCTGCATGTGTTCAGGTAAGCTTGCGGCCGCCTCTTCCCTTCTCCTCTTGTGGGAGAAGGTGGCGCGAAGCGCCGGATGAGGGGTTCTTTCCGCTCGCAAGACCGCTCGTGAGGATAGATACCCCTCACCCGGCTTCGCTATCGCGAAGCCACCCTCTCCCACAGGGGGAGAGGGTTAGCACCGCCGCCGCACCTTCCTCATCTGCAATTCTGTCCTGCGCTCCCCTGCCCCCGGTTGAGCAACGCCGAAACTATCTCTAGTCTGGCCCCAACCAAGAACCAGGAGACGCGCCCATGTCCGCTCCGCGCGACGACGAATTCGGCTTTGCGCCCGACTACGATTCCCCCGTCCCCTACATGCAGCGCACCCGCGATTATTACGCGGCGATCGGCTACACCACGGCGTACCGCTGGGCGCATTACACCGAGGCGCCGTTCCAGCCGCTGAAGAAGCCGCTGGCGAAGTCGCGCGTGACCATCATCACCACGGCGGCGCCGTACGATCCGACCAAGGGCGACCAGGGACCGGGCGCAGCCTATAACGGCAGCGCGAAGTTTTATCAGGTCTATGACGGCGACACATCGAAAGCGCACGACCTTCGCATCTCCCACATCGGCTACGACCGCAAGCACACCTCGGCCACCGACAACGGCACCTGGTTTCCGCTGCCCCAGCTTCTGAAGGCGTCCGCCTCGGGACGCATCGGCGAGGTCGCCCCGCGCTTCTTCGGCGCACCGACCAACCGCAGCCATCGCGTCACGCTCGACACCGACGCACCGGAGATCCTCTCGCGCTGCCTCGCCGACAAGGTCGACGTCGCCGTGCTGGTGCCGAACTGCCCGGTCTGCCACCAGACCACCGCGCTGGTGGCGCGTCACCTCGAGCGCAACGGCATTCCGACCGTGATCATGGGCTGCGCCAAGGACATCATCGAGCACGCCGCGGTGCCGCGCTTCCTGTTCTCGGACTTCCCGCTCGGCAATTCCGCCGGCAGGCCGCACGACGTCGCTTCGCAGGCGCAGACGCTGGAGTTGGCGCTAAAACTGCTGGAGACCGCGAGCGGGCCGCAGACCACCATGCAGTCGCCGCTGCGCTGGAGCGAGGACGCCTCCTGGAAGCTCGACTACAACAACGTCGCCCAGCTCTCCCCTGAAGAGCTGGCGCGCCGCCGTGCCGAATTCGACAAGCAGAAGGAGATCGCGCGCGGCAACCGCGCCGCCTGACGTCCTCCAATAACAACAAGCATCGGGAGAGAGACGTGACGCGACCGTTCGAGGGCGTGAAGATCCTGGATTTTACGCAAGTGCTGGCCGGTCCTTATGCCAGCTACCAACTTGCGTTGTTGGGTGCGGACGTCATCAAGGTCGAGCGGCGCGAGGGTGAGGACATGCGCCGCACGCCGCTGTCCCGCGAATGGGCCGAGCGCGGACTCGCCCCCGCATTCCAGGCCATCAACGGCAACAAGCGCAGCCTGACGCTGGACCTGCAGAAGCCCGACGCCATCGCGATCGTGAAGAAGCTTGCCGCGACCGTCGACGTCGTCATGGAAAACTTCCGGCCGGGCGTGATGGACAAGCTCGGCATCGGCTATGAGGCACTCTCGGCGATCAATCCGAAGCTGATCTATTGCGCGGTGTCCGGCTTCGGCCAGACCGGCCCGGACCGCCTGCGGCCCGGCTATGATGGCAAGATGCAGGCGCTGTCGGGCATCATGGCGATCACGGGCCATCCCGAGACGGGGCCGACGCGCGCCGGCTTTGCCGTCTGCGACGTGCTCTCGGGCGCCACCGCCGCGTTCGGCGTGTCGAGCGCGCTGTACCAGCGCGATCGCACCGGCAAGGGGCAGCTCATCGACGTCTCCATGCTGGAGGCGACGCTGGCGTTCCTCTCGGGCCAGATCGCCGACTGGTCGGTCGCCGGCCATCGCCAGCAGCTCTCCGGCAACCAGGCGGTGAGCCGCCGGACCACGGCGAATCTGTTCAAATGCGGCGACGACCACATCCTGCTCGCCGTCAACAACGAGAAGCAGTACCGCGCGCTGATGAGCGCGCTCGGCCGCGAGGACGCGCTCGCCGATCCGCGCTTTGCGGACTGGTTTTCGCGCAACGAGAACGAGCCGGCGCTGCGCGCCATCATCGAGGAGGCGCTGGCGAAAAGGCCCGCGCGCGAGTGGGAGACGATTCTGGAGGACGCCGGTGCGCCCTGCGCCAGCATCTGGAAGGTCGAGGAGGTGATCGACCACCCGCAGATCAAGGCGCGCGGCGCGATCCAGGAGCTCGATACGCAATACGGCCGGCTGCGCTTTGCCGGCAGCGGATTCAAGCTTGCCCATGGCGGCGGCAGGCTGGACCGGATGGCACCGGAAGTGGGCGCGGATACGGATGCGGTGCTCGGCGAGTTGGGGTTCGATGCGGCTGAGATCGCGGCGTTGAGGGCGGGGGAGGTTGTGTGAAGGCGACGCCACACATTCAGTGTCGTCCCGGCCTAGTGCGCAACTGCGCACGGGGGCCGGGACCCATAACCACGAATGCGATTTGGCGAAGATTGCCCACGACCATCTCGCGCTACAACAGCTCCCTGGGGGTATGGGTCCCGGCCTACGCCGGGACGACAGCGGAGTGAATAGCGCCAGCCTGGTATAACTTAGCTAAAACAACGACCCCTGCCCGTCATCCGCCGGCGTGGCCGCAACCTTCCGCACCGGCTTCTTCGGCTTCGCAGCCTCTGCCTCCGCCGCCATCTCCTCCGCGCTGATCGGCAACAACAATTGCTCGTCGTCGTTGGCGACGCGGTTGACGCGGGTGGAGACGGGGTGCCAGGCGAATTCGCCGATGCGCGGGGCGGTCATCAGCGGCAGGATCGCATCGACCTCGTCGCCGCGATGATCGAGCCAGCGCTCGAAATCGCGCGGGCCGATCGTGACGGGAACGCGGTCATGCAGCGCGGCGAGATCCTCGCCCGCCGCCGCGGTGACGATCGCGACCGTGTCGAGCTCCTCGCCGTTCGGCCCGACCCAGGTCTCGAACACCGCGGCAAAGCCGAGCGGCTCTCCGTCGGCGCGGTGGATGAAGAACGGCTGCTTGCGGCCGCCCTCCGACTTCCATTCATAATAGCCGTCGGCCGGGATCAGGCCGCGCCGCCGGCGGATCGCCTTCTTGAAGGCGGGCTTCTCCAGCACCGTCTCCGAGCGCGCGTTGATCAGCAGCGTAAATCCCTTGGGGTCCTTGACCCAGCTCGGCAACAGGCCCCAGCGCATCAGGCGGAAATGGCGTGCGCCATTCTCCACCAAAACGACCGGAATCGGTTGCGTCGGGGCGACATTGTACCGTGGCGGGAAATTCGGCTGCTCGATGTAGCCGAATAGTTGCCGTAAAGCCGCGGGGGCCGAAGTTATGACGAAGCGTCCACACATCCTTGGGCCAATATAGGGTCCGTTGAGGTCCTTTTAACCCCGAACGTTAACACTGCGGCAGATGAGCTCAACGGCCACCCAACCCGCGCGGCATGTACAGACGGGCCCCGAGGCCGCGGCCTGGGCCGAACGGCTGCGCGTGGCCAACATCAACCCGCGAACCGGACTTGCCACTGATTATCTCAACCATTTCAATGAAGCGGTGATGCTGCTGGAAATGGTCCCTGACATGCCCGAATGCGCCGAAGACTTTTTGACCTGGACGCCGCTGTCCTACGCCGAGCATTTCACGGCGTCGAACTTCAAGGCGCGGGACCTCGCCATCGAGGCCTATGAGAAGGCCGACCCGAATGTGCGCGCCCAGTTCGACCACATCACCGACACCATGACCTCGATCCTGACCGCGGTCGGCTCGGCGATGCGCGAGGTCGAGAAGGATACGACCCGCGTGCGCCTCGCCGAGCAGGCCACGCTCTGGGTCAAGCCGCTGATCGCGGCCTGCGGCGGCATCATCAACGGCGGCGCCGAGGCCGACGTCGACACCATCATGGCGAATTGAGCCGGGCTGGTTGTAAGCATGTCCGCGGTCGTCCAGCCCACCCATCCCCAGATCGCCGTCAGCGCCGCGATTTTCCGCGACGGCAAGGTGCTTCTGACCCGCCGCGCCCGCTCGCCGGCAAAAGGCTTCTATTCGCTGCCGGGCGGCCGGGTCGAATTCGGCGAATCGCTGCATCAGGCGCTCAAGCGCGAGGTCGACGAGGAGACCGGGCTCGAAATCGAGATCGCCGGCCTCGCCGGCTGGCGCGAGGTGCTGCCGGCTGCGCCCGGCGCCGGCCACTATCTGATCATGTCCTTTGCCGCCCGCTGGGTGGCGAAGGAACCTGCCCTGAACGACGAGCTCGACGATTACCGCTGGATCGCCCCGGACGCCCTGGCGAGCCTGGGGGACCTCAAGCTGACCGGGGGGCTGGAGGAGATCATCCAGTCCGCCCATCGGCTATTACTCGAAGACTAGATCGTCATGCCCGGGCTTGTCCCGGGCATCCACGTTCCTGGTACCGCCTGGCAAGACGTGGATGACCGGGACAAGCCCGGCCATGACGCTGTGAGTACATTCGCGCCCCACCTCACCTTGCGCCCGCCGTCCCGAGGGGGCATACAGCCGCCAATGTCCACGCGATTTCTGGCCATTTTTGCCCTGATTCTCGCCTGCGCCTGCGGCCCTGCCCGGGCCCAGGACGCCGCGGCGCCGTTTGACGGCGAATTGCAGCGGCTGGCCGAGATCCTCGGCGGGCTGCATTATCTGCGCGGCATCTGCGGATCCAACGAGGGCAACAAATGGCGCAGCGAGATGCAAGCGCTGATCGATGCCGAAACCCCGTCCGGCGAGCGCCGCACCCGCATGATCGCCGGCTTCAACCGCGGCTATAACGGCTTCCAGCAGACCTACCGGAGCTGCACGCCGGCCGCGACGGTGGCGATCCGCCGCTATATCGAGGAAGGCTCGAAGATCTCGCGCGACCTCACCGCGCGCTACGCGAACTGATTTTCCTCGTCATCCCGGGGCGCGACGAAGTCGAGAGCCCGGAATCCATCGAGCGTCACGGTTGGTGGCGCGATGGATTCCGGGCTCGCGCTGCGCGCGCCCCCGGAATGACGCTGGAACCCTGTCATCGACTTTGTTCACAGCCGTTAACCGTTCCTAAAGATGTGGCCTAGCGGGCGTTAATACGCGTGCTACACCTCTCGTGCAGCGCATCGCCGTGGACGCGCCTCCAGCCCTGTCGAGTTTCATGAGCCAGCCAATTTCCTACGCCCCCGACCGCGCGCCGCTGCCCGATCACGAGCAGAAGCAGGCCGCACTGAGCTATCTCAACGAGGCCTGGGCCGAAGCGCGCCATGACGGCGTCGACGGCGATTGCCTGGCACAGGCCAGCCTGTTCGCGGCCTTCGCGGAGCTCGTCGGTACCTATGGCGAGGACGCGGTGGCGAAGTTCGTCGAGGGATTTCCGGGCCGCATCCGCAACGGCGAGTTCTCGGTCGACATCTGCAGGCAGTAAGCCGCATCGAAAATGACCCCGCCACGCGGGCGGGGCCAGTCGACGGATGAATGACTTTGCGACACGTCGCGAAGTCTGCCGCCCTTATCGCACGGAAGCCCGCTCCCGCGGCCAAGCATTAGTCTCGCGATGGCCGGGAGATCTTCCCAGCGCGGGCGGGAAAGCGCTCCCTCCTCCTTACGGCTCGATCTCGAGCGTCGCTTTCATGTTGGGATGATAGCGGCAATAGTACTCGACCGTTCCCGCCTTCTTCAGCACCGACGTCGCCGACTTCTTCGGCGGCAGCGTCACGTCGAAGTCGCCGTTCTTCGCGGTGGCGGTGTGGGCGAAGACGTCCTTGTTGATCCAGCTGATGGTGTCGCCGACCTTCGCCGACACCTCTGCCGGAGAGATCACGAGATTCTCCATCGTGATCTCGATCGTCGCGGCACGCGCCGGGACAACCATCGACAGGGCGATGACCGCAAGCGCGATCGGAGCGAGGCGTCCCGTCATCATCCTGCACCCCTATTTCAGTTCGGCCGCGACATGCTCGGCGTGCTGCTGGTGGCCCTGGAATATCTTCAGGCCGGTTTGCAACAGGCTCTTCAGCTCCGCATTGCTGGCGGACGGAATGAGCTGGGTCTCCAGCGCGCTGTTGACCGCCTTGTGGTAGGCAACCTCGTTGGCGACATAGGCCTTGTCGAACGCCGCGCCGCTCAGCTTGTCGAGCTCCGCCAGCTTGTCGCTCGCCTGCTTCGACAGCGCCTTGCTGGTGTCGTTGTCTTCCGGGGTGACGTTCAGCTTCTTGACCAGCGCCAGAGCCTGCTTGTTGACCGCCTCATGGTCGCGCAGCATGTCCTCGGCAAACGCCTTGACGTCCTTGTTCTTGGCTTTCCTCTGCGCCTGCTTGGCGGCATTGATGTCGATCACGCCGGCGGTGTAGGCGATATGGGCGATCTGCGGATCGGTCGGCTTGTCGGCGGCGCTGGCGCCCTGCAGCGCGGGACCCGACAAAAGAATGGCCGCGGCGACCGCCGCGCTCCAACGGATGAACATGGTTTGACACTCCTGTGCTGCCGAACGATTTGCCGGCGCGTTGCTTCACAGGAATTGGATGGGCGCTTGGCGCAAACGTTCCCGAAAATTTTCAGCCGCCGACACCGAGCCGCTTCAGCACCGCTTCGGTCAGGCGCTCGCAGCGCCAGCCGGCGAACGGGAAGGCATCCATCATCACCGGGCCGATCTCCTTCTCGACATTCTCGCGCAGCATGGTGCGGGCGCGGTGCAGCCGCGTCTTCACCGTCTCGGGCTTCAGGCCGAGCAGATCGGCGGTCTCCTCGATGTTCATGCCTTCCATGACGCGTGCGACGAACACAGTGCGAAACACATCCGGCAACTCGTCGATGGCGCGTTCGACGACGCGCTGGATTTCACGTTGAGCCATGGTCCTTTCCGGATCGCCTGCGGGAGAAACGGGAAACTTGATGATCTGCGCCTCGAGCGCGGCCTCGGGCACCGAGCCGAGCTCGACATGCGGCCTCGTGCTTCGCGCCCGGCCAAGCGCCTCGTTGATGGCGATGCGGGACAGCCAGGTCGACAGGCCGGACTCGCCGCGGAAGCCGTCGAGATGGGTGAAGGCGCGCACATAGGTTTCCTGCACCACGTCCTCGGCTTCGCTGTCGTTGCGCAGAATGGCGCGCGCGAGCCGGTAGAGCCGGCGGTTGTTGGCCTGCATGATCTCGCGGAGCGCGGCCTCGTCGCGGGCCCGCGCGCGGTCGATCAGTTCGGCTTCCAGCGTTCTGGCGCCGGCGGACAGGCCGGCTGCGGGCCGTTGCATGGCGGTCACCTGCTCGTCTCCGTTGGTTTCGGACATTGGATGCAGGCCAGGGAAAAAGGTTCCTGGATTTCTCGGTCCTAATCTTACCCTCCCCTGGAGGGGGAGGGTCGATCGCGCGCAGCGCGAGCGGGGGGTGACAGTCTATCCCTTTAGGCGGTGCCCGAGTGGAGAGATCACCCCACCCCGCTTCGCATTGCGCTCTCGCTCCATGCGAAGCGACCCTCCCCCTCCAGGGGAGGGTAAGAAAGCTCGGCTAATCCGTCTCGATCGGCAGGGATGGGTCCCGCGCCCATTCGCCCATGGAAGCATCGTACAGCGTCAGCTTGTCGTAGCCGAGCTGCGTCAGCAGCAAGAGATCGATCGTCGCCGAGATCCCGCCGCCGCAATACACGATCACATTCTTGTCGCGCGTGACCCCCTGGGCTGCGAACTTCGTCTCGGCGTCGGCCGGCGTCGTCAGCGTCTTGTCGGCATTGGCGAGCGTCGCCGCCGGAACGTTGACGCTGCCGGGAACACGGCCGGGCCGCCCGTAACGGCTCGGCTCCAGGCCCTGGTGAAATTGCGGGCCCAGGGCGTTGACGATCACGGTCGAGGCATCGCCGATCCGCGCCTTCACGACGTTCTTGTCGACGAAGAAGCCCTCGCGCGGATTGGCCCTGAAGGTCGTGGCCGGATAGCCCTTCGGTGCCCCCGTCTCGATCGCCCGCCCCTCGGCCTTCCACTTGTCGAGGCCGCCGTCGAGCACGCGGGCATCGACGCCGAGCGAGCGCAGCATCCACCAGAACCGCGTCGACCACATCATGGAGCCGATGCTGTAGAGCACGATGGTCTTGGACGCATCGAGGCCGTGGCGGCCGAAGGCGGCCTCCAACTG
>Ga0102590_1000524_pt1 | contig 82977 bp, 80 predicted proteins | sample AraplaMF_Col_mMF_FD_76859 | JGI IMG/M metagenome (GOLD analysis project Ga0102590, IMG submission 76859) | Arabidopsis root microbial communities from the University of North Carolina, USA - plate scrape MF_Col_mMF | ecosystem: Host-associated > Plants > Roots > Endosphere | place: USA... | reverse complement strand
CGCGCTTTTCGCCGTGGTATTCGAAGATGTGCGTCTCGACGATCGAGTCGACCGGGCAGCTCTCTTCGCAGAAGCCGCAGAAGATGCACTTGGTCAGGTCGATGTCGTAGCGCGTGGTGCGGCGCGAACCGTCGTCGCGCACCTCGGATTCGATCGTGATCGCCAGCGCCGGGCACACCGCTTCGCACAGCTTGCAGGCGATGCAGCGCTCTTCGCCGTTTTCATACCGGCGCAGCGCGTGCAGGCCGCGAAAGCGCGGCGAGGCCGGCGTCTTCTCCTCCGGGAACTGCACGGTGATGTGCGGCGACAGGAAGTGCCGGCCGGTCAGGGCCAGGCCCTTGAACAGCTCGGTGAGCATGAAGCTCGAGAACAGGTCCTTGATGGAAGCCACAGCAGACATGGTCTTCTTCCCTTATTTCCAGAGACTCAGCGGCGACTGCAACCACAGCCCCACCACCACCAGCCACACCAGCGTGACCGGGATGAAGATCTTCCAGCCCAGACGCATGATCTGGTCGTAGCGGAAGCGCGGGAAGGTGGAACGCACCCACAGGAACATGGTGACGACGACGAAGGTCTTCAGGCCCAGCCAGATCCAGCCCGGGATCCAGGTGAACGGCGCGAAGTCGAGCGGCGACAGCCAGCCGCCGAGGAACAGCGTCACGCACAGGATCGAGACCAGGATCATGTTGGCGTATTCGGCGAGGAAGAACATCGCGAACGCCATGCCCGAGTACTCGACCATGTGGCCGGCCACGATCTCGGATTCGCCTTCGACCACGTCGAACGGGTGGCGGTTGGTCTCCGCCAGGCCCGAGATGAAATAGACGACGAAGATCGGCAGCAGCGGCAGCCAGTTCCACGAGAAGAGCGAGAAGCCGTGGCTGGCCGCGAAGCCCTTGCCCTGCCCCAGCACGATGTCGGTCATGTTGAGGCTGCCGCTGACCATCAGCACGACGACCAGCGCGAAGCCCATCGCGATCTCGTAGCTGACCATCTGCGCCGAGGCGCGCAGCGCGCCGAGGAAGGCGTACTTCGAGTTCGAGGCCCAGCCGGCGATGATCACGCCATACACCTCGAGCGAGGTGATCGCCATCAGGAACAGCAGGCCGGCGTTGATGTTGGCCAGCGCCACCTCGGGGCCGAACGGCACCACGGCCCACGCGGCCAGCGCCGGCATGATGGTCATCACCGGGCCGAGCAGGAACAGCGGCCGGTTGGCGGCCGTCGGCAGGATGATCTCCTTGAAGATCAGCTTGACCGCATCGGCGATCGGCGTCAGCAGGCCCCACGGGCCGACGCGGTTCGGGCCCGGGCGGATCTGCGTCCAGCCGATGGCCTTGCGCTCCCACAGCGTCAGGTAGGCGACGCAGCCCATCAGCGGTGCGACGACGACGATGATCTTGATCAGCGTCCAGATCACCGGCCAGGCGACGCCCAGGTACTGCGTGCCGAGGTTGTTGAAGGAATCGATCATGGGGGGTCCTTCAGGCCTTCTCGATCGACAGCGGACCGAACATCGCGCCCAGGGCGGCGGTCAGCGCATGGCCGGCCGGCACGCGCACCGTGTGGGCGGCCAGGCTTTCATCCAGGCGCGCCGGCAGCGTGATCGCGGCGCTGCCCTGCGACAGGCGCACGGTGTCGCCGTCCTTCAGGCCGAGCTGCGACCATTGCGCCGAGCCGACGGAGGCGACCGGCGGCCGCGCATCGGCGGTCAGCTGCAGCGAGGTGGCGCGGCGCACCAGCGCGTCGGCCGAGTAGATCGGCACGTCGGCGATGCGCTCCAGGCCGGTACCCGGCGCGGTCGCCGCGACGGCCTGCGACGTCGCGTTGCTCAGCCGCACGACGATGGTGCTGACGTCGCCCAGCGCCTCGGCGCGCACCTCTTCGGACGTCTCGTGCTCGAAGCCCTTCAGGCCCAGCACGTTGCCCAGCACGCGCAGCACCTTCCAGGCCGGCCGTGCATCGCCCAGCGGCTTCACGACACCGTGGAAGCCCTGCACGCGGCCTTCTGCATTGACGAAGGTGCCCGAGGTCTCGGTGAACGGCGCGATCGGCAGCAGCACGTCGGCGACGTCGAGCGCGGCGTCCTTGAACGGCGTGAGGGCCACCACCATGTCGGCCGACTGCAGCGCGGTCTTCGCGACCACCGGGTTGGCGGCATCGAACTCGGGCTCGACGTTCAGCAGCACGCAGGCGCGCAGCGAACCGCTGAGCATCTGCCCGGCATTCAGGCCGCCGGCACCCGGCAGCGCGTTGACGAGCTGCGCGCCGACGGTGTTGGCGGCTTCGGTCAGGTAGCCGACGGTGGCGCCGGTCTCGGCACCGATCCAGTTCGCCAGCGCCAGCAGCTCGCCGGCCTGCGGGTGCTGCGCGGCAGCATTGCCCAGCAGCACGGCCTTGCGCTCGCCGCCCAGCAGCGAGGCGGCGACGGCCTTCGCGGCGTCGGTCGCGGTGGCGGCCAACGGGGCTGCCCCGCCCTTCGCGGCGGCAACCGCGGCAGCGATCTCGGCCAGCGCCTGCACCCAGCCGCTCGGCGCCACCGCCTGCTGGCCTGCCATCGGCATCAGCCAGTCATCGGCCAGCGCATGCAGGCTGTGCACCTTGGCGCCCTTGCGGGCGGCCTGGCGGATGCGCTGCGCGAACAGCGGATGGTCCTTGCGCAGGAACGAGCCCACCACCAGCACGCGCTGCAGCGTCGACAGCGAGGCCACCGTGGTGCCCAGCCAGCGCACGCCATCGGCGGCGCGGAAATCGGCATGGCGCGCGCGGAAGTCGATGTTCTCGCTGCCCAGCCCGCGCACCAGCCTGGCCAGCAGGTGCAGCTCTTCGACCGTGCTGTGCGCCGAGCCGACCGCGCCGATGCTCTTGGCACCGTGGTCGGCCTTGATCTGCGTCAGGCCCTTGGCCACGTACTCGAGCGCGGTGGTCCAGTCGACGGTCTTCCACTCGCCGCCCTGCTTGATCATCGGCGCGGTCAGGCGCTGGTCGCTGTTGACGGCCTCGTACGAGAAGCGGTCGCGGTCGGCCAGCCAGCACTCGTTGACGTCCTCGTTCTCCAGCGGAACGACGCGCATCACCTTGTTGCTCTTGACCTGCACGATCAGGTTGGCGCCGGTGCCGTCGTGCGGGCTCACGCTCTTGCGGCGCGACAGCTCCCAGGTGCGGGCGCTGTAGCGGAACGGCTTGCTGGTCAGCGCGCCGACCGGGCAGATGTCGATCATGTTGCCCGACAGCTCGGAGTCGACGGTGTCGCCGGCCACGGTGGTGATCTCGGAGTGCTCGCCGCGGTGGATCATGCCGAGCTCCATCACGCCCGCCACTTCCTGGCCGAAGCGCACGCAGCGCGTGCAGTGGATGCAGCGGCTCATCTCCTCCATCGAGATCAGCGAGCCGACGTCCTTGTGGAAGACGACGCGCTTCTCTTCGGTGTAGCGCGACGACGAGCCTCCGTAGCCGACGGCCAGGTCCTGCAGCTGGCATTCGCCGCCCTGGTCGCAGATCGGGCAGTCGAGCGGGTGGTTGATCAGCAGGAACTCCATCACGCCCTGCTGCGCCTTCAGCGCCTTGTCGCTCTTGGTGCGCACGATCATGCCCTGCGTCACCGGCGTGGCGCAGGCCGGCATCGGCTTCGGCGCCTTCTCGACGTCGACCAGGCACATGCGGCAGTTGGCCGCGATCGACAGCTTCTTGTGGTAGCAGAAGTGCGGGATGTAGGTGCCGGCCTTGTCGGCGGCATGCATCACCATGCTGCCTTCGGTGACCTGCACCTTCTGGCCGTCGAGTTCGATTTCAATCATGCGTGAGCCTTGACTGCGCAGGTCTTGTGTTCGATGTGATGGATGAACTCATCACGGAAGTGCTTGATCATCGCGCGCACCGGCATCGCCGCTGCGTCGCCGAGCGCGCAGATGGTGCGGCCCTGGATGTTGTCGGCCACCGAGTTCAGCAGGTCGATGTCTTCCATGCGGCCCTGGCCGTGCTCGATGCGATCGACCATGCGGAACAGCCAGCCGGTGCCTTCGCGGCACGGCGTGCACTGGCCGCAGCTCTCGTGCATGTAGAAGTACGACAGGCGCAGCAGGCTCTTGACCATGCAGCGGGTGTCGTCCATCACGATGACCGCGCCCGAGCCCAGCATCGAGCCGGCCTTGGCGATGGCGTCGTAGTCCATCGTCGTGTCCATCATGATGGACGCCGGCAGCACCGGGGCCGACGAGCCGCCCGGGATCACCGCCTTCAGCGTGCGGCCCTTGCGCACGCCGCCGGCGAGTTCGAGCAGCTTCGAGAACGGCGTGCCCAGCGGAACCTCGAAGTTGCCGGGACGCTCGACGTCGCCGACCACCGAGAAGATCTTGGTGCCGCCGTTGTTGGGCTTGCCGATCTCGAGGTAGGGCTGGCCGCCGTTGCGGATGATCCACGGCACCGCGGCGAAGGTCTCGGTGTTGTTGATCGTCGTCGGCTTGCCGTACAGGCCGTAGCTGGCCGGGAACGGCGGCTTGAAGCGCGGCTGGCCCTTCTTGCCTTCCAGCGATTCGAGCAGCGCCGTCTCTTCGCCGCAGATGTAGGCGCCGAAGCCGTGCGAGGCATGCAGCTGGAAGCTGAAGTTCGAGCCGAGGATCTTGTCGCCGAGGAATCCGGCCGCACGTGCTTCTTCGAGGGCGGCTTCGAAGCGCTCGTACACCTCGAAGATCTCGCCGTGGATGTAGTTGTAGCCGACGCTGATGCCCATCGCGAAGGCCGCGATCGCCATGCCTTCGATGACGATGTGCGGGTTGAACATCAGGATGTCGCGGTCCTTGCAGGTGCCGGGCTCGCCTTCGTCCGAGTTGCACACCAGGTACTTCTGCCCCGGGAACTGGCGCGGCATGAAGCTCCACTTCAGGCCGGTGGGGAAACCCGCGCCGCCGCGGCCGCGCAGGCCCGAGGTCTTGACCTCGGCGATCACCTGCTCGGGCGTCATCGGTTCGCCGGTGCTGCCCTGGAACTCGCCGGTCAGGATCTTGCGCAGCGCCTGGTAGCCGCCGCGCGCGACGTAGTCTTTCAGCGACCAGTTGCGGCCATCGAGGTCGGCATAGATCTGCGCGCCGATGTGGCGGCCGTGGAAGCAGGTCTCGGTGCCGGTGGCCTGGAACTTGGAGAGGTCCAACAAGGGTTGCGACATGGATCGTTCCCGTTTCACTTGGCCGCGCGCAGCGTGTCGACGAGCTCGTCGAGGCGCTGCTCGTTCATGAAGCTGCACATCTGGCGGTCGTTCACCAGCATCACCGGCGCGTCGGCGCAGGCGCCCAGGCATTCGCTCTTCTGCACGGTGAACACGCCGTCGGCGGTGGTGCCGCCTTCTTCGACGCCCAGGCGCGAGCACAGGTGCTCGAGCGCGGTCTGGCCGTCGCGCAGCTGGCACGGCAGGTTGGTGCAGACGTTCAGCTTGAACTTGCCCAGCGGCTGCTGGTTGTACATGTTGTAGAAGGTCGTCACCTCGTGCACCGCGATCGGCGGCATGCCGAGGTAGTCGGCGACGAGCTTCTCGCTCTCGGCCGAGACGAAGCCCTGCTCCTGCTGCACGATGGCCAGCAGCGCCATCACGGCCGACTGCTTCTGCTCGGCGGGGTACTTGGCCACTTCGCGGTCGAAGCGCGCGCGTGTGCTGTCCGAAATCAGCGAACTCATCGGTCGATCTCTCCGAACACGATGTCCATCGTGCCGATGACCGCGACGGCGTCGGCGATCATGTGGCCACGGGCCATCTCGTCAAGGGCTGCCAGGTGGGCGAAGCCGGGGGCGCGGATCTTCAGGCGGTAGGGCTTGTTGGCGCCGTCGCTGACCAGGTAGATGCCGAACTCGCCCTTCGGGTGCTCCACCGCCGCATAGGCCTCGCCTTCGGGCACGTGGAAACCTTCGGTGAAGAGCTTGAAGTGGTGGATCAGCTCTTCCATGCTCGACTTCATCTCGACGCGCGTCGGCGGTGCCACCTTGTGGTTGTCGGTGATCACCGGCCCCGGGTTGGCGCGCAGCCAGGCGACGCACTGCTGGATGATGCGGTTGGCCTGGCGCATCTCCTCGACGCGCACCAGGTAGCGGTCGTAGGTGTCGCCGTTGACGCCGACCGGCACGTCGAAGTCCATCTGCGAATAGACGTCGTAGGGCTGCTTCTTGCGCAGGTCCCAGGCGATGCCCGAGCCGCGCAGCATCGGGCCGGTGAAGCCCAGGTTCAGCGCGCGCTCGGGGCTGACGACGCCGATGCCCACGGTGCGCTGCTTCCAGATGCGGTTGTCGGTGAGCAGCGTCTCGTAGTCGTCGACGTTCTTCGGGAAGCGCTTGCAGAAGTCCTCGATGAAGTCGAGCAGCGAGCCCTGGCGGTTCTCGTTCAGGCGCGCGATGGTCTTCGCGTTGCGCACCTTCGAGGCCTTGTACTGCGGCATCGCGTCGGGCAGGTCGCGGTAGACGCCGCCCGGGCGGAAATAGGCCGCGTGCATGCGCGCGCCCGACACCGCCTCGTACATGTCGAACAGGTCTTCGCGCTCGCGGAAGCAGTAGATGAGAATGTTCATCGCACCGCAGTCGAGCCCGTGCGCACCCAGCCACAGCAGGTGGTTCAGCAGCCGCGTCAGCTCGGCGAACATCACGCGGATGTACTGCGCGCGCAGCGGCACGTCGACGCCCAGCAGGCGCTCGATGGCCAGGCAGTACGCGTGCTCGTTGGACATCATCGACACGTAGTCGAGGCGGTCCATGTAGGGCAGCGACTGGATGTAGGTCTTGCTTTCGGCCAGCTTCTCGGTGGCGCGGTGCAGCAGGCCGATGTGCGGGTCGGCGCGCTGGATCACTTCGCCGTCGAGCTCCAGCACGAGTCGCAGCACGCCGTGGGCTGCCGGGTGCTGCGGTCCGAAATTGAGCGTGTAGTTCTTGATTTCAGCCATGTCATCGCCTCGAGGCGCGAGCCTCTAGTGCAGTCCGCCGTAGTTGTCTTCGCGAATGATGCGCGGCGTGATCTCGCGCGGCTCGATCGTCACCGGCTGGTAGATCACGCGCTTCTGCTCGGGGTCGTAGCGCATCTCGACATGGCCCGAGGTCGGGAAGTCCTTGCGGAACGGGTGGCCGATGAAGCCGTAGTCGGTCAGGATGCGGCGCAGGTCGACGTGGCCGTCGAACAGGATGCCGTACAGGTCGAAGGCCTCGCGCTCGAACCAGTTGGCGGCGTTCCAGGTGTCGTTGACCGATGCGACCAGCGGCAGGTCGTCGTCGGGCGCGAACACCTTCAGGCGCAGGCGCCAGTTGTGCGTGACCGACAGCAGGTGCGAGACCACGCAGTAGCGCAGGCCTTCGTGCGGCTGGTCCTTGTACGACGAATAGTCGAGGCCGCACAGGTCGATCAGCTGCTCGAAGCGCAGCGTGGGGTCGTCGCGCAGCGCGAGCGCAATGGCGGCGTAGTCGCCGGCGCCGACGGTGAGCGTGAGCTCGCCGCGGTCGCGCACCAGGCGCTTGATCTTGCCGGCGAAGGCCGCTTCGAGCGCCGCCTGGAGGGTGTCGAGTTTGCTCATTCGCGGCCTCAGCGGGCGATCGTGTTTTCGCGGCGGATCTTGGTCTGCAGCTGCAGCACGCCGTACAGCAGCGCCTCGGCCGTCGGCGGGCAGCCCGGCACGTAGACGTCGACCGGCACGATGCGGTCGCAGCCGCGCACCACCGAGTAGCTGTAGTGGTAGTAGCCGCCGCCGTTGGCGCACGAACCCATCGACAGCACCCAGCGCGGCTCGGCCATCTGGTCGTAGACCTTGCGCAGCGCCGGTGCCATCTTGTTGCACAGCGTGCCGGCGACGATCATCAGGTCGCTCTGGCGCGGGCTGGGGCGGAACAGCATGCCGAAGCGGTCGATGTCGTAGCGGGCCGCGCCCGCATGCATCATCTCGACCGCGCAGCAGGCGAGGCCGAAGGTCATCGGCCACAGCGAGCCGGTCTTCGACCAGTTGATCAGCGTGTCGACGCTGGTCGTGACGAAGCCTTCTTTGAGAACGCCTTCAATGCTCATTGCTTACTCCCAATCGAGGGCGCCCTTTTTCCACTCGTAGGCGAAGCCGACGACGAGGATGCCGAGGAAGACCATCATGGCCCAGAACCCTGCCGGACCGATTTCCTTGAGCGAGACCGCCCACGGGAAGAGAAACGCGATCTCGAGGTCGAACAGGATGAAGAGGATGGCGACGAGGTAATAGCGCACGTCGAACTTCATGCGCGCGTCTTCGAAGGCCTCGAAGCCGCATTCGTAGGGGGAATTCTTCGCGGTGTCCGGCTTGTGCGGACCCAGCAGGAAACCCAGCACCTGGGGCGCTACGCCAACCCCCACGCCGACCAGGATGAACAGGATGACGGGGAGGTAGGGGGCCAGGTTCATGGTGTGGTTTGAGCCGTCTTGAAACAAACGAGGCACTGGGTAAGTGCCTCGTTCAAAGATCTGGTGCCGTCGGCGAGACTCGAACTCGCACAGCTTTCGCCACTACCCCCTCAAGATAGCGTGTCTACCAATTTCACCACGACGGCCTAGCAAGAACCCATCAAAACTGCTGTTCGGTTGGCATGAGGACTGGCTTACCGAACAGCCGTAAATTCTAACCGCAAAGACCTGGGGTTTACGCGCTGTGCACCGCGGTGCAGCACGACAGTCGGGTACCCCGCGGGCCTTGGCCGGCGCCTTACTTGGTCGGGATCGCGCCGGCGCCCGAAGCGGCCTGCACCGGGGCGGCGATGCTTGAGGCGGCAACCGCCGGGGCCGAGGCCAGGCCGGCCGGCGCGCTGGCCGCCACCGGGCTCGGGGCACGGTCGAGGATGGTCGAGCCGGTGTCCGGCGCGAGGCTGGCGCGCTCGTGCGAGAAGTAGGCCAGCGCCAGCGTGCAGACGAAGAAGATCGCCGCACACACCGCCGTCGAACGCGACAGGAAGTTGGCGCTGCCGGTGGCGCCGAACAGGCTGCCCGACGAACCGCTGCCGAAGGAGGCGCCCATGTCGGCGCCCTTGCCGTGCTGCACCAGCACCAGCCCGATCATGATCAGGGCCGCCAGCATCTGGATGGCGACGATGAAATTCAACAGCACTTGCATTGTTCTTGCTCCAGGAAAATCATTGGCTGCGGTCAGGCCGCCGCTTTGCATATGGCCGCGAAATCCGCAACCTTCAGGGACGCCCCGCCGATCAGCCCGCCGTCGATGTCGGCTTGGGCAAACAGGCTGGCGGCGTTGTCGGCTTTCACACTCCCGCCGTACAACAACAACATCTCATCCGATTTCTGCGTCGCCGCGTGCAGCTGCGCGCGCAGCAGCGCATGCACCGCCTGCGCCTGCTCGGGCGATGCGGTCTTGCCGGTGCCGATGGCCCACACCGGCTCGTAGGCCACGACGACCTGCGAGATGCAGTGCGCCAGCGTGTGGATCACCGCCGACAGCTGGCGCTTGACGACCGCATCGGTCTGGCCGGCCTCGCGTTCGGCCAGCGTCTCGCCGACGCAGACGATGGGCGTCAGCTTGTGCGCAAGCGCAGCCTTCGCCTTGTCCGCGACCAGCTGGTCGGATTCGCCGTGCAGCGCGCGGCGCTCGGAATGGCCGACGATCACGTACTGGCAGCCGAACTCGGCCAGCATCGCGGCCGACACCTCGCCGGTGAAGGCCCCGCTGTCGTGCGCCGAACAATCCTGTGCACCCCAGGCGAAGCGCTGGCCTTGCAGCGACAGCGCCACCTCGCCCAGGTACGGGAACGGTGCGCACACCGCCACCGCCGCGTCGAACGGGCCCGCCGCGCCCAGCCCGGCCAGCAGCTCGGCATTCGCGACGCGGCTGCCGTTCATCTTCCAGTTGCCGACGACGAGCTTGCGACGCATGCTTCGATCTCCTGGGACGGTGGTCACCATGTGAGCACCAGCTTGCCGATGTGCTGGTTCGTTTCCATCAGCGCATGCGCCGCGGCGGCCTGCTCGGCCGGGAACACCTGGTGGATCACCGGCTTCACCTGGCCCGACGCGAGCCACGGCCAGGCATGCCGGCGCAGCGACTGCGCAATGGCGGTCTTGAAGGCGACCGAACGCGGGCGCAGCGTCGAGCCGGTGATGTTGAGGCGGCGGCGCAGCACGGCGCCGGCATCGATCTGCGCGGCGGTGCCGCCCTGCACCGCGATCAGCACCAGCCGGCCGTCGTCGGCCAGGCATTTCAGTTCGCGCGCGATGTAGTCGCCGGCCACCATGTCGAGGATGACGTCGGCGCCGCGACCATCGGTCACCCGCTTCACCTCGTCGACGAAATCCTGCGTGCGGTAGTTGATCGCCGCGTCGGCACCGAGGGCGACGCAGGCTGCGCACTTGTCGTCGCTGCCGGCGGTCGCGATCACGCGCGCGCCGAAGGCCTTGCCCAGCTGGATCGCGGTGACGCCGATGCCGCTGGTGCCGCCCTGCACCAGCAGGCTTTCGCCCGGCTGCAGGTGGGCGCGCTCGAACACGTTGGACCAGACGGTGAAGAAGGTCTCGGGCAGGCTGGCGGCCTCGACGTCGCTGAAGCCCGCCGGCACCGGCAGGCACTGGCCGACCGGCGCGACGCACAGCTCGGCATAGCCGCCGCCGGCCACCAGCGCGCAGACGCGGTCGCCGAGCGCGATGCCCGCCGCCGCCATCGCCGCCGCATCGCCGGCGATGACCTCGCCCGCGACCTCCAGCCCCGGCAGGTCGGACGCCCCCGGCGGCACCGGGTAGTGGCCCTTGCGCTGCAGCACGTCCGGCCGGTTGATGCCGGACGCGCCGACGCGGATCAGCAGTTCGCCGGCCGCAGGCACCGGTGCCGCGCGCTCGATGGCGCGCAGCACGTCGGGCGCGCCGTGGGAGGTGATCGCGATCGCCTTCATCGTGGACTCACAAAAGATGGCACCGGGCCGCCTCGCGGCGACCCAGGGCGCTCACTCCTGCGTGGCAGGGGCCGAAGGAGCCGATGCCGGCGCCTGATCGCGGTCGAGCAAGGCCTTCATCGACAGCTTGACGCGGCCCTTCTCGTCGGTCTCGAGCACCTTGACCTTGACGATCTGGCCTTCCTTCAGGAAGTCGGTGACCTTCTCGACCCGCTGGTGAGCGATCTGGCTGATGTGCAGCAGGCCGTCCTTGCCCGGCAGCAGGTTGACCAGCGCACCGAACTCGAGCAGCTTGGTGATCGGACCTTCGTAGACCTTGCCCACCTCGACCTCGGCGGTGATCTCTTCGATGCGCTTCTTGGCGTAGGCCGCCTTGTCGGCATCGGCCGAGGCGATCGTGATGGTGCCGTCTTCGCCGATGTCGATCGTGGTGCCGGTTTCCTCGGTCAGCGCACGGATGGTCGCGCCGCCCTTGCCGATCACGTCGCGGATCTTCTCCGGGTTGATCTTCATCGTGTACAGGCGCGGGGCGAACTGCGACACCTCGGTCTTGGCTTCGCCCATCGCCTCGGTCATCTTGCCGAGGATGTGCAGGCGGGCTTCCTTGGCCTGCGCCAGCGCGACCTGCATGATTTCCTTCGTGATGCCCTGGATCTTGATGTCCATCTGCAGCGCGGTCACGCCCGAGGTCGTGCCGGCCACCTTGAAGTCCATGTCGCCCAGGTGATCTTCATCGCCGAGGATGTCGGTCAGCACCGCGAAGCGGTTGCCGTCCTTGATCAGGCCCATCGCGATGCCTGCGACGTGCGCCTTCAGCGGCACGCCGGCGTCCATCAGCGCGAGGCAGCCGCCGCACACCGAGGCCATCGACGACGAACCGTTCGATTCGGTGATCTCCGAGACCACGCGCATCGAGTACGGGAACTCGACGCGGTCCGGCAGCACCGCGACCAGCGCGCGCTTGGCTAGGCGACCGTGGCCGATCTCGCGGCGTTTCGGGGTGCCGACACGGCCGGTTTCGCCGGTGGCGAACGGGGGCATGTTGTAGTGCAGCATGAAGTGCTCGCTGAACTCGCCGGCCAGCGCGTCGATCTTCTGCGAATCGCGCTCGGTGCCCAACGTCGCGGCCACCAGCGCCTGCGTCTCGCCGCGGGTGAACAGCGCCGAGCCGTGCACGCGCGGCAGCACGCCATTGCGGATCTCGATGGCGCGCACGGTGCGGGTGTCGCGGCCGTCGATGCGCGGTTCGCCCGACAGGATCTGGCTGCGCACGATGCGCGCCTCGATGTCGAACAGCACGTTGTCGACCTTGACCTTGTCGAACTCGACGCCTTCGGCCGTCAGCGCGGCAACCACCGACGCCGTGGCTTCGCGGGTGGCCTGCGTGCGGGCCTGCTTCGAGCGGATCTGGTAGGCGGCGCGCAGCTTGTCTTCGGCCAGCGCGGTGATCTTGGCGATGAAAGGCTCGTCCTTGGCCGGGGCGGCCCAGTCCCAGGCCGGCTTGCCGGCATCGCGCACCAGGTCGTTGATCGCGGCGATCGCGATCTTGCTCTGGTCGTGGCCATAGACCACGCCACCGAGCATGATCTCTTCGCTCAGCTGCTGGGCTTCGGATTCGACCATCAGCACGGCAGCTTCGGTGCCGGCGACGACCAGGTCCATCTGCGAGTCGAGCAGCTGGGTCTTGCCCGGGTTCAGCACGTACTGGCCGTTGACGTAGCCCACGCGGGCGGCGCCGATCGGGCCGTTGAACGGGATGCCGGAGATCGCGAGCGCGGCGCTCGAGCCGATCAGCGCGGCGATGTCGGCCGACACCTCGGGGTTCAGCGACAGCACATGGATGACGACCTGGACTTCGTTGTAGAAGCCTTCGGGGAACAGCGGACGCAGCGGCCGGTCGATCAGGCGGGACGTGAGCGTCTCGAGTTCGCTCGGGCGGCCTTCGCGCTTGAAGAAGCTGCCGGGGATCTTGCCGGCGGCGTAGGTCTTCTCGATGTAGTCGACGGTCAGCGGGAAGAAATCCTGCCCCGGCTTCGCGTTCTTGGCACCGACCACGGTGGCCAGGATCACGGTGTCCTCGATGTTGACGATGACGGCGCCGCTCGACTGGCGGGCGATCTCGCCGGTTTCCAGCACGACGGTGTGCTGGCCCCATTGGAAGGTCTTGGTGACTTTGTTGAACATGCTCATGCTTTTTCTCCGGTTCGTTGTCAGCGCCTGGGGTGGGCGACGCCTTTGGGCCCGGAACTGCAGCAACCTGGCGCGATGCCATTCCAGCGGCGTTCGGGGGTTCGAACGCTGGTGGAATGACACATCGTCATCTGTGGGTGCTCAGCTCCAATCGCGACTTCAGAAGCGCAAAGAGCCTGTGCTGGACGGTCCAGACAGGCTCTCGCTCTTCATGCGCAGATTACTTGCGCAGACCCAGCTTCTGGATCAGCGCGGTGTAACGGTCTGCGTCCGTCTTGCGCAGGTAGGCCAGCAGGCTCTTGCGCGTGTTGACCATCTTCAGCAGGCCACGGCGGCCATGGTGGTCTTTCAGGTGAAGCTTGAAGTGGGGGGTCAGCTCGTTGATGCGGGCGGTCAGCAGGGCCACCTGCACTTCGGGCGACCCGGTGTCGTTGGCACTGCGGGCATTGGCCTTGACGATCTCGGACTTGTTCAGATCTGCGACGGACATGTCAGTTTCCTGGGATTCCCGGTGCCTTTTCATGCATCCGGAAGGTTGCTACTTGCGGTCGCGGGTGAAACTGACCCGCGCCGTGCGAATTTGCTGGGCCTGTGAAGGCAAAGCCCGTCGATTATAGCCCACGGGCGCGCTTCAGCCGCTCCACCCCTTCGACCAACCGGGACGGGTCGTGCGAGGCGAAGCACCAGCGCAGCCAGCCTTCGGCCTCGTCGCCGAAAGCCGCGCCGGGCGCCAGGCCCAGGCCGACGCCGGTGACCAGGCGCTTGGCCAGCGCCAGCGAATCGTCCTCGCCCTCGATGCGGAAGAAGGCGTACATGCCGCCGGACGGCATCGCCAGCGTGACGCCCGGCAGCGCCTGCAGTCGCGGCACCAGCGTGTCGCGGCAGGCTTTCAGCCGGCCGACCAGGCCCGGCACGAAGCCGTCGGCACCGGCCAGCGCGGCGACGCCGGCGCGCTGCACGAAGACCGGCGCGCACGAGGTGTTGAACTCGATCAGCTTGCCGATGTCCGCCGTCAGCGCCGCCGGCACGACCAGCGAGCCCAGGCGCCAGCCGGTCATCAGGAAGCTCTTCGAGAAGCTGTGCGCGACGACCAGCCGGTCGTCGGGCCCGGCGATGTCGAGGAAGCTGGGCGCGGCCAGGCTTGACTCAGAGACAGGCCCCGGCTCGTAATACAGCCGCTCGTAGACCTCGTCGGCGACGATCCAGGTGCCGGTGCGGCGGCAGTGGTCCAGCACCGCCTGCTGCTCGGCACGCGTCATCGTCCAGCCGGTCGGGTTGTTCGGCGCATTGACCAGCAGCAGCCGGGTCTTGCCGGTGATGGCGGCCAGCAGGCGATCCAGGTCGAGCTGCCAGGCGCCGTCGCGCACCTGCAAAGCGACGCGCTTCACGTCGGCCCCCAGGATGGCCGGCTGCGCGGTGATGTTGGGCCACACCGGAACGACAGCGACCACCTCGTCGCCGGCCCCCACCAGCGCCTGCGTCGCGATCATCAGCGCGTTGACGCCGGACGAGGTGACGGCGATGCGGTCGGCGCCGACCGGGCGGTGCAGCCTTGTCGCGTACTGCGCCAATGCATCGCGCAACTCGGGCAGGCCCAGGTTGTGGGCATACGCGGTCTCGCCGCGACGCAGCGACTCGACCGCGGCTTCGGTGACGAAATCCGGCGTCGGCTCGTCGCTCTCGCCGAACCAGAACGGCAGCACGTCATCGCGCCCCATCGCCGCATTCGCGACCTCGCGGATCTTCGACGCAGGCAGCCTGGCAATGATGTCTCTCATGGTCGCTCCATCGCACAGCGGTGCGGCATCTCGGTCTGGGATTCGGTGAGCTGCAGCACGGTCTTGAAACCGTAGCCCGAGCCCTCGTTGTCGAAGCGCACGCCCGGCGTGCCGGCGCGCTGCATCACGCTGACGACCAGCGGCTGCTCGAACTGGTGGTCGGCCGCGCGCATCGTGCCGCGGTGGAAACCGCCGAGGTATTTCGGGTCGAGCCTGGCCCCTTCGAGCGCGCGCGCCACCGCCAGCGGATCGGTGCCGCCGGCTTTCTCGATCGCCGCGGCCAGCATCTCGACCATCGCCTGCATGCGCATGTGCACGTAGTCGTCCTCGGGCTTCGGGAAGCGCTCGCGAAAGCCCGCGTAGAACTTGTCGGAAGCCGGCGTGCCCAGGTTGGGGTGCCACTCGGCCACCGCCAGCACGCGATCGACACCGGCCTCGCCGAGGGCCGCCGGCACGCCCAGCGCATTGCCGTAGAAGGTGTAGAAGCGCGCATCGAGCCCGACCTCGCGCGCCGCGCGGATCAGCAAGGTCAGGTCGTTGCCCCAGTTGCCGGTGAGCACCGCCTGCGCGCCGCTCGCCTTGATCTTCGACGCGTAGGGCAGGAAGTCCTTGATGCGCCCGAGCGGGTGCAGCTCATCGCCGACGATCTCGATGTCGGGCCGCTTGGCCGCGATCATCGCGCGCGCCTGCTTCAGCACGCTCTGCCCGAAGCTGTAGTCCTGGCCGATCAGGTACACCTTCTTCAGCTTCGCATCGGCGGCCAGCACGTCGGTCAGCGCCTGCAGCCGCATGTCGGCATGCGCATCGAAGCGGAAGTGCCAGAAGCTGCACTTCTCGTTCGTCAGCGCCGGGTCGACGGCCGAGTAGTTCAGGAAGATCGCGCGCCGCGACGGCTCGCGCTGGTTGTGCTTGTTCAGCGCGTCGACCAGCGCCGCCGCGGTGGCCGAGCTGTTGCCCTGCATCACGAAGCCGATGTGCTGGTCGATGGCCGCGCGCAGCAATGACAGCGCCTCTTCGTTGCTGCCCTTGCTGTCGAAGCGCACCAGCTCCAGCGGGTGGCGACCATCCGGCAAGCTGACGCCGCCGCGCTGGTTGACGCGCTCCACCGCCCACAGCAGGTTGCGGTGCACCGCCTCGCCGGCGTTCGCGAACGAGCCCGACAGGCCCTCGATCAGCGCGATGCGCACCGGCTCGGCCGGCGCCGCGGCCAGCGCTATCGACATGCCCGACAGCAGGCCCGCCAGCACGCCGCACCGCTTCACCCAAGCCACGATCTGCATTTTTCAACCCACTTGAAAACAAAAATGCCGCTATCAAGTTCAGCGGCATGAGTTGCTGCGCGGTTGCAGCGATTGACTGAATTGTAGGAGCCATCATGTTCGTCCTGACCCCGACCACCCTGTCGTCGCGCCACGCCACCACGCTGTCGCGTGCCGTCGACCACCTGTTTGCCGAAACGCTGCGCAACACGCCGGCCCAGGCCCGCGTGCCCGCGCTCGACGTGCTGGAGAGCGACACCGCCTACACGCTGACACTGGACCTGCCCGGCCTCACCAAGGAGCAGCTGAAGGTGACCGTCGAAGGCCGCCGCGTCACGCTCGAAGCGGGCGAGGCGAAGGGTGCCGACGCCAAGGACGCCACCGACGGCCAGCGCGTGCTGTACCGCGAGCGCAGCGCCGCCCACTACGCGCGCACCATCGCGCTGCCGGCCGAGGTGGACCAGGCGAACTCGAACGCGAAGTTCGAGAACGGCGTGCTGACGCTGACGCTCGCCAAGCGCGTGCCGACCGGCGCGACGCAGATCAGCATCAGCTGATCGCCGCCGACAGCGACGCCAGCGGCCAGCGCGGCCGCACGTCAAAGCCGTAGTCGCGACCGGCCGCCTCGCCGCGCTGCAGGCGCATCGCGGCGGCCAACGCGATCATCGCGCCGTTGTCGGTGCACAGCGCCAGCTCGGGGTAATGCACCCTGACCTGGCGCTTCGCACATTCGGCGTTCAACTGGCGGCGCAACTGCGTGTTGGCGCCGACGCCGCCGGCGACGACCAGGCGCTTCAGGCCGGTCTGCTTCAGCGCCGCGAGCGACTTCTTCAACAGCACCTCGACGATCGCGGCCTGCGTCGATGCCGCGACGTCGGCCCGCTGCACGTCGTCCGGGTGCGGCCCGAGCTTGCGCAGCTGCGTCATCACGGCGGTCTTGAGCCCCGCGAACGAGAAGTCGAGGTCGCCGCTGTGCAGCAGCGGCCGCGGCAGCGCGTACGCATCGGCGCGGCCCTGCTCCGCGAGCCGCGCCAGCGCCGGCCCGCCCGGGTAGCCCAGGCCGAGCAGCTTGGCCGACTTGTCGAAGGCCTCGCCGGCGGCATCGTCGATGCTCTCGCCCAGCAGCTCGTAGCGGCCGACGTCGTCGACCCGCATCAGCTGGGTGTGCCCGCCGGAGACCAGCAGCGCGACGAATGGAAACTCGGGCGGATCGGTGGCCAGGAACGGCGACAGCAGGTGCCCTTCGAGGTGGTGCACGCCCAGCACCGGCTTGCCGAGTGCCGCCGCGAGCGCGCACGCGACGCCGGCGCCGACCAGCAAGGCCCCGGCCAGACCCGGCCCGCGCGTGAAGGCCACCACGTCGACGTCGGCCAGCGACGCACCGGCCTCGCGCATCACCTGCTCGGTCAGCGGCAGCACGCGCCGGATGTGGTCACGCGAGGCCAGCTCCGGCACCACGCCGCCATAAGCCTGGTGCATCTCGACCTGGCTGTGCAGCGCGTGCGCGATCAGCGTCGGTACGCCGCCCGCCCCCGCCTCCACCAACGCCACCCCTGTTTCGTCGCACGATGATTCCACGCCCAGGACCTTCATCCGGCCAGTGTAGCCAGGGCGGCAAATCCACCACAGCCAAAACCAAGGGTTTACCCTTGATTCCTATCCGACCCCCTTCCATGAACGACGTCGTACGACTACTCTCGCACCGGAGCAGTGCCACGAAGCACCTGCCAACAACAACGTCGTTAGGGAACCCCCATGAAGGAATACCGCCTGATGGCATGGACGGAGCTGCCGGCTCCGTTCCATCGCACTGCCTACCGCCGGATGCTGAGCGACATGTCGCACCGGCACATGTCGGTCGACCAGTTGGCCGCCGTGGCCGGGCTGAAACGGCAGGACGTGCGTGTCTTCCTCGACGCGCTGGAGGCGCAGGGCCTGCTGGAGCAGCGCGAGTTCGACGAACCGCCGTCGGATTCGGTGTTCGACTCGCTGCGCCCGATCGGCGGCTGGATCCGCCGCGCATTGCACACCACCCCGCACGACTGATCCGTCCCGCGCCCCGCGCGTGGCGCGGATGTTGCTGCGGCTTCGTCCATGAAACCGCCGCGCGCACCGGTCCTGCGCATCGTCATCGTCGCCCCTGACTCGCTGGCCCCGGACGGCAGCGAGGGTGCGCCCGACCCGATCGAGGCGGAACGCTCGCGCACGCTGCGCATCGGGCTGCTGGAGAACGGCTACAACATCGTCGCGGTGCTGCCGGCCGACGTCTTCCTGCCCGACCGGCTGGCGCAGATCCAGCCCGACATGATCATCATCGACGCCGAGAGCCAGGCGCGCGACACGCTGGAGCACGTCGTGATGGCCACGCGCGATGCGCGGCGCCCGATCGTGCTGTTCACCGACGACGACGACACCACGCACGTGCCCGACGCGATCGCCGCAGGGGTGACCGCCTACGTCGTCGCCGGGCTCGCGCCGGAGCGCGTCAAACCGGTGCTCGACGTCGCGATGGCACGCTTCCGCCACGAAGAGGCGCTGCGCCGCGAGCTGGCCGATGCCCGCACCGAGCTGTCCGACCGCAAGGTGATCGACCGCGCCAAGGGCCTGCTGATGACGCGCCAGGGGCTCAGCGAGGACGCCGCCTATGCGCGACTGCGCAAGGCGGCGATGGACAAGGGGCTGCGGCTGGTCGACGTGGCGCAACGCATGCTCGACGTCTCCGACCTTCTGGGTTGACTTGGCACACGGCTTGCTTTGACCTCCCTCGGAAGGTCAACGGCGATCTTCCACAGCATCCGCGCGCACCAAGGTTGGGACGTGGCGGATCGGACGATGGCGTCCCCACTGGTCGGGTTCAACCCGGCTTCGTGCGGACGCCTTTTTGTTTTCTGCTTTCCGGGAACCTGAGCCACGCCATGACAAGCCCCCTCACGCGAAAGAACCTGATGAGCCGCCGAACCCTGATCAAAGCCGCCGCCGCCGGCGGTGCCGCCGGCCTCGTGCCGGGCCTGCAGAGCGCGGTGTACGCGCAAGGCTCCGACAAGCCCGAGAAGGAGGAAGTGCGCATCGGCTTCATCCCGCTGACCGATTGCGCGTCGGTGGTGATGGCCTCGGTGCTGGGCTTCGACAGGAAGTACGGCGTCAAGATCGTCGCGACCAAGGAGGCCTCGTGGGCCGGCGTGCGCGACAAGCTGGTCAACGGCGAACTCGACATGGCACATGTGCTGTACGGCCTGGTCTACGGCGTGCACCTGGGCATCAGCGGCCCGAAGAAGGACATGGCCGTGCTGATGACGCTGAACAACAACGGCCAGGCCATCACGCTGTCGAAGAAGCTGGCCGACAAGGGTGCGGTCGACGGCGCCTCGCTGGCCAAGGTGATGGCCGCCGACAAGCGCGAGTACACCTTCGCGCAGACCTTCCCGACCGGCACGCACGCGATGTGGCTGTACTACTGGCTGGCCAGCGTCGGCATCAACCCGATGAAGGACGCCAAGGTGATCACCGTGCCGCCGCCGCAGATGGTGGCCAACATGCGCGTGGGCAACATGGACGGCTACTGCGTCGGCGAGCCCTGGGGCCATCGCGCGATCATGGACGGCATCGGCATCACCGCGGTGACCACGCAGGACATCTGGAAGGACCACCCCGAGAAGGTGCTCGGCACCACCGGCGACTTCGTCAAGAAATATCCCAACACCACGCGCGCCGTGATGATGGCCGTGATCGAGGCCGGGCGCTGGATCGACGCCAGCCTGCAGAACAAGCTGAAGATGGCCGAGACGGTGGCCGACAAGGCCTACGTCAACACCGGCGTCGACGCGATCAACCAGCGCATCCTGGGCCGCTACCAGAACGGCCTGGGCAAGACCTGGGACGACCCGAACCACATGAAGTTCTTCAACGACGGCGCGGTGAACTTCCCGTACCTGAGCGACGGCATGTGGTTCCTGACGCAGCACAAGCGCTGGGGCCTGCTGAAGGAGCATCCGGACTACCTGGCCGTCGCGAAGCAGATCAACCAGGTCGAGCTCTACAAGCAGGCGGCCTCGGCCATGAAGGTGAACGTGCCGAAGGACCCGATGCGCAGCAGCAAGCTGATCGACGGCGTGGTGTGGGACGGCAAGGAGCCGGCCAAGTATGCCGACAGTTTCAAGCTCAAGGCCTGAACGGGCCCCCATCCAAGCGACAAGGAGTACGCCATGGTGAGTGCCGTCTTCCATTCCCCCGCCGGCTCGGGCAGCGAGGCGCCCGCGCCTGTCGCCGCCAAGCCGGTGCCTGCCGCACCGGCCCCGGTGCTGCCCAAGGCGCCGCGGCGCGCGTTCGACTGGAACGCGCTGCTGCTGAAGGTGCTGCCACCGGTCATCGGCATCGCGCTGCTGGTCGGCGTGTGGGCGCTGCTGACGATGAAGGGCGGCAGCTTCCCGACGCCGGCCGCCACCTTCACCGAGGCGGTGAAGGTGTTCTCCGACCCGTTCTACAGCAAGGGCCCGAACGACCAGGGCATCGGCTGGAACATCCTGTTCTCGCTGCAGCGCGTCGCGGTGGGCTTCGGGCTGGCGGCGCTGGTGGGCATCCCCGCGGGCTTCCTGATCGGGCGCTTCAGCTTCCTGAACCACATGGCCTCGCCGCTGATCAGCCTGCTGCGCCCGGTGTCGCCGCTCGCGTGGCTGCCGATCGGGCTGCTGGTGTTCAAGGCCGCGAACCCGGCCGCGATCTGGACCATCTTCATCTGCTCGATCTGGCCGATGGTGATCAACACCGCCGTCGGCGTGCAGCGCGTGCCGGCCGACTACCTGAACGTGGCGCGGGTGCTGAACCTGTCGGAATGGAAGGTCATCACGCGCATCCTGTTCCCCGCCGTGCTGCCCTACATGCTGACCGGCGTGCGGCTGAGCGTGGGCACGGCCTGGCTGGTGATCGTCGCGGCCGAGATGCTGACCGGCGGCGTGGGCATCGGCTTCTGGGTCTGGGACGAGTGGAACAACCTGAACGTGACCCACATCCTGATCGCGATCTTCGTGATCGGCATCGTCGGGCTGCTGCTCGAAGCGGCGCTGGTCGCGGTGGCCAAGCGCTTCACCTACGAGGAGGTCTGACCGTGAGCACAGCCAGTTTCATCGAAGTGCGCGATGCCGAGATGGTGTTCAGCACGAAGAAGGGGCGCTTCCACGCGCTGCGCGAGATCAACCTGTCGGTCGCGAAGGGCGAGTTCGTCACGCTGATCGGGCATTCGGGCTGCGGCAAGTCGACGCTGCTGAACCTGATCGCCGGGCTGACGCTGCCGACCGGCGGCTCGCTGATCTGCGATGCGCGCGAGATCGCGGCGCCGGGCCCGGAACGCGCGGTGGTGTTCCAGAACCACTCGCTGCTGCCGTGGCTGACCTGCCTGGAGAACGTGCACCTGGCGGTCGAGCGGGTGTTCGGGGCGCGCGAGACCAAGGCGCAGCTGAAGGAGCGTTCGCTGGCCGCGCTGGCGCTGGTCAACATGGCGCACGCGGCGGCCAAGCGACCGCACGAGATCTCGGGCGGCATGAAGCAACGCGTGGGCATTGCACGGGCGCTGGCGATGGAGCCCAAGGTGCTGCTGCTCGACGAGCCGTTCGGCGCGCTGGATGCGCTGACCCGCGCCCATCTGCAGGACGAGCTGCTGAAAATCGTCGCCCGTACGCACAGCACGGTGGTGATGGTGACGCACGACGTCGACGAGGCGGTGCTGCTGTCGGACCGCATCGTGATGATGACCAACGGGCCGGCGGCAACGATCGGCGAGGTCCTGGCGATCGAGCTGGCGCGGCCACGCAACCGGGTGGAACTGGCGGAAGACGCCAAGTACGTGCACTACCGCAAGGAGGTGCTGGACTTCCTCTACACCCGGCATGGGCACGTCGAGCAAGCCGCCTGAGGAAAGCTGGCACGCCCCTTGCTCATACCCTTGCGGCAAGAGCGAAGCGCTTGTCGTCTATCTCCTCAGTAGGGCCCAGCCCTTTCCGGACCGCCTGATCCGCGTGGATCAGGCGGTTTTTTTATGCGCCGCTTCAGTGCTTTTCCTTGGCGTGGTTGATCGTGTACTTCGGGATCTCGATCGTCACGTCCTGCTGCGACAGGATGGCCTGGCACGACAGGCGCGACTGCGGCTCCAGGCCCCAGGCGCGGTCGAGCAGGTCTTCCTCGCTCTCGTCCATCTCGCCCAGCGACGAGAAGCCCTCGCGCACCACGACGTGGCACGTGGTGCACGCGCAGCTCAGCTCGCAGGCGTGCTCGATCTCGATGCCGTTCTCGAGCAGCGCCTCGCAGACCGAGGTGCCCGGCGGGGCGGAGATTTCGGTACCGGCCGGGCAGTACTCCGGGTGCGGCAGGATCTTGATGACAGGCATGGTGCTCAGACTTCCTCGACGCGCCGGCCGGCCAGGGCCTGCCGGATGCCGCGGTTCATGCGCTCGGCCGCAAAGGCTTCGGTGCCCTTGGCCAGCGCTTCGACGGCGGCGTCGATCTGGTGGTGATCTTCGGAATCGCGGCTCGCTTCGAGCGCCGCGAGCAATTGCGCGATCGCGGCCTGCTCGTCGGCGCCCAGCAAGTCGCCGTCGGCGTCCAGCGCCGAGCGCGTGGCCAGCAGCATGCGCTCGGCCTCGACGCGCGATTCGCGCAGGCTGCGCGCCCGCATGTCGGATTCGGCGGTGCTGAAGCTTTCGGTCAGCATGCGCGCGACCTCGTCGTCCGACAGGCCGTAGCTCGGCTTCACGGTGATCGCGGCCTCGACGCCCGACACCTCTTCGCGCGCGCTGACGCTCAGAAGCCCGTCGGCATCGACCTGGAAGCTGACGCGGATGCGCGCCGCACCGGCCACCATCGGCGGCATGCCGCGCAGCTCGAAGCGCGCCAGCGACCGGCAATCGCTGACCAGTTCGCGCTCGCCCTGCACCACGTGCAGCGCCATCGCGGTCTGGCCGTCCTTGAAGGTGGTGAACTCCTGGGCGCGCGCGGTCGGGATGGTGCTGTTGCGCGGGATGATGCGCTCGACCAGCCCGCCCATCGTCTCCAGGCCCAGCGACAGCGGGATCACGTCGAGCAGCAGCAACTCGTCGGCACCGGCGTTGCCCGCCAGCGCATTGGCCTGGATCGCGGCGCCGAGCGCGACCACCTCGTCCGGGTTCAGGTTGGTCAGCGGCGTCTTGCCGAAGAACCCGGCGACCGCCGCCTGCACCATCGGCATGCGGGTCGAACCGCCGACCATCACGACGCCCTGCACCTCGTCCTTCGCGGCCTGCGCATCGCGCAAGGTCTTGCGCACCGCCGACAGCGTGCGTGCGACCAGCGCGGCACCGAGCGTCTCGAACTGCGCACGCGTCACGCGCACCGACAGCTCGCCGGCCGACAGCGGGCTGGCGAGCGTGGCATGGTCGGCCGCCGACAGCTTCTCCTTCGCGGCGCGCGCGGCCACCAGCACGGCGCGCTTGTCCTGCGGCGTGTCGGCGCCGAGCCCGGCCTGCGCCAGCGCCCAGTCGGCCAGCGCGCGGTCGAAATCGTCGCCGCCCAGCGCCGAGTCGCCGCCGGTCGCGACCACCTCGAACACGCCCTTGGACAGCTTCAGCAGCGAGATGTCGAAGGTGCCGCCGCCCAGGTCGTAGACCGCATACAAGCCTTCCGAGCCGTTCTCCAGCCCGTAGGCGATGGCGGCTGCGGTCGGCTCGTTGATCAGGCGCAGCACGTTCAGGCCGGCGAGCTGCGCCGCATCCTTCGTGGCCTGGCGCTGCGCGTCGTCGAAGTAGGCGGGCACGGTGATCACCGCGCCGAACAGGTCGTCGGCGAAAGTGTCCTCGGCGCGGTAGCGCAGCGTCGCGAGGATCTCGGCCGACACCTCGACCGGCGACTTCACGCCGTCGACGGTGCGCAGCTGCAGCATGCCCGGCGCGTCGACGAAGTCGTACGGCAGCTTGTCGGCATGGGCCACGTCGCCGAGGCCGCGCCCCATGAAGCGCTTGACCGAAACGATGGTGTTGGCCGGGTCGAGTGCCGCCTGCGCGAGCGCCGCCTGGCCGATCTCGCGCCGCCCTTCGGGCAGGTAGCGCACGGCGGACGGCAGGATCACGTGGCCGGCCGCATCCGGCAGGCATTCGGACACGCCGTTGCGCACGGCGGCGACGAGGGAGTGCGTCGTCCCGAGGTCGATGCCGACCGCGATGCGACGCTGGTGCGGGTCGGGTGCGCCACCCGGTTCGGAGATTTGCAGCAGGGCCATGGTTCTATTGTCCCAGCGCTTCCAGCCGGTGATCGACGTCGTCGGCAAAGCGCTCTACGAACATGAGGGCTCTGACCTGCTGGGCCGCCGCGGTGAAGTCGCGGCGCTCGTCGAGCGTGGCCTGCAGCGCGGCGATGGCCTGCTGGCGGTGCGCGGCCACGTCGTCGGCGAGGTCTTCCACCTGGGCCAGGTCGGTCGCGTCGTCGAGCGCCTCGCGCCATTCCATCTGCTGCATCAGGAAGCTGCCCGGCATCGCGGTGTTGTTCTCGGCGTCGATGGCCGCACCGTTCAGCTCGCAGAGGTAGGCCGCGCGCTTCAGCGGGCTCTTCAGGCGCTGGTAGGCCTCGTTGACCCGCACCGCCCATTGCATCGCGACGCGCTGCGCCGAGCCGCCCTCGGATGCGAAGCGGTCCGGGTGCACCTCGGCCTGCAGTGCGCGCCAGCGCGCGTCCAGCTCGTCGCGGTCGAGCGCAAAGCGCCGCGGCAGGCCGAACAGTTCGAAATCGTCGCTATCGAGCTTCATCGGTCTCGGACAACAAAAAGGCGCGGCTTGCGGCCGCGCCCTGCTTCACATGCACCTGCGTCTAGACGCGGAACGACTCGCCGCAGCCGCAACGGTCTTTCTCGCGCGGGTTGCGGAACTTGAACCCTTCGTTCAGGCCTTCGCGCACGAAATCGAGCTGCGTGCCGTCGATGTAGGGCAGGCTCTTCGGATCGACCAGCACCTTGACGCCATGGTCTTCGAACACCGCGTCTTCCGGTGCCACGTCATCGGCGTATTCCAGCTTGTAGGCCAGGCCCGAGCAGCCGGTCGTCTTGACGCCCAGCCGGACGCCCACGCCCTTGCCGCGCTTGGTGATGTAGCGCGACACGTGGCGTGCCGCGGCTTCGGTCAGCGTGACGGCCATGATGTCAGTGGGTGGTTTGCGAGGCTTTCGCCTTGTAGTCGTTGACCGCCGCCTTGATCGCGTCCTCGGCCAGGATCGAGCAGTGGATCTTGACCGGCGGCAGCGCCAGTTCCTCGGCGATGTGCGTGTTCTTGATCGACAGCGCCTCGTCCAGCGACTTGCCCTTGACCCATTCGGTCACCAGCGAGCTCGACGCGATCGCCGAGCCGCAGCCGTAGGTCTTGAACTTCGCGTCCTCGATCAGGCCCGTCACCGGGTTCACCTTGATCTGCAGCTTCATCACGTCGCCACAGGCCGGTGCGCCGACCATGCCGGTGCCCACGGTGTCGTCGCCCTTCTCGAAGGAGCCGACATTGCGCGGGTTCTCGTAGTGCTCAACCACTTTTTCGCTGTAAGCCATCTCAGTTCTCCAGGTACTGCTGCTTCTTCAGTGGGCCGACCATTGAATGGTGCTGATGTCGATCCCGTCCTTGTACATCTCCCACAACGGCGACAGTTCGCGCAGCTTGGCCACGCGTTCCTTCAGCGTCGTGACGACGTAGTCGATCTCTTCGGTCGTCGTGAAGCGGCCGATCGTCATGCGCAGGCTCGAATGCGCGAGTTCGTCGCTGCGGCCCAGGGCGCGCAACACGTAGCTCGGCTCCAGGCTCGCCGACGTGCAGGCCGAGCCCGACGACACCGCGATGCCCTTGATGCCCATGATCAAGGACTCGCCCTCGACGAAGTTGAAGGACATGTTGACGTTGTGCGGCACGCGCTTGTCGGCGTGGCCGTTCAGGAAGGTCTGCTCGATGTCCTTCAGGCCGTTGATCAGGCGCTGCTGCAGCATGCGCACGCGCTCGCTCTCGACGCCCATCTCCTCGCGGGCGATGCGGAAGGCCTCGCCCATGCCGACGATCTGGTGCGTCGGAAGCGTCCCCGAGCGCATGCCGCGCTCGTGGCCACCGCCGTGCATCTGTGCCTCGATGCGCACGCGCGGCTTGCGGCGCACGTACAGCGCGCCAATGCCCTTCGGCCCATAGGTCTTGTGCGAGGCCAGGCTCATCAGGTCGACCGGCTGCGTCGCCAGGTCGATCTGCACCTTGCCGGTGGCCTGGGCCGCGTCGACGTGGAAGATGATGCCGCGCTCGCGGCACATCGCGCCGATGGCCGCGATGTCCTGGATCACGCCGATCTCGTTGTTGACGAACATCACCGACACCAGGATGGTGTCGGCGCGCATCGTCGCCTTCAGCTTGTCGAGGTCGAGCATGCCGTCTTCCTGGACGTCGAGGTAGCTCACCTCGAAGCCCTGGCGCTCCAGCTCGCGCATCGTGTCGAGCACCGCCTTGTGCTCGGTCTTGACGGTGATCAGGTGCTTGCCGCGCGTCTTGTAGAACTGCGCCGCGCCCTTCAGCGCCAGGTTGTTGGATTCGGTCGCGCCGGAGGTCCAGACGATCTCGCGCGGATCGGCACCGATCAGCGCCGCCACGTGCTCGCGCGCCTTCTCGACGGCCGCCTCGGCCTCCCACCCCCACGCGTGGCTGCGCGACGCCGGGTTGCCGAAGTGCTCGCGCAACCACGGGATCATCGCGTCGACCACGCGCTGGTCCACCGGCGTGGTGGCACCGTAGTCCATGTAGATCGGGAAATGGGGCGTCATGTCCATGGCAATAGAGGCTGAATACGTCGGAGGACTGGTTACTTCGAGAACGTGGCCCCGCCGAGCGCGAACACCGAGTTCGGGGCCGTGATCTTGATGGGCTTGACGACCGGTTGGGTCGAGATGGCCCGCTTGATCGGCTGCTCTTCGATCGACACGCCCTTGGCGAGCTGTTCGTCGACCAGCTTGCGCAGCGAGATCGAATCGAGGTACTCGATCATCTTGGAATTGAGGCTGGCCCACAGGTCGTGCGTCATGCAGCGGCCGGTGTCCTCGCCCATGCAGTTTTCCTTGCCGCCGCAGCCGGTGGCGTCGATCGGTTCGTCGACCGCGACGATGATGTCTGCGACGGTGACCTCTTCGGACTTGCGACCCAGCGAATAACCACCGCCGGGGCCGCGGGTGCTCTCGACGAGCCCATGGCGGCGCAGCTTGCCGAACAGCTGCTCGAGGTAGGACAGCGAAATCTGCTGGCGGGCACTGATGGCTGCCAGTGCAACCGGGCCCGAGTGCTCACGCAGAGCCAGGTCGATCATCGCGGTCACGGCAAAACGGCCTTTGGTGGTCAGACGCATGAAATTCTCCTGAAGCCGATGGCGGCCAACATGTCAACGAAGCAGATGAGGGCGATTTCACGCTTGTCGAGTGCCCCGGGTCCCTGTCCGGGGGAACCCTCGGTTGATCCCGAGAGGTTTACTCAAGTATAGATGAAACCGACCTTTTTGGTCGGCATTGAGCCTGAAAGTTCCGTGGGGTTATTCGTTGTCTTGCCGGGCCAGATGCTCGACCAGCCCGGCACAGGCGTCCTCGACCAGGTCGAGCACGTGATCGAAGCCTTCGGGCCCGCCCTGGTACGGATCGGGCACCACCGGACTGGCGAATTGCCTCGCATGCTGTGTCAGACGACCCAGTTTGGTGCGGTGCTCGGGCGGACAGCGGTCTTCGAGTTCGGACAGGTTGTCCCAATCCATGGCCAAGATGAGGTCGAAGCGCTCGAAATCAGCAGGCGTGACGACACGCGCCCGAAGATTCTCCAGGTCGTAGCCGCGCCGCGCCGCATGCTTGATCGCCCGCCGGTCCGGGGGCTGCCCGCCGTGCCACGAGTGCGTGCCGGCCGAATCGACCTGCACGCGCTCGGCCAAGCCGGCCTCGCGCAGCTTGTGGCGCAGCACCGCTTCGGCGGTCGGCGAGCGGCAGATGTTGCCCATGCAGACCATCAGCACCCGCACCGGCTTCGTCACTTGGCCGGCACCACGTTGTCGGTGCCGGGCGCGCCGAAGGCCTGCTCGCGCAGGTGCGCCAGCTGGTCGCGCACGCGCGCCGCCTTCTCGAACTCGAGGTTGCGCGCGTGGTCGAGCATCTGCTTCTCCAGCTGCTTGATGCGCTTGCCCAGGTCCTTCTCGCTCATCGCCTCGACCTGGGCCGTCTCGGCCGCCACCTTCAGCTGTTCCTTCGCGTTCTTCTCGCTGTAGACGCCGTCGATCAGCTCGCGGATCTGCTTCTTGACGCTGCGCGGCGTGATGCCCTGCTCCAGGTTGTGCTGGATCTGCTTGGCACGGCGCCGCTCGGTCTCGCCGATCGCGCGCTGCATCGAGTCGGTCATCCGGTCGGCGTACAGGATGGCCTTGCCGTTGACGTTGCGGGCCGCGCGACCGATGGTCTGGATCAGCGAGCGCTCGGCGCGCAGGAAGCCTTCCTTGTCGGCGTCGAGGATCGCCACCAGCGAGACCTCGGGGATGTCCAGCCCCTCGCGCAGCAGGTTGATGCCCACCAGCACGTCGAAGGTGCCGAGCCGCAGGTCGCGCAGGATCTCGACCCGCTCGACGGTGTCGATGTCGCTGTGCAGGTAGCGCACCTTGACGCCGTTGTCGCTCAGGTAGTCGGTGAGCTGCTCGGCCATGCGCTTGGTCAGCGTGGTGATCAGCACGCGCTCGTGGATCTCGACGCGCTCGCGGATCTCCTGCAGCACGTCGTCGACCTGGTGCGTGGCCGGCCGCACCTCGACCACCGGGTCGACCAGGCCGGTCGGCCGCACCACCTGCTCGACCACCTGGCCGGACGTGCGCTGCTCGTACGCGGCGGGCGTGGCCGACACGTACATCACCTGCCGCATCTTCTTCTCGAATTCCTCGAACTTCAGCGGCCGGTTGTCCAGCGCCGACGGCAGCCGGAAGCCATACTCCACCAGCGTCGTCTTGCGCGCCCGGTCGCCGTTGTACATCGCGCTGAGCTGCCCGATCAGCACGTGCGATTCGTCGAGGAACATCAGCGCATCCCCAGGCAGGTAGTCGACCAGCGTCGACGGCGGATCGCCCGGCGCCGAGCCCGACAGGTGGCGCGTGTAGTTCTCGATGCCCTTGCAGTGGCCGATCTCCTGCAGCATCTCCAGGTCGAAGCGGGTGCGCTGCTCCAGGCGCTGCGCCTCGACCAGCTTGCCGTCCTTCACCAGCTCGTCGAGGCGCACGCGCAACTCGGCCTTGATGGTGTCGATGGCAGCCACCACGCGGTCGCGCGGCGTCACGTAATGGCTGGACGGGTAGACGGTGAAGCGCGGGATCTTCTGGCGGATGCGCCCGGTCAGCGGATCGAACAGCTGCAGCGTCTCGACCTCGTCGTCGAACAGCTCGATGCGGATCGCCAGCTCCGAGTGCTCGGCCGGGAACACGTCGATGGTGTCGCCGCGCACGCGAAAGGTGCCGCGGCTGAAGTCCATCTCGTTGCGCTGGTACTGCATCCGGATCAGCTGCGCGATCACGTCGCGCTGGCCCATCTTGTCGCCGGCGCGCAGCGTCATCACCATGCGGTGGTAGTCGCTCGGGTTGCCGATGCCGTAGATCGCGCTGACGGTGGCGACGATCACCACGTCGCGCCGCTCCAGCAGGCTCTTGGTGGCCGACAGGCGCATCTGCTCGATGTGCTCGTTGATCGAGCTGTCCTTCTCGATGAACAGGTCGCGCTGCGGAACGTAGGCCTCGGGCTGGTAGTAGTCGTAGTAGCTGACGAAGTACTCGACCGCGTTCTTCGGAAAGAACTCGCGGAACTCGCTGTACAGCTGCGCCGCCAGCGTCTTGTTGGGCGCGAACACGATGGCGGGCCGGCCGAGTTGCGCGATCACGTTGGCCATCGTGAAGGTCTTGCCCGAGCCGGTGACGCCAAGCAGCGTCTGGTAGCTCAACCCGTCCTGCACGCCTTCGACCAGCTGGGCGATGGCCGTCGGCTGGTCGCCCGCCGGCGGATAAGGCTGGAACAGCTGGAACGGCGAATCGGGGAAGCCGACGAAGTTGCCCTCGGGCGGTGCATCCATGACGGCATCCGCGAGCATCACGTCCGGTCCAGCCTGGGGAGCTTTCGCCATGTTGATTAAAATCCTTCGGGTTTTCCTGTACCGGGAAAGCACAGGGCAATCGGCAAGCCTAGCCCAAAACCGCCATCCGCTCTACTGACAAGGACTGTCCATGACCTCGCTGTTCGCCGCTGTCGAAATGGCCCCACGCGACCCCATCCTCGGCCTGAACGAGCAATTCAATGCCGATCCGAATCCCGCCAAGGTGAACCTGGGCGTCGGGGTCTACTACGACGACAACGGCAAGCTCCCGCTGCTGAAATGCGTGGCCGAGGCCGAGCGCCAGATGCAGGAAGCGCCGAAGCCGCGCGGCTACCTGCCGATCGACGGCATCGCCGCGTACGACAAGGCGGTGCAGGGCCTGGTGTTCGGCGCCGACAGCGCCGTGCTGGCCGAAGGCCGCGTCGCCACCGTGCAAGGCCTGGGCGGCACCGGCGGGTTGAAGATCGGCGCCGACTTCCTGAAGAAGGTGAACCCGGATGCCAAGGTGCTGATCAGCGACCCGAGCTGGGAGAACCACCGCGCCCTCTTCACCAACGCCGGCTTCGTCGTCGAAAGCTACCCCTACTACGACGCAGCGAAGCGCGGTGTCAACTTCGACGGCATGCTGTCGGCGCTGAACGCCGCGCCCGCGGGCACCGTCGTCGTGCTGCACGCCTGCTGCCACAACCCGACCGGCTACGACATCACGCCGGCCCAGTGGACCCAGGTGATCGAGGCCGTCAAGGCGCGCGGCCTGATGGCCTTCCTCGACATGGCCTACCAGGGTTTCGGCGAAGGCATCGCCGAGGACGGCGCGGTGATCGCGCAGTTCGTCGCCGCCGGCATCGACTTCTTCGTCTCCACCTCGTTCTCGAAGAGCTTCTCGCTGTATGGCGAGCGCGTCGGCGCGCTGAGCGTGCTGTGCAGCAGCAAGGACGAAGCCGCGCGCGTGCTGAGCCAGCTGAAGATCGTGATCCGCACCAACTACTCCAACCCGCCGACGCACGGCGCCCAGGTCGTCGCCACCGTGCTGAACACGCCGGCGCTGCGCGCGATGTGGGAAGAAGAACTCGCCGGCATGCGCGTGCGCATCAAGCAGATGCGCACCGCGCTGCTGCAGAAGCTGCAGGCGGCCGGCGTCAAGCAGGACATGAGCTTCATCACCCAGCAGAAGGGCATGTTCAGCTATTCGGGGCTCAACAAGGCGCAAATGGAGCGCTTGCGCAGCGAATTCGGCATCTACGGTGTCGATTCGGGGCGCATCTGCGTCGCGGCGCTGAACAGCAAGAACATCGACGCGGTGGTTTCGGCCATTGCCAAGGTCAGCTGACGCGCGGTCCCGGATGGGCGTCCGGGCGACGGCCGCACCATTCTGGGCGGCCTTTGTGCCTCATTTCCGGGTTTGCACCAAAGCCGTCCGCAGGCACGATGGTTCCCGGCTGCCTAGAATGCTGCGACGCACAACCTGTGTGAGAGCGGTTGCAAGGCAGCTGCAAAGGAACCTGAATGCTGTACCAGTGGTATGAAACCCAGCGCGCGCTGCTGAGCCCGTTCTCCGAGTTCGCCAGCGCGTCGTCCAAGCTGTACAGCCATCCGCTGTCGCCTTTCACGCACACACCGATGGCGCAGCGCGTGTCGGCCGGGCTGGACCTGATGCACCGGCTCTCGAAGGAATACGAGAAGCCCGAGTTCAACATCACCTCGGTGAAGGTCGACGACGTCGACGTCGCGGTGCAGGAGCAGGTGGCGATCGAGAAGCCCTTCTGCCGGCTGCTGCGCTTCAAGCGCTTCACCGACGACCCGCCGGTGCTGACCGCGATGAAGGACCAGCCGACCGTGCTGGTCGTGGCGCCGCTGTCGGGCCACCACTCGACCCTGCTGCGCGACACCGTGCGCGCACTGCTGCAGCACCACAAGGTCTTCATCACCGACTGGACCGACGCACGCATGGTCGATGCCGCGGCCGGACCGTTCCACCTCGACGACTACGTCGCCTACGTGCAGGAGTTCATCCGCCACATCGGCCCCGAGGCCAACGTGATCTCGGTGTGCCAGCCGACGGTGCCGGTGCTGGCCGCGATCTCGCTGATGGCGAGCAATGGTGAAACCACGCCGCGCACGATGACGATGATGGGCGGCCCGATCGACGCCCGCAAGAGCCCGACCGCGGTCAACAACCTGGCGATGAACAAGAGCTACGACTGGTTCGAGAACAACGTCATCTACCGCGTCCCGGTCAACTACCCCGGCGCCGGGCGCCGCGTCTACCCGGGCTTCCTGCAGCACAGCGGCTTCATCGCGATGAACCCCGACCGCCACCTGAAGTCGCACTACGACTACTTCATGGACCTGATGCGCGGCGACGACGACAACGCCGATTTCCACCGCACCTTCTACGACGAGTACAACGCGGTGCTCGACATGCCGGCCGAGTACTACCTCGACACCATCAAGACGGTGTTCCAGGACTTCGCGCTGGTCAACGGCACCTGGGAAGTCAGCGGCCAGCTGGTGCGCCCGCAGGACATCACCACCAGCGCGCTGCTGACCATCGAAGGCGAGCTGGACGACATCTCCGGCGCCGGCCAGACCAAGGCGGCGCACGAGCTGTGCACCGGCATCCCGAAGTCGCGCCAGTTCCACTACGACGTCGAAGGCGCCGGCCACTACGGCATCTTCTCGGGTCGCCGCTGGCGCGAGAAGGTCTACCCGCAGGTGCGCGAGTTCATCGCATCGCACCAGCAGGCGGTCAAGCTCGCCCCGAAGGCCAGCCGCCGCACGGCCGCGCGCAAGGCGGCCTGACAGGCACCGTGGACCGGGACGCGCTCGCCGACGCCCTCGACGCCGCCCTGCCCCAGACGCAGTGCACGCGCTGCGGCTACCCCGATTGCCGCAGCTATGCGCAGGCCATCGCCGACGGCGAGGCCGGCATCAACCAATGCCCGCCCGGCGGCGCCGCGGGCATCGCCCGGCTGGCTGTGCTGACCGGCCGCCCCGAACTGCCGCTGAACCCGGCCAACGGCAGCGAAGGCCCGCGCCGCCTGGCGGTGATCGACGAGGCCTGGTGCATCGGCTGCACGCTGTGCCTGAAGGCCTGCCCGGTCGACAGCATCGTCGGCGGGCCGAAGGCCATGCACACGGTGATCGATCCGCTGTGCACCGGCTGCGAGCTGTGCATCCCGGTCTGCCCGGTCGACTGCATCTCGCTGGTCGATGCGAGCGAAGGCCGCACCGGCTGGGATGCCTGGAGCGCGCCCCAGGCCGACGAAGCCCGCGAACGCTTCGCCTTCCACCAGCAGCGCCTGGAACGCGACGAACAGGAGCGGCTGGCCCGCATGGCGGCGCGCATCGCGCCCGGCCCGGCGGCGATCGAGGCAGCGCTCGCCCGCGCGCGCGAACGCAAGCCGCGCTGAACCGGTCCTGTTGTCGGACCAGTCCTACAGCCGAATCGACCATCGTCCTATCCGCACCGCGGGCCGGGGCCGACGACTGCCGCCGCGGCAGGCCTCTACGCTTCAAGCACACGACAGTGCAAGGAGTTGCAATGAACCGCGATCGCATCCAGGGCCAATGGAAGCAAGTCAAGGGACAGGCCCGCGAACACTGGGGGCGCATGACCGGCAACGACAACGACGTCGAGCGCGGCCAGCGCGAACGCCATGCCGGCAAGATGCAGCGCACCTACGGCGTGCGGCAGGACGAGGCCCGCGAACAGATTCGCGAGCTGCAGTCGCGCTACTGAGGAGGCCGACCATGAACCGCCCCCTGCTGGCCAGTTTGCTGGCCGTCCTGATGACCACCGTCGCCCTGAGCGCCTGCGACAAGCTCGGCTCCGGCACGACACCCAAGCCCACCACCGGCTCCGCACCCGCCGCCAGCGCGCCGCCGTAAACGCCACGCGGCTGGGCGAGAATGGCCGGCGATGCACGCCGACCAGATCGAACCCTTCTTCGCGACGCTCCAGGCGGCCAACCCGCAGCCCAACACCGAGCTCGAATACACCAACGTCTTCGAGTTGCTGGCGGCCGTGCTGCTGTCGGCCCAGGCCACCGACGTCGGCGTCAACAAGGCGACGCGCAAGCTGTTCGCCATCGCGCCGACGCCGCAGAAGATGCTGGCGCTCGGGCTGGACGGCATCACGCAGCACATCAAGACCATCGGGCTCTATCGCAACAAGGCGAAGAACCTGCTCGAAACCTGCCGCCTCCTGATCGAGCAGCACGGCGGCGAAGTGCCGCGCAGCCGCGAGGCGCTCGAAGCGCTGCCGGGGGTCGGCCGCAAGACGGCCAACGTGGTGCTGAACGTCGCGTTCGGCGAGCCGACGATGGCGGTCGACACCCACATCTTCCGCGTCAGCAACCGCACCGGGTTGGCGCCGGGCAAGAACCCGTTCGAGGTCGAGATGGGCCTGCTGAAGCGGGTGCCCACGGGCTACCTGGTCGACGCCCACCACTGGCTGATCCTGCATGGGCGCTACGTATGCCAGGCGCGCAAGCCGCTGTGCTTCGAATGCGGCGTGGTCGCGTACTGCGATTCGCGTCCCGGCGGGCCGCACCCGATCTACAGCGACACGCGGGCGGCGTAAGGGGCGGCGGCCGGCCAGTCGGCGGCGCGCGCCGGGCGCGTGCCGTCGACGACGCAGCGGGCGGCGTTGATCCAGCCGGCGTGCGCGACGATGCACGATTGCGGCGGCAGCCCCTCCAGCAGTGCCGCGCAGCGCTGCAGCAGCTGCGCGACCGATTCGCCGCCGCCGGGCGCGTGCTGCAGGAAGTCCGCGCACCAGGTGTCGACGGCTGCGGCACCGATCGCATCCCAGCGTTGCCCGTCCCAGGTTCCGAAGTCGAGTTCGCACAGGCGCTCGTCGATGCGATGCACCCAGCCCCAGCGCGCCAGGCAGCGGCCCACCGCGGCGCAGCGCTGCAGCGGCGATGTCCACACGATGTGGGGCCAGCCTTCGCGCCGCGCGGCCCGGCGGATCCGGTGCGCCAGGCGCTTGGCCTTGCGCCGGTCCATCGGCACGTCGGTGCGGCCGATGCAGCGGCCCTCGACGCCCCTGGGCCGCGGATGCCGCCACGCGTGCGGCGAGTCGCTCATATAAACAATTTTGAGTTCAAAGAAGCCAAGGCTAGAAGCGCTTGGGCGGTCCGGATCAATAGCTGTTTTATCCCGAACCGATCAGCAGCGAGACGGCGATCGATCCAGAGGCGGTAGGAATCCGCACCTTGTCGCCCTTGTGCAATCGGCTGACATTAACGTAGCTGAGTAGATATTCGGTCCACGGCGTTTCGCTCGGCTATTCCTTTTTGGCGAAAGTACATCGCTCCATATTCCCGTAATACGCAAACCTGCTTTTGTCGCCTATCAACAGTTCCGGGGCTATTTTCTTTACTTCATCGTGTATGAAGTCGTGACAATCTTCCTCAGCCAAGCATGATTGAAGCTCTCGATAGTAGATACTGGCAGTTAGATCAGCTATGCATTTTGCCTGATCATATCGTTTGTCCGCAATCTGGTGAGATATCTCCACCGGGGTGCTGTAGCGAGAGATATTATTCAGCATCGATAAATAGTAATCCTTCTTCTCGAGTCGCGCTTGAGCAGACTTTCCACCGAGATAAACACCCAGCAAGAAACTGATCAAAACGACAACAAGCGCAACAATAGTCAAAGCTGTTTTCTTCATGCTTTCATCTCCCCGGCGCCGTAAGTCCTGGTGGGGGGCCACCTTGATAGTCCGGATTCAGGCCCCAAAGCTGGCATTCGCACGTTGTCGTCTCAGGATCATATGCCACCTGCTCGGTCCTGTAGTCAACGGTGAACGTTGATGGCGGACAGGTCGACGTGCAGCGGGCGACAAGGCAGCGACGCGTCTTCTTGAGCTCTATCTCGAGGTCGCAGTTCTTGAAACTGAACAAGCATTTCAAATTGTCTGCGAAGTTCTGCCCAGGTTCCTGCTTTTGCTCCAGCATCTTCTTGATTTCATCCGCTGTAGGAGGTGGCGTCATCGGCTTGTCTTTCCCATAGTTCTTCGGAACTTTACCGGCAAGCCCGTCCGGATCGACGAACGTCAGAGGATCGCCGACCACATAGAGATAGGTCGACAGACTGCCTCCAGCAAGTCCGATCGGGTCGCTCTGCCGGTAGATTCCATTGTCGGGCGCGTAATAGCGGAAGTAGTTGTAGAACAGCCCCGACTCCTGGTCGGCGTATTGGCCCGGGAAGCGCAGGTTGAAGCCGAAGGCGCCGAGGTTGTCCGGGTTGGTCTCCGGCGCTGTCGTGCCGAAGGGCTCGGCCAACCAGCGCCAGCGCTTGCCGCCGTTCTGGTCGATCACGAGGCGAGGCGTGTCGATGTGATCGGCATGGATGAAGTAGACCGCCAGCGGGTTGCTCGCATGAGACCGCCCAGCTATTGTTGGCCGCTCAATGACTCCGTTCGCTTTCGCTCAGCACTTTCTCAATTTCCACTTCACCAAGAACTAGAGCCAAGTCCCGCGGTGTCTTGCCTCCGCTGTTCAGCCTGGATTGATCTGCTCCATGATGAATGAGCCACGACACTGCACCCAATTTCCCTTGTTCCACCGCGTTATGCAGCGGTGTGTAGCCATGCTCTCCTTGAGCATTAACGTCCGCTCCATAGCTGAGCAATATCTCCAACTCCTCAATCGCCCCCCTTGTTGCAGCGACATGGATTGGACGATCACCAAAGAGGCTTAATTGATTTACATCCCTGAGGGATAGCCCACTGTATTCTGGCAGGCTTTGATATTCAGAAAGCAGGTCTTCAATTTTCATATCGCATCCTTCAAGAGCATTGATCCGGGCAAGTTCGCAAGAACTCCTCAAGCTTCTCAATGGCACGCTGAGTATTCTCGATTTCTATCAAATGACCAGGATCATTGTCATTAAACCACTTGCTACTGAAAGCCTTCCGAAGGCCCAAACAACTCTTTAGGCGATCAAGGTTTGCCCGAGCATCTTTGCATTTATCTCCCGTCGGAACAATCGCTGATTTGCAAACTCGACTGTACTCCTTTCGTTCGCGAGCCTGCTCCGCCTCCTTGTCCCTGCTTTCCATCCAATTCCTCGCCCAATCTGGGATTGACCAAGACGAGCCAGATGGTGGAGGAGTCCACCTAGGTTCCTCGGGATCGGCAACTGGCGGCGGAGAATTCGTGCACACCCATGCCACACCCACGAACTGGCATTTTGGAAAGAGTCCACTGGGGTCAGTCCCGGCCGTAGGAGTAGAGCTCACGTATGCGTAAGTATTTAGACCTCCAAATAGACCGATCGGATCGCTTTGAGTGTATCGCCCGCCATCTGCACCATAGTATCGATTCCAGTTGTAGAACAGCCCCGATTCCTGATCCGCGTACTGCCCTGGGAAACGCAGGTTGAGGTTGAAAACCCCGATGCCGTCTGGGTTGGCCTCCGGCGCCGTCGTGCCGAAGGGCTCAGCCAGCCAGCGCCAGCGCTTGCCGCCGTTCTGGTCAATGACGAGGCGCGGCGTGTCGATGTGATCGGCGTGGATGAAGTAGACCGAGGGCGGGTTGCTCGCATTGCCCGGGTCGTTGCTGAAGATCGCCAGCGGCGTCGAGCCCAGCCACACGTATTCCTGGATCGCCTGTCCGTTCTGGTCGTATTCGCCGAGCAAGTTTCCATCGAGGTCGTACACGAAGACGACCGTGCTGCCCGGTCCCGCGCTGGTTGTCTTGCGGATGCGCCGCTTGTCCGCGTCGTAGCTGTAGGTGCCGGTGACACCTGCCTTCGTGATGCTGGCTAGTGAGCCGCTCAGGCCGTAGGTCGCGGTGTAGTTCGGGCTGTCGCTGATCGTGTTGCCCGCGTTGTCGTAGCCGAAGCTTCTTGCCGGGTTGGTGATGCTCGTCAGCCGGTTGCTCGTCGCCTGCGTCGTGTAGACGCTCGGGCTGCCGTTCAGGCTCACGCCGGTGCGGTTGCCGTTGGCGTCGTAGGTGATGTTCCAGACGGCGCTCACCGTGGTGATGCTCGTCAGCCGGCTGTTCTCGTCGTAGCCGAAGCTCTGGTCCAGCCCCGGCTGCGGGATGCCGTCGTTGGCGCTCAGGTGCACGTAGCTGACGATCCGGTCGGCCGCGTCGTAGGTGATGTCGCGGAAGACGTCGCCCAGCCGGATGCGCACGATGCGACCGCTCAAGTCATAGAAGCGCTCATGCGCTTGTGGCCCGGCGGCCATCGCCCAGTTCCAGCTCGTCACCGGGCCGAACGGCTCCCACTTGATGTCGGTCAGCAGCGGCACCGGCGTGCTGTCCGCATCCTTGGCCAGGCTGATGGCGGTGATGCGCCGGCCGGTGTAGCTCAGGACGAGCTTGCGACCCGACGGATACGTGATGCTGGTCAGGCGGCCCAGCGTATAGCCGTAGCGCGTGGTGCTGACGACGGTCGCGCTGTTCGCACCCGGTGCAGCATTGACCGTCTGCACCGCTTCGATCACCCGCTTCTGCGGGTCGTACTTGAAGCGGCTGGAGCCGTTCGGGTGGTCGGTGCTGCTGAGCCGGTCGGCGCTGTAGCTGTAGTCCGGCCCTTTGAGGTCGTAGCTCCAGCTCACCGCCTGGCTGGGCTGCCCACTCAGGCTGTAGACCAGCTGCGTCAGCCGGCTCAGCCCGTCGTAGGTGTAGGTCTCCAGCACCCCGCGGCTGTCGGTGCGGGTGAGCAGGTTGTCGGCTTCGTCATACGTCTGGTTCGACGTGCCAGTGTCCGGGCTGATCAGCTGCGTGGCGTTGCCGAAGCCGTCGCGCGGGTACTGGGTGACCAGGTTCCTCGGGTCAGTGACCTGGGTCGTGCGGTCAGCGCCGTCGTACTGGAACTGCGTCTTGCCCAGCTTCGGGTCGGTGTGATCCTTCACCCGCGACAGCGGGTCGTAGCTGAGCTTGGTCTCCAGGTTCAGCGTGCCGGCGCCGCGGATGATCTTGGTGACGTTGCCCTGGGCGTCGTATTCATACTGAGTGATCGGCGTCGGCGAGACCGGCGGAGGCGGCAGCGTCTGGGCAGTGGCAGCGTGGGCCAGCAGTGCGCAGGCGAGCGCGAGGGGGTGCAGTGCTTTCATTGTTCTCACTCCCGTCCCGTGCCCTGTTGCGTGCGGCCCAGCGCATCCATCAGGCGCGCCACGTTGCGTCTCAGGCTGCCGGTGGGGTCCTTCACCGTCTGGCCGGTCTGCTTGCCGGCGTTGTCGAGTTGGTACGCGATGCGGTTGCCTTCGTCGTCCGTCACCGCGACCTGGCGGTGCGCGTCGTCGTACTCGTAGCCGACCCAGCTGCCGTCGTGGCCGGTCACCTGCAGCAGTTGGCCGACCGGGTCGTAGGTGTAGGTCGTGGTCTCCGCGCCGACCGTGGTGCTCAGCAGCCGCTGCCTCAGGTCGTAGGTGTTCACCGTCACCACGCCGTCGGCGTCGGTGCTCTGCAGCAGCCGGCCCAGCTTGTTGTACTTGTCGTAGGTCGTGGTCTTGCCGGCCGCATCAGTGGTTGTTGCGAGGTCCCCGACCATGTGGTCCGCGGTCGCCTCGGCGTAGTAGGTGTTCGTGCTCGTGTCGCCGCTGCGCGGGCCCGTGCTGGTGAGCACCTGGCCCCGTTCGTTGTACGTCCAGCTGCTGATGCGGGGTGCTGCTCCGGGCTGCAGGCTGGCCGCGAAGCCCAGGTGCCCGTCCGCATCGGTCGTGACCTGCTCGCCGCGCTTGCACAGCAGCGCCAGCGGCTTGCCGTCCGGCAGCTGCGTTCCTGCCGGCACGCAGTTGGCCGCGGCGTTGCCGTTGAACGGATCCGGCTGGCCGTTGTAGACGCTGGTCGTGATCTGCCTCGGCGTGGCCACCTTCGTCGCGAGCGTCCAGTCCGGGTGCCACTGCGTCGTGGTTCGTCTTGCACCGACCGGCAGCGTCGCCCCCGCCGGCGTCACCGCCGCGCAGTTCGCGCTCTGCGCCAGGCCCTCGATCAGGTCGGTCTGCAGGAAGCGGCTCGCGTCGTGCACGTAGCAGCTGCGCGTGCCGTTGAAGTCATCCCGGCTCGCCGGGTTGCCGTTCGCATCCAGCACCTGCCCGCTCGTGCTCGCCGCACACCCGGCTCCCGCCGCCTGGCTCTGCCCCGACAGGTAGGTCTTGCCGTCCACGCTCGCCGCTCCCACCGCCGAGCGCGACCCGTTCGGGTTCGACAGCTCCGTCCCCTGCGGCGCCGCCCACGAGTGGGTGCGGATGATCACCTGCTGCGCAAGGTCGTAGGTCTGCGACATCCCCACCCCGGGCGCACTGCCGTAGCTCGCCTCGTAGCGGTTGACCCCACCGGCCAGCTCGGTGCTCACCGCCAGGCCGTACGCGTTGTAGCCGAAGGTCGAGTAGCGCGCCTCGCGCTCGTCCACCACGCCGGTCAGTGCCCAGGGGAATGCGCCGTTCTCGTACACGAAGCGCCGCACCCGCCCGTCCGGCCAGCTCACCGTCTCCAGGTTCCCCTGGGTGTCGTAGGCCAGCACGATGGCCTGGCCGGCCGTGTCCTCGATGCGCGCGATGCGGCCCTGGATGTCGTAGCGGAACGAGATGCGGCGGCCCAGGTCGTCCTGCGCGCTCATCAGCAGGCCGCCGGCCGGCGCATCGGCCGGGGTCATGGTGGCGACCTGGCAAGTCTTGCTCGCCTGGCGGTCCGGGTTGTAGCCGAAGAAGAAGCTCGTGCACGCAAAGCCGCCGTCCACCGTCTTCTCGACCCAGCGCGTGCCCGCACCGAAGCGCACCCGGTTCGTGCCGGTCAATGCGATGGTCTGGCCCTCGCTGCCCAGCGTGGCCCAGCTCGCGGTGCTGTACGTGAAGTTCACGCGCGCGCCGTCGCTCCACGCGATCCACACCAGGTTGCCGTCCAGGTCGTACAGCTCGCGGCTGTTGTCCTGGGCGTTGAAGTACTGCCAGGTGGTCTTGTCGGCGGTCAGCCGGTCGGTGCGCCCAGCCACCGGGAAGAACACGCCGGTGCCCTGCACCTGGAAGGACTGTGCCCGGCCATCGCCGCGTTGCACCACCACGTTGTAGTCCTGCTGCGAGGCAATGCGCCGGTGCAGGCTGCTGAACCACAGCTCGCCCAGGCCCGGGCGCAGCGTCGCCGCCGCGGCCTCGCGATGCACGCCCGGCACCCGCCCGGTGCTGTCGTAGGTCAGCGTCAGCGGCAGGTGTCCCACGCGCAGCCCGGTGTCCACGAACTCCTTCTTGACCCCGCGCAGCGGCACGATCGGGTTGCCCCGCAGCAGTTCGCACAGCGGGCAGTCGTGCGGCAGCCTCACGTCGCGTATCGGCCAGCACGCCGTGTTCGTCGGGTCGGCCCCCGTGCCGGGGCGGCAGGTGCAGGTGCTGCCCGTGAGCAGCGCGTCGCCCGGGCACGTCGGCCGCGTGTACGCCATCGACGACGTGATGCGGCCGCTGCCGCCGCCGCTGCCGAAGCACAGCCCGCCGTAGCCGGCGCCCTCTCCAAAGACATTGGGGTCGCCGGTCACCGATCGCCAGTAGGCGCCGCATTGCGCGTTGAAGCTGCCCTCGGGCCCGCAGAATCCTGTCACCTCGCTCGTGTCGCGCGTCTGGATGCAGCCACCACCACTGGGCTCGGTGCCCGTCGACGCCACCTGGCCACTTGCATGCGCTGCGGCCGACGCCAGCAGCATCAGCATCGGCAACACGATGCCCATCACACCCCGATGCAGGGGTGTCCAATCCAATGCCATGAAGTTCTCCTCGTCGACCGCAATGCGCCTGTGCACTCGCGCCCTGAGTACTTCTTCAGGAGACTGCTTGAAACGCGAGCCGGCGGATTAGACGTGAAGGATTTGACACAGACAAGACCCGAGAGCAGGAAACAGCGGGCCAGCTCGACGGAGTTGTCAATTGTTTGCACTCAGCACAACAAATCCACGTCATGCCCAGCGCAAGGCCAGCACCCAGCCGAGCAAGGCCAGCAACTCGGTGATCTGCTGCGTCGCGCCCAGCGTGTCGCCGGTGATGCCCCCCAGGCGGCTGCGGAACCAGCGTCCGCACGCGAGCGTGCCCGCCGCGACGAGGCCGAGGCTGATCGCGACGTACGGCCACCAGCCCCAGCGCAGCGCCAGCAGGCCCGCACTCAACACCGCGACCCAGCCGAGCGCCACCGCCATGCCGACCGCCGAGATGCGCTGCGCGAGCGGTTTGGCCTTCGCCTGCGACACCTCGCCGGCATACGGCAGCACGCGGATCAGCACCACCGCCGCGGCACGCGATGCGGTGTGCGCGAGCAGCAGCGCCGGCAGCGCCAGCGCCAGCGGCAGGCTCGTCAGCGCGGCCACCTTCAGCCCCAGCACCAGCACCAGCCCGACCGCGCCGTAGCTGCCGATGCGCGAGTCCTTCATGATCTCCAGCGCGCGCTCGCGGCTGACCGCGCCGCCCAGCGCATCGCAGGTGTCGGCCAGGCCGTCCTCGTGGAAGGCGCCGGTCAGCCAGGCGGTCGCGGCGATCGACAGCCACACGCCGATCGACGTGCCCAGGCCCTGGCTTCCGATCGCCAGCACCAGCGCGGCCACGGTGCCGACCAGGCAGCCGATCAACGGGAAATGCCGCGCACTCGCGTTCAGCCATTCCGGCTCGAAGCCGAGCGCGCGCGGCACCGGCACGCGCGTGAAGAACTGCAGCGCCACCGCCATCAGCCGCAGCTCGTGCAGCAAGGCCTTCATCCCGCCTCGCTGCGGTCCGACACGCCGGCCGATTCGAAGCTCGCCATCTCGGCCAGCACGCGCACCGCGCTGTCGAGCAGCGGCCAGGCGAGCGCCGCGCCCGAGCCTTCGCCGAGCCGCAGGCCCAGGTCGAGCAGCGGTTCTCCGCCGAGTTCTCGCACCACCCGCGCATGCCCCGGTTCGGCCGAGCGGTGCGCCAGCACGCAGTAGCCGGCCAGGGCCGGCACCAGCCGCACAGCGACCAGCACGGCGGCGCTCGCGATGAAGCCGTCGACGACGACCGCGCGCCGCTCGGCCGCGGCCTGCAGCGCCGCGCCGGCCAGCATCGCGATCTCGAAACCGCCGAAGGCCGCCAGCACGTCCAGCGGTTCGACCGCATCGCGGTGCCGTTCCAGCACCTGCGCGAGCACCGCCTGCTTGCGTGCCAGCCCGGCATCGTCGAGCCCGGTGCCGCGGCCCACGCACTGCCCGATCGGCGCCCCGCTCAGGCGCGCCAGCAGCAAGGCGGCGCTCGAGCTGTTGCCGATGCCCATCTCGCCCAGCAGCACGGCATTGCCGGGCAGGCCGTGCACCACCGCCATGCCGGCGGCCAGCGCCTCGCGGCATTGCGCCCCACTCATCGCCGGCCCCTGCAGCGCATCAGCGGTGCCGCGTGCGATCTTGCGGTCCAGCAGGCCGGCACGCGGCGCGAAATCGTGCGCGACGCCGGCATCCACCACCGTCAGCGCGAGCCCGTGCTGGCGCGCCAGCACGCTGACCGCGGCGCCGCCGGCCAGGAAGTTCTCGACCATCTGCCAGGTGACGTCGCTCGGGAAGGCCGACACGCCGCGCGCCGCCAGCCCATGGTCGCCGGCGAACACCAGCATCTGCGGCTGCTGCAGGCGCGGCGCGTCGCTGCGCTGGATCATGCCCAGCTGCAGCGCCAGCGCCTCAAGCCGCCCGAGCGAGCCGAGCGGCTTGGTCTTGCGGTCCAGCCGGTGCTGCAGCCGCTGCGCGAGTGCCGCGTCGTGCAGCGGTGCGATGGAAGGAAGTTCGAAAGCCATGCTCAGTCCTTGCGAGGTTGGAGGAGTTGCATCAGTGCGCCCGGCGCGAAGTGCGCGTCGGCGAAATCGGCCAGCCCGTCGAAGACCTGTTCGAGCGTGCGCGCCGGCCGCCCGAACAGCGCGCGCAGCACGCCGGCGCATTCGAACACGCCGTGCGCATACAGGCCCAGCACGTTGTCGCGCTGCCAGCCGATCGGCTCGCCGGCCGCATTGCGCAGCGCCACGGGCAGCGGCGCCGTCGCCTGCGTGCGGCCATGCCGGATCTCGTAGCCGTCGAGCGCCACCTGCGACAGCGCGGACCACGCACCGGCCAGCGTCTCGAAGCGCGTGTCGACGCGGCACAGCAGCTTGTCGCGCTCGAAGCGCGTCGCGAGCGGCAGCAGGCCCAGGCCGCGCGCATCGCCGTCGATGCCGAACGGATCGTCCAGCGACTCGCCCAGCATCTGCAGCCCGCCACACAGCCCGAGCAGCGGGCGGCCCGCGGCGGCGTGGCGCGCGATCGGCCCGGCGAGGCCCTGCGCCCGCAGCCAGGCCAGGTCGCTGCTGGTGTGCTTGGAGCCGGGCAGCACGATCCAGTCGGCATCCGCCAGCGCGGCCGGCGTGCGTGCCCAGCGCAGCTGCACGCCGGCCAGCTGGCGCAGCGGCTGGAACTCGTCGAGGTTGCTCAGGCGCGGGTACGCGACGACGCTGATGCGCAGGCCGTCCGCGTCGCCGCTGGGCGTGTCGTCGAACACGCCGTCCTCCTCGGGCAGCCCGTGCTGGCGCCACATCGGGAGCACCGCGAGCGTCGGCACGCCGGTCAGCTGCTGCAGCTGGGCCGGACCGGGCTCCAGCAGCCGGGCGTCGCCGCGGAAGCGGTTCAGCACGAAGCCGCGCAGCAGGCGCTGCTCGTGCGGCGCGAGCAACTGGTGCGTGCCATACAGGTGGGCGAAGGCACCGCCGCGGTCGATGTCGGTCACCAGCAGGCAGGCGGCGTCGGCGGCCAGCGCGGTGCGCATGTTGACGTAGTCGCTGTGGCGCAGGTTGATCTCGGCCGGCGAGCCGGCGCCCTCGATCACGACCACGTCGTGCTCGTCGCGCAGCGCCTGCAGCGCGTCGCGCGCGAACGGCCAGACGCGCGCGCTGCGCTCGTGCCAGGGCACCTCGGCCAGGTCGGGGCGCACCTCGCCGAGCAGCACCACCTGGCTCGCGGTGTCGCGCTCGGGCTTCAGCAGCACCGGGTTCATGCGCACTTCGGGCCGGGCGCGCGCGGCCAGCGCCTGGAAGTACTGCGCGCTGCCGATCTCGCCGAGCCGGCCGCCCAGCCCCGGCACGACGCGCGCGTTGTTGCTCATGTTCTGCGCCTTGAACGGCGCCACCTTCAAGCCCTGGCGCGCGTACCAGCGGCACAGCGCGGTCGCGAGCCAGCTCTTGCCGGCGCCGCTGGTGGTGCCGAGGACCATCACCGCGCGCGCGCTCACCGCGTGACCTCCATCCACGCCCGCGCCAGCGCGTCCTGCGCGGCCGGCGGCTGCACGCCCAGGCGCACCGCGCCGGGCAGGCCCATCGACGCGGTGTCGCGCAGCTTGATGCCGTGGCGGCGCAATGCGGGCAGGCGTTCGACCAGGCCGGGGCCGCGCGCGACGTGGAACGGCGTCTCGCTGTCCTCGCAGCTCCAGCCGAGCGACGCGCACAGCTCGAGCTGGCGGGCCTTCCAGCGCGTCAGCGTCGCGAGCGAGTCCTGCAGCCAGTGCTGCGTCGCGGGTCGAGTCCATGCGGTCAGCATCGCGACACCGTGGGCGCCCAGCGGCCACGACGGCGCCAGCGCTTCGATCGACGCCTGCCAGGGGTCGTCGGGCGGTGCGATCGCATAGGCGCCGCGCACGCCCGTCAGGCCCAGGGCCTTGTTCGGGGACCACAGCTGCCATGCATCCCCGTTCGCCTTCACCCCGTTCGCCCTGAGCAGGGACTGAGCCTGTCGAAGGCCCGTGTCGAAGGGTTGGTGCCCCAGCGCGCCGGCCTTCGACAAGCTCAGTCCGAACGGATCTCTTTCCGGGACGTCCAGGCGCAGCGGCGCATACGCGCAATCGACGACATGCAGCGCACCCGCAGCAGGCAGCACTGCGACCGTCCGCCCGAGCGGGCTGTCCGGCGAGGTCTGCCACACCAGCTGTGCCGCTTCGAGCGCCACCTCGCGCAAGCCGCGCGCCTGCGCCGCCGCCCGGTAGTCGCCATAGCCGGGCCGCGGCGCGAACACGCCCGCCCCCGGCAAGCGCAAGGCCACCGCGGTGCTGGCACGGGCGATGAACTCGCTCGCGCTGGCCGCGATCACGATGCGCTGCGGGTCGACCCCGTGGTGCGCCGCCAGCGCAGCCTTCAGTGCCGTCGACGACGGGTCGGGATAGCAAGACGGGTCGACGTCGAGCAAGGCCATCGGCGCCGGCCCGCAGGCATTCGCATTGGTCGAGAAATCCCAGCGTGCGACGCCCTCGGCATCCGGTCCGCCATGCAGCACCATGTCAGGCACTCCTCGCCCAGCAGGCCGCGGCCGCCAGCGCCAGCGCGGCCCAGGCGGCGTGCGCCGCGACGCGCAGCGCCGCGCCCACGTCGGCCGGTCCGGGCGATCGCGCACCGGCATTCAGCGTGTAGACGCCCGGCTTGCCCAGGCGCACGCCCAGGCGCAGCGCGATCGCGCCCATCGGCCAGCCGCCGTTCGGCGACGGCGTCAGCACCGCCTGGCGGCGCAGCGCGTGCCAGTGCGCGATGCGCAGCGGCGGATGCAGCAGCAGCGCCGTCGCGCGCGCGGGCAGCCACGACAGCACGTCGTCGGCGTGCGCCGCCCACTTGCCGGCCCATTCCCATTCGCCGCGGTAGCCCCACATCGCATCGGCGGTGTTCGCGAAGCGGTAAACGACAGCACCGGGCAGGCCGGCGACCGCAAACCAGAACAGCGGCGCGACCAGCGAATCGTTCAGGTTCTCGGCCAGCGTCTCGATCGCCGTCTCGCGCACGCCCTCCGCATCGAGCACCGAGGTGTCGCGGCTGACGAGGCGCGACAGCTGCTGCCGGGCGTCGGCCGCGGTGCCGGCCAGCGCGCGTTCGATGGCCGCGACCTCGTCGCGCAGCATGCGCCACGCGAAGCTCGGCTTCAGCAGCAGGGCCAGCGCCGGCACCGCGGCCCACGCCGGCCAGGTGTCGATTTCGCGCTGCGCGAGCCACGCGAGCGTGCCCAGCAAGCCGGCACCGGCGCACCACGCCAGCGCGCCACCGGCCCAGGCCAGACTCGGTTGCAGGCGCTTCAAGGCCTGGCCGACAGGTGCCAGCCCCTGCCCCAGCCACGCGACCGGGTGCAGCGCGTTGCGCGGCTCGCCGAAGCAGGCGTCCAGCGCCCAGGCCAGCAGCAGCGCGGCGGCAGCCAGCATCAGTCTTCGATGCCGCGCTGCGCCGGCACGCCGGCCTGGTAGTGGTGCTTGACCAGCGTCATCTCGGTGACGGTGTCGGCCAGTGCGATCAATTCGTCCGGCGCGCCGCGGCCGGTCAGCACCACGTGCACGTGGACCGGCCGCTCGCGCAGGCAGGCCAGCACGGCCTCCAACGGCACCCAGCCGTAGCGCAGTGCATAGGTCACCTCGTCGAGCACGACCAGGAAATGCTCGCCGGCGCGGATCGTCGCCTCGGCGCGCGTCCAGCCGTCGAGCGCAAGCCGGGCCGAGTGTTCGAGGTCGCGGCTCTTCCAGCTGAAGCCGTCGCCCAGGCCCTCGATCGGGATGCCGAGCTGGTCGAACACGCGGTGCTCGCCGAAGCGCGCCGACGGCGGCTTCATGAACTGGTAGACCTTCACCGCCTTGCCGCGGCCGTGGGCCCGCACGGCCAGCCCGAAGGCGGCGGTGCTCTTGCCCTTGCCGTTGCCGGTGTGGACGATCACGAGGCCGCGGCGCTCGCCGTCGGGTTTGTCGCTGTTGCGTTCGGTGGGGGGTTTTTCGATCTGCATGGGGGCGCCGACCCGGATTGGCATCCGGGCTACGAATCCAGGTTGGGGATGGTCAAGAAGCGCTTGCCGACGCGCTCGACGCGGACCGCGTGGTCGAACACCGATTCCAGGGCCGCGTGCACCGCGGGATCGTCGTGCGCGCCTTCGGCCTCGACACGGCCGTCCTTCATCACGACCAGCCGGTCCGCCTGCAGCGCGAGCGGCAGGTCGTGCAGCACGCTCACCACCGTCTGCGTGCGCGCCAGCCGCTGGAACAGGCGCACCAGCGCCACCTGGTGCGGCGGATCGAGGTGGGTCGTCGGCTCGTCGAGCAGCAGCACCGGCGCCTGCACCGCCAGTGCCCGGGCGATCAAGGCCCGTTGCCGTTCGCCGCCCGACAGCGCATGCAGGTGCCGGTGCTGCCACGCGCTGCACTCGGTGGCGGCCATCGCCGCATCGACGATGGCCTCGTCCTGCGGCCCCGGCGGCGTGAACAGCCCCAGCTGCGGCAGGCGGCCGAGGTGGACGATGTCGCGCACCGTCAGCTCGCCGCGCGCCTCGCCCTGCTGCGCGAGCCATGCGAGCTGCCGCGCCCGCTCGCGCGCCGACCACGCCGACAGCGGCCGGCCCTGCAGCAGCACCGTGCCAGACGCCGGCGCCAGCAGACCGGCCATCACGCGCAGCAGCGTCGACTTGCCGACGCCGTTCGGCCCGACGATCACCGTCCAGCCCGGCTGCAGCGCGAGCGTCACGCCCTTCAGCACCGGCGTGCCGCCGAGCGCGACATGCACGTCCGCACAGGCCAGCGCACTCATTCGATGCCCCGGCGGTGCAGCAGCCACAGCAGGTAGCCGCCGCCGAGCAAGGCCGTCAGCACGCCCACCGGCAGCTCCTGCGGCGCGATCAGCAAGCGCGCCAGCACGTCGGCCGCGAGCAGCAGCGTGCCGCCCATCAACGCGCTGACGACCAGCAGGTAGCCTTGTGCCGACGGCGCAAAGCGTCTCACCAGGTGCGGCGCCACCAGCCCGACGAACGCGATCAGGCCCGACTGCGCCACCGCCAGGCCGGTCGCGAGCGCCAGCACGACCACCAGCACCAGGCGCAGCCGCGGCAGCGCCAGGCCCAGGCTCAGCGCGCTGTCGGTGCCCAGCGTCAACGCGTCGAGCGCGCGCGCCAGCCGCCATGCGAGCGGCACGCACACCAGCACGCCGGCACCGAGCAGCAACACGCTCTGCCAGCCGAGGAAGGAGGTGCTGCCCAGCATGAACCACTGCTTGCCGCGCAGCGCGTCGGGCGCGACGTTGGTGACCAGGTCGCTGGCCGCGCCGAGCACGACGCCGACCACCACGCCGGCCAGCAGCAGCCGCGTCGTGTGCTGGGCGCCGCGCGACAACAGCAGCGTCAGCAGCACGCCGCCCAGCGCGCCGAGGAAGGCCCCCAGCACCAGCCCGGCGCTGGACAGCAGGCTGGCCGTCGCGAGGCTGATGTAGTGGCCGGCCATCGCCTGCGCCGCCAGCCCCAGCACCACCGCCAGTGTCGCGCCCGACGCTGCCCCCAGCAGGTAGGGGTCGGCCAGCGGATTGCGGAACAGCCCCTGCGCCACCGCGCCGGCCAGCCCGAGGAGCGCGCCGACCAGCCACGCGCCCAGCGTGCGCGGCGCGCGGATCTGGCCGACGATCAGCGGCGCGTCCGGCCCCCACAGCGAGGCGGGCGACCAGCCTTCGCTGCCGGCGGCCAGGCCGGCGACGACCAGCGCCAGCGCCAGCACGGCCAGCGTCACCACCAGCCGTCGTCGCAGCAGGCGCGCGTGTCCGTTCATCGCAGCGCCGCCAGGCAATCGGCCAGCTGCAATGCGGCCTCGCCCATGCGCGGCCCCGGGCGGATCAGGACCTCGTAGTGCGCCGGGTCGAAGCCGCAGATGCGCTGGCGCTGCACCGCGCGCAACGCGCTCCAGCCGGGCCGGCCGGGCATCTCGCCGACATTGCGCTGCGCGCCGACCAGGATGTCGGGCTGCGCGCGCAGCACGTACTCGGGGTTCAGCTTCGGGAACGGGCCCAGCTCGGGCGCGACGATGTTGGCGAGGCCGAGCCGCACCAGCGTCTCGCCGATGAACGAGCCGGGGCCGGCCGCATACGGCGACGCATCGACCTCGAAGTAGACGCGCTGCCCGCGCAACTGCGGCGGCACGCGCGCCGCCGCTTCGCCCATCTCGCGCTGGATGCGCTCCCAGACCGGCGCCGCGCGCTCCGGCGTGCCGAGCAGCTGCGCGAGGGTGTTCAGGCTGCGCTGCACGTCGGCATGCGTCTTCGATTCGACGACGATCACCTTGACGCCCAGCGACTCGAGCCGCTCGATGATGCGCGCCGAGGTGGCGGCCAGCACGACGTCGGGCTTCAGCGCGACGATGCGCTCGACCTGCGCGTCGTCGATGCCGCCCAGCTTGGGCAGCGCGACCACCTCGGGCGGCGAATTGGAATAGCGGTCGGTGCCGACCAGACGCGGGCAGCCGCCGAGCGCGCACAGGCTTTCGGTCAGCGATGGCAGCAGGCTGACCACGCGCTGCGGCGGCGCGGCCAGCTGCAGCGTGCGGCCGCGGTCGTCTTTCAGCGAGACGCCGGCCGCCGCGGCCTGGAAGGCGGCCAGCGCGAGCAGCAGCGACACCAGCCAGCGGGTGATCCTCATCGTGTTTCGCCCTTCACGGTCAGCTCCACGCCTGCCACCATCAGCGTCACGCGCGCGCACTGCGCGGCCACCGCCTGGTGCAGGCGGCCCAGCTCGTCGACGAAGTGCCGCGCCTCGCGCGACATCGGCGACAGGCCGAGCCCGATCTCGTTGGACACCAGCACCACCGGCCCCGGCGCCGCCACCAGCGCGCGCAGCATCGACTCGGACGCAGCCTGCCAGCTTTCGGCCGCGGCGGCCACGCCGTCGATCGGCATCAGCCAGTTGGTGGCCCACAGCGTCAGGCAGTCGATGACCAGCAGGCGCTGCCGGCTGCTGTGCTCGGCGATGCCGAGCGCCAGGTCGCCCGGCACCTCGTGCGTGGCCATCCGCGGCACGCGCTCGGCGCGGTCGCGGCGGTGCCGCGCGATGCGCGCGCGCATCTCGGCATCGCCCGGCAGCGCGGTGGCCAGCAGCGCGGCCTCGCGGCCGGGCACCGCCAGCCAGGCCATCGCGCGCGACTCGGCGCAACGCGACTTGCCGCTGCGCTGGCCGCCGAGGATCAGTTCATGCATGGTCAGAATTGGAGACGAACCGAGGCGGTGACGCTGCGGCCGTCTTCCGGATAGATCGAACTGGTCTGCCCGCCCACGCAGCGGAAGGCCTGCGTGTAGTACTGCTTGTCGGTCGCGTTGGCCACGCCGAACGCGAACTCGAGCTGCTGCACCTGCCAGGCATAGCGCAGGTCCAGCGTCGTGTGCGCCGGCACGGTGCAGATGTTGTCGAAGTCCGGCGTCTGCGACGACACGTGGTTCACGCCGGCATCGACACGGTGCCCGGCCGCGAAGGCCCAGTCGCCGCGCAGTGCCAGCGTGGTCTTCGCGGTCAGCGGCACGTCCTTGCCGTCGTACTTGCCGGACGTGAAGCGCGCCTGGCGCGATGCGGCGACCACGCGCACGTGGGCCGTCGACCCCAGCCCCTGCGACAGCTCGGCCTCGACGCCCTGGCGGCGCGTCGGGTCGAAGTTGATGTTCGCGCCACTCGGGCCGAACGCGTTGACGGCGGTCGGGTCGAAGCCGATCTCGTCGGTCAGCTTGCTGCGGTACACGCGCAACTCGGCACGTGTCGCGTCGGCCTTCCAGCGCAGGCCCAGCTCGACGTCGCGCGAGGTCTGCGGGCGCAGCGGCAGGTTCGGCGTCGTGAAGCTGAATTCGTCGGCATTCGCGAGCCGGAAGCTGCTGCCGATGCGGCCGTACACCGAGGCCGCGGCCGACAGCGGCTGCAGCAGGCCCAGCTCCCAGGCATGCAGCGTGTCCTCGAGGCCGGCCGGGTTGAAGCCGTCGTCGTAGTTCTTCTCGACGTGCTCGCTGCGCCCGCCCAGGCTGACGCGCGTGCCGCCGGCGAAGGTGTGGTCGTCCTTGACATAGACGGCGCGCGAACGCTGGTCGGCGCTGTTGCCGAAGGCGCCATGCACGTCGCGCTTCCAGTCGCCGTGGTCGAAGCCGACCACCAGTGCATTGCTGCCGCCGGCCAGCGGCGCGCTGTGGCGTGCGCGCAGGCCGAGCGTCTTCGCGTTGATGTCGTAGCTGTAGGTCGAGCTGCCCGTCGTGTCGAGCGACTTGTCGCGCCAGCCGGCGTCCAGGCCCAGCTGCCAGTCGCCGAGCGCGGCGTTCGCGAACAGGGCCTGCCGGCGGTTGCGGAGGTCCCCGTGATCGTTCGGCTTGCTGGTCTGGCGCGGGTTGTCGGCGTACTGCGCCGCCGTCAGCGAACCCGGCAGGCCGGTGGACAGCGTGTCCCAGCTCGTCAGCGCGCCGATGCGCAGCCCGTCGGTGAGCTGCCATCGCGCGGTGGCCGACGAGCCTTCGTTCTCGGCGCGGAAGTTGTCGCGGTGGTTGTCGGTCTCGCGGTGGTTGCCGGTGACGTCCAGCGTCAGCGGGCCCGCCGCCAGCGTCGCGCCGGCGCGCGTGTCGAGCAGCGCATGGCTGCCCAGCGCGGCATAGGCCTGGCCGCCGCTGGCGCGCTTGAGGCCCTTGCCGGCCTTGGTGTTGATGACGATCACGCCGCCGGTGGCGCCTTCGCCGTACAGCACCGCGCCGCTGCCGCGGATCACCTCGATGCTCTCGACCGCGTCGATCGGGATGCCGGCCAGCCGCGTGCCGCCCAGGTCGGCCTCGCTGATCTTGATGCCGTCGACGATGACGGCCTGGTTGCTGTCGGAGGTGGTGCCGAAGTTGCGCAGGTCGAGCGCATAGTCGCCGCCGCCGTAGAAGTCGAGCCGGCCGGGCACGCCCAGCAGCTTCATGATGGCCTCGTTGACCGTCGACACGCCCGCTTCGCGGATCTCGGCGGCGGTGATCACGCTGACGCCGAACGGCAGCTTGCCGGCGTCTTCGGCAAAGCGCGTCGCGCTGACGATGACCGGCGCGAGGATGTTGGTGCCGTCGGCCGCGACCGCGGCGGTCTGGGCGAAGGACGGGAAGGACGCGGCGCAGGCGCCGGCCAGCAGGCCGAGCGCGACAGGCACGCGCCGCTGCGAATGACGAGGGTTCATGAGGGACAACCGATCAAGCCGTGCACGCCAGCTTCCCCGCTGGTGCGCACCCATGACGCCACGCTCGCGCACGGCGCCGCCCTGTTGGCCGGTATCCGGGCTGGCGGAACGACGCCTGCGACCTTCCCAGAGCCGCAAGACTCCAGTGGCGATGTGCAGGCATGAAGCCGATCGGCTTCGTCCGCTGACCGTTGCGGGGGCAGCGCAGGCGGGCCGCGCGACCGTGGCGGTCGTGCAACCTCTGCTTCCCGTTTAACTGCACCGGCGTGAGAACCGGCACGGGCACCAACGGGCGGGATTGTAAGCAGGTGCCGGGCGGACCTCTACAATCGGCCGACACATCCACCTTTGGTGCGCCATGGCCAAGATCCACGAACTTGCAGAACGCGTCGAGCGGCTGCTGCTGCGGCACGATGAACTCAAGCGCACCAACGCCCTGCTCGAACAACAACTCGCCGCGGTGACGCATGAACGCGACAACCTGCGCTCACGCCTGAACGCGGCGCGCGGGCGCATCGATGCGCTGCTCGAACGCCTGCCGGCCGATCCCGCCGCGGTCGGTGCCGACACCGGAGGCCGCACCAAATGAAGCAGATGGAAGTGACGATCATGGGGCAGAGCTACATCCTCGGCTGCCCCGAAGGCGGCGAGCAGTCGCTGCTCGAAGCCGTGGGCAACGTCGACCGCGAAATGAGCGCGATCCGCGACGGCGGCCGCGTCAAGGCGCGCGAGCGCATCGCGGTGCTGGCGGCCCTCAATCTCGCCTATGCACTGGCGGAACGCCCTGCGGCGCCGAAGTCATCGCCCGCTCCCGTCGCTTCATCGAGCAACAGCGAAGACGTCGACATAGACGCTTTGATCGCCCGTGTCGACCAAGCCCTTGGGGCGGACGGGCAATTGCTCTGAACGGACACACTCGCGGCGAAGTGCGCGCGTAGAATCTTTCGGGTCCGTTGCGTTCGCGTGAGTTTTATATTTCCTTGAACCGATGCTCTTATGAGCCAGGGCTTGGAACATCGCCCGGTTGGTGTGATCGTCTCGCGTCAGATGAACCCGAAGCCCGGCTGACCTCGCCCACCTGAACTCCCTGGGTTCAGGAATGCGGCTCACGGTTCGCGACGGACACCTTATTCCTCCATTGCCTGCAGCACCCATGACCGAACAGTTCTGGCTCATGAAGAGCGAGCCCGACGAATGTTCGATCGATGACCTGGCCGCGGCGCCCGCGCATCGCGTGCCCTGGGTCGGCGTGCGCAACTACCAGGCGCGCAACTTCATGCGCGACCAGATGCGCATCGGCGACGGCGTGCTGTTCTACCACTCGTCCTGCCCCGAGCCGGGCATCGCCGGCCTGGCGCGCGTCGCGGGCGAGCCGTATCTCGATGCCACGCAGTTCGACGCGAAGAGCAAGTACTTCGACGCCAAGGCGACGGCCGACAAGCCGCGCTGGTGGCATGTCGACGTCGCGCTCGATCGCAAGACGCGGCTGCTGTCGCTGCGCGAGATGCGCGAGTCGCCGACGCTTTCGTCGATGGTGGTGCTGAAGCCGGGCAACCGGCTGTCGATCACGCCGGTCACGCAGGCCGAATGGCAGGCCGTGCTGCGGCTGCTGGAACGGGCTCCTGCATGAGCCTCGGGCTGGGCTGGCAACTCATCGTCGAACTGCTGATCCTGGGATCCTTCACCGGCTTCCTGGCCGGCCTGCTGGGGGTCGGCGGCGGCATGATGCTGGTGCCGTTCATGACCTTCCTGCTGACGCTGAAGGGCTTCCCCGAGGCCTACGTCATCAAGATGGCGGTGGCCACCTCGCTCGCGACGATCTGCTTCACGTCGATCTCGTCGGTGCGCGCACACCACCAGCGCGGCGCGGTGCGCGGGGACATCGTCAAGCTGTTCGCGCCCGGCATCGTGCTGGGCTCGCTGCTCGGGGCGCAGGTCGCGAAGGCCTTGCCGGCCCACCTGCTGGCGCTGCTGTTCGCGCTGTTCGTCGGCTTCTCGGCGACGCAGATGTTCCTCGACAAGAAGCCGAAGCCGACGCGGCAGCTGCCGGCGGGCGCGGGCATGTTCGCCGCGGGCGGCGTGACCGGCATGCTGTCGGCGCTGGTGGGGGCCGGCGGCGCCTTCGTGTCGGTGCCGTTCATGACCTGGTGCAACGTGCCGATCCGCACCGCCGTCGCGACTTCCGCGGCGCTCGGTTTCCCGATCGCGCTGGCGGGCACGCTGGGCTACATCTACGCCGGCTGGTCGCTGCACGACATGCCGCCGGGGGCGCTCGGGTTCATCTACCTGCCGGCGCTGGTGGTGGTGGCCGCGGCCAGCGTGACCACGGCGCCGCTCGGGGCGCGCACGGCGCACCGGATCGACACGGCGAAGTTGAAGAAGGTGTTCGCGGCGCTGTTGTACGGGCTCGCGAGCTACATGCTCTACAAAGGATTGACGTGAACCCGGATTGGCATCCGGGCTGCGAATTCAGGTAGCCCGGATGCCAATCCGGGGTTCGTGCGATCACGAAGTCTCGAAGCGAATGCTCGCCAAGGTCACGTGATTGCCGCCGCGGCGGCGCGCCTCGGCCAACGCCGCATCCGCCGCCTGCAACAGCTCCTCCTGCGTGTGGGCGGTGTGTGGAAAACTCGCCACCCCCATCGACACCGTGAAGCCCAGGTCCTGGCCGTTCAGCATCACGATCTGCGTCGCGCACTGCCGCCGCAGCCCCTCCATCCGGGCATGCGCCGTCGCCAGCCCGACACCCGACAGCAGCACCGCAAAGAGGTCTTCCTCGAGCCGGCACGACGCGTCCATCGCCCGCGTGTTGCTGCGCAGCAGCCGCCCCAGCGCCTCGAGCACCCGCTGCCGCGCCTCGGGCCCGAGCGCGCGCACCTGCTCGCCGAGCGGATCGAGCGCCACCGACACCAGCGCGAACTCGCGGTGCTCGCGCGACGACAGGTCGACCTCGCGGCGCAGCTGGTCGTCGAAGTGCGCCCGCTGGTACAGCCCGGTCACCGAATCGCGCAGCGCCTGGTCCTGCATCTCGCGCCGGAAGGCCTCGCTCGCCTGCTGCTGCGTCTCGAGCTGCTGCAGGGCCAGCTGCAACTGGGTTTCGTGGTGGCGCTGGTCGGTCTGGTCGATCCACAGGCAGCACAGGTAGCGCGGCGCGCCACCTTCGGCCGAGGCCAGCGCCTGGCGCGTCACGCTGTATTCGCGCCGCACGCCCTTGCGCTCGATGCGGTGCTCGCTGACCTGCGGCAGCGTCTGCACCATCGCCGACTGGTCGGCGGTGCGCAGCGTCGCGGCCTGGGCCGGATCGAGCCAGTCCTCGTCGACCAAGCCGTCGGGCGAGCGGCCGACCAGGGCCGCCAGGCGGCCGTTGGCGTACACATAGCGGCCGCTGGCCGCTTCCTTGATGCCCAGCGAGGCGTCGAGCCGGTCGGCGAGCGTGAACACCAGGGCGCCCAGCGCCTCCGGTGCCAACCCGAGCGATGCGGTCAGCGCGCGCGCGTTGTCGACGCGCGCGGGCACGGCCAGGGGCTTGGTATCTGTCATGCGATGGGTGGTTTGCTGCTTTGAAGCGGCCGGGCGTCCTCTTCGCCCCCTTCAGCCGCTTCCCATGTCTCTTCTGTTGATCATAGCGGTACACAGTTGCACCGCCCCCCCGACTTGCGGGGGATGGCGAGACTCTTTACCCCATCAGCACCTGCATGCTGCGCTCGTACTGGTCGGTCAGCTGCTCGAACAGGCCCAGCAGGCTCTCGCTGGCCTCGCCCAGCGCCCGCCGCCCAGGCAGCGTCGCCGACTGCGCCTCGGCCCGCGTCAGCACCAGCCAGGCCTCGCGCGCCGCCTCCAGCGAGTCGCGGATCTCGCGCGTGCTCAATGGGATCTCGTCCAGGTGGCGCATCGCCGCATCGAAGGCCGCGCCCGCCTCGTGCCCCGCGGCGCGCGCCTGCGCCGCGGCCTCGCCGTCCAGCAGCTCGGCCAGCAGCACCTGCTTGGCCCAGCGCTGCGACAGCATGCGCTGGCGCCCGCAGACGTTCAGCACGTGCAGCGTCGCCACCAGCCCGGCCGTCTCGAGGTTGCTGGTCAGCTGGTCGGCCTGCCCCAGCACGCGTTCGGCCAGCGCATCGATGTCGGCCACCAGCCGGCGTTCGGGCGCGACGGCCAGCGCCGCCTTCAGCCGCTGCCACGGCACCTCGACGGCATCCAGCAGGTCGCCGAACGTCGCCTGCGACACGCTCTTGCGCAAGGCCTGCAGGTTGGCGTCGATGCGCTCGCGCGACGCCTCCAGCAGCGCCGCATGCGTGCCGGTGTCGACCCCCAGCGCGCACAGCGCATACAGCTTCACGACCCGCTGCGACAGCATGCGCAGCTGGCCGGCACGGTTCACCGCCTCGGCGTAGCGCGCCGCCTCGATCACCTGCTGCGACACCTGGCCGACACGCTGGTTGCTGTGCATCGACGCCGTGCGCAGCACCCGGAAAGCCTCGTCCTCGGACACCTGGCGCGCGCGCATCAGGATGCCCTTGGCCCGGTCGACCAGCTTGCGCTCCTCGAAGCGGTGCGTTACGTCGTCGAGCGCCGCCTTCAGCTTCTGCTCCTGCGCGAAGCGCGCCTGCGCCAGCTGCAGCACCGGCCGCAGCCGCGCCGGTGCATAGCCGTTGACGACGTAGGCCTGGATGCCGCTGGCGAGCGCGCGTTCGATCTTCTGCGCGTCGGGATCCTGCGTGAACAAGGCCACCGGGCGCGGCGCCGTCGCGGCCAGCAGCGCGCAGGCCTCGAACACCGTCGCATCGCCCGCCGCATCGTGACAAACGACCAGGTCGGGCCCGAGCCGGATGGCTTCCCGCACCAAGTTGCCGCAGCCGACCGCACCAAGCACGTGAATGCCGCTCGATTGCAGGTCGGCCGACAGCGTGGGCAGGCCGTGGGACGGACCGAGCAGGACAAGGGCAGAGGTCATGGAACAAGCAGCCGGAAGCGTCGTCGTCAGAGGAGAAACCGCAGGGGATGTGCAAGGACCGCACCATACCAGCGCGGCGCACCGCGGCGCTGGCACGACGCTTGCAACAGACAGCCCGGGTGTGACGCTGCACCCGACCTTGCCTCCGCACCGCGGGTGATGCTCACGACGATGTGGGCATTCATGTGCCAACAGCTTCGGCGCTGCACATGTCCACCTCCTTCAAGAGCTTCCTGCGCGCGGGCCACGGCCCGACGCTGTTCGCGGCCTTCCTGTACTTCGCATTCTCCTGCTGCATCTGGGTGCTGAACGGCGCGATGGCGCCCTTCATCAGCGAGACCTTCGGGCTGTCGCCGGCGCAGAAGGGGCTGATGCTGTCGGTGCCCATCATCGCCGGCGCGCTGATGCGCTTTCCGCTCGGCGTGCTGGCGCAGTACATCGGGCGCAAGAACGCCACGCTGGTCGAGATGGGGCTGATCGCGCTGGCGATGCTGTTCGGCTTCTTCTTCGTGCACAGCTTCAACGAGCTGCTGGCGATGGGCGTGCTGCTGGGCATCGCCGGCGCAAGCTTCGGCGTCGCGCTGTCGTTGGGCGCCGGCTGGTTTCCGCCGCAGCACAAGGGCCTCGCGATGGGGCTGGTGGGCGCCGGCAACGTCGGCACCGCGGTGTCGGTGCTGATCGCGCCGCCGCTCGCGCAGTGGCTGGGCTGGCAGGCGGTATACGGCGTCGCGGCGGCCGCGATCGCGATCCCGATGCTGGTGATGATCGTGCTCGCGAAGGAACCGCCCGACGTCGACAGCCACGCCAGCCTGCGCGAGCACGTGGCCTGCCTGTTCGAAGGCGACGGCTGGGCCTTCAGCCTGATCTACGCCGTCACCTTCGGCGGCTTCATCGGGCTCACGACCTTCCTTCCCTCCTACTACTACGACCAGTTCGGCGTCAGCAAGGTGCAGGCCGGCCAGCTGACGATGCTGGCCGCCTTCATGGGCGCCGCGCTGCGCGTGGTGGGCGGCTGGATCTCGGACCGCTGGGGCGGCGTCAACACGCTGAGCGTGGTGCTGGTCGTCGTCGCCGCCTGCCTGGTGCTGGCGGGCCTGGCCACCGGCTCGCTGGTGGTCACGACGCTGCTGCTGATGCTGTGCTTCGCGGCGCTCGGGGCCGGCAACGGCGCGCTGTTCCAACTGGTGCCGCTGCGCTGGCCGGCGGCCACCGCGGTGGCCGGCTCGATGATCGGCGAGATCGGTGCGCTCGGTGGCGGCCTGGTGCCGAACGCGATGGGCCTGTCGAAGCAGTACCTCGGCACCTACGCGTGGGGCTTCGCGCTGTTCGCCGCGCTGGCGCTGGTGATGCTGGTGGTGATGCGCGTGCTGCAGATCCGCTGGACCCGCACCTGGGCCGAAAAGGGCGGCCGCGCGCGGCCGGCGGTCGCGGCCGACGCCGGCGGTTTCCACACCACGCGGCTGCAGGTGCGCCAATGATCAGGCCCGTAGCCCGGATGCCAATCCGGGACGCATCGAGACGCCGCCCCGGATTGGCATCCGGGCTACCGGGGCAGGAACAGCAGCCAGTAGACCAGCAGCAGGTTCAGCAGCAGCGAGATGCCGAGCGCGACCTTGCCCAGCAGCCGCGGGTCGCGGCGCGCCAGCGGCGTGGCGGGTGGCGCGGCCAGCTGGCGCGAGGCGCCGCGCTCCAGCGCGAGCAGCATCTCCTCGGCGGTCTCGAAGCGCTGGCGCGGGTCCAGCGCGACCGCCTTCAGCAGCACGTGGTCGAGCCAGATCGGCACCTCGGGGCGCAGCCGCGACGGCGGCTTGGGGTCGCTCCGGAAGCGCCCGCGCTGGTAGGGCTGCACCTCGCCGTACGGCAGCCGGCCGGTCAGCCACTGGTACAGCGTGACGCCGAGCGCGAACAGGTCGCTGCGCGCGTTCGCCGCCTCGCCGGCCGCGTTGTCGTCGCTGGCCCACTGCTCGGGGTTCATGTAGCTGGGCGTGCCGGCATGCAGGCTGCGCAGCACGCGCGGCTCGCGGCCCGAGACGGCGACGCCCAGGTCGAGCAGGCGCCACTGGCCGTCGTCGCCGCGGTGCAGGTTGGCCGGCTTGACGTCGCGGTGCACGACGCCCAGGCGGTGCAGCCGGGCCAGCGCGCGCACGATGGCGATCGCCGCATCGGTCGCCTCGGCCACCGTGCCGGCGCTGCCGCTCGCGAGCAGCTGCTCCAGCGTGCGCCCGGCGTGCCAGTCGTAGGCCACGTAGAAGGCGGTCGGCTCCTTCAGCTCGCGCAGCCGCACGAAGCCGTCGGCGTGCGTGGCCGCGACGCGCGACGCGAGCCAGGCCTCGTGCGCCAGCATCGCGCGCTCCTGCGGATCGTTGGCGCGCGACAGGTGCAGCGTCTTCAGCGCAACCAGCGGCGCATCGGCTTCGTCGCTGCGCGCCTGGTACAGGCAGTGCACGCCGTTGTCGGCGACGCGCGCGGTGATCGTGAAGCCGTCCAGCCGGTCGCCGACCTTCAGCCGCGGCGGCACCGGCAGGTCGCGACCGCGGCGCAGCGCGTCGTGCAGCTCGGCGTCGGCCAGGCCGCGCACGCGCAACACCATCGCGGTCGCGTTGTCGCGGCCGCCGGCGGCCAGCGCGGCCCGCACCAGCGCCTCGGCGGCCTGCTGCGCGCTGCCGTCGCGCGCCAGCGCGGCCAGGCGCTGCGGCGGCAACTGGCCATGCACGCCGTCGCTGGTCAGCACGAACAGGTCGCCGGTCTGCAGCTCGGCCTGCAGGTAATCGACGCGCACCCGGTCGTCCAGCCCGATGGCGCGCGTCAGCCGGCCGCGCTGGTCGGGGTGGTCGAAGCCGTGGTCCTGCGTCAGCTGCACCAGTTCGTCGCCGCGCAGCAGGTGGGCCCGCGTGTCGCCGACGTGGGCCAGCGTGAAGCCCTGGCCGCGCAGCACCAGCGCGGTCAGCGTGGTCATGCCCATCGCGTCGTGGCGCGCGCGCTGGCGGCGCCGGTTGTGGTCGACCAGCCAGCTGTTCTGCGCGCCGATCACGCGGTCGAGCACGGCCGTGGTGTGCCAGGTGTCGGGCGCGGCGAAGTAGTCCTGCACCACGCTCATCGCGGTGGTCTGCGCGGCCTCGAGGCCCAGGCCGCCCGACGAGACACCGTCGGCGATCGCCGCGATCAGGCCGCGCGCGGCGTCGTCGCCGCCCGGGGCGAGGCAGGCCGCGAAGTCCTCGTTGCGCGGGCGTTGTCCCGCGAGGCTGAAGTGTCCGATCTCGACGTCAAAGCTCATGGCCCGCGAGGGTACCTCGCCTGGCACCCCCTTTGCTTTTATCGCCGCACCAGCGGCTGGAACTGGAGCTTCGCATGAAGAAGATGAAACTCGTGATGGTGGGCAACGGCATGGCCGGCGTGCGCACGCTGGAAGAACTGCTGAAGATCGCGCCCGACCTGTACGACATCACCGTCTTCGGTGCCGAGCCGCACCCGAACTACAACCGCATCCTGCTCAGCCCGGTGCTGGCCGGCGAGCAGACGCTGGACGAGATCGTGCTCAACCCGCTCAGCTGGTACGAGGAGCACGGCATCAGGCTGCACCTGGGCAAGAAGGTGGTCGACGTGGACCGGAGCAAGCGCGTCGTGCACGCCGCCGACGGCACCGAGGAAGGCTATGACCGGCTGCTGATCACGACCGGCTCGAACCCGTTCATCCTGCCGATCCCCGGCAAGGACCTGGAAGGCGTGATCGCGTACCGCGACATCCAGGACACCAACACGATGATCGAGGCCGCGACGAAGTACAAGCACGCGGTGGTGATCGGCGGCGGGCTGCTGGGGCTGGAAGCTGCCAACGGGCTGATGCTGCGCGGCATGCAGGTCAGCGTGGTGCACGTGGCGCCGTGGCTGATGGAGCGGCAGCTCGACGACGTGGCCGGCAAGCTGCTGCAGAAGTCGCTGGAGGCACGCGGGCTGAAGTTCCTGATCGGTGCGAACACGCAGGCGTTGATCGGCGACCGCGACGCCGGCAAAGGCGGCCGCGTGATGGCGGTGCAGTTCAAGGACGGCACCGAGGTGCCGGCCGACCTGGTCGTGATGGCCGCCGGCATCCGCCCGAACACCGAACTGGCCGAAAAGATCGGCATCCACTGCAACCGGGGCATCGTCGTCACCGACACGATGCAGACCGTCACCGACCCGCGCATCTACTCGGTCGGCGAATGCGCGGCGCACCGCGGCATCGCCTACGGCCTGGTGGCTCCGCTGTTCGAGCAGGGCAAGGTCTGCGCGACCCACCTGGCCGAGTTCGGCATCGGCCGCTACACCGGCTCGCAGACCTCGACCAAGCTGAAGGTGACCGGCATCGACCTGTTCTCGGCCGGCAACTTCATGGGCGGCGCCGACTGCGAGGAGATCGTGATGAGCGATCCCTTCGGCGGCGTCTACAAGAAGCTGGTGATCAAGGACGAGCAGTTGGTGGGCGCCTGCATGTACGGCGACACGGTGGACGGCTCCTGGTACTTCAAGCTGCTTCGCGAGGGCCGCAAGATCACCGACATCCGCGACAAGCTGATGTTCGGCGAATCCAACATCGGCGACACCGGCCACGAGGGTCACAACAAGGCGGCCGCGATGGCCGATTCGGACGAGGTCTGCGGCTGCAACGGCGTCAACAAGGGCACCATCTGCAAGGCCATCAAGGAGAAGGGCCTGTTCACGCTCGAAGAGGTGCGCAAGCACACCAAGGCCAGCGCATCGTGCGGCTCGTGCACCGGGCTGGTCGAGCAGCTGCTGATGTTCACCGCCGGCGGCGACTATTCGGCCACGCCGAAGAAGAAGGCGATGTGCGGCTGCACCGACCACAGCCACCAGGAGGTGCGCGATGCGATCCGCCAGGAGAAGCTGCTGTCGATCGCATCGGTCTACCAGACGCTCGCCTGGCGCACGCCGAACGGCTGCTCCAGCTGCCGGCCGGCGGTCAACTACTACCTGCTGAGCACCTGGCCGAAGGAGGCGCAGGACGATCCGCAGTCGCGCTACATCAACGAGCGCAGCCACGCCAACATCCAGAAGGACGGCACCTACAGCGTGATCCCGCGCATGTGGGGCGGCGAGACCACGGCCGACGAGCTGCGGCGCATCGCCGACGCGGTCGACAAGTACAAGATCCCGACCGTCAAGGTGACCGGCGGCCAGCGCATCGACCTGCTGGGCGTCAAGAAGGAAGACCTGGTCAACGTCTGGAAGGACATCGGCATGCCGTCGGGGCACGCGTATGCCAAGGCCTTGCGCACGGTGAAGACCTGCGTCGGCTCGGAATGGTGCCGCTTCGGCACGCAGGACAGCACGCAGATGGGCAAGGACCTGGAGCGCGCGCTGTGGCGCATGTATGCGCCGCACAAGGTGAAGCTGGCGGTCAGCGGCTGCCCGCGCAACTGCGCCGAGGCCGGGATCAAGGACGTCGGCGTGATCGGCGTCGACTCGGGCTGGGAGATCTACGTCGGCGGCAACGGCGGCATCAAGACCGAGGTGGCGCATTTCTTCACCAAGCTGAAGACGCCGGAAGAGGTGCTGGAATACAGCGGTGCGTTCCTGCAGCTGTACCGCGAGGAAGGCTGGTACCTGGAACGCACGGTGCACTGGATCGGCCGCGTCGGGCTCGACCACGTGAAGAAGAAGATCCTGGACGACCACGAGGGGCGCCGCGCACTGTGGGAACGGCTCAAGTTCTCGCTCGACGGCGAGCCGGATCCGTGGTTCGAGTTCGACAAGGCCCGCGTGGACACGCGGCAGTTCGCGCCGGTGGTGGCGCCGGTGGTAGCCTCGTGAGGCGGCGCGACCTCGTGCTGGCGGTGCCGTTGCTGCCGCTGGCGGCGCAGGCCCAGATGGTCGACCTGAACGACGCGATCAACAAGGCCGGCCGCCAGCGCATGCTGAGCCAGCGCATGGCCAAGAGCTACCTGGCCGGCGGCCTGGGCGTGGAGCGGGCGCAGGCCGAGCGCACGCTGAGCGCGTCGATCGCGATGTTCGAGCGGCAACTGGTGGAGCTGAGCGCGTTCGCACCCAAGCCGGAGATCAAGGCGACCTACCAGCAGCTCGACGCGGCGTGGGGTGACTACAAGGCGGTGCTGGTCGGCGAACAGCCGGCCCGGGCGCGGGCCGCCTCGGTGCTCGCGCTGTCGGGCAAGGTGCTGAAGCTCGCGAACGACGGCACCGGCCAGCTGGAGAAGGTGTCGCAGAAGCCGGCCGGGCGGCTGGTCAACCTGTGCGGGCGCCAGCGCATGCTGAGCCAGCGCATGGCCGCGTACTACCTGAGCGCCTGCTGGGACGTGCAGCCGCAGCTGTGCAGCGCCGAACTCGCCAAGGCGCGCGAGGAGTTCATCGCGGCGCACGAGGTGCTGAAGAGGGCCCCCGAGACCACCGCTGCGATCCAGGAGCAGTTGGCGATGGCCGCGCTGCAATGGACCTTCTTCGACAACGCCTTGCGCACGCTGCAACCGGGCGGCAGCGACAAGCAGGCGATGGCGAATGTCTTCACGACCAGCGAACGCATCCTGCAGCTGATGGACGGCGTGACCAACCTGTATTCGAAACTGGGCTGAACCATGAACCACTGGACCCCCATCTGCCGCGTCGAGGACATTCCCGTGCTCGGTTCGCGCCGCGTGGCGCGCGCGACCGGCGTCGACGTCGCGATCTTCCGCAACGACAGCGACCAGGTGTTCGCGCTGCTCGATCGCTGCCCGCACAAGGGCGGGCCGCTGAGCCAGGGCATCGTGTTCGGCACCAGCGTCGCGTGCCCGCTGCACAACTGGACCATCGGACTGGACGACGGATGCGCGCGGGCGCCGGACGAGGGCTGTACGCCGCGCTTTGCGGTGCAGGTCGTCGATGGGGTGGTGCACCTGGATGCCCAGGAGCTGAGCCAGCATGCGATCGACCTGGTGCGGCCGGTGGCCGGGCCGCGGGTGATTCCTGTCACCGTGGTCTGAGGTCGCATGGAGCGAAGCGACTGGGGGGCTCAATGACTGACACGCGCTCCACCTGCCCGTACTGCGGCGTCGGCTGCGGCGTCATCATCGAATCCGACGGCGACCAGATCACCGGCGTGCGCGGCGACCCCGATCACCCGGCCAACTTCGGCCGCCTGTGCACCAAGGGCAGCACGCTGCACCACACCGCCACGGCCGCCGTCACGCTGCAGACCCGCCTGCTGCAACCGATGCAACGCCTCGCGCGCGGCACGCCGGCGCGCGCCATCACCTGGGACACCGCGCTCGACCTGGCCACCGACCGCTTCGCCGACACCATCCGCCGCCACGGGCCGGACGCCGTCGGGTTCTACATCTCGGGCCAGTTGCTGACCGAGGACTACTACGTCTTCAACAAGCTGGCCAAGGGGCTGATCGGCACCAACAACGTCGACACCAACTCGCGGCTGTGCATGAGCAGCGCGGTCGCCGGCTACAAGCTGACGCTCGGTGCCGATGCCCCGCCCGCCTGCTACGAAGACCTCGGCCTGTGCAGCACGCTGTTCATCGCCGGGGCCAACACCGCCTGGGCGCACCCGATCCTGTTCCGCCGCATCGAGGACGCGAAGCGCGCCAACCCGGCCCTGCGCATCATCGTCGCCGACCCGCGCCGCACCGAGACCGCCGAAGCCGCCGACCTGCACCTGCCGCTGCTGCCGGGCACCGACGTGGCGCTTTTCAACGGCATGCTGCACCTGATGCTGTGGGAAGGCCTGGTCGACCATGCGTACATCGACGCCCACACCGAAGGCTTCGCCGCGCTGCGCGACCGCGTGCGCGATTTCAACCCGAAGGAGACGGCACGCATCTGCGGCATCGACGAGGCCGCCTTGGTGCAGGCAGCCCGCTGGTTCGCAGGCAGTGGGCAAAGCCATCAGGGCCGCACGCTGTCGCTGTACTGCCAGGGCCTGAACCAGAGCCGCGCCGGCACCTTCAAGAACGCCGCGCTGATCAACCTGCACCTGGCCACCGGGCAGATCGGCAAGCCGGGCGCCGGGCCGTTCTCGCTGACCGGCCAGCCGAACGCGATGGGCGGGCGCGAGGTCGGCGGCCTGGCCAACCTGCTCAGCGCACACCGAGACCTCGGCGACCCGGCGCACCGCGCCGAGGTCGCCGCGCTGTGGGGCGTGCCCGACGTGCCGGCCACGCCGGGCAAGTCGGCGGTCGAGATGTTCCAGGCTGCGGCCGACGGCGAGATCCGCGCGCTGTGGATCGCCTGCACCAATCCGGCCCAGTCGATGCCCGACCAGGCCACCGTGCGGCGCGCGCTGGAACGCGCCGAGTTCGTCGTCGTGCAGGAGGCCTTCGCGACCACCGCCACCTGCGACCATGCCGACCTGCTGCTGCCGGCCACCACCTGGGGCGAGAAGGACGGCACGGTGACCAACAGCGAACGCCGCATCAGCCGCGTGCGCCCCGCGGTGGCCGCGCCGGGCCAGGCGCGCCACGACTGGCATGCCGTCACCGCTTTCGCGCAGCGCCTCGAGGCGCAGCTGCGCCCTGCCCTGCCGACGCTGTTCGACTACCCGACGCCCGAATCGATCTGGAACGAGCACCGCGAAAGCACGCGCGGCCGCGACCTCGACATCACCGGCCTGAGCTACGGCCAGCTGGAGGCAGCGCCCGCGCAATGGCCCTTCCCGGCCGGTGCCGCCAGCGGCCGCGCACGGCTGTACGAGGACGGTGTCTTTCCGACCGCCAACGGCCGTGCCCGCTTCGCCGACACGCCCCACGAAGGCCTGGCCGAGCCGCGCGATGCGCGCTACCCGTTCTCGCTGACCACCGGCCGCCTGCGCGACCAATGGCACGGCATGAGCCGCACCGGCACCATCGGCCGCCTGTTCGGCCACGTGCCCGAGCCGGCGATCGAGATGCACGCGCAGGACCTGGCGCGCCTGAAACTCGCAGACGGCGACCTGGTGCACGTCACCTCGCGCCGCGGCAGCATCGTGCTGCCGGTGCAGGCGAGCGAGCAGATGGCGCCGGCGCAGGCCTTCGTCGCGATGCACTGGGGCAACGAGTACGTGGGCGGCAGCCGCATGCACGGCATCAACGCGCTGACGACCTCGGCCTTCTGCCCGCGCTCGAAGCAGCCCGAGCTGAAGCACACCGCCGTCAAGGTGCTGAAGGCCGAACTGCCGTGGCGCCTGCTGGGCGTCGCCTGGCTGCCCGAAGGCGAGGTGCTGCGCGTGCGCGAGGAACTGAAGACGCTGATGGACGGCTTCGCGTTCGCGAGCTGCGTGCCCTTCGGCCGCGAGCGCAGCGGCGTGCTGTTCCGCGCCGCCGCGTACGAGCCGGCGCCCGACGGCCTGGTCGAACGCATCGAAGCCCTGCTCGGCCTGGCCACCGCCGACGCGCTGCACTATGCCGACAAGCGCCGCGGCCAGCGCCGCACGATGCGGCTGGCACGCCATGGCGACGAGGCGCGCCTCGAAGGGTTCGTGCTGGCCGGCGACATCAGCGCCGAGGTGTGGATCCGCCCGCTGCTGCAGGACGAGCTGCCGGCCCAGGCCTATGGCCGCCTGCTGCTGAGCCCCGGCGCGCGCGCCCCGGTGGCCGTGGTGGCCAGCGGCAAGCAGGTCTGCACCTGCTTCAACGTCAGCGAGCCGGCCATCGCGGCGCAGCTCGAACGCTGCAGCGGCTCGGCCGACGAGCGGCTGGCGCAGCTGCAAGGCGCGCTGCGCTGCGGCACCAACTGCGGCTCGTGCATCCCTGCGCTGAAGCGCATGGTGCGCGCGCAACTGCAGCCGGCGCAGGCTGCCTAGAATCACTCCGTCGAACAAGAACGATGGAGACAGCATGACGATCCCGATGCGCGCGGCGTGGCTGGCCTTGGCCTGCGCCCTGTTCGCCGGCTGCGCCACGCCACCCGCCGCCTCGCTCGCCGACCACCCGCCGATGGCCAGCGGTGCCGCGCCCGGTGCTTCGCCCGAGGCCTTCGCGATGGCGCGCGCGCTGGGCCGCGGCATCAACTTCGGCAACATCTTCGATGCCCCGTCCGAAGGCGCCTGGGGCCTGCGCCTGGACGACGACCTGGTCGCGAAGACCGCCGAGGCCGGCTTCACCCACGTTCGGCTGCCGGTGCGCTGGAGCAACCATGCCACGCCGGGCGGCGACGCCACCATCGACGACGCGTTCTTCCAGCGCGTCGACCACGCGGTGGACGCGCTGCTCGCGCGCGGCCTGGTCGTCGTGCTGGACATGCACCACTACCGCCAGCTCGACGGCGATGCGCTCGATCCGGGCGAGATGCCGGTGGCCGCCGGCCTGCACGCGCTGCGATTCCTCAACATGTGGAAACAGATCGCCCAGCGCTACAGCGACCGGGGCCCCAAGCTGGTGTTCGAGCTCTACAACGAGCCGCACGGCGCGCAGACCGCCAGCTGGAACGAACTCGCGGCGCGCGGCCTCGCCGTCGTGCGGCGCAGCAACCCGAAGCGCCTGGTCGTCATCGGCCCGACGCAGTGGAACAGCGCGAATGCCCTGTCGGCGCTGGTGCTGCCGAACGACGCGAACCTGATCGTCACGGTGCACAACTACGAGCCCTTCCACTTCACGCACCAGGGCGCCGAATGGTCGAGCGGCGCAGCCGCCTGGCTCGGCACGCCGTGCTGCGACGCGACCCAGCTCGCGCAGATGCGCGCGCCGCTCGACACCGCGGCGGCCTGGTCGGCGCGCAACCGCTATCCGATCTACCTGGGCGAGTTCGGCGCCTACGGCAAGGCCGAGATGGGCGCGCGCGTCACCTACACCCGCCGCATGCGCGACGAGGCCGAACGCCGCGGCTTCAGCTGGGCCTACTGGGAACTCGCCTCCGGCTTCGGTGCCTACGACCCCGTGGCCCGCGCCTGGCGCGCCCCGCTGAAGGACGCCCTGCTGGGGCCCTGACACATGTCTTCACGCTTGCGCCCGCACTTGGCCCATTCCTTGCGAAAGCTGCGCAGGGAGAACAAGCCATGAGCATCACGAACTACATCAAGGAAATCGGACGCGGCAAGGAAGGCGCACGGTCGCTGTCGCGCGAGCAGGCACTGGACCTGATGGGCCAGGTGCTGGATGGCCAGGTCACAGACCTCGAGCTCGGCGCGTTCGCGATGGCGATGCGCATCAAGGGCGAGTCGGTGGACGAACTCGCCGGCTTCCTGCAGGCCACGTCGGCCCGCTGCATCCCGATCGCCTGCGACCGCACCCTGGTGGTGCTGCCCTCGTACAACGGCGCGCGCAAGCTGCCGAACCTGACGCCGCTGCTGGCGCTGATGCTGGCGCAGGAAGGCGTGCCGGTGCTGGTGCACGGCATGCCCGAAGACCCGGGCCGCGTGACGACGGCCGACATCTTCCAGGTGCTGGGCCTGCCGGTCGCGCGCGACGCCGACGACGTGATGCAGGCCTGGCGCCGCCGCGAGCCGGTCTTCATGCGCACCGATGCGCTGTGCCCGCCGCTCGCGCGCCTGCTCGACGCGCGCTGGGCCATCGGGCTGCGCAACTCCGGCCACACCGTGGCCAAGCTGCTCGACCCCTGCGCGCCGGGGCGTGCGCTGCGCGTCGTCAACTACACGCACCCCGAGTACGGCAGCATGCTGACCGACTTCCTGCAGCGCACCACCGCGAACGCACTGCTGATGCGCGGCACCGAGGGCGAGCCGGTGGCCGACCCGCGCCGGCTGCCGCGCATGGACGTTTTCATCGACGGCCAGCCGCGCACCGACCTGTCGCTCGCCGCGCACGACGGCGTGCTGCGCGAACTGCCGGTGCTGCCGCGCAGCTGCGACGCATCGACCACCGCGCTCTACATCCAGTCGGTCATCAGCGGCGAGAAGCCGGCGCCCGCGCCGCTGACGCAGCAGGTGGCCTGCCTGCTGGACAGCCTGGCGGCGCTGGAACGCGCCCACCCGAAGGAGAAAACCGCATGAAGGCTTCGCAAGGCAGCGTGACGCTGGTCGGTGCCGGCCCCGGCGACCCGGAGCTGCTGACGATCAAGGCCGTGCGCGCGATCCGCGCCGCGACGGTGCTGCTGGTCGACGACCTGGTCGGCGACGGCGTGCTGCGCTTTGCGCGGCGCTCGGCGCGCATCGTCCACGTCGGCAAGCGCGGCGGTTGCGCGAGCACGCCGCAGGCCTTCATCGAGAAGCTGATGGCGGCCGAGGCGCTGAAGGGCGAACGCGTGGTGCGGCTGAAGGGCGGCGACCCGTTCGTCTTCGGCCGCGGCGGCGAGGAGATGCAGCACCTGCGCGCGCAGGGCATCGCGGTGTCGGTGGTCAACGGCATCACGTCCGGGCTCGCCGCGGCGGGTTCGCTGGGCGTGCCGCTGACGCACCGCGACCACGCGCACGGCGTGATGCTGGTCACCGGCCACGCAAAGGAATCGGGTGCGTCGCCCGACTGGCCGACACTGGCCGCCGCGGCGGCGCAGGGCCTGACGCTGGTGGTCTACATGGGCGTCGCGCAGGCGCCGACGCTGCAGGCGGGCCTGCTGCAGGCGCTGCCGCCTGGCACGCCGATCGCGGTGGTGCAGCATGCAAGCCAGCCGCAGCAGCGCCACGCGGTGGGCACGCTGGCCGACCTGACCGGCCTGATCGAGCGCGAGCGGCTCGGCAGCCCGGCGATCATCATCGTCGGCGACGTGCTGCAAGGCCTGCAAGCCAGCCAGGAACTGCCGCTTTCCGTGCCGGCTTCCCTCGAAATGGGGGTCCCGCGGGTGGCCTGAAGGCCGGGGCCTCGCCGTATGATCGCCGCCACACATCGCTGGCGGAGTGAGGACCTGATGCTCGAGATCGACAAGCTGAACCGCCTGACGGCGTCGCACGGCCCGCTGCAGCGCGGCCACGGCATGGTGACCGGCGTGATCGCGCTGGGCCTGGCGATCCTGTGCTTCCTGGGCGTGATCGCCTTCCACTTCCCGCAGTACCTGACGACGCCGCAGCTGCGCCAGTCGTACGACGTGACGGTGATCCGGCAGGTGATGCTGGTGGCGCTGGTGATCGCCGGCTCGCTGTCGCTGTTCAACATCATCCGCGGGCGCTCGCGCTGGCTGGCCTTCGCGTCCTTCCTGCTGGTCGGCTCGACGCTGCTGCTGGGCGGGCACAAGGTGCCGGTGAACGACTTCGCCGACAACACGCCCTACATCGGCCTCGACTGGTTCATCCTCGACCTGCTGGGCTCGACGCTGATCTTCGTGTTCATCGAGAAGCTGTTCGCGCTGCGCCGCGATCAGCCGGTGTTCCGCGCCGAATGGCAGACCGACTTCCACCACTTCATCGTCAACCACATGGTGGTCGGTTTCGTGCTGCTGGCCACCAACCTGCTGGTGCACAAGTTCTTCGGCTGGGCCGCGAACGACGGCGTGCGCGGCTGGGTCGCGAACCTGAACTTCTGGGTCGCGCTGTTCCTGATCATCCTGGTGGCCGACCTGGTGCAGTACTGGACGCACCGCGCGTACCACGAGGTGCCGCTGCTGTGGCGACTGCATGCGGTGCACCACAGCGTGAAGAGCATGGACTGGCTGGCCGGCTCGCGCCAGCACATCCTCGAGCTGCTGATCACGCGCACGCTGGTGCTGGCGCCGATCTACGTGCTGGGCTTCAGCAAGGAAGTGATCGACGCCTACATCGTGGTGGTCGGCTTCCAGGCGGTGTTCAACCATGCCAACGTCAGCGTGCGCCTGGGGCCGCTGCGCTACGTGCTCGTGACGCCCAATTTCCACCACTGGCACCACTCGCAGGACGACGAGGCGATCGACAAGAACTACGCGGCGCACTTCGCGTTCATCGACTACCTGTTCGGCACCGCGGTCAAGTCGGACCGGAAATGGCCGGAGCAGTACGGCGTGGTGGGGGACTACGTGCCGAACGGGTTCTTCAAGCAGCTCAAATTCCCGTTCATCTGGAAGGGCTGATCAGGCGGCCGCAGGCCGCAGTGCCCGCGGCGCCGCCGCCGCCAGGATCCCGGCGAACAAGGACACCGTCGCGAGCCCGAGGGTCAGCGACGCATGCTCCGCGATGATCCCGATCAGCGGCGGGCCGGCCATCATCCCGAGGTAACCCACCGACGCCACCACCGCGATGCCGTGCGCCGGGTTCGCATCAACCTTGGCCGCCGCGCTGAACAGCACCGGCACCACGTTCGCGAAGCCCAGCCCCACCAGCGCGAAGCCGACCAATGCCACCACCGGATTCGCGATCAGCAGCACCGCCGCCATCGCCGCCGCGGCCAGCGCCGCGCTGCCGCTCATCAGCGCCGCCGGCGACACGCGCTCGCGCACCCAGTCGCCGCCGAAGCGGGCCGCCGCCATCGCGGCGCTGAAGCTCGCATACGCCAGCGCGGCGAAGCTGGCCTCGCTGGCCAGCTCCTGCTTCATGTACAGCACGCTCCAGTCGTACATCGCTCCCTCGGCGATCAGGCCCAGCGCGCCCAGCACGCCCAGCAGCGCCAGCAGCCCGCGCGGCAGCTCGAACCCGCCCTTGTTGTCCGAACCGGCGATGGTGCGCAGCATCACCGACCCGGCCGCGAAGATCGCGATGCCCCCCAGCACCGCCATGCCGACCAGGTGCGTCGCCCCGTCGACGGCATGCGACAGCAGCAGGCTGCCCAGCCCCGCGCCCACCATGCCGCCCAGGCTGAACATGCCGTGGAAGCCGCTCATCAGGCTGCGCCCGGCGCGCTGCTCCAGCTCGCCGGCGGCCGCGTTGATCGACACGTCGAACAGGCTGGTGCCGACACCGAACACCACCATCACCGCCACCAGCCCCATGTACGCCTGCGACGACAGCAGCAGTGCCAGGCACAGCGCCGTCGCGGCGCCCGACAGCAGCGCCGCCCGCCGCGCGCCCAGCCTGCCGACCCAGCGCCCGGCCTGCGTCAGCGTCGCGACCGCGCCGACGCCGGCCGCCAGCATCGCAATCGCCAACGCCTGCTCGCCGATCGCGTAATGCTGCTTGATGGTCGGCACGTGCACGCCGAAGCTCGCGAACAGCACGCCGGCCACGAAGAACTGCAGGCGCACGGCCCAGGTGGCGCGCGACAAGGTGATCGGATCGAGGGTCATGAGGCGGGCAAACGGTTGCGGGGGCGAAAGCGGCCGATTCTAGGAAGCCTTGATGCCCCCACCTGTCACAGATTGCGCTGCCCGGATAATCCGGCGATGCATTCGTACGACGTGGTGGTGATCGGCGCAGGCGCGGCCGGCTTGTTCTGCGCGGGGATCGCCGGCCAACGGGGTGCCCGGGTGCTGCTGCTCGACCACGCCGAGAAACTGGCCGAGAAGATCCGCATCTCGGGCGGCGGGCGCTGCAATTTCACGAACCGCGATGCGGCGCCGGCCCACTTCCTGTCGGACAACCCGGCTTTCTGCCGCTCGGCGCTGGCGCGCTACACGCCGCAGGACTTCATCGCGCTGGTGCAGCGCCACCGCATCGCCTGGCACGAGAAGCACAAGGGCCAGCTGTTCTGCGACGAATCGGCCGAGGACATCATCGCGATGCTGCTGCGCGAATGCGAACAGGGCGGCGTCACGCGCTGGCAGCCATGCAGCGTCGCGGCGGTGCGCGGCGAGGCCGGCCGCTTCGAGCTCGACACCGCGCGCGGCCCGGTGCAATGCCGGCGCCTGGTCATCGCGACCGGCGGGCTGTCGATCCCGAAGATCGGCGCCACCGACTTCGGCTACCGCGTGGCCAAACAGTTCGGCCACAAGCTGGTCGACACCCGCCCGGCCCTGGTGCCGCTGACCTTCGCCGCCGCCGAATGGTCGCCGTTCGTCGATCTGGCCGGGCTGTCGCTGCCGGTGGCGATCTCGACCGGCAGCGGCAAGGCCCGGCCGCGCTTCCTGGAAGACCTGCTGTTCACGCACCGCGGGCTCAGCGGGCCCGGCGTGCTGCAGATCTCCAGCTACTGGAAGCCCGGCACGCCACTGCAGCTGGACCTGGCGCCCGACCGCGAACTGGCCGCGGAATTCCTGCACGCCAAGTCGAGCTCGCGCAAGCAGCTCGGCAACGAGCTGGCCGCGCTGCTGCCCGCCCGGCTGGCCGCCACCTGGCTGCAGGCCCGCCCCGGCCTGTCGGATCGGCCGGTGGCCGACCTGAAGGACAAGGACCTGCAGCAGCTCGCCGCCGGCCTGCAGGGCTGGCAGCTGACGCCCGACGGCACCGAGGGCTACCGCAAGGCCGAGGTCACCGCCGGCGGCGTCGACACCCGCGAACTCAGCTCGCAAAGCCTGGAAAGCCGCCGCATGCCCGGCCTGCACTTCATCGGCGAGGTGGTCGACGTCACCGGCTGGCTGGGCGGCTACAACTTCCAGTGGGCCTGGGCCAGCGCCGCCGCCTGCGCCCGGGCCATCACCGAAAGCGGCCACTGACACCCCGCTTGCGCCCGCTTCGACTATGGCTATAATCGCGGTCTTTGCTGGCAAACCCGCGCCGCGATTTCGCCAAACCTTCGTCCACGCCTCCTGGCTGGATTCCGGAACCTCCACCTAGAGAACCGGGCGAATGGCAGTGAAACTCCGAGCGCAACAACTTCTGGATCTATGACTTCGATTCGCGTCAAAGAAAACGAGCCGTTCGACGTGGCTCTGCGCCGCTTCAAGCGCACCATTGAAAAGCTGGGCCTGCTGACCGACCTGCGCGCCCGCGAGTTCTACGAAAAGCCCACCGCCGAGCGCAAGCGCAAGAAAGCCGCCGCCGTGAAGCGTCACTTCAAGCGCATCCGCAGCATGCAGCTGCCCAAGCGCCTGTACTGATTCTTCGGCGCTGACCCGGCGCCAAGCACAACGAAGCCCGCGCCACGCGGGCTTCGTCGCTTTCCGACCACCCACCTTCGACCTTCATCAAGAGCTGCCGCGATGACCCTGAAAGACCAGATCACCGAAGACATGAAGACCGCGATGCGTGCCAAGGATGCCGCGCGCCTGCTGACCATCCGCGGCCTGCTCGCCGCGCTGAAGCAGAAGGAGGTCGACGAGCGCGTGGTGCTCGACGACGCCGCGGTGATCGCGATCGTCGACAAGCTGATCAAGCAGCGCAAGGACTCGATCACGCAGTTCGCCGCCGCCGCCCGCACCGACCTGGTCGACAAGGAAACCGCCGAACTGGCCGTGCTCGAAGGCTACCTGCCGCAGCGGCTGTCGGCCGACGAGATCGCCGCCGAGGTCGGCAGGATCGTCACCGAGCTCGGTGCCACCGGCCCCGGCGACATGGGCAAGGTGATGGGCGCCGTCAAGACGCGCCTGGCCGGCAAGGCCGACATGGGCCTGGTCTCGGCCGCAGTCAAGCAGGCACTGAGCCGCTGAACCATGGCCGACCCCGTCGTCCAGCCCCTCAGCGCCGACGTCTGCGTCGCGCCCCAGCTCGATCCCGCCGCGATGGCCTGGGCCGCGCAGCAGGGCTTCAGGAGCATCATCAACAACCGCCCCGATTTCGAGGGCGGCCCCGACCAGCCGACCAGCGCGGCGATGGAAGCCGCGGCCCGCGCCGCCGGCCTGCAGTACGTGCACCTGCCGGTCGCGCCGGCGCTGCAGACGCCCGAAGAGATCGCCCGCTTCGGCGAACTGCTGAAGACGCTGCCCGCGCCCATCCTCGCGTTCTGCCGCACCGGCACGCGCTCGGGCAAGCTGTTCCGCGCGGCCACCGGCCAGGCCTAGGCCCCGCACCCAGCGCGCACCGGCCGAAGCAGTCATGCGGCTGAAGCTGAAGGTCTTCCTGCTGGCGGTGATCCCGCTGGTCGGCTCGCTGGCGCTGATCGCCGTCGCGGTGCGCCAGAAGGAGAACGACCTCGCCTCACGCGAACGCGCCGTCGTCGAGGCCGCGACGATGGCCTCGAAGCAGAACGAGCTGCGCCACTACGTCGACCTGGCACAGAGCACGATCGCACCGCTCTACGCCTCCGGCCGCGACGACGAGGCCACGCGCGAGCAGGCGATCCGCCGCCTCGCGTCGCTCGACTACGGCAGCGACGGCTACTTCTTCCTCTACGACCTGTCCGGCAAGAACCTGATGCACCCGCGCCAGCCCGAACTGGTCGGGCAGGACATGTGGGACATGCGCGACGCCAACGGCGAGCCGGTGATCCAGCGCCTGATCGCCCGCGCCAAGGAAGGCGGCGGCTTCGTCGAGTACCTGTGGCGCAAGCCGTCGACCGGCCAGATCACGCCCAAGCTCGGCTACGTGGTCGCGCTGCCGCGCTGGAACTGGATGTTCGGCACCGGGCTGTACCTCGACGACGTGCAGGCCACGATGGCCCAGCTCGACGCGCAGGTCACCAGCAACATCGCCGACACCATGTGGTGGATCGCCGGCATCGCGCTGCTCGGCACGGTGCTGATCGGCGGCTGCGGCCTGGTGCTGAACGTCAGCGAGCAGCGCATCGCCGACGCCAAGCTGCGCCTGCTGGCGCGCCAGGTGGTGCAATCGCAGGAGGACGAACGCGCCTACCTGTCGCGCGAGCTGCACGACAGCACCAGCCAGACGCTGGTGTCGATCAAGCTGCTGATGGAATCGTCGGTGGCGCAGCTCGGCGATGCGGCGCCGGCCACGCTGACCAAGGCGCTGACGCGGCTGAACGGCGCGCTCGGCGAGGTGCGCGAGATCTCGCACCGGCTGCGACCGGCCGAGCTCGACGTGCTGGGCCTGCCGGCCGCGCTGGCCCACCTGGGCGAGGAGTTCGGCGAGCAGCGCCGCCTGCCGCTGCAGGTGCGCGTGCGCGGCGAGCCGCCCGAAGGGCTGCCCAACGAGATCAACACGGTGCTGTTCCGCGTGACGCAGGAAGCCCTCAACAACATCGACAAGCACGCGGCGGCCAGCCACATCGCGCTGCGCCTGGCGTTCGGCGCCGGCGGCGTGCGCCTGCGCGTGATCGACGACGGCCGCGGCTTCGACGTCGGCGCGATGCAGCAGCACCCGCGGCGCGGCATCGGCCTGCGCAACATGCGCGAGCGGCTGGCGTCGATCGGCGGCAGCCTGAACGTGCTCTCGCAACCCGGGCGCACCGAGGTCGTGGCCGACGTGCCGGCCGCGGCGCTGCGCCGTTTCGCGCCCCATCCCTCATGACCCTGCCCATCACCCGATTGCTGATCGTCGACGACCACCCGCTGGTGCGCGAGGGCCTGAAGGCCCGGCTGTGCAGCGTGCCCGGCATCGACGTGGTCGGCGAGGCCGGCGATGCGGCCGAGGCCTCGGCGCAGCTGGCCGCGACGCAGGCCGACATGGTGCTGATGGACATCGGCATGAAGGACGTCAACGGCATCGACCTGACGCGCCGCCTGCTGTCCGAGCGGCCCGCGCTGCGCGTGCTGATGCTGAGCATGTACGACAACCCGGAGTACGTGAACCGCGCGATGCAGGCCGGTGCGCGCGGCTACGTGCTGAAGGACGCGCCGTCGAGCGACATCATCGACGCGATCACCGCGGTGCAGGCCGGCGAGACCTTCCTGAGCGCCGCGATCTCGGGCCGGCTGATGCGGGCGCAGACGCCGCGGCCGGTGATGTCGCTGCGCGAGAGCGAGATCCTGGCCTGCCTGGCCAAGGGCCGCTCCAGCAAGCAGATCGCGCAGGACCTGGCCCTGAGCGTGCGCACCGTCGAATCGCACCGCCAGAACATCAAGCGCAAGCTGAACCTGGAAGGCCAGGCCGAGCTGATCAAGTACGCGGTCGAGCATTGCCGCGATTTCGGGGCGGACGCGCCGGTTGCGTAGAACCACTTAGCGGATAGACCCGTGGCGCCGGAAGGCGAAACAGGTTCTGATATCGGTGCTCCCAATTCGAGGAAAACTCCCGTGTCCCAACTCCTGACACTGGCGCGCTGGATCGACGCGCTGACCGACCGCTTCGCGTGGGTCGCCAAGTGGGCGGTGTTCCTGGCCTGCTTCATCAGTGCCGGCAACGCCGTCGTCCGCTATGCCTTCAACTACAGCTCGAACGCCTACCTCGAGATCCAGTGGTACCTGTTCGCGATGTGCGTGATGCTCGGCGCGGCCCAGGTGCTGCGCGTCAACGAGCACGTGCGCGTGGACGTGATCTACGGCCGCTTCTCCAGCAAGGGCCGGGTGCTGATCGACCTGTTCGGCCTCGTGTTCTTCCTGCTGCCGGTGATGGCGCTGATGCTGTATTTCTCGTGGCCGCTGTTCGTCAAGTGGTTCGTCAGCGGCGAGATGTCGAGCAACGCCGGCGGGCTGATCCGCTGGCCCGCGATGCTGACGCTGCCACTCGGCTTCGGGCTGATGATCCTGCAGGGCCTGTCCGAGATCATCAAGCGCGTGGGCTGGCTCACGCACACCTACGAGATGGACCTGCACTACGAGAGGCCCTTGCAATGAGCATGGAGAACTTCGCCCCGCTGATGTTCGCGGGGCTCATCCTGATCATGCTGATCGGGTTTCCCGTCGCCTTCTCCTTGTCCGCGCTGGGCCTGCTGTGCGGCTTCATCGCGATCTCGCAAGGCTGGTTCCATCCCGAGTTCATGGCGGCGCTGCCGCTGAACGTGTTCGGCATCCTGTCGAACGACCTGCTGCTGGCGATCCCGTTCTTCACGCTGATGGGCGCCATCCTCGAGAAATGCGGCCTCGCCGAGGACATGCTCGACTCGATGGGCCAGCTGTTCGGCCCGGTGCGCGGGGGGCTCGGCTACTCGGTGATCATCGTCGGTTTCATCCTCGGCGCGATCACCGGCACGGTGGCCGGCCAGGTGATCGCGATGGCGATGATCTCGCTGCCGGTGATGATGCGCTACGGCTACAACATGCGCTACGCGACCGGCGTGCTGGCCGCGTCGGGCACGATCACGCAGCTGGTGCCGCCGTCGCTGGTGCTGGTGGTGCTGGCCGACCAGCTCGGCAAGTCGGTGGGCGACATGTACAAGGGCGCCTGGGGCCCGTCGATCCTGCAGGTGCTGATCTTCGCCGCCTACACCTTCGTGCTGGCGCGCGTGAAGCCCGAGCACGTGCCCGGCGTGCCGAAGGAAGCGCGCACGCTGAACGGCTGGCCGCTGTGGCGCAAGTGCCTGCGCGGCATCATCCCCTCGGCCATCCTGATCTTCGCGGTGCTCGGCAGCATGGGTGGCCTGCCCGGCATCAACACCGCGGTGTGCACGCCGACCGAGGCCGGCGCGATGGGCGCGGTGGGCGCCTTCATCCTGGCCGCGATGCACCGGCGCCTGAGCTGGCCGCTGGTGCGCGAAGCGATGCTGGGCACGATGCGCATCACCGCGATGGTGGTGTTCATCCTGATCGGCTCGCGCGTGTTCTCGCTGGTGTTCCAGGGCGTGGACGGCGCAAAATGGATCGAGCACATGCTGACCAACCTGCCCGGCGGGCAGCTGGGCTTCCTGATCGTCGTCAACCTGTTCGTCTTCTTCCTCGCCTTCTTCCTCGACTTCTTCGAGATCGCCTTCATCATCCTGCCGATGCTCGCGCCGGTGGCCGACAAGCTCGGCATCGACATGATCTGGTTCGGCGTGCTGCTGTGCGTGAACATGCAGACGAGCTTCATGCACCCGCCGTTCGGCTTCGCGCTGTTCTACCTGCGCAGCATCGCCGACACGCTGTTCAAGCAGGGCTCGCTGCCGCGCAAGGTGCTGTCGAGCGACATCTACCTGGGCTCGATCCCGTGGGTGCTGCTGCAGGTGATGCTGGTGGTGATCGTGATCTTCTTCCCGCAGACGGTGACGGTCTTCCTCGACAAGGAGGTGAAGATCGACGTCGACAAGGTGAAGATCGAGGCCCCGAGCGGCGACACCTACCGCTCGAAGGACGACAACCTGGACGAGCTGTTCAAGAACGCGTCGCCCGACGAGAAGAAGCCGGACGCACCGAAGTGAGCGATGACGCGCTGCCGGTGTCGGCGGAAGGTCCGGCCTTCCCGCCGCTGGTGAAGCTGCTGCTGACGGCCTTGACGGTGGCGGTGTTCACGGCCGGCGCGCTGGCACTGGACCAGGCCACGCTGCACAACGCATCGCCGGGCGCGAAGCTGCTGGTGGCCGGCGGGCTGCTGGTGCTGGCGGTGACGAACTACTGGGTGCTCAAGAGCCGCATCCGCATCGATGCGCGCGAGATCGTGCAGACCTGGATCTGGACCAAGCGGATGCGCTGGGCCGACGTGGCACAGGCCAAGCTGATCTACGTGCCCTGGCTCGCGTGGCTGATCGCGCCGCGCATGGTGGTGCGCGGCGGGGCGGGGATCGTGACGCTGTTCAATGCGGCCGACCCCCAGGTGCTGGCGGTGTTTGCGCGCTATGCGCTGGCACCGGAGCTGCGCGAGCGTCCCTGAACCCGGATGGCATCCGGGCTACAACGCCGGCCCGTAGCCCGGATGCCAATCCGGGGATCGTCAGAGTTTCTGGGTCTGCATGAAGTCGTCAAACGCCGCCTCAGCGAAACGGAACCACAGGTTCTGGTCGGCGCGGACCCTGGCGAAGTCCTCGTAGACCTTCTTCCAGTTCGGGTTCTTCGTCGACAGCTCGCTGTACATCTCCAGCGAGGCCTTGAACGCCGCCTCCATCACGTCCTTCGGGAAGCGGAACAGCTTGCTGCCGCCGCCCACCAGCTGCTTCAGCGCCGCCGGGTTGCGGTAGTCGTACTTGGCCTGCATGTCGACGTGGGCCACCGCCGAGGCGGCTTCGATCGCGGCCTTGTACTCCGGCGTCAGCGCGTCCCAGGCCTTGCTGTTGACGAAGAAATCCAGCTGCGGCCCGCCTTCCCACCAGCCCGGGTAGCAGTAGTACGGCGCGACCTTGTTGAAGCCCAGCTTCTGGTCGTCGTACGGCCCCACCCATTCGGCGGCGTCGATCGTGCCCTTCTCCAGCGCCGGGTAGATGTCGCCGCCGGGGATGTTCTGCGGCACGGCGCCGATGCGCTCGAGCACGCGGCCGCCGAAGCCGCCGATGCGCATCTTCAGGCCCTTCATGTCGGCCAGCGACTTGATCTCCTTGCGGAACCAGCCGCCCATCTGCGCGCCGGTGTTGCCGCCCTGGAAGTTGACGATGTTGTAGCCGCGGTAGAACTCGCGCATCAGCTTCAGGCCGTTGCCCTCGATCATCCAGGCCGTCATCTGGCGCGAGTTCAGGCCGAACGGAATGGCGCAGCCGAGCGCGAAGGTCTCGTCCTTGCCGAAGAAGTAGTAGGGCGCGGTGTGGGCCATCTCGACGGTGGCGTTCTGCACCGCGTCGACCACGCCGAAGGCCGGCATGATCTCGCCGGCCGCGTGCACCGAGATCTGGAACTTGCCGCCGGTGAGCTCGCCGACCTTCTTCGAGAAGACCTCGGCGGCACCGAAGATGGTGTCCAGCGATTTGGGGAAGCTCGATGCGAGCCGCCAGCGCAAGGCGGTTTGCGCATGAACGATGGCAGGGGCAGCACCCGCAGCAAACACGCCCGCCAGGCCGGCCCGGCCTACAAAGGCACGACGTTCCATGTCTCTCTCCTCAGTGATGGGACGAGGAGAATTCTTCCGGAACGTCAGACAGACCGAACCGGGACTTTCCCATCTCGGGAAAGCCCTCCAGTCCATCGGTCAACGCGCCAGCTCAGAGCTTCTGCGCTTGCATGAAATCGTCGAATGCGGCTTCGGCGAAGCGGAACCACAGCACCTGGTCGGCGCGGAACTTGGCGTAGTCCTCGTAGACCTTCTTCCAGGCCGGGTTCTTGCCCGAGAGTTCGCTGTAGTAGTCCATCGACACCTTGAAGCAGGCCTCCATCACGTCCTTCGGGAATCGATGCAGCTTGGTGCCGGAGCCGACCAGCTGCTTCAGCGCGCCCGGGTTGCGGGCGTCGTACTTGGCCTGCATGTCGACGTGCGCGTGCGACGAGGCGGCTTCGACGATGGCCTTGTACTCCGGCGTCAGGGCCTCGTAGGCCTTGGTGTTGATGAACAGGTCGATCTGCGGGCCGCCTTCCCACCAGCCGGGGTAGTAGTAGTGCGGGGCGACCTTGCTGAAGCCGAGCTTCTGGTCGTCGTACGGGCCGACCCATTCGGCGGCGTCGATGGTGCCTTTCTCGAGCGCGGGGTAGATGTCGCCGCCCGGCAGGTTCTGCGGCACGGCGCCCAGGCGCTCGATGATGCGGCCGGCGAAGCCGCCGATGCGGAACTTCAGGCCCTTCATGTCGGCGACGGAGTTGATTTCCTTGCGGAACCAGCCGCCCATCTGTGCCCCGGTGTTGCCGCCGGGGAAGTTGATGATGTTGTAGTTGCGGTAGAACTCGCGCATCAGCTTCAGGCCGTTGCCTTCGTACATCCACGCGCTCATCTGGCGCGAGTTGAGACCGAAGGGGATGGATGCACCGATCGCGAAGGTCTCGTCCTTTCCGAAGAAGTAGTACGGCACGGTGTGCGCCATCTCGACGGTGCCGTTCTGCACCGCGTCGACCACGCCGAAGGCCGGCATGATCTCGCCGGCCGCGTGCACCGAGATCTGGAACTTGCCGCCGGTCATCTCGCCGACCTTCTTCGCGAACACTTCGCCGCCACCGTAGATGGTGTCCAAGGACTTCGGGAAGCTCGATGCGAGGCGCCAGCGGACTGCCGCCTGCGCGTGCACCACGGCCGGTGCGACACCGGCGGCGAGCACGCCTGCCAGGCCGGTTTGACGGATGAAGGAACGGCGTTCCATGCGGGGTCTCCTTTGATTGGGAATGCGGGTGAACCGCGGAATTCTAGGAGGCCCAAAATACCCTGTGCGCGAGTGTTTCCCCGTCCGCAGTATTACGACCCCCAAGTCGTCGCTGCGCTTGCGCGGCGCCGTGTGCTGCGATCCCGGATTGGCATCCGGGCTACGAACACGGAGTAGCCTGGATGCCAATCCGGGATGCACGCACAGAGCCGCTGGTTCGGCAAAGGCGCGGGCGGGCAGGCTGGGGCGCGCCAATCAGGGTGGGGCGCCGGAGCTGACTGGTTTCAAGGCCCGCGTGCGCCAGCACGCTTCGTGGT
>Ga0102590_1000523_pt1 | contig 83072 bp, 84 predicted proteins | sample AraplaMF_Col_mMF_FD_76859 | JGI IMG/M metagenome (GOLD analysis project Ga0102590, IMG submission 76859) | Arabidopsis root microbial communities from the University of North Carolina, USA - plate scrape MF_Col_mMF | ecosystem: Host-associated > Plants > Roots > Endosphere | place: USA... | reverse complement strand
TCGGCACCCGAGGTCGCCGGCTCGCCGCCGTTCTTCAGCCGGTCGACCCAGTGCTTCTGGATGGCGTAGACGCTTTCCTGAATATTGTGCCAGGGTCGCGATGCCCAGGAGAGAAGCTGCGGCGACACATCGGAAACGACCGTGCCGGCAGCATTCGTGACCTCGAGCCGGTAGCCGGACGAAAGGCGGATCGTGCCATCGGTGCCGTCGAGCTCGATCAGCGTTTCCGGGAAAGGCTCGGTGGCAAGCTTCGTCGAGTAGCTGACGTCGACGATAGAGGTCGCCCCACTTTCGTGGTCGAGCAGGATCGTTGCCACGTCCTCGCCCTTGATCCTGGGATTGACGCGTTTTGTGCGCGCCGTCAGCGTTTTCACGTCGCCAAGGATGAAGCGGGCGATATCGAGCGTGTGGATGCCGAGATCCTCGATGATGAAACGTTCGCCTTCGGCTAGATAGGGCTGGCCGGAAAAGACGTCATACCCTGAGCGGAACGAGAAACGGCCCCAGAAGGGCGTGCCGATCGCCTTGTTGTCGAGCAGCCGGCGGACGGCCTGGATCGGCGTTTGCCAGCGGAAATTCTCATGCACCATCAGCGGGATGCCGGCACTTCGGCAGGCCTCGACCATCGCCTTGGCGTCGACAAGCGTCTTCGCGAAAGGCTTCTGGCAAATGGCGGGGATCTTGTGGCTCGCCGCCATCTCCACCAGTGCCCGGTGGCTTTGGACCGTGGTGGCGATGTCGACGAAATCGAAGCCGCCGTCAGCAAACATGGCCGCGGCATCCGTGTAGCGCCTGCTTATGCCGAACTGTTCGCCGACAATTTTCAGGCGCTCGGGATCGCGGTCGCATATCGCCACGATCGAGGCGCCGTCGACATCCTTCCACGCGTGCATCTGGTTGATCGCAAAGAAGCCGCAACCGATCAAAGCACCTTTCAATTCAGCCATTTCAACCTGCCTTTGCCATCTGCATGAGGGTCACGCGCTGCTGCAGCCGGCGCTGCGCCTGATCGACGACGACGGCGATGATGATCACCAGACCCTTGATGACCATCTGCCAGAAGGAGGAAACCCCCATCATGACCAGACCGTCGGAGAGAATGCCGATCACGAAGGCGCCGATGATCGTGCCGCCAATCGTGCCGCGTCCGCCCGACATCGAGGTGCCGCCAAGAACGGCCGCGGCAATCGCGTTGAGTTCGAAGCTCTCGCCTGTGGCTGGATGTGCGGCCATCAGCTCCGAGGAGATGACGATGCCGACGATCGCGGCGCAAAGACCGGAGAACATATAGACGAAGATTTTCACCAGATCGACGCGGATACCCGACATGCGCGCGGCGCGCTCGTTGCCACCGACAGCGAAGATATGTCGCCCGATCGGCGTCGAGCGCGCCACGTAGGCCGCAAGAAGCGCCAGCACGATCAGGATCCAGATCGAGACCGGAAGGCCGAGAATGCGGCCGGCACCGAAGAAATCGAAACCGGTCGTCGCATATTCCGGTCGGCCGACGAGGTTCGGGAAGGTCTGGCCGTCGGAGGAAAGCAGCGCCAGGCCTCGGGCGACATAGAGCGTGCCGAGTGTGGCGATGAAGGGCGCGACGTTGAGCTTGGTAATCAGCAAGCCATTGATCAGGCCGATGAAGAGACCGATGGCCAGCGTGATCAGCACGATCTCGGCGAGGTTGAAATAGACCGTATAGCCGATCGGCAGTTCGATGCCATACAGGATCAGGCCGCCGGCGACCATGCCGCAGAGGCCGACGATCGAGCCGACCGAGAGGTCGATGCCACCGGTGATGATGACGAAGGTCATGCCCATCGCCAGGAAAGCGTTCAGCGCCACATGCTTCGACATCAGGATCATGTTGGCGGTCGAGGTGAAGTTCGGCGCGAAGATCGAGAAGAAGATGATGACGGCAAAGAGCGCGATGAAGGTTCGAAGCTTCATCAGCGTCAGCAGGAAGGAGCCGTTCGCGCCCTTCGGCGCGGAAGTGGATGTGGTAGCCGCCGTCATGACGCGAGTTTCCCTTGATGTTCGTGCCCCTTGGCGGAGGCCGCGATAATGGCTTCTTCCGTTGCCTGCGCGCGGTCGAAGACGGCGATGAGATGGCCGTTGCTGAGCACTGCGATGCGATCGGAGAGCGCCATGACCTCTTCGAGGTCGGAGGTTGAAAACAGGATGGCGAGACCGTTGGCAGCGAGCCGACGCATCGTGCGGAAGACATCCGCCTTGGCGCCGACATCGATGCCGCGGCTCGGTTCGTCCATCAAAAGGACCTTCGGATTGGTCATCAGCGCCTTGCCGATGACCACTTTCTGCTGGTTGCCGCCGGACATGGAGGTCACCTCGAAGTCCGGGTTCGGTGCTTTGATGGAGAGATCGCGGATCGCCTCCGCGATGGCGTTCTTCTCCGCCTTGGCATTGATATGGAAGAGACGGGTGAACCGGCCGAGGCTCGCTAGCGTCAGGTTGGAAGCGATGGAGAGAACCTGCACCAGGCCCTCACGCTGCCGGTCCTCGGGAATGAGCGCGAGACCCCGGCGGATGCGTCGCGTGGTGTCCCGAGCGCGCACTTCCTTGCCGTCGATGAAGATCTTGCCGGTCGAATGCGCATGGCGGCCGATGACGCATTCGAAGAATTCGCTTCGCCCGGCGCCCATCAGGCCGTAAATACCGAGGATCTCGCCAGCTTTGACCGTCAATGAAACATCGTCGACGGCAAGCCCGCCGGTCGGGCGCGGCAGGCTGATGTTCTCGGCCCGAAACATTTCCTTGCCGACTGCATGTTCGACGGATTTGGCGAAATCCTTGGCGTCCGAACCGATCATCGAGCGTACGATCCAGCGCGTGTCTATATCCCTCACCATCGCCTGGCCGGTAATCTGCCCGTCGCGCAGCACGGTGATGTAATCGCCGATCCGCATCAGCTCTTCCAGGCGATGCGAAATATAGACGATCGCCACCCCTTGCGCCTTCAGTTCGCCGATCACCTTGAAGAGGATATCGACTTCCGCTGCCGACAGCGCCGATGTCGGCTCGTCCATGATCAGGATGCGGGCATTCAGCGACATTGCCTTGGCGATCTCGACAAGCTGCTGCTGGCCGATCGGCAGGTCCTCGACCATGGTCTCGGCATCGATCCCGGCATCGAGTCGCGTAAGGAATTCATTCGCTTTGCGGACCTGTTCCCTGTGGTCGATGCCAAGCACGCCGCGGGTCAGTTCGCGCGTTGCAAAGATATTTTCGGCAACCGACATGTTGGCGAAGAGATTGAGCTCCTGGAAGATCATGCCGATGCCGTGCGCCTGCGCATCCGCGGGGCTCGCGAAGGAAACGGTTTCCCCATCAAGGATGATATTCCCGAGCGTCGGCCGTTCGACGCCGGCGATAATCTTCATCAGTGTCGATTTGCCGGCGCCGTTTTCACCGACCAGCACGTTGACGGCACCGCGGCGCAGTTCGAGATTGGCGCGCTTGACTGCGACGATGCCGGAATAGACCTTCGACACATCGTCGAGGCGCAGGATGATATCGTCCTTGGGAGCCTCGGCCACCGTCATGGTGCCACCGTCAGCGCCGAAGGAGTCACGAGTGGGAGGTCGCTGCCTGATGGCAACGGGAAAGCGCCTGTCACGGTCACCATCTTGCCGACCAGCCCGTCGCGCGGAACCGCCGATAGGAAGGCGCTGTTGGCCTTCTCATTGAAGGACTTGCCGAACTGCGCCCATTCGATCTGGTTCTTGAACTCGTTGAAATTGACGAAATCCAGCGTGTCTCGCAGCGCCGTGCCACGAATGGCCGGTCCGATCTGCACTTTTGCGTCGGCCTTGCCGTCGCCATCGGCATCGACATCAAGCGTCGCCGCCCGTGACGCCGTATCGGCGGCAATGACCTTGCCGCTGAACTTGACGGCATAGGTCCAGGGAGAGCTCGCCTGTTTGTGCGGATTGCCATATTTTTCGCCCGCCTGATCGGGGCTTGAAGCGGCGAGTGCCACGACGTCCTTGAGCCCGCCGGCACGCTTTTCGTAGTAGGGGACGACCTCAGGCTGCCAAATGGCCTCGACCTTGGCATTCGGATCGAATGCGCTCTTGGCCGTCGCTGCGGCTTTTTCTTCCGCAGTCGGTGTCTTGATGATCTTGCATCCGGGCAAAGCTGCCACGACGATCGCGGCAATCAGGACGCCCCTGATCCTCAACATGCTGTCAACCTCGAAATCAATGGAAATAAGTTGCAGGGAGCGTGGTCGCCCACGCTCCCTGCAACAGTCGGTCCGCCTTACTTTGCGATGGCAAAGGTCTCGAGCTTGCCGGCGTTGTCGGCATTGATGAGAACGCAGTCCATGAGCTGCTTTTCTTCCTTCGGTGCCGTCTTGTTCTTGATATAGGCGTCGGCCTGTTCGACAGCCATCTGGGCTTGTGCGTAGGCCGGTTGCAGCACGGTCGCCTTGATGCCGCCCGACTTGATGGAGTCGCGGACATCGTTGGAACCGTCGAAGCCGACGACGATCACGTCCTTGCGGCCGGCAGCCTGGAGGGCGGCGATTGCGCCCATGGCCATCGTATCGTTGCCGGAGATCACGCCCTTGATGTCGGGATTGGCCTGCAGGATGGTTTCCATCTTGGCATAGGCTTCCGTCTGGCTCCAGTTGGCCGACTGCTTGGCGACCGACTTCAGATCCGGATAGTCGTCGATGACGTCATGATAGCCCTGCGAGCGGATGCCGGCATTGGTGTCTGACTCCTTGCCGACGAGCTCGACGTAATTGCCCTTCTCGCCCATCAGCTTGACGAATTCCTGCGCGCCGAGCTGGGCACCCTGATAGTTGTTCGACACGATCTGGGCGACGGCAACGCCGGTCGCATTGATTTCGCGGTCGATCAGGAAGGAGGGGATGCCGGCATCCTTGGCCTTCTTGACGGCGGCAACCGAAGCGTCTGCGCCGGCATTATCGAGGATGATCGCCTTGGCGCCGCGGCCGATCGCGGTATCGATCATTTCCGACTGCTTGTTGGCATCGTCGTCATGGGTCATGACGAGGGCTTCATAGCCGAGTTCCTTGGCCTTGGCTTCGGCGCCGACGGCCTCCGCCTTGAAGAATGGATTGTCGTGGGCCGGCGTGATGATGGCGATCAGGTCAGCCGAAAATGCCGGCATGGCAACGCCGAGCGACAGGGCGCCGGCGAAGGCTGCAAGGGTCAGTCTACGCGTAAGGTTCATGGTTTTCCTCCCAGGTTTGACGCATGGCCGAACCAACCCCGGTTCGGCTGAATCCATGCGAAATGAAAACCGGCCCGTCTTCAAAGTCCCCCCCGGGCCGGCAAGGCGGCAAGGCTAAGCCCTGCCGCAGCAGTGTCAGGTGATGCGCCGGATGCTGTCGGCGATCTCCTGAGGTTCGAAGACCTTCTTCCAGTCGTCGCGCATGAGGGCTGGGATGCCGAACTCGATCGCCTTGTTGCAGGCATCCGAGAACACACCGTCGACTTCCTTGAAGATGACGGCGCCGAGCACGTTCATGTGGCCGAGCAGGAAGTCGCGAGCGGCTTCCGCCGGAACGCCGCGTGCGATGCATTCGTCCATCGCCTGGCGCATGATGACGAGCAGCGAGGCGCAGACGGTTTCCGAAAGCCCGGGTTCCAGCATCGCCATCTGATCGACAGTGACGCGGTGCGAGCGCATGACCGGCGCCCATATTACCTTGGCAATCTCTTCGCCGAGGCTATAGGCGCTTTCCGGCCCCTGCATCAGCGCCGAGACGATGTGCTGCTTGGCAAAGAGGCCGCCGAAATGATCCTTTTTCGCCTGCATATCCGTCTCATCATTGAAGATCGGCGGATGGCAGGGGTGGGTGACGAAATAGGTGAGATCGTCACGCTTGGGCAGGTGACCGGCGAACGGAGCGGCGGCGTCGAGGGCGACGACCATCGTGCCGGGCTTCAGCCTGTCGACGATACCGGCGGCAACCTTGCCGATCGCTGTATCCGGCACGGCCAGGATCACGACCTCTGCGCCGTCGAGCGCTGCATCGGCGGGCGTGCAGTCGATGCCGAGATCGTTCTTCAGGCGCGCTTTGCCGACATCGCTGACCTCGACATGGCGCACATCAAAACGGGAACCTTTGAGATTCTTGGCTAGCCGGTATCCCATTTTTCCGCCGGCGCCAAAGAGGGCAATTGCAGTCATTTTTCCTCACCTTCGTATGTGGGATTGGTATCGTAACTGGTATGATGAGTCAATCACCATTCCATCGGCATTCGAGGGGCCGATCACACCTGATCGATAATCAGGATGTTCGTCCGTCCCGGATCTGCGCGAAGTAACCATCGGACCCGACCTGCCCGCCTTTCAGGGCAATCTGCAGTCCGTCCGTCGGCCCATGGCCGCCATGGGCGGTGCAGAGCGGCGAACCAGGGGTCTGCGGCAGCGGCAGCAGGGTCGTCAGCGCATCGACGCGCAATTCCTTCAGTGCGTGGCTCGACGTGTCGCCACCGGCGATGACCGCCCGCGAAAGCCCTTCGGTTTCGACAAGACGGCGCAGGATGGTTCCGAGCGCGCGACCGAGCCGATGACGGGCGCCTGGCAGCTGATCGATATCGGCGCCGCGATCGGCCGAAGGGCCAAGTGCGGTGTGCAGTATGACACTGCGGCCAGCTTTCAGAGCGGCGAGACCCGCGGCGACCGCGACGTCCAGTACCGCTTCGGCATTCGCGCCGACCAGTGCCAGAGGATCGAGTGGAATATCATGGAAACCGTCGGATATTGCCGTGCGAATCTGCCGCTCCGTCGTCGGCGAAACGCTGCCGGAAACGACGGCGAGCCGATCGACCTTGCCCGGCGACGGGAATTCTACACTCTGTCCGATCAGGCCTTTTTCGCGCCACGCGTTGAGAAGCGCATATTCGATGCCGGAAGAGCCGGCGACGAATCCGCCCTTGGCAGCCGCGATGCGCTGCAGCTGTCGTCCGGCGGAAGACTGGCTGTCGCCAGAGTCGACGTCGAGAAGCAGGATGCCTGAGCCCTTGTTCGTCAGCTGGTCGATCCTGGCATCGGCATCGGATGATGCAAGCATCGTCAGGTCGGCGAGCGAAACGGCAAGCTCGGTCTGCTTGCCGAGATGCAAGGCAAGATCCGCCTCATGCATCGGTGTAACCGGATGGCGGCTCATGACCGGATGCCGGTCGATGCGGAAGACACGTCCCTGATAGGCAGCAAAGAGGTTGCCGAAGGCGGTATAGCGCTTGAGCTGCGGCGCGCCGACGATGACGGGCACGAGCTCTTGCTCGAATATGTCTTTGCCGATCTCGATCGCCTTGCCGATATTGCCGACCTCAGGCGCGGAATCGAAGGTCGAGCAGACTTTGTAGTGGCAGATGCTCGCCTGCAGCCCCTTCAGCCATTGGAAGGCCGGTGCAAGATGTTCCTGCATCCAGGCCGGGCTCTCACTGCGGCTCGTTCCGGCAATGCCGATGGCCCGGCAATCCTGGAAACGATCGAGCAGCGCCTGATCGGGAACGCCGAGGAAGAGCACGGTCGGAATACCGTTGCTGGCGAGCGCTTCCATCACATCGGTGGAACCGGTGAAGTCGTCGCCGTAGTAACTGACGAGCAGGTCGCGCATCGTCACGCTGCCTTCCCGTCGCCGAATTTGGCGATCGATGCCGCAAGTTCCGGATGATCTTTGGCATAGTCGTCGAGCGGAATATCGGCAACCGCCGCCTGCCAGGCCTGTTGGACGGCGCGCACGCCGGCGGCCGGCCCCTGCGGATGGCTGACGATGCCGCCGCCGCAGAGATAGAGCAGATCTGTGGTCCGGCCGGTGCGCTGATAGGTCTCCGGCGCCTGGCCGCCCCACTGGCCGGAGCCGGCGACAGGAAGCGGGCAGTCGGAGGGGCTAAAGAGCGGCGTGCTGATCGCCTTGAAGGAGGCAACGAAGCTTTCGTCCGGCTCCCAATATTTCACGCGAATGCCGTTGATCTGGAACTGGTCGACGCCAAGCAGCCGCCAGAGCTGCTGATAGACCTTGAAGTCGAGGCCGATGCCGGGATGGCGCGTCAGCACGTCCCAGCCATTGCGATGTGCATGCAATACGAGGCCGGAGCGCTTGCGCAGGAAGCTCATGCCGCCGAAGCCGATGGAATTGATGTTGACGACGGCGCAGTTGCCGCCTGCCTCAACCACGAGATCATGGTTGCGCATCATCTCGTCGGGATCGGCATGCGAGATGCCGAACGCATACATGACCTTCTTTCCGGTCTTCTGCTCGTGATCGAGAATGCGGGGCATGATGGCCGCCACGCGCTCTTTCAGCGGCGAATAGGCGGGACTCATCAGCTTCTCGTCGTCCTTGATGAAGTCGACGCCGGATTCGATCAGTTCGCCGACGAGCTCGGCCGTCTCATATGGACGCAGACCGAGCGCCGGTTTGACGATCGTGCCGATGATCGGCCGTCCCTCGACGCCAGTCAGGCGGCGGCTGCCGGGAATGCCGAATTGCGGCCCGGGATGGGCATCCCTGAAAACTTCGGGAAGCTTCATGTCGATGACGCGCAAGCCCGTCATGCCCTTGATCGAAAAGGTTCCGCCGATCGCGATCGTCATCAGCGCCGAAAGGTCGGTGCCGATTGCATCGAGCGGGAAAGCGATATCGGCATCGGCGCGATTGAGCCGCACTCCGTCAGGCGCTTCCGGCCAGGACGGGTGACTTGCATCTTCCAGCGGCCGGATGGCGAGCACCCGGGCGGCGACACGCGACTTCAATTCCTCAGTCTCGCCCGGAACCGGGACGAAGGTTCCGGTCGATTGATCGGAAGCGATCTTGTTCGCCATCGCTTCGACGCTGCCGGGCGTCTCGATGCGGTAGGTCAGGACTATCATCATGAAATTGCCGGTTGCTCCTCTCGCCACATCAAGAAGCCATGGCGTCAACTTGTAATCTGGTATAATGAGTATTCCATTTTCTGCAACGGAAATTTTCAACAGGTGTGAATTTCGCGTGGCGCGCTTTGTCGTCGGTCGGTGGAAATGCTAAGGGGAGAGAAGATTTGAGCCAGCGAGACGCCATGACCTCAGCCATCGAGCCAATAGTCCGTCGAAAACTGTCCGATGAGGTTTTTGACCGGCTGGAACGGCTGATTACGTCAGGAGAGTTGCAACCGGGCGACGAGATGCCCTCCGAGCGCGTTCTGATGGAACGCTTCGGCGTCGGTCGTCCGGCGATCCGCGAGGCGATGCAGTCTCTCGCCAACAAGGGTCTCGTCAGCATCTCGCACGGGGAGCGTGCGAAGGTCCTGAAACTGACCGCCCAGTCGATCTTCCGGCAGGTCGATCTGACGGCGAAGATCATGCTGGCGCAATCGGCCGATTCGCTGGAGCACCTGAAGAGCGCCCGTATCTTCTTCGAACGCGGCATGGCGCGTGAAGCAGCGCAACGCGCCAAACGGGCTGACGTCGAGGCGCTTCGCGAGATCATCGACCATCAGCGCGCATCGCTCGGCCATGCCGAGGAATTCATCTCCGCCGACATGCGCTTTCATACGCGCATCGCCCAGATTTCCGGCAATCCGATCTATGTGGCCGTCAGCGAAGCCATGCTGGCATGGCTGAAGGAATATCACACGGAAATGCTGATCTGGACCGGCAAGGAAAAATATACGCTCGCCGAACATGAAGAGATCCTGGAGCAGCTTGCCGCCAACGATGCCGACGGCGCCGAAGCCGCGGTGCTCAAGCATCTGGAGCGCTCTCGCTCGCTTTACATGAAGTAGACAGTCGCTTGCGGCGAACGGCGCGCCAATGCCGTTCGCGCGCAAACAGAATGTCAGTGGTGGCAGCAGTCCTGAGCCGTTTCAGCTGACGGCGGAACGTAGGCGGCAAATTCCTGCTCGAGAACCTTGATGACGCCGGTGCGCCAGCGATCGGCAAAGCGTTCGGAATAGGGATCGGGGAAGATATCCTCCTCGCCTCTTTCGAAGCCGTCGAATATTCCTGACGCCACCAGGCCGGGCGGCGACTTCGGCACCTCGAATCCGCGCGTCATGTCGGTATCAACAGGTCCGGTGAAGCAGCTGTGCACCGCCACGCCACGCGCCGACAGGAGCGCTCGGAAGGCTTGCATTAGGTTATGTGCCGCCGCTTTCGAAATCGAATAGGCCGGTGTGGACGCGACCGGCACGAGCGCCGACAAGGAGAGGTTGTTGATGATGGCGCCTTTCGATCGCACCAGTGCCGGCAGAAACGCCTGGGTCACCCTTAGCGGACCGAAGAAATTGACTGCCAGATGGCGATTGATGATGTCCGTATCGCCCAGATCGTCAGGTATGAAGATGCCGCCATTGTTGATGAGGATATCGAGGTTCTGAACAGCGGCGGCCGCTTTCTGGACATCCCACTCGTCGGTAATATCGAGGTTCACGAAGACCACGCGCTCATCCTCATGGTGCTGCTCGCCGCGCGATCCTGCATAGATGCGTTTTGCGCCGCGCCGCAGCGCTTCGTCCATGAGAGCCCGGCCGATGCCGCGATTGGCGCCTGATATCAGGACCGTTTTGTTTTCGATGTTCAAGGCTTGCTCCTGTAATGGTCGTGCCATCAGGAGGGGTTTCCGGATGGTCATCGTGGAGCCTAGGCCGAGGGATGGACACGCGGGAGTAACAAGTCTGGCGGGATTTCCACGCCCTGGGCGCATCGCCGACCGCCGCGTAACTGACAGTCCACTGGCACTAGAGCGAACCAAAGCAGTCGATCAGTTTTCGATCTGCTGCTCCGAGACGACGCTGACGATGACTTCGTCGTGCCCATTCGGATACAGGGGCAAATCGAGCGTGATCGCTTGCTTGCGCTCGGAAGACGAGGCCTCGAAGAATTTCCTGATGCGCCCCTGACCATTCTTCGTGCCGGACGCCTTGGCGCGCGTCTCATCGACGAGGCGACGCTCAAATGCCGCGGCGTCGACTTCCGCATAGGCCATGGTGCAGCTTTCCACCTTGCTGTCGCCTACAGACGCCCGCGCGACGACGAGGGCCTCGAATGACCCATCTCCTTCCGTGGTCAGATTCCAGCCTTCCAACGCGACCGGATTTTCCACCGGCGTGAGACTGGTGGTCATGTCCGTTGCGAGAACTGGCCAGTCCCGGTCCTTTGCAGCGGCGACGGTGCGCTGGAAATCCGGCCCCCGCCCGAGGCAACGTTCGCTGAATTGACCATACGGATCCGGCTGGTCGGCCGCCGCAACGCCGGCAAGGCCGGTGAGAAGGATCGCCGTCGAAAGGCAGTCTGTTATCCTGCGCTTGCTTGCCATATGTCAGCCCAATGCCTCCCCGGATGTTTCGCGCTGGCGCGATCCACCTTACCATTGCAATGAAAAGGGAGAAATAATGGCCGCCGTGCCCCCGGAACTTGCCATGGGTGCATGTCGATCGCGGCGAGAAGGACCGATCGCGGCGTTAACCATCCACGGCCTTGCCCCTGGCAAAGATCGTCAACTCGCAATATTCATGCCCGGAGGGGATCACCATGAAGAAACTTATTTCGATCGCGGTCAGCATGCTTTTTGTCGGCGCGCCCGTGCTTGCGCAGTCGAGCGTGACCGCCACGCATACGAACCGCCCCATTGAGCACTACCGCGCCTATATCGGCGAGGCGGATCTCTTCAATTCGAAAGGGACGCGGCTCACGCAACCTTGGCAGATCATCCGCCAGGATCGAGCGAATTTCCATCAATACGGTATCCGCGACAATGATGACCAGTCGGACTCCTTTTTTGCCGATCCCGCCAATCGTCAATCCCTTGAAGTCATGCTCCGCAACGGGACCATGACCAGGGAAGCTGCTGCAATGATCGTTCACGGCAATGTCTGGATTGACGTCGATATCTATGGCAGCCAGGGGACCGGACGCTGGATCGATGTGACGGTTTCCGACTGACGGTCCGCCCGGCCAGCCGACACAGGCGAGAAGGCACGGGCGGCGATCACTACGAGGCGCATTGTTCAGCGCCTTTTTTTGTCGTTAACCGGCCTTCGCCCGCAAGGCGGCATTCTCGGCTTCCAGTTCTGCGAGGCGCTGGCGAAGCGGCTCGACGGCGACAGCAATTTCCGCCTCGGTATAACGCGGCGTGATATGCTGCGGGCAGTTCCAGTCGAAAGCTTCGAGGCGCAGGCGGAAGAGGCGTTCAGGCTTTGCCCGATAGCCAGGCGTGGCCAGCAGGTCCGTCAGCTTGGGATCGGCGTCGAGCGAGAGCTTTTCGGCATGCGCATAAATCTTCAGCCTTGCGCGACGGGCATAGTCCATCAGAAACAGGCAGACCTTGTCATTGGCAGCAATATTGCCGGTGCTGATGTACTGGCGATTGCCGCGATAATCCGCAAAGCCAAGCGTGCGGTCATCGACCACTTTCAGAAAACCCTGCGGACCGCCCCGATGCTGCACATAGGGCCAGTCGGTTTCGGAAACGGTGGCCATGTAGAAGCTGTCGCGAGAGGCGATAAAGGCTCTTTCGTTTTCCGTGAAGCGGTCGAAGCTGCGGTCCGTCGGCAGATTGGTCCAGAAGTCCTGGAGTCCCATTTCTGCCTGGGCGGCGCGCACGCTGGGTGTCGAGGCTATGTCGAGAAATCCGTAGGACATGATCCATCTCCTCAAGGTTGGACGGAGCGGAGCTTCACCCCGCTCCTCATCCGTCAGGCCGCATCGGCGGCCGGCACAGCCGGGAAGTCGATATCGGTCTTTGCAACTTCGTTCAGATAATTGGTGAAGGTGTTCTCCGCGACCAGAGCGACGATTTCGACGATCTGCGCATCTGAAAAGCCGGCAGCGCGCACGGCGGCAATGTCACTGTCAGTGATATGGCCGCGAGCCTCGGCGATCCTGGCCGCAAAGCTGACGGCAGCACTCGCCTTGGCATCGGCGGACGTACCTTTGCGGTTCAGCGCGATTTCTTCCGGGCTGATTTTTGCAAGATTAAGGCCGAGATAGGTATGGGCGGAAAGGCAATAGTCGCAGCCGTTCACTTGTGCGACCGCGAGCGCAATGCGTTCACGGGTCTTGACGTCGAGCGTCTTCGACAACGCCCCCTGAAAGCCGGTGAAAGCCGTCAGCGCTGCCGGGCTGTTGGCAACCAGGCGAAAAATGTTCGGAACGAAACCGAGTGCCTTCTGGATGCCGTCAAGTGTCGGCCTCGCCGCATCAGGGGCGTCGTCTTTAGCGGGAATAGAAATGCGGGACATGGAAGATCTCCTTCGGAACAGGGCAAACCGTGATTGGCTTGTTGATACGAATGTGTCGCTTTCCATCCACAAAGAGAATATGCTTTAAATGAAAGTGATTTTACCAGAAATTGGAAGAATGCTGTGGACCGGTTCGAAGCCATGTCGATCCTGCTGGAGGTGGTGGACAGGGGAAGCCTGTCGGCTGCCAGCCGTTCGCTGAAAATTCCGCTGCCGACGCTGAGCCGCAAGATTACCGAGCTTGAGGCTCTGCTTTCAACGAAACTGCTGACCCGAACTACACGCAAGATCGCCCTCACAGATGCAGGGGCTACCTATGTGGAAGCCGCAAAACGCATTCTTGAACAGGTCGAGGAAGCCGAACGCCAGGCATCGGGAGAGTTTGCGATGCCGAAGGGCGAGTTGGTGATCACGGCGCCGGTGCAGTTCGGCCGTCTTCACGTCCTGCCTGTCGTGACCGATTTTCTGGCCGCCTTTCCGGCGATCAACGTGCGTCTGATGCTGGCCGACCGGAATATCGATCTCGTCGAGGAGCATGTCGACATGGCAGTGCGGATCGGCAATCTGCCCGATAGCGCCATGGTCGCAACACGCGTCGGCTCGGTTCGTCGGGTGGTTTGCGGCAGTCCTGGTCTCTTTGCCAGCCGTGGCGTGCCGAAGGAGCCGGCCGATCTCCTGGATCTGCCCTGCATTGGCGTTGAAGTGCTGACCCCGTTTGCAGGCTGGCAGTTTCGGAAGTCCGGCATCGGCAAACCGATCGAGGTGGCGGTCACGCCGCGGCTTTCCGTCACCACGACGGAAGCGGCTGCGGAGGCGGCGATCCGCGGTGCCGGCGTCACCCGGCTGCTCTATTATCAGGTGGCACAAGACGTTTCCGCAGGCACACTGAGGCTGGTGCTCGAGGATTTCGAACCCGAACCGGCGCCCATCCACCTCATTCATCTTGCGCGTGGGCAGATGCCGCTGAAGATGCGTCATTTCCTTGATTTTGCCGCACCTCGGTTGCGGGCGAGCATCGCGGCCCTTCAATCCTCGTCGCAGCAGCGAAACGCCGCATCACATTCTTCGTGACGCCGCATCATGGACGCTCCATACCGGTGAAATTTGCATTCGTCAGAATATCGTTTGAATCCTAACTATTTTGATGCTATTAAAGCGCCCATGCAATCGCTCACCTCCCTGCAGCGCGTGTTCACCGCGAACCTTTTGTCGACCGGACGCAACTGGCGCCGGGCGGTGGATCTTGCGCTGACTTCCCACGGCATTTCGGAAGCCTGCGCGGCGCCGCTGTTGTGGATCGGACGTCTCGGCGGCGGCGTGCGTCAGATCGTGCTGGCCAATCATGTCGGTATCGAAGGGCCGTCGCTGGTGAGGCTGCTCGACCAGCTGGAGGCGCTCGAGCTCGTGGTGCGCAAGGACGACCCGATCGACAGGCGGGCAAAAGGTCTCTGGCTGACGGAGGAGGGCCAGAGCCTCGCAGCCCGCATGGAAGCCATTCTCGACGACCTGCGCGGCAGGATCCTCGCTGATGTCAGTGAAGCCGATCTCGAAGCGGCGGTGCGCGTCCTCGCTGCCTTCGAAGAGATCAGCCCGTCGCAGGTTGCGGCCGTAACCCAGAAGTTCGAGGAGACGCCGTGACCCTTCCCTCCTGGCGGGACTGGCTCTTCTCGGCCAAGGCCTTTCTCGCTTCCATGCTTGCCCTTTTTGTCGCCCTGTCCCTCGATCTGCCACGGCCTTACTGGGCGATGGCGGCCGTCTATGTCGTTGCCAATCCGCTTGCAGGTGCGACCAGCTCCAAGGGCCTTTATCGCGCGCTCGGCACCCTGCTTGGTGCCAGCGCAGCGGTCTTCTTCGTGCCGCTCTTCGTCAACGCGCCGGAGCTCTTGAGCATTGTTATCGCGCTCTGGACCGGCACGCTGCTCTTCATTTCGATGCTGGACCGATCCTCGCGCAGCTATGTCTTCATGCTGGCAGGCTATTCCCTGCCGCTGATCGCCCTGCCGTCGGTCGGTTCGCCCGAAACGATCTTCGATACGGCGCTCGCCCGCTCGGAAGAGATCATCATCGGCATCGTCTGCGCGAGCCTCGTCAGCGCCGTCGTCTTCCCGACCAGCGTGCGCAGCGTGCTCGGCCAGCGCATCTCCACCTGGCTCGACGATGCCGGAAGCTGGGCGAACGATATTCTGCGCGGCGAGGGCGCCACACCGGCGACACCCCTGAAGCGGCAGAAACTGGCGGCTGACGTCACCGGCCTCGATCTCATCATCAGCCAGCTCGGCTATGATGCCGGCAGCCGCGATATCGTACGCCATTCGCGCGAATTGCGTGGTCGTCTCCTGATGCTTCTGCCGCTCTTCTCCTCGCTTGCCGACCGGCTTCATGCCCTGCGGGCCGAAGGCGAGACGCTCCCAAAAGACCTGATCTGCCTCTTGAACGAGGTTGCCGACTGGCTGGGCCGCGGCGCGAAATCGCAGGCTGACGATACGGCCGAAAAACTGGTGCGGCAGATCGAAAGCCTGCGCGAGACCGATCCGGACCGCCGCTGGAGCGACCTGCTTTTGTCGAGCGCGCTGGCGCGTCTGAAGGAGATCGTCGATCTCTGGCAGGATTGCCTGACGCTGCGCGACGAAATCGTCAGCGGCAGACATTCCGGTCCCTGGCGGCCGGCCTTTCGCCATCGCCAGATCGTCGGCCGTATCAGGCATTTCGATTATGCGCTGCTTGCCTTCCAGGCGGGCGCCGTTGTTGCCGGCATTCTCGTCGCCTGCATGTTCTGGATCTATAGCGGCTGGCAGAACGGCGCCGGTTTCGTCACCATGGCGGCCGTTGCCTGCTCTTTCTTCGCCTCGCTCGATCGGCCGGCCCCCTTCATCACCTCGATGTTCATCTGGTGCGGGGTCAGCCTCGTCATCTCCTTCGTCTACATTTTCGGCATCCTGCCGATGGTCAACAGCTACGAGCTGCTGGTTCTGGTCTTCGCTCCGCCCTTTCTGCTGCTCGGTCTGATGATCCCGAAGCCGCAGTTCAATATGCTCGCCATGCTGCTCACGGTGAACAGCGCCTCCTTCATTGCGCTGCAGGACCGTTACACCTCGGATTTCACCACCTTCACCAACGAAGCCATCGCGGCCCTCGCCGGCATCGGCTTTGCCCTGGTCTGGACTCTGATTGCCCGCCCCTTCGGAGCAGAGCTTGCGGCCTGGCGCCTGGTGCGGGCGGGCTGGAGCGATCTTGCCGAGACGGCTGCCGGCGAGCGCCGCGCCGATCACGAGAAACTCTCCGGCCGCATTCTCGATCGCCTCGGCCAGCTCGTTCCGCGCCTTGCCGTCGTCGAGGATCGCGAGCTGAAGAAAGTGGATGGCTTTGCCGAAGTGCGCATCGGCTTCAACGTGCTAGTGCTGCAGAACGAGCGCAAGAAACTGCGTGGCGCCAGTGCGGCTTCGCTCGGCGCTGTTCTCTCCGGCATTGCCGAATTCTACCACGGCCGTATCGAGGCCGGCCGGGCGGTCGATCCGCAGGATGGCCTGCGCCAGTCGATCGACGACAGCCTGAAGATCATCGCGCTCGAAGACGACATGCGCGGCGCCGAGAGTATCGACGCGCTCGTCGGTGTCAGGCGCGCACTTTTCCCTGACGCAGCTCCGCCAGCAAGCTGGCAGGCGGCCGAGGCTGCGCCGCAACTTCTACCGCTTGCCGCTGAGTAATTGTCATGCCCGCAGAATTTGATGTTTACGGCGTCTATGTGCCACGCCTCCTTGTTCTCATGGTGCTGAGCCTTCTCTTGATCATCGTCGTCAGACGGATGCTTGCCTGGCTCGGTGCCTATTCCCTCGTCTGGCATCGCGGTCTCTTCGACCTTGCCCTTTACGTGCTCGTCCTCGGAGCCGTCTCCTCCATCACACGCTGGTACTTTGCATGAACGCTCTGAAATTCACTGGCCGCCTTATCGTCACCCTTGCAGTTGTCATCGCCGCCCTCTTCGTTGGTCGCGGTCTCTGGGGCCACTACATGGACGAACCCTGGACGCGCGATGCGCGCCTGCGCGCCGATGTTGTCGGGATCGCGCCTGATGTTTCCGGCCTTGTCAGCGACGTGCTCGTTACCGACAACCAGATGGTCAGGAAAGGCGATGTCCTTTTCCGCATCGATCGCGAACGGTTCGCGATCGCTCTCACCCAGTCTGAGGCAGCGCTTGAAAGCAGCAAGGCAGCCCTCGACCAGGCGCATCGCGAGCGCGAGCGTCAGGGCCGCCTCGGCGACGCCGCCTCTCTGCAGCAGAAGGAACAGGCGCAGACGGCCGAAGAACAGGCAGAAGCCGCCTTCCGCCAGGCGAAAGCCAACCGTGATCTCGCTGCGCTCAATCTCGACCGTTCCGAGATCAAGGCAACGGTCAACGGCACGGTTTCCAATCTCAGCCTGCGACCGGGCGACTATGTCAGCGCCGGCACTGCCAAGATCGCGCTGATCGATACGGATTCGCTGCGCGTCGAGGGCTATTTCGAGGAAACCAAGCTGCCGCGCATCCACCCCGGCGACAAGGTCTCCATCCACCTGATGGGCCATTCGCAGAGCCTCGGCGGCCATGTCGAAAGCATTGCGACCGGCATCGAGGATCGCGAACGCACGGCTGGCACCGGTCTGCTTGCCAATATCAACCCGACCTTCAGCTGGGTGCGTCTTGCCCAGCGCGTGCCGGTGCGCATCAGCATCGACAGCGTTCCTGACGATGTCAGGCTGATTGCTGGCCTGACGGCGACTGTCGAGGTGGATAAGAGCTGACCGTAAGCCGCCACGCTCTCGCCTAGCCATCGAATCTGGACAATAGTCGAGGCTGCATCAGATCGAAATGACACCACGGAGTTCCGTCAGAATGGTAAAATCCGCTTTCAGGCATGCGCTTGTCGCGGTTGTGCTGATGTTATCCGCGATTTCCGCGATGGGCCACAACCAGGCCGTCGCCACCTGGAGCGATTTCATCAGGAACAGGCACGATCTGACCGCCCTCAATGAGCAGAAGCGGAAGAAAGTTCTTAGTGAGCTCGGCGCGGCGATTATCGCCGATCCCGCCGGCGTAAGTGATGAGATCGAGAGGAGCAGCGGCGCGCCTGCTCTTTGCCAATATGTGCGTCTCATGTTCGCGAGCGATAGGGCCGCCGAGGTGGTTGATCAGCTCGATGCTGTGCTCCATTGGGGCAAACGGGATAAATCCATCCAGGAGAGGCTTGGCGCCCCGACCTTTGACGACGGCAGCGCCTGGTTTCCGAGGGCCAAGAGAGCCGGCTATTTCACAGGCTGTGTGGCTGGAACGCTGGACAGGAGTAGGAAGGGCGGCCCAAACCTTGCGGGGCGGCTGGCCTTGCTCTTGAAAGCAAGGGATCAGACCGCCATCACCCTGCAGATCGCCGAGCGCCTGAAGATTGGGCCACTCCCGAAGGGTGATACCTACGGCAAATGGATACTGGATGGCCTGGCGAAGAAGGAACTCTTGTCGGATGATGCGCTTGATTGGTTTGAGCTCGGCTTCGACAGATCCTATTGAGCGGCGTCGGAGCTTCAACGCATGCGCAAGTCTGGACTTCAATCCAGGTGAAACACCTCCGGCATCATTGCCCACCACTCGCTTTCCTTGCGCGTAGCAAGCGGCTTCTGGCAGGGCATGCAGGCCGCCCACCATTCCTGGTTTTTCGGGTCGGCGGCCATCTTCGCCATGTCGGCATCGAAATCGTCGCCGACATATTCCCAGTAGCCGAAAAGCAGGTTTTCCGGCTCCTTGAGGTAGATTGTATAGTTGGTGATATTGCAAGCCGAGAGCAGCGCCAGGATCTCCGGCCAGACGGCGGCATGCAGCACCTTGTAGTCTGCGACCTTGTCGGGCTCCAACCCGATCACCATGCCCATGCGCTGCATATTCTACCGCCCTTGCGTGATTTCCGTGGTGAACTCGGCGACGCTGCGGGCCTTCACGGCATCCCAATCCCATTCGATGCCGATGCCAGGTTCGCAAGGGGCGACGGCGCGACCGTTTCGGATCTCCATGCCCTTGGCCGTCAGGTCGTCCAGCTGCGGAATGTACTCGACATATTTGCCGTTCTGGATGGCGCAGACCAGACTGACATGCAGCTCCATCAGGAAATGCGGGCAGACGGGGATATCGAAGGCTTCGGCCGCGTGCGCCACCTTCAGCCAGGGCGTGATACCGCCGATGCGGGCGACGTCGACCTGCACGATCGAGCAGGCGCCCTTCTGCATATATTCGCGGAAATGCCGGATCGAATAGAGGGATTCACCAACGGCGATCGGCGTCGGGGTCGAGTGTGACAGCCGGATATGGCCGTCGAGATCGTCGGCCGGCAGTGGCTCTTCGATCCACGCGAGATCGAGTTCTCTCAGCCGCGCCGCGCGGCGGATCACTTCATCGACGGTAAAGCCCTGATTGCAGTCGGTCATGATCTCGAAGCCATCGCCGAGCGCCGCACGCATTGCAGCCAGCCGGGCGTAGTCCTCGGCGCCGTGCGGCTTGCCGATCTTCACCTTCGAACCGGAAAAGCCCTTGGCCTTCGCCTGCAGGGCATCTTCGACGAGCGCTTCCTTCTCGATATGCAGCCAGCCGCCTTCGGTCGTATAGAGCGGGCAGCTTTCCTTGGCACCGCCGGCCAGTTTCCAGAGCGGCAGACCCTGCTTTCTTGCCCTGAGATCCCAGAGCGCGGTATCGACGGCGGCGAGTGCCAGCGCCGTGATCGCACCGATCGTCGTGGCATGTGTGGCAAATTCCAGCCTGTGCCAGATCGCCTCGATGCAATCGGCATCCTCGCCGATCAGGAGCGGGGCCAGATGGTCCGACAGAAGCCGCATGACGGAGGAACCGCCTGTCCCGATCGTATAGGAATAACCGGTGCCGGAAGCCCCGTCGGAATCGGTGATGGTGACGATTGGTGTTTCCTGGCTGACGAAGCTCTGGATCGCATCGGTGCGCTTCACCTTCGGCGGCAGGTCCACCATGCGCAGTTCGATCTTTTCAATGCGGGCCATGGTTCCTCCTAGCTTGCCGTACGGGCCTGAGCGGGTTCGGCAGCGTGGATCGCCGACATGATGGCGCGGCTGGCCGTTTCATACTTGTGGTCGTTTTCATGTTCGTGGACGATCCTGAAATCGTGCATGACGAGAATGCGGTCGGCGAGCGCCACCATTTCCGGCATATCGCTGGAGATCAGCAGGATCGCCATGCCCTTGTCGGCAAGGCCGTTGATCAGCTCATGGATATAGGCCTTGGCCTTGATGTCGATGCCGACGGTCGGCTCGTCGATGAAGAGGATATCGACATCGGCGGCGAGCCATTTGGCGAGCGAGACCTTCTGCTGGTTACCGCCCGAGAGGTTGCCGACGAGCTGTTCCAGGCTGGGTGTTCGGATTTCCAGCTGCCGGGCGAGCGGCGTAGCAGTCTTGCGCTCCTTGCCCGCGCCGATCAGCCCAAAGGTCGAGGCAATCCTGCCCCAGACGGTCATGGCGATATTCGAGCGGATCGGATGGGCGAGAATGACGCCCTCATGCTTCCTATCCTCGCTGACATAGCCCATGCGGAAGCGCTTGATCGCCTCCTCAACCGAGCGGATGCGGACGGGTTTGCCATCGATCACCACCGTTCCCGATGTCAGCTTGTCCTTGCCGATGACGGCACGGACAAGCTCGGTCCGGCCGGCGCCGACAAGGCCGTAGAGGCCGAGGATTTCGCCGCGATGAACCGAGAAATTAACATTGTCATGGCCGACGGCGGTGGCGACATCACGCAGTTCGAGTTTCGCCACCCCTTCCTGCGGCTTGCGTGAGCGCGCGATGACCGGGCGCTCAGCGCGGCCGATCATCGCCTCGATCAGCGTCTGCCGGGTCATGCCGGTCATCGGCGCACCGCGCAGCGTGGTTTCGCCGTCGCGCAGGACCGTGACCCGATCGCAAAGGCTCAAGACTTCCTCCAGCTTGTGGCTGACGAAGAGGATCGCCGTTCCCTGATCGCGCAGCTGTCGCACGAGGCGAAAGAGGATTTCAGTCTCGGCATCGGTAATCGATGCGGTCGGTTCGTCGAGCAGAAGTACCTTGGCCTGATGGCTGAGTGCCTTGGCGATCTCCACCATCTGCATCTGGGCGACGCTGAGGCGTCGCACCTCCGTTGCCGGATCGACGTCGAGGCCTACCTTGCGCAGATGCATGCGCGCCTCTTCATTGGCGCGGCCGAAATCGACGAGGCCGTTGCGAACCGGCAAGCTCTCCAGAAGAATGTTCTCCGCCACCGAGAAGCGCGGAATGAGGTTGCGTTCCTGGTGCACCGCGGAAATGCCGAGCGCGATCGCGTCGCGCGGCGAGGCAAGCGACAGCGCCGTACCATCGAAAGTGACTGTCCCGCTGTCTGGCCGGTGGACGCCGGTGATGATCTTGATCAGCGTCGATTTGCCGGCGCCGTTCTCGCCCATCAGCGCGTGTATCTCGCCGCCATTGAGGGTCAGCGATGCATTGTTGAGCGCCCGCACGCCCGGGAACGATTTGCCGATCCGGTCGAGAATGAGTGCCATCTCAATCCTCCCCGACCCGGATCGCCCGGTAGCGATTGATCCAGACGGCGGCAAGGATCAGCGCTCCGAGCAGGAAGGTGACCCAGTAAGGGTCGACCGCCAGCAGCACCATGGCATTCTGGATGAGCCCGACCAGAAGCACGGCAATGAATGTGCCGAGTATGGAGATGGAGCCGCCGGCAAGGCTTGCGCCGCCGATGATCGGTGCCGCAAAGGAAATGACCACCCAGTCCGCGCCGATCGTCGGCTGGGCAGAGCCGAGCTGGGCGACGGCCAGCACACCGGCGGTCGCGGCCAGCAGGCCTGACACGACATGGGCCATGATGGTGGCGCGGGCGACCGAAATGCCCGAAAGTTCCGCCGCATGGGCATTGCCGCCGACCGCCAGCATGTAGCGGCCCTCGACCGTGCGGGCAAAGAAGATGACGAGTAGCACGGTCACTACCAGCGGCACGATGAGCAGGAGCGGAAAGGGTCCGAAACGGCCGTTGCCGAAGGCGACGAAGGCAGGCGACAGATTGTAGAAGGGGATGGCCTTGGTGATCCCGAGATTGATGCCGGCAAAGGCCGATCCCGTCGCAAGTGTCACGATGAAGCCGTTAATGCCGGTCCTCACCGTCAGCCAGCCATTGATAAAGCCGGCAAGGCCGCCGAAGACGATGCCGATGCCGATGGCGACGATCGCCGGCAGGCCCCAGACATCCATCAGTCCGCCGGTAACGACGGCGACGAGCCCGCCAAGCGCGCCGACCGAAAGGTTCATCTGGCCGACGCCCAGCATGACCATCTGGCTGAAGGCGACGAGCAGCGAAACGCAGATGCTGCGCAGCATGACGAACCAGTTGAATTCGGTCATGAAGGCAGGCGAGGCGAAGGAAAGTGCAATACCGCCGGCAATGACGCCGACAAGGATGCCGGACCATTGCGTGCGCGCTGCGAAGGAAAGCAACGTTTTCATGCGCGCCTCGTCTGTTCGCGGATGGCGAGTTTGGCGCGGTAGCGCTCGAAGAGGATGGCCGAGAGCAGGAAGACGCCAAGGAAGAGCTGCAGCCAGAAATTCCCGACCTGCAACACAAGCAGGCCGCTGCGGATAGTCGCAACCAGCAGCGCTCCGAGGATCGTGCCGATCACTGATACCATGCCGCCGGCAAGTGCGGTGCCGCCGATGACGGGAGCGAGGAAGGAGGGCAGCAGCCAGTCGTCACCGGCAACAGCGGGCATGGCGGCCGAAAGCCTTGATGTCAGCATCAATGCGGCAGCACCGGCAAGCACGCCCGAGAGGACATGCACGAAGATCGTGATCCGCCCGACCGGAATACCGGACATTTCCGCCGTGCGCGCGTTGGCGCCGACGGCGAGGATCTGCCGGCCGAGAACCGTATGCTTGAAGAGAATGTAGAGCAGGGCACCGATCAGGAGGGCAACGATTGCGAGCGATGGCACCGGGCCGACGCCGCTGCGCCCGAAGGCGCCGAAGGTTGCCGGCAGGCCGTTTAGTGGCACGCCTTTGGTGAAGATCAGCATGCCGCCGGAAAACAGGCTGGCGCTCGCGAGCGTCACGATGAAGCTGTTGACGCCGGTCTTGACGATCGCCAACCCATTGAGCGCGCCGAGCAAACCGCCGAAGGCGAGCGTGAGCAGGATCGCGACAGGGATAGGCAGGCCGGCCGCCTGCATGAGATAGCCGGCAATCATGACGCAGCAGACGCCGATCGCGCCGACGGAAAGGTTCATGCCGCCGGTCGCCAGCACCACCATCTGGGCGAAGCCGACGACGACGTCGATCGCGACCGAGCGGCCCATGGAATTCAGGTTGAAACGCGACAGGAAGCCGGGCGCCAGGCTGGTGAAAACGAACCACAGGATCAGAAGGATGATCAGCAGGCCCAGCTGCGCGGGCCCTTTGGTCAGCAGTCCCAGCAGGCTGTGTCTACCTGCATCGGGGACGGGACTATCATTGTCGATGGGTGCCATGCGCTCGGACGACCGGTCTCGTGGAATAGGAATGGTCAGGCGCGGGGTGGATGGTCCCCGCGCCGCTCCTCTTACTTGCAGGAAAGGTAAGTGTCCTTGAAGCTTGCCTGCAGCTTCTTCGTCAGCGCCTTCAGATCGTCCTTGTAGCTGTCGACGTTCTTGGCGGAGATCAGCAGCGTGCCGGAATCGACGAAATGCGCCGTCTGCGGCGTGGCGATCCACGGGGCATCGGCCTTGACGCTGCAGCCGCCGGCCATCTGGTCCAGCGCATAGGCGCCGATATAGGCCTGACCATAAGGGTTCTGCGCCATGGTGCCGGCGACGAAGCCATCGCGGATTCCATCGAGGATGATCTTGTCGTCATCGATGCCGACGAGTTTGATCTTCTTGTCCCCGAGGTTCTTGAGCGCGGTCGCAGCCACGACCGAGGAAATATAGCCGGTCGCGATCAGGCCGTTGATTTTGTCTTTCTGCGCGGCAAGCAGGGCATTGATCTTCTGGTCGCCCTGTTCCTGGCTGTCGGTATCGCCGACGGTCTGCAGCAGGGTCACGGCGCCATTCGTTTCGCCGACAGCCTTTTCGACCGCCTTGACACGCAGCGTCGTGTTCGGATCGACGAGCAGGCCGGCAAGATGGACGATCGTGCCCTTGCCGCCCATCGCCTCGATCAGCGCCTTGGTGCCGAGATAGGCCGATTGCGACACGTCGGTTGCCAGGCAAAGGCCGACATCGGTTGGATCCTGCGCGCAGCCGCCGAGCGCGACCGAGGGAATGCTGTTGCTCTTCATTTCCGACAATATGGCGTTGACGCCGACTGCGTCACCCGGAAACACGCCGAAGCCGTTTGTGCCTTGCGCCGCGAGGCTCTCCAGAAGCTCGGTCTGGGCCTCCAGCTTCCATTCGCTCGGCACTTTGTATTCGACCGCGGCAATGCCGAAATCCTTGGCGGCATCGGCAGCGGCCTGTTCCCAAGGCGCAAAATAAGGGTGCGGACCGCCGGGAACCAAGGCGATCTTGTTGTCCGAGGCGAAAGCGCCGAGCGGCGCAAGTGCCACAGAGCACGCAAGGCCTGCAGCAATGAAACTGCGAATTGTCATGACATCCTCCCGTTTTGGGCAAGCCAGTCCTCTTCCAGCATTGCCATACCCAATCGCTAACATGATCGAATATCGCATGCAATATTCGATCATTGACTTTTTTGTCATCTTCCGGTTCCATCTCGGCAGGCAATCGGCGGGAGGAGTTGATGAAGCCGCAAGAAAACCAGGCCCCGGTCGATCGATCGAGGCTTCTGCCGGAATATCGAACCCTGCTGGAGGAGATCGACGCATTGGGCGGGCCGGCTCTGGAAACGCTTTCGCCCCAGGAAGCGCGTGCCGATTCCGAGGTTCGGCTGGCTCTTCTTTGGGGGGCAAAGGACGAGGTTGCAGGTATCGAGAACCTCGAAATCCCAAACGGTGAAATGAAGCTGAAGGCAAGGCTCTACCGCAGGTCCGACGCCAGGCGGACCATCCTCTTCTTCCATGGCGGCGGCTGGATGGTCGGCAGTATCGAAACCCATGACGGGCCGGTGCGCACGCTTTGCAACGCGGCGCGCGCCAATGTGCTCTCGGTCGAATATCGCAAGGCGCCGGAGGCGCCGTTTCCGGCGGCATTGGAGGATGCCGAAGTCACACTCCTGTGGCTTCGGGCAAAAGGAGAGGCACTCGGGCTTGATGCAGAGAGCCTGATCCTTGCAGGCGACAGCGCCGGCGCCAGCATCTGTGCATCCCTGGCAATCCGGGCGCGGGATCTCAAGATCCCGCTTGCTGGCCAGGTTCTGGTCTATCCGGCGACCGACCTCGCAGGCACGACGGCGAGCCGGGCTGAATTTTCGAACGGCTTTTCGCTGCAGCAGTCGACGATGATCTGGTTTGCGGAAAACTATCTCTCTGGCGGCACGCCGCCTTCCGATCCGCGTGTTTCGCCGCTGCTTGCCGCCGACCTCTCGAACCTGGCGCCGACCCTGCTGATTACCGCCGACCATGATCCGCTACGGGACGAAGGTCGTGCTTATGCACAGCGTTTGATTGCCGCCGGAAATGACGTCTGTTACGAGGAGTGGCAGGGAACCATCCACGGTTTCTTCATCATGGATCGCGCAGGCAAGACCGCCCGCAAACTGATCGGGCACATCGGGGAATGGGCAGAGAGCCTCTGGAAGAGACATGACGATGCCGAGCGAGGCGGAGACTGAAGCCGCCGCTGCGGTTCGGTCGGAGCCCATCTACCTGACGATCTATCAGGTTCTTCGAGACCATCTGGAACGGCGCGTTCTGACGCCGGGCCTCGTTCTCGGCCAGGCGAATGTCGCGCGCGCCTTCAATGTCAGTCGTATTCCGGCCGGTATTGCGCTGGGGCGACTCCTGGGGGACGGCCTTATCCACACCTTCGAAGGGCGCGGCTACATCGTACCAGGCGGCGAGCCGCAGCGCGGGGACCTTTTTACTGCGGGCCTCGACCTGCCCCATTCACTTACGGTGCCGGTGGTCAATCGCCGGGAACAGATCTACCCGGAAGTCGAGCATGCGGTCGCCGTCTGTCTTGCCTATGGCCGCTTCCTGTTGAACGAGACCGCACTTGCCCAGCACTATGACGTCAGCCGCACCATCGCCCATGAAGTGCTGACACAGCTTGAGCGCAGCGGCGTCATCGAACAGGACAGCAATAACCGGTGGTACGCCGGACCGCTCAGCGCCAAGGTTTTCCGCCACCATTACGACATGCGCCGTCTGCTGGAACCGGAAGCTTTGCGCCAGGCCTATCCCTTGCTCGCGAAGAAGGACCTGAAGGAACGCAGGCAAAGGCTTGTTACCCTCGGTCCCTACCCGCAGGCGCCGGAAAAGCTGGAGCAGGCGGAAGCAGATCTGCATCTGGACTCGCTTGCGCCTTGCCCCAACACGGTACTTCTTTCCGCCGTGCGCCGAAGCCAGCGTGTTCTGATCGCCACCCACTCGACCTTCGCCAAGCTCCGCACCGAAGAAGAAATTTCGATGATGATTTCGGAGCATACACGTGTCTATGACGCGTTGCTCGCCAACGATATCGAGAAGGCGTGTTCAGCACTTTCCGATCATCTTCGCCGGGCGCTCGATCCCAACCTGAAGATCCTCCAGCACCTGCCCGCCATGCCTTCCGGCCTGACGCCGCCTTACCTGATCCAGGTCAAGGGAGAGCGCTGATCGTTTGCGCCATCATGGGCTCGGGGTGATCGGCGCGTAAGCTGCGCCATCGACCGTTGCCGGGCGCCCGGCAAGGCTCAATTCGGCAATACGCGGCGCCGAGCTGGCAATGATCTTGCCGCGACGAATGACGGTCAGCCGGTTCGCCTTCAGCCTGAGCGCTTCCACCGGATCGCGCGCCTGCAGGATGACGAGGTCGGCATTCCCACCCTTTTCCAGGCCGTAGCCTTCGAGGCCCATGGTTTTTGCCGAATTGACGGTCAACGCATCGAAGATCTTTTTCTTGTCCTCGATGCCGGCCATTTGTGCCACATGGATCGCCATATGGCCGACCTCCAGCATGTCGCCGGAGCCCATGGAATACCAGGGGTCCATCACGCAATCATGGCCGAAGGAGACATTGAGACCGGCTTCCATCAGTTCGCGCACCCGTGTCATGCCGCGCCGCCTCGGGTAGGTGTCGTGGCGTCCCTGCAGCATGATGTTGATCAGCGGATTGGGGATGACGTTGATCTGAGCCTCCGCCATCAGCGGAATGAGCTTGGACACGTAATAATTGTCCATCGAATGCATGGATGTCAGGTGCGAGCCGGCGACCCGGCCCTGCAGGCCGAAGCGCACCGTCTCGGCGGCAAGCGTCTCGATATGGCGCGACATCGGATCGTCGGTCTCGTCGCAATGCATGTCGACGGGCAGGCCACGATCGGCGGCGATGCGGCAGAGTGCTGCGACCGAGGCTGCGCCATCGCCCATGGTGCGCTCGAAATGCGGAATGCCACCAACGATATCGAGACCCATGTCGAGCGCGCGGTCCAGGGCGTCGACGCCGCCGGGCGAGCGATAGTAGCCATCCTGCGGGAAGGCGACGAGCTGCAGGTCGAGATACGGAGCGACCTTCTCGCGCACCTCGATCAGTGCCTCAGCGGTCACCAGCCTGGGATCGCTGGTATCGACATGGCTGCGGATGGCGAGAAGCCCCTGCGAGACAGCAAGATCGCAATAGCGAAGCGCCCGCTCCACCAGGGCTTCGCGGGTGAGGATCGGCCGCAGTTCCCCCCAGAGCGCGATGCCTTCGAGAAGCGTGCCGGAGCGGTTCATGCGCGGCAGGCCGAGCGAGAGCGTCGCGTCCATGTGGAAATGCGGATCGACGAAGGGTGGGCTGACGAGCCGGTCCGTCGCATCGATTTCCTCGCCGGCACTGGCCTCGATCCTCGCCGCCACCTCGACGATTTTCCCCTTCTCTATGGCGATGTCGATGCCGTTGCGGCCATCGGGAAGATTTGCGTTTCTGATGATCAGGTCAAACATGGCGGCACCGGTCTGTTGTGGTTCTGAAGGATGGGATCACCGCTCGCCGCGGCGATAGGGCTGCATCAGCGCCTGCGGCACGCGGGCGCGTCGCGCCATCACGGCAAGGGCTGCGATCGACAGGAGATAGGGCGTCATCAGGAAAAGCTGATAGGGCACGACCCCGCCGAACACCGTCTGCAGCCGCAGCTGGAAGGCATCGAAGAAGGCAAAGAGCAGCGCGCCGAGCAGGGCCCGGCCGGGCCGCCACGAGGCGAAGACGACGAGCGCAATGGAAATCCAGCCGCGCCCCTGGACCATGGTCGGGAAGAAGCTGTTGAAGGCCGAGAGCGTCAGAAAGGCGCCGCCGACCGCCATCAAGGCGCTTCCGGCAATGATTGCACCATAACGGATCCGGATCGGGTCTATGCCCTGCGCCTCGGCGGCATGCGGGTTTTCGCCGGTCATGCGGATCGTCAGGCCAAGTGGCGTTCGGAAGATCAGATAGCCCATCGCGAGTGCCAGGAAGATCGCCAGATAGGTCGGCGCCGTCTGTGCAAAAAGGGCCGGGCCAAGGAAGGGCAGGCCGGAGAGGACGGGAATATCGATCGGCTGGAAGGGCACGATCGTCGGCGGTGTGCCGGCAAGCGGCACGACCAGGCGGAAAATGAAATAACTGAGGCTGGAGGCAAAGAGCGTGATGCCGAGGCCCGTGACGTGCTGCGACAGGCCAAGCGTGACGGTCAGCAGCGCATGCAGCAGACCGAAGATCGCGCCGGCAAAGGCTGCGACCAGAAGGCCGGTCCAGAGATCGGCGCCATGAAAGACCGCGAGCCAGCCGATCATCGCCCCGAAGGTCATGATGCCTTCGATGCCGAGATTGAGCACGCCCGCTCGCTCGCAGAGCAGCGCGCCGAGCGTGCCGAAGATCAGCGGTGTCGCGATGCGCAGCACGGCCGCCCAGAGGCCTGCAGAGGAGACAATGTCGATCAGAGCCATCATCTGCGGATCCTGTATTGGGTGAAGAACAGGGCGATCAGCATGGTGAGCAGAGAGACGGCGACGGTCACGTCGGCAATATAGGTCGGTATGCCGAGCGCCCGGCTCATGCCGTCGGCGCCGACGAACACCGTGGCGGTGAAGAGGGCCGCGGCAATCACGCCGATCGGATGCAGGTTCGCGAGCATGGCGACGATGATGCCGGAATAGCCGAAGCCGGGCGAGAGATCGGTCGTTACATAACCCTTGACGCCCATCACCTCGATCGCACCGGCGAGACCCGCCAGACCGCCGGAAAGGCATGCGACTTTCACCAGCGTCATGCCAAGCGGAACGCCGGCAAAGACGGCGCCGGCAGGATTGAGACCGGCGGCGCGCGAACGCAGACCGAAGACAGTGCGCGACTGGAGAAAATATACGGCAAATGCAATGACGATGGCGATGATGAAGCCGACATGCAGCCGCGAACGCGCCACCAGCTTCGGCAGCAGCGCATGATCGCTGACCGGCATGGATTGCGGCCAGCCGAAGGCGAGCGGATCCTTCAGGACGCCATCGATCAGCATGGAAACGAAGAGAAGGGCGACGAAATTCAACAGCAGGCTGGTGACCACCTCATCGACCGAAAAGCGTAGCCGCAGCCAGAGCGGCACAAGGATCAGCACCATGCCGGCAACGGCGCCCGCAACCAGCAAAGCAGGGATGAGAAGTGCCGCCGGCAGGCCTGCCAGGAGCTTGGAGCCGAGTGCCACAACCGTGATGGCGCCAAGATAGAACTGGCCTTCGGCGCCGATATTCCAGAGCCGGGCGCGGAAGGCGACAGCTGCGGCAAGGCCGGTCAGCATCAGGGGCGTCGCTCGCGTCAGCGTCTCGGTCGCCGAAAGCCGCGTGCCGAAGGCGCCGGTCAGAATGCGCCAATAGGCTTCGAAGACAGGGGCGCCTGCGAGCGCAATCAGAATGCCGGCAATGGCGAGTGCGGCGATGACGGCACCGACAGGCGCTGCCACGACCAGGTAGAGCGGACGGTGGTCGCGACGTTCAAGACGCATGCTGGGCCTCGGACATCCATTCACCTGACATCATCAGGCCGAGTTTTCGGGGATCGGCACTTTGTGCGTCGATGGGGGGCGACAGACGCCCCTTGACGATCGCCTGGATGCGATCGGCAAGGCCGATCACCTCGTCCAGATCCTCCGATATCAGAAGCACGGCCGTGCCCTCCTTGCGTGCCTGCAATATCCGTGCATGGACGGCGGCGACCGCGCCCTCGTCGAGCCCACGTGTCGGCTGCGCCGCAATCAGGATCTTCGGCCTGTCATGCAGGTTGCGGCCGAGGATCAGCTTCTGCATGTTGCCGCCAGACAGAAGCCGCGTGCGCGTCGACGGGCCGCCGCCGCGAATATCGAACTCCGCGATGATCTCCTGGGCAAAGGCCATGCCGGCCTTGCGGTCGACCAGCCCATGGCGAGAGAAGCGCGGCGAGGCGATGCGCTCCAGCACGGCATTTTCCCAGACCGCGAGTTCACCGATCGCCCCTTCCTTATTGCGATCCTCCGGAATGCGGCCGATGCCGGCATCGATGAGACTTTCGACACTGACGTCGGTGACCGGCCGCCCGAAGAGCATGATATCGCCGCGGCTCCAGCCCACCAGTCCGCTGACGAGATGGCTGAGTGTCGCCTGGCCATTCCCGGAGACGCCGATAATGCCGAGTGTCTCGCCGGCATGGAGCTGAAAGCTGATATCTCTCAGCCGCTCCTGGCCGCCGTCAGTGACGGTGACACCGACAGCTTCGAAAACGACCGCGCCCGGCGTAGACGCTTCGCGCACCGGGCGCGTCACCCGGCGGCCAACCATGAGTTCGGCGAGCTCCGCCTTGCTGGTCTCGCCGGTCCGCCGCTCGGCGACCACCTTTCCGCCGCGCAGCACGACGACGCGGTCGGCTGCACTGATCACCTCGTCAAGCTTGTGAGAAATGAAGATCAGCGACAGGCCCTGCCGGGCCATTTCCCGAAGCGTCTGGAAAAGGCGCTCGGCCTCGATATTGGTCAGCACCGCCGTCGGCTCGTCGAGGATGAGAATTCGGGCATCGTTATAGAGCGCCTTGAGGATTTCGACGCGCTGCTGCTCGCCGACCGAGAGGTCGCCGAGCCGGGCATCGGGGTTGACGCCGAGGCCGAAGCGGGATGCGATGGAGAGAAGTCTGGCGCGGCCGGCCGTTCTCTCCGATTTGAAGGACCAGAGTTTTTCCGTCCCCGTCATGACGTTTTCGAGAACGGTCAGGTTGGGCGCCAAGGAGAAATGCTGGTGCACCATGCCGATGCCGGCGCGGATCGCCGCACGCGGCCGGCCGGCCGGCAATTCGCTGCCTTCGATATGGATCGTGCCGGCATCCGGCACATAATGGCCGAAGAGGATGCTCATCAGCGTCGTCTTGCCGGCGCCGTTTTCGCCGAGCAGGGCCAGCACTTCGCCCTTGGCGAGGCTCAGCGAAATATCGTCATTGGCCTGGATTGCGCCGAAACGCTTGCTGATATTGTCGAGCTGGAGCACGGGAGCTGATGTCATGAGGCAAGTCCCGCAATGGCATGGGGGTGGATCCAACGTTGCTCTGCTTCCAGCCGCGAGGCAAGGGCAAGCAGCAGCGGTTCCCGGCCCATCGGCGCCAGCAATTGCACAGGCAGCGGCATTCCATCCGCATCACTTCCAAAAGGCAGTGTCAGTGCCGGAAAGCCGGAAATATTGGCAAGGCAGGCAAGTGGCGCAAAGCGCGCCATGCGGTTCAGATGCAGGTCGGTATCCTGATGATCGGTCGGGAAGGAGCCGATCGGCAGAGGGGCTGTCGCAAGCATCGGCGTCAGTAGGCAATCGATATCGTCGAACAGGTGCCAGAGGTCATGGCTGACATGCGGCATGGTGCTGAGGCTTTGCCAGAGCACAGTCGGCGCAAGTCTGGCCCCGCGCACCGCAAAGGCTGCCGTCAGAGGTTCGGCCTTCGAGAGGTCAAGATGGAAGCTATCAACGAGCCATGCCAGATTGATTGCGATGATGTCGGCGAAAATGGCGGCACTCGCGATGACACTTGCTTCAAGCCGCTGCCAGTCCACGATGACGATCTCATGTCCGTCCCCCTCGAGGCCGCGGGCCGCAGCCCCTACGGCTTGCTGCCGTGCAGCCTCGGTCGGAAAGTCGCTGCCGGTATCCGTTAGCAGGCCGATGCGCAGGCGGGGTCTTTCGTTCCTGTCGAGCGCCGGCTCCGGGTATGGGCCAGCGGGGTTTCCATGAAGCGCGTCGAATATTGCGCCGGCATCGCGGACCGAGCGGCAGACTGCCAGCTCGCTGGCGATGCCGCCAAGATGATTGCCGAAGCCCGGGCCGCCTGGAATGGCGCCGCGGCTGGGCTTCAGGCCGATTAGACCACAACAGGCGGCGGGCACGCGTATGGAACCACCGGCATCCGTTGCGTGGGCGATCGCTACGATACCGGCAGCAACCGCTGCGGCAGCGCCGCCCGAAGAGCCGCCCGCGGTACGGGAGGGGTCAAGCGGATTGCAGCAGACGGGTCCGCGCATGGGTTCGCTTGCGAGGGAGAGGCCGACTTCCGGGCTGGTGGTGAGACCGAAGAGGCTGAAACCGGCCTGACGAAAACGATCTGCCAGATCGGAATCGGCAGACGGATCGAGCATACCGTCGAAGAGATGCGAGCCGGCACGAACCGGAAGACCCTTGAACGGGCCGCCGAGATCCTTGGCAAGCGTTGGCACGCCGGCAAACGGCCGGACGGAGAATATGGCGGGATTGTCCCGATATTCGCGATCAAGCGCGGCGGCATTCGCGAGACCCAGATCTTCATCGAGATGACAGATCGCGCCCAGCGCATCCTTCGCCCTGGCGGCGGAAATCGCAGCCTTCATCGCTTCGGTGCAATCAAATGCACCGGTCCCGATCCGGGCGGCGAGCGCAATCGCGTCGCCGCCCGGTATCGAGTTCTTGCTTTGCTCAATCCCGCTCATGCAGATGTCGGCTTACTTCGGCTCCTCGGGCATGATCGGAACCTCAAAGGCGCCGGACTTGATGGCGGCGCGCTTGGCCTCCATCGCCGCTTCGGCTTCAGCCGGTGCGACACCCTTGACGTAGACGATATCGCTGCCGCCTTCCTTCATCAGGCCAAAGCGGGTGTAGTTGTTGCCGGTCGGCTTGCCAGCCTTCACATCGGCGATCGCGGCATTGAGGATCGGGCGGAAGCCCCAGATGGCATTGGCAAAGACGGTGTCGGGGTAACGCGGCGTATAGTCGATCAGCGAACCGACCGACTTGATGCCGCGCTCCTTGGCAGCGTCTGCCGTGCCAATGCGCTCGCCGAACAGGATGTCGGCGCCGGCATCGATCTGGGCAAGGCCGGCCTCGCGCGCCTTCGGCGGATCGAAGAAGGTGCCGATGAAGGCGACGAGGTGCTTGGCATCCGGGCGGACTTCCTTCACGCCGGCAGCAAAGGCATTCATCAGCATGTTGACTTCCGGGATCGGCAGCGCGCCGACCGAGCCGACAATGCCCGACTTCGTCATCTTGCCCGCGAGCATGCCGGCAAGATAGGCGCCGTCATGGTTCCAGGTGCCGAAGACGCCGAAATTGTCGCCCGACGGCTCGCCGCTGGAGCCCAGCATGAAAGCGGTCTTCGGATAATCGGCGGCAACTTGGCGGGCTTCGCGCTCGACGGCATAGGCCTCGCCGACGATGAGGGCGTTGCCCTGCTCGGCATATTCGCGCATGGCACGCGGATAGTCGGTGCCCGAAACGCCTTCGGAGAAGACGTATTCGATCACGCCTTCCGAAGCGGCGTCCTGAAGGGCCTTGTGCAGGCAGGAGTTCCAGGCATTTTCTACAGGCGAGGCGTGAATGCCTGCAACCTTCAGTTTTTCCTGCGCCCAGAGCTTGGGTGCAAAGGCGGTTGCACCGAGTGCCATGCCGGAGGCAAGCACCGTGCGGCGAGACATAATGATCTGATTTTTCATGAGTTCCCCTCTTTTTTACCAGATGGATAAAACTCTATGGATCGCCCAAAATTGTGTCAAGTAATGCTGCTGCGCAAAAACTAGACAATAGCTGTGAGCGACTGCACTCTGAGGCCACGGAGAGGGAGAGAGGCCGCTCCTATTGGTGCTGCATGACGCTCAAACCGCCATCGATCGTCAGGCAGGTGGCGTTCATGAAGGTGCACTCATCCGAGATCATGAAAACCGCCGCCATGGCGATTTCCTTCGGCGTGGCGATGCGACCGCCCGGATGCAGTTTCATAGTCTCAGCCTTTGCCTTTTCGGGATCGGCAAAGCCGTTCCAGTAATCGATGACCTTCTGGGTCGAGACGTAGCCGGGCGCGATCGCGTTCACACGCACGTTTTGAGGCGCATATTCGATGCCGAGGGACTTGGTCATGCCGAGAAGCGCATGTTTGGCGAGAGGGTAGGGGAAGGTGTGGGGAATGATGGTGAAGGCGTGGGTCGAGGCGATATTGAGGATCACGCCACCACCCCCTGCGATCATCTGCGGCAGCACTGAGCGGCAGCAGTGCCAGGCACCCTTGAGATTGATGTCGAAGCATCGCTGCCACTCTTCGTCTGTCGTCTGCAATGGTTCGGCAAAGACATTGACGCCGGCATTGTTGACGAGGGCATTGATGCTGCCGATCTCGCTTGCCGCTTTTACAACGGCCGCCTTGATAGCATCGCCATCAGCGATATCGGCTGCCTGGTAGCCGAGCACGGCCCCCTTTGCAGCAAGTGCGGCAGCGGTTTCCACGAGCAGCTTTTCATCGCGGTCGACGAGGAAGAGGCGGGCACCCTCGGCCGCGAATGCCTCGGCGATCGCCTGTCCGATCCCCTGGGCGGCACCCGTGATGAAGACCCGTTTTCCGGAAAGGCGGTTTGGCATCGTCTGTTTCCTCCTTATGCGCGTGATAATCAGCCGATTTCCTGTGGCTGCAGACGGATCGAGCCCGCGAGGCTTTCGCCTGGCCGCAGGACGGTGAGGTCGCCGAGACCAGGAAGATTGTGCCCGTTGGCGAGATGCGACATCGGCTCGAAGCAGAAATAGTCCCTGCGAAATCCCGGGTCGAAACGCTCGTCCGACAGGAAGAGAACGGCGTGGCGGAAGATCGGGTCGGCCGTCAGTTCGAGTACTGTTTTCGTCTCGGGCCAGGTGATGCGTGCCGTACCGTTCCAGCCCCCGAATCCATTGTTGATCCAGCGCTGCGGCAGCACGGCTGCCCGCGAGAAATCGAGATCCGCGGGGATTTCTGCGGGCTCGCCCGGCAGCCAGCCCTCCGCTTCGGTCCAGAAGCGATCGGCCTTTGCCAGAAGCGTCGTGCGCTCGCTCAGCGGAAAGAAGGGATGCCAGCCAAGCCCGAAAGGCAAGGCTTCGTCACCGGTATTTTCCACCCGCATGCAGAGTTCCAGCCCGTCTGCCGTCAGTGCGAAGCTCTGCTCTGCCTGGTAGCTATAGGGCGTGCCGTCGGCTCGATGACGAAAAGCAATCCGCGCGTTGCTGCCATCCCTGGAAAGAAGGTCCCATTCCGTCAGCCAGCCATCGCCATGCAGGTAATGCGGATCCCAGTCCCTGTTTGGGCGCAGGCTGTAGTCGTGCCCCTCAAAGGTGAAGCGGTTGCCTCTGACGCGATTGCCAAAGGGCACGAGCGGATAGCAGGCAGAGGAAAGTGCATCGGCATTATCGGTCGCCGGCCGCAGAAGCGGGATTGTCAGGCCGTCCCGCAGCCAGGAATAATGAAGGAGCAGGCCGCCTGTCGTAGAAATGCGGGCCGAAAGCGCACCGCCCTGCAAATCGATGATGGCCATGAAGCGACGTCTTCTCCGCGAGATCGAGGCTGATCCGGACTGTGGCGGCACCCTATTATCGGTCACTCGAATGTCAATATATATAGGATTTATTTTCGGGCTCAGAGATGGTCAAGAGCCTGTTTCCCGCGAATTTATCGATCAACGGCGCCGCGTCCGAGACTTCGACTGCCTTTTCACCCGCGAAATCGCAGAAATAATCATACACAAATATTGACTGGTATGATGTTTGTTCCTATTCAGTAGTCGCTGCCGAGTGAGCGGCAGATCGAGATTTAGGGAGAGAGATTATGCGCTTCTTCAAAGCAGCCGTCCTCGCTGGCGCCTTTGCCGTTCTGGCCGCCGGCTCCGTATTGGCGGAGGATGTCAAGATCGGTTTCATCGTGAAGCAGCCGGAAGAGCCCTGGTTCCAGGACGAATGGAAATTCGCTGACCAGGCCGCCAAGGAAAAGGGTTTCACCGTCGTCAAGATCGGCGCCGAAGATGGCGAGAAGGTCCAGTCGGCGATCGACAATCTTGGTGCGCAGGGCGCCCAGGGCTTCATTATCTGCACGCCTGACGTCAAGCTCGGCCCCGGCATCGTCGCCAAGGCTGCCGCCAACCAGCTCAAGCTGATGACGGTCGACGACCGTCTGGTCGGCGCCGACGGCAAGCCGCTGGAAGACGTGCCGCATATGGGCATTTCCGCCACCAAGATCGGCGAAGGCGTGGGCCAAGCGATCGTCGACGAAATGAAGAAGCGCGGTTGGGACATGAAGAATGTCGGCGCGATCCGCGTCTCCTATGATCAGCTGCCGACCGCCGTCGACCGTGTCGAAGGCGCCATCTCGGTTCTGAAGGCTGCCGGCTTCCCGGCCGAAAACATCTACGACGCGCCGCAGGCAAAGACGGATACGGAAGCAGCGCTCAATGCCGCGACTACCGTTCTCAACAAGCATGCCGACGTGAAGTACTGGATCGCCTTCGGTCTCAACGATGAAGCCGTTCTCGGCGCCGTGCGCGCATCGGAATCGGTCGGCATTCCCGCCGACAACATGATCGGCGTCGGCATCGGCGGTGCGGAATCGGCAATCAACGAGTTCAAGAAGCCGTCCGCAACCGGCTTCTTCGGCACGGTCATCATCTCGCCGAAGCGTCACGGCTATGAAACCGCACTCAACATGTATGACTGGATCGCCAACGGCAAGGAGCCGGAAAAGGTCACGCTGACCTCGGGTTCCCTCGCTCTGCGTGGCGACTACGAAAAGGTTCGCAAGGACCTCGGCATCGAATAATCATCCTCCGATGATGATTTCATCCCGGCGGCGCTATCCGCCGCCGGGCCTATTCTCGACGGAGCGATGATGGCCTTCCTCGAATTCAATTCCATTTCCAAGGGCTATCCGGGCGTCCAGGCTCTGTCCAACGTCTCCTTCGGTGTCGAAAAGGGCGCCGTGCACGGGCTGATGGGCGAAAACGGTGCCGGAAAATCCACTCTGATCCGCGTGCTCTCCGGCGACCAGTCGGCTGATGAAGGCAGCATTCTCATCGATGGCGTCGAGCAGAAATACAGCTCCGTCCGCGATGCCTTCCATGCCGGCGTCATCGTCATCCATCAGGAGTTGCAGCTCGTTCCAGAGCTGACGGTTGCCGAAAACCTCTGGCTCGGCCGTTTTCCCGGCAAGGCTGGTGTCATCAACGGCAAGACACTGATCGAGACGGTGCGCGCCAGGCTCGACGAGATCGGCATCGATGTCGACCCTTCCGCAAAAGTGTCTTCTCTTTCGATCGGCGCCCGCCAGATGGTCGAGATCGCCAAGGCCGTGATGCTCGATGCGCGGGTGATCGCGCTCGACGAGCCGACCTCGTCGCTCTCCTCGCGCGAAAGCGAAATTCTCTTCACCTTGATCGGCAAGCTCAAAGCCAAGGGCACGGTCATCCTTTACGTCTCCCATCGCCTGGACGAGATCTTCCGTCTCTGCGACAGCCTGACGGTGTTGCGCGACGGCAAGCTCGCCGCCCATCATCCGAAAGTCGCCGAGACGACGCGCGAGCAGATCATTGCCGAAATGGTCGGGCGCGAGATCAGCAACATCTGGGGCTGGCGCGAGCGGCCGCTTGGCGAGGTGCGCCTCGAGGTCAAGGCTCTCTCGGGCTCCAAGCTTCGCACACCCATCAGCTTCTCCGTCCGCAAGGGCGAAATTCTCGGCTTCTTCGGCCTGATCGGTGCGGGTCGAAGCGAGACGGCGCGGCTGCTCTATGGTGCTGACCATCGCCATCAAGGCAGCGTCACAATCGACGGCGTGGCCGTTTCCCCTAACAACCCGAAGGCGGCGATCAGCGCCGGCATGGTGCTCTGCCCCGAGGATCGCAAATTCGATGGCATCATTCAGGGCCGGTCGATCGAGGAGAATATCGCCATCTCCTCGCGTCGCCATTTCTCGCCCTTCGGTGTCTTGAACCCGAAGAAGGAAGCCTCAGTCGCCGAGCAGTTCATTGCCAAGCTTCGGGTGCGCACACCCTCGCGCAAGCAGGACATCATCAATCTCTCGGGCGGCAACCAGCAGAAGGTCATCCTCGGCCGCTGGCTCTCCGAACAGGGCGTCAAGGTACTTGTTATCGACGAGCCGACGCGCGGCATCGATGTCGGCGCAAAGTCGGAAATCTATGAAATCCTCTACGAACTCGCCGCCGGCGGCATGGCGATCGTCGTCATCTCCAGCGAGTTGCCCGAGGTCATGGGCATTTCCGATCGCATCATGGTCATGTGCCAGGGCCGCGTCGCCGCCAGTGTGGCGCGTGCCGATTTCGACGAACGCAGCATTCTGACCGCGGCGCTGCCCGACAAGAATGCCGCCGGCACAATTTAATCTCAGGAAGAGCAGTCATGAACGCGTTGAAAAAAATCCTTCTCGGCGAACAGGGTCTGGTGGTGATCTTCGCGATCGCCTTCGTGATCGTCTCGCTGACCGTGCCGAGCTTCCTGACCGAACGCAATATGCTGGGCCTCCTTCAGTCCGTGGTGACGATTGGCATCGTCGCCTGCACCATGATGTTCTGTCTTGCCTCGCGCGACTTCGACCTCTCGGTCGGCTCCACTGTCGCCTTTTCCGGCATGATCGCCGTGATGGTGTCGAACTCGACCGGCTCCATTCCGCTTGGTCTGCTGGCGGCTCTGATCTGCGGCAGCATCGTCGGCGTCGTCAATGGCGTGGTCATTGCCCGCTTCCGCATCAACGCACTGATCACCACGCTCGCCACCATGCAGATCGTTCGCGGCCTCGCGCTGATCGCGTCCGATGGGCGCGCCGTCGGCATCAATGATCCGGCCTTCTACCAGCTGGCGCTGTCGCGTTTCCTGACGGTGCCGACGCCCATCTGGATCATGATCCTGCTCTTCATCATCTTCGGCTTCGTGCTGAACCGCACCGTCTTCGGCAAGAACACGCTGGCGATTGGCGGCAATCCGGAAGCTTCGCGCCTTGCAGGCGTCAATGTCGTCAATATGCGTATCTGGATCTTCGCGCTGCAGGGTCTCGTCTGCGCCATCGCCGGCATCCTGCTCGCATCGCGCATCACCTCCGGCCAGCCGAATGCGGCCACCGGGCTTGAGCTTTCCGTCATCTCGGCCTGCGTGCTCGGCGGCGTGTCGCTTGCCGGCGGACGGGCGGCGATGACTGGCGTGATCGTCGGCGTGCTGATCATGGGCATTGCCGAAAACGTCATGAACCTGCTCAACATTCAGGCCTTCTATCAATATGTGGTGCGCGGTCTTATTCTGCTGATCGCCGTCCTGCTCGACAATATGCGCTCGTCGGCTGCCGGGCGCGGCAGCCGTGCGTGATGATCGGATTTCTTGGGAGAAGCCTGCTGAGCCTGAGGTTGTCCATTGATGAGAAAGCATGACGCTGCTCATGGTGACAACAAGACCAGCGGTATGGGGGACGTTATGAGCACGCGATCGGGACTTCTGCGAACGGGAAGTGCGGTGGCCAAACCCGAACAGGGACGCCGCACGGTGCGCGAGGAGCTTTTGAAGAAGCTCATCGGCCAGATCGTGTCGGGCGATATTGCCGAAGGATCGTTGTTGCCGAATGAAGCCGAGCTCTCCGAGGTCTATGGTGTCAGCCGCACCAGCCTGCGCGAGGCCATGCAATATCTCTCGGCGCTCGGCATGGTGCGCTCGCGCACCCGTGCCGGCACCAGCGTGCTGCCGCGCGAGAACTGGAACTATCTCGATCCGCTGGTCCTCGATGCGACACTCGAATTCAGCGATGACCGCGGTTTCTACGATTCCCTGCTCGACGCTCGCCAGTTGCTGGAGCCCGCGGCTGCCGCACAGGCGGCTGCGAACGCCACAGCCAAGCAGCTCGCCCAGATCGCCGCAGCCTTCGAGGACATGGTGGCGGCCAACGCCCGCGATAATGAGGCCTGGAGCCAGGCCGACCTCGAATTTCATACCGCCATCATCAATGCGAGCGGCAACTGGGTCTTCCGCCAGTTCGCCACCGCCATCCGCGCCGCTCTGCTTGCAAGCTTCCGCCTGACGAACCGGGCAAGCCAGAGCCACGACTACGCCATCGCCCGGCACCAGGACGTGCTCGATGCGATCCGCATGCGCCGGCCAGATGCGGCGCGCTTTGCGATGGAGCAATTGATCGGCACGGCCCGCATGGAGTTGAGCGACGCTCTTCGCGTCAGCAAGCCGGGCAAGCAGGAGTAGGTGCTGACACCTCAGTCCGGCAAAGGAACATTCAAAATTCCGTCTGCCGACAGAAAGTATATAGTGTTTGAAGTCGCCTGACGGATTCGCTAGTAGACGGGTATAAACTCGGCTGCTTGAAAGGAAGACCGAAGCGTGGACGAGATCGAAAAACTGCAAACGCACCGGCGCGGCTCCGGCGTATCGACGGTTTACGAGACGCTTCGAAACGAGATCATCGAGTTGAAGCTGCCGCCGGGCAGCCCGATCGACGAACAGCAGTTGTCCGATCGGTTTGCGCTATCGCGAACGCCGATCCGCGAGGCACTCGTACGGCTTGCCGCCGAAGGTCTGATCACGACGCTCACCAACCGCGCGACGATTGTCTCGAACATCGATTTTCTCGGCTTGCCGGAATTTTTCGATGCGCTGACGCTGATGTATCGCGTGACGACGCGGCTTGCAGCCGCCAACCACTCCGAAGGTGATATCGCCGTCATCCGCGTTCAACAGAAGGCCTTCGAGATTGCGGTCACTGACCGCGATGTCCTCGGCATGATTTCGACCAATCGCGACTTCCATATCGCGATCGCGCAGGCCGGCCGCAACCGCTATTACGTCGAACTCTTCACCCGGCTGCTGGACGAAGGACGTCGCATTCTCAGGCTCTACTATTCTTCCTTCAACGATGTCCTGCCGCGCCAGTATGTCGGCGAGCACGAGGAGATGATCCAGGCGATCATCAAGCGCGACCTGACGCTCGCCGATAGTCTCGCATCTGCCCATGCCGACCAGATCGTCCGGCAGATTCGCTCCTACATTACCGCCGATTCCCGTCACAACGCCGGCCTGGCGCTCTAGCCGCTCCTTTCCGATTATTTCCCCGCCGCCGGAACCGACCCAGGTCATGGTTATGAAAATTCTTGCTTGTATTTTTCTTGTCGACAAGAAGTCGGCAAACTGTTAAATCCGTTCTCAACCCCGCCGTTGGGGAGTTTCCAGAGAACGAGAGATTGACGATGACTGGTTCCGTATTCCAAGGCTGCATCCCGGCGCTGATGACGCCCTGCAAGGATGACCGTACTCCTGACTTCGGCGCGCTCGCCCGCAAGGGCAAGGAATTGATCGACCTCGGCATGTCTGCCGTCGTCTATTGCGGCTCGATGGGCGACTGGCCGCTGCTGACGGACGAACAACGCCAGGAGGGCGTCAAGCGCCTCGTCGAGGCGGGCGTTCCCGTCATTGTCGGCACCGGTGCCGTCAATACCAAGTCTGCCGCAGCCCATGCCGCCCATGCCGCGGCGGTCGGTGCCAAGGGACTGATGGTCATTCCGCGCGTCCTGTCGCGTGGCTCGTCCGTTTCGGCCCAGCGGGATCATTTTTCGGCGATCCTTGAGGCTGCGAAGGGCCTTCCGGCAGTCATCTACAATAGCCCCTATTACGGCTTTGCAACGCGCGCCGATCTGTTTTTCGATCTGCGCTCGCGCTTCTCGAACCTCGTCGGTTTCAAGGAGTTCGGCGGCAAAAGCGACATGACATATGCGGCCGAAAACATCACGTCGGGCGATGATGCGCTGACGCTGATGGTCGGTGTCGATACCGGCGTCTATCATGGTTTCGTCAATTGCGGCGCAGGCGGCGCCATCACCGGCATCGGCAACGCGCTGCCGAAGGAAGTCCTGCACCTCGTTTCGCTTTGCGAGAAGGCCGCCAAGGGTGACGCAGTGGCTCGCAGCGCCGCCCGCGAGCTCGAAGAGGCGCTGACGGTTCTGTCGACCTATGACGAAGGTCCGGATCTCGTGCTGCACTACAAGTATCTGATGGTGCTGAATGGCGAGAAGGAATACACGCTGCACTTCAACGAGACCGACAAGCTGAGCAACTCGCAGCGCCGTCATCTCGAAAACCAGTATCGCCTGTTCAAGAGCTGGTACGCCGCACGTTATCCGAACGCCGCCTGAGCCTGCCGGGAGTGCCGGAGGCCTCGCAGCTTCCTGCGAGGCCAAAACGGGCGTCGCCCCATCAGGTGGGCGTCGCACCGCCGGCAAATGAATTGACCTTGGTCAGGCCGCTTGATGCCGGTCAGTTTGCCACATCGCTGGCGGCCAGGGAGTGGACCAGCATCGTCAGATTGCGTCGGATCTTCACATCGGAGATCCGTCCGATTTCTTCCACGAGATGGGCTGCCTCGTCCTCGACGCCAGCGCCCGCCTCCGTTTCGACGCCGTTGACGAACCAGCCGGCATCCACCTTCATGAAGTCGCATAGCCGCAACATGACCGCGACAGACAGTCGGTTTGTACCGTTCTCGTATTTCTGGATCTGCTGAAACGCGACGCCGATATGCGCGGCGAGTTCGCTCTGCGTGACGCCGCGAGCGGCGCGCACCGAGCGTAATCTTTGGCCGATCGTCAAATTCAGTTCCTGATCTTTCATACCTGTCCTTGAGAATACTTCCGTCGACTGCAGGTTTTTCGGGCTCTCTTTACATGATCGGCTTTTGAGGTCCACCTCCATCTGTCAAAAGCGTCAGTTGTTCTTTGAGTTGCCGTTGTTCTGTTTCGGAAAGCCGCGCAATCTCATTTTCGACGAAGCTCGCAATGGCCCGCGGGTCGTCGCCAAACCGGCGTGCCCCTTCCGCACAAAGCGCGATAATGGTTGCCATCGGACTGGCAGGGTCCGTCATATTTGAAATCCCCCCTGAAATCTTCGTCCTTCGCGCAGCACGCGTTCTGCGGTTGAAGTGGGTTGTACAGACAAAGAGGCGGACCGATGGTGAACAAATATCCTAATCTTCGATGCCAAGTCGCAACGACCCCGGATCATGTTCGGGATGCGATGATCTTGAGAAGCATCTGCTTTGTCCATGAGCACGGTATCTCGCCCTCCTTCATCTTCGATGGCAATGATCATCAGGCCACGCATTTCGTCTTTTATGATGGCGAAGAGCCGGTTGGTTCGCTTCGCATCCGCTGGTTCGCTGATTTTGCCAAGTATGAACGAACCTGCTTCCGCGAAAAGTACCGACACCCTTTTACGGTTAAGCGTTGCATTCAGATGACCTTCGATCATGTGGCGCGCAAGGGCTATACGAAGGTTCTGACCCAGGCGGAGCAGCGTCTTGCGCGGTTATGGACCATCCTCTTCGACCTGGAGATCGTCGACAGCCCGCCGGTGGAAATCGCCGGCCATCCGGAGCCCTATCTGACCGTTGTCGGCACGATCCCCGCATCATCTGATCCGATTACCATGGAAAGCAGCAGCGCCCTGCTGTTGCGCGTCGAAGGTCAATGGGACGCCCCAAGTTCGTTTGAGACAGCATGACAATGGCAGGTTTTGGCAATGCGGGCGACAGGTCCGCAACGGCTGCGCTACAGGAAGAAATCCTGACGCGCACGAAACTCCACACCGAAATGGTGCGTCGTCTCGTCAATGATCCGACCGTACAGCCGATTGAGCTGGCCGGCTTCCTCGAGGACGTCGCGAATGCCTATCTTTCGATTTCGGAAGAGCTCAGCCAAATTGTGAAGGCGGCGGAGGGGCGATAGTTTCGAGCATCTTGCGCAGGCTTTCTTCCTGCTCATGCTGCCCGGACGGGAAGGTCAGGCCGGTGCTGAACGACGGATTGCTCCTGAAGATATCGACAATCCAGTCATAGACGGCGGCTACCGGCCTCGATTGCCGTCGATTGGCAACCGAGATCAGATAGATGGGCAGGGCGACATGCACGCCGAGGTCAAGCGGCACGAGTTCAGGATCTGCAAGCACGTAATTGCCGAGCAACCCCACGCCGGCGCCGTTACGGACGAGAGCAAAATAGGCGAGCGAATTTTCGCAATTGTGCGTCTGGTGGCCGGCCTCGACAAGGCGGCGCCAGCCATCCCAGATCTCCCGTTCGGAAGCATAATAGTTGCACTGCACGTAGACATGCTGGGAAACGAACTGGCGCTGCGGAACCCCGGATTTCTTCAGATAATCACGGCTGGCAATCGGAACGAGATGAAGAGTGCCAATCTCGACGCAATCGACATCCGCCCGCGAAATCGGCGAGAGCGAGATCATCAGATCGGCCTGGTTCTTCTCGAAGTTGACGAGCGACACCTGTTCCCGGATGTCGAGGTTGAGCCGGGGATAGTTGTCGTTCAGACGGGGCACGGCGGGACCGACGATGGCGACGGCAAGGCCGGATGTTACACTGACGGCAACCCGTCCGGTAACGGCGTCCATCTCGTCCTTCAGATCGTTGGAAAGGGCAAACAGCTGGAAATCAAGCTCTGCAACCTGGATGGCGAGTTTGCGCCCGGTTTCCGTCAGCGTGACGCCGGAAAAGGTCGAGATGACGAGCTGCGAACCAATCTGGTCCTGCAAGCGCTTCACGTCGCGACTGACCGTCGGCGCACTCGTGCCGAGCAGCTCAGCTGCCTGGGCAAAGGAAGGGCTTTTGGCGACGGCGAGAAAGGTTCTGAGCTCGCGCCAGATTGGCTGCGAAAGCAGACCCCTGATTTCGAGTGGCGATTTATCCAGATCGGCACGTTCGCTGCCGAATGGAAGAGGAGGGAAGGGTTTGTTCACGACCGTCTCGCGTATTAGTGGAGGCGCAACAATATACTTAATCTGGGATTACGGGCAATTGTTGAAGAATCGCAGCTTATCGGTGCGCCGGTCGCCGTTTAGTGGTCGCGATCGCTAATTCTAGTCGCAACTTTCGGGACGCTACTTATAGGGTGTGTAGATATACTTCGGAGATCGGGAAATGCTATGGTTTATCTATCCACAATCGTATAAAGCATTTCGTTTACGCAACTCATAGGGTGTGTTAGCGTTTTCGTAGCGGGCAAGATCCGATTCAACATTCCGTTTCGAGATCGATGCAGGCGGACCTGCTCGATCGCGAAACTTTCGCCAGGCTCGGAGGCAAATCAAGGCGATGGCCGATGGAATTTCTGATATGAATGACAGCAATGGTCCGGTGGGATTTCTGCGACTTTTCCGTCTCATTTCTGCGGCGAGAAAGAGCGCCTCATCGTTGGAGCTCATGGATCTCGTGCGGCTGATGGACATGGCGCTCATGCAGACGGCGCTCGACTGGGAAGGGCTTGATGCCGAGAACCTGGATGAGCGGGCTTTCCTCAACCTCATCCGCGAGAAGCGGGAAATTGCCGATAGGCCGCACCTACACGCTGTCCCGAACTGACGTGATCATCACCAGCTTCCGAGGGTCGCAGGAGCTGTGTTCAGATCTTTGCAAAGGAAAAGGCGTTGATTGGGAGGTCGGTCTGCCCATCAATGGCAAGATCCGCCAGGATTTCGCCGATGACGCTCGTGAACTTGAAGCCGTGGCCGGAGCAGGGCGAGGCAACGACAACGTTCTTTTCGCCGGGCATGTGGTCTAGAAGAAAATCCTCGCTCGGCAGCATCGTATAACGGCAGGTCGTTGCCTTCACGCGAAGGCCGGCTGCGCCCGGAACACGCTTTCTGATAAATCCGTCAAGCAGGGCCCTGTCGGCGTCATTGACGGGCGGGTTCGGCTGGTCGGGATCGATCGGTTCGCGGAAATGTGCGTGTTTGCCGATCTTCACGCCGTCAACCCCGATGGCCGGGAAACCGAAATAGGAGCCCTCCGTACCTTCATCCCGCAGGAAGCAGGGCATCCTCTGCGGCTGAGTGGCAAAACCATCCTGCGGCTGATACCAGGCGACCACCTGACGGATCGGTACGGCTGCCCGCCTGAGCTGCGGCACGAGTTCGGCAATCCACGAGCCGGTCGCCACCACGATCTTTCTTGCCCGATACTGTCCGGTCTCGGAGATGATTGTCACGCCGGCGTCATCGGGCTCGATTGCCGTGATCTTCTCACCGAAGTGCAGAACCGCGCCACCCTCTGCGGCGAGCTTCAGATAGCCCATGACTGCGGCTTCGGGGCGAAGATAGCCGCCCTGCGGATCAAGCAGGCCGATCTCGTGGTCATCGAGCTGGAAGGCTGGAAAGCGCCGCGCCATTTCCGCCTTGTCCAGCGCCTCATGGGCAAGCCCGTGCAGCTCGCAGGAGGCACGCGTACCGCCGACGACCTTGCCGTCGGGGGCGCCGATCTGCAGCACGCCCGTGATCGTCAGGATATCGGTGCGCAGCCGCGCTTCCAGCGATCGCCAGTTCTGATAGGCGCGTTTGAGCAGCGGCACATAGGAAGGATCTTCGAAATAACCGAGCCGGATAAGGCGGCTGTCACCATGCGACGAACTCAACGCATGGGCGGGGAAATACGCGTCAAAACCAATCGCCTTGACACCGCGATCCGCAAGAAAGGCGAGCGCAGCACTCCCCATGGCGCCGAGGCCGATAACGGCGACGTCGAAGCTGGCGTTCATGAAGTCTCCTCAGGGAATTGCCGGTGCAGCGGCCTCGCGCAGAAACCCGCGCAGGGCCTCGATGTCACGTGAAAGAGGCCGATCATCGGCATAGGCAGGGACGATGGCGCGCACCGCTTTATAGATTGCATCCGTTCCCCCTGCCCGCGATGCGGTGCCGACAAGGAATTCGTGCGCCTGTGCAGCCGCCATCAATTCGATCGCCAGAATGTATTCGGCGTTGTCGATCAGCGCGAGAAGCTTATTGGCGGCGGCCGTCGGATGCGCCAGGAAATCCTCCTGGAGGCCCGATGTGACGCCGCCATCAGTGGAAGCCGGTGCGGCGAGCCGCCGGTTCTCGTTGGCAAGGGCTGCTGCCGTATATTGCGCGATCATGAAGCCGGAATTGCTGCCGGCATCGCTTGCGAGGAAGGGCGGCAGGCCGCTCACCAACGGATTGACGAGGCGGTCCATGCGCCGCTCGCTCATCACGGAAATCTGTGCGAATGCCGTAGCAAGCCCATCGGCAGCCAGTGCGAGGGCAGGGGCTACGGCATGTGCCTCGGAGGATACGATCGGCTTTTCGGGCGTGCCCGATATGGCGGGATTGTCGGTGACGGAGGCAAGTTCTCGATCGACAACGAGGGCCGAGGCATCAAAGACATCGCGCGCAGCGCCATGAGCATGCGGGATCGAGCGCAGGCTGAGGGCGTCCTGCGTTCGTTTGCCTGTCGCAGCTGATATCAGCCCGCTGCCGGCAAGTCGGGCGCGCAGCGAAGCGCCGACGCTGGCGATGCCCCTGGAGGGGCGCAGGGCGAGAACAGTTGCATCGAAGGCCGCCACCTGGCAGCCGGCCGCTTCAAGCGTGAGTGCTGCGATCGCATCGGCCCAGTCGAGCAGCCGCTCGGCACGTGCGAGCGCAACGCTTGCGAGCCCGGTCGCACAGGCCGTGCCGTTGACGAGGCTCAGGCCCTCCTTGGCACCGAGCACCAACGGCTCGAGGCCGATTGCGGCAAGCGCATCGCGGCCGCTCATAGGGCTGCCCTTGACGCGGGCGCTGCCTTCGCCGATCAGCACCAGCGCGTTGTGGGCATTATGGGTGAGGTAGCCCGCCGAACCCTTGGAGGGAACCTCGGGAATGCAGTCTTTTTCGAGAAAAACGGCGAGATGGCGGACGATTTCGGGGCGCACGCCGGAATGCCCGTGGGCAAAATTGGCAATCTGTGCGGCGATGATGGCGCGCACCTCGCGCGGTGCCAGCAATTCTCCGACGCCAACAGCATGGCTGAGAATGATATTGCGTGACAGCCGGCTCTGTGAGGCCCGGTCAACCACGGTGTCCGAAAGCGCGCCAACACCGGTATTGATGCCATAGGCCCTGACGCCGCTCTCGACGATGCGCTCGACGATGCGGCTCGCATGCGCGACACGATCCCAGGCCGCTTGCGATAGGACAAGCGTTTCCCCTTCGGCCACGCGTGCAATATCGCGCCAGCCGACAACTTTATCGATGGTGATGATCATTGGCCGTTTCCGAAATGGCCGATGAACTGGCGGAAGGCCGGCGATGCACCGCCGCCGAACATGTCGTCCGGCGTGCCGCTGCTTTCGACAAGCCCTTCGCGCATGAAGACCACGCGGTTCGACACATTGCGGGCAAAGCTCATTTCGTGGGTGACGACGAGCATGGTCATGCCCTCTTCAGCAAGCGCGCGCATGACGCGCAGGACTTCACCCACCAGTTCCGGATCGAGCGCCGAGGTCGGTTCGTCGAAAAGCATCACCTTCGGCTTCATGGCGAGCGAGCGGGCAATTGCTGCACGCTGCTGCTGGCCGCCGGAAAGATGTGCAGGGTAGGCATGGCGCTTGTCGGCAATTCCGACCTTTTCGAGCAGCGCTTCGGCTTCGGCAATGCATTCGGCCCGCGGCCGCTTCAAGACATGGACCGGCCCTTCGATGACATTCTGCAGGATGGTCATGTGGGACCACAGATTGAAGGACTGGAAGACCATACCGAGTTCGGAGCGGATGTGATCGACCTGCTTCTGGCTCGCCGGCTTCGTCTTGCCGTTCTTGTGGATCATCTCGATATGTTCGCCGTCGACCCAGATCTCACCATCGGATGCGATCTCCAGCAGGTTGATGCAGCGCAGGAAGGTGGATTTGCCGGAGCCGGAGGCGCCGAGCAGCGAAATCACGTCACCGTCCTGAGCGTCGAGCGATATGCCGCGCAGCACCTCATGGGTGCCGAAGCTCTTTCTGATATTGCGGACCGAAAGTCGGGTTACGCCGGGCATGGAAGCTCCAATCACGTTCAGTCGGGTTCAAGCCTTCAAGGCCGGCGGAATGGCGCGGCGATGACGGGAAAGCCAATATTCCAGCAGGGCCATGGCCTGCAGGATGATGAAATTCAAAACAAGGTAGATGATGGCCGCGCAGAGGAACACTTCCATCGTCCGGTAGGTCTGCGAGATCAGCCGCTGCGCCACACCCGTCACTTCCCAGACCGTCACCAGGCTGGCAAGTGCGGTCGATTTCATCATCAGGACGATTTCAGTCGAATAGGCTGGCAGCGCATGTCGGAAGGCGATCGGCGCCAGGATGCGGCGCACCATCAGGAAGCCGGACATGCCGATGGCGCGGGCCGCCTCAATTTCCTTCGGCGAGACGGCGCGGATGCCGCCACGGAAGATTTCGGCGGAATAACCGGCGGTGCAGAGTGCGAGCGACAGCACCGCGCAGACCATTGGCTCACGCAGAAAGGGCCAGAGGAAGGAGTAGCGGATGACTCCGAACTGACCGAGACCGTAGAAGACCAGGAACATCTGGATCAACAGCGGCGAGCCGCGGAAGACGAAAATATAGCCCTTGGCGAAGCCTGACAGGATCGGATTGCCGCTGACACGCATGGAAACGATGACGAGCGCGAGCAGCCCGCCGAAGAAGATCGACAGGAAGAACAGGATCAGCGTCGTCGGCACAGCCTTGAGCAGCGTGACCATAGTGCTGGAAAGGAAGGCGATATCCATTTGGTCCTCCCTAAGCCTGGCCCATGGCCGAAGCCGGCATGCTGCGATTGGCCTTGCGCTCGGCGCCGTTGAAGACGCGGTCCGACAGGCTGGTGAGGATCAGGTAGAGAGCGCCGCCGACAATGTAGAACAGGAAATATTGTCGGGTCGAACCGGCCGCGACCTGGCTCGAACGCATCAGCTCGGCAAGGCCGGTGACGGAAATCAGCGCGGAATCCTTCAGGCTGAGCTGCCAGACATTGCCAAGGCCGGGAATGGCAAAGCGTAGGACTTGTGGAATGACGATGCGGCGGAAGCGTAACCCGCGATGCATGCCGATTGCCGAGGCAGCCTCGAGCTCGCCCTTGGAAATGGCAAGATAGGCGCCGCGATAGACTTCCGCCTGGTAGGCGCCGGAGATGATGCCGACGGCAAGCGCACCGGCAGCAAAGGACGGCAGGCCGCGGAAGCCCTCATAGCCCATGGACTGGCCGATGGCGGTGATCGCCGTAGAGCCGCCGAAATAGATCAGGTAGATGATTAGCAATTCAGGCACACCGCGGAAGACGGTTGTGTAGATATGGCCGATCGCGACGAGGATGAAGTTTCCGGAGAGCTTCGCCCCGGCGATGATCGCGCCGAGCACGGCGCCGATGGCCAGCGCCGTGGCGGTGACACTTAATGTCAGCAACAGGCCGAGAAGCAGAAACGCTCCCCACCCGGTTGAACCGAATCCGATGAGTTCGAGTGTCGCCATGGGCCTTCCCCAGCGCTGTCGTCGTCAAAATGACGGGCGGTCAGAATAGCACGTGGTCCCCGATCAGAAAGCGGAGACCACGGAACGCGGCTTTGCGTCGAAAGCTTAGTTCTGCGGGCTGACGTCGACCTTGAACCATTTCATCGAGAGGTTCTTGACCGTGCCATCGGCGAGTGCGGACTTGATCGCTTCGCTCAACTTGTCGCGCAGGTCAGTATCGGCCTTGCGGATGCCGAGGCCTTCGCCTTCGCCCCAGATCGAGCCTACGATTTCAGGGCCGGTGAAGGCGAGCGTGTCGTTGGCGGAAGCAAAGGCATTAGCGAAATAGACGGCGTCGTCGAAACCAAGGTCGATACGGCCGTTCTGCAGGTCGAGGTCGCGGTCAGCGCCCGTTTTGTATTCGCGGATCTCGGCGATGCTGCCGAAATTGTCATAGACGAACTTGGCATAGACGGTCGCAGCCTGAATACCGATCGTCTTGCCCTTGAAGACTTCCTTGAGCGCGTCGATTTCCTTCACGCCGGTCTGGCCAGGTGTCATCTTGATAATTGCGCCGGTGCCGGCAGCATTCGCAAGCGGGCTATCCTTGGCGGTCGCGAAGGCTGCTGGCGTTGCTGCATAGGGAACGGTGAAATCGATGACCTGCTTGCGCTCTTCGGTAATCGACAGTGCGTCCATGATGACATCGAACTTGCCGGCATTCAGCGCAGGGATCATGCCATCCCAGTCGGAAGCTACCAGTGTGCACTCGATCTTGGCGCGTTCGCACAGAACCTTGGCGAGTTCCGGTTCGAAGCCGCCGAGCGTGCCGTCGGCATTGGTGAGGTTCCAGGGAGCGTAGGCGCCTTCGAGCGTGATGGTCGCCTTCGTCCAGTCCTTGGCAGAGGCAGGCGCCGCTAAGGCCGCTGCCGTCATCGCGCAGGAAAGAAGAATCGTGCTGAACTTCATTGATGTGATCTCCTCTGAGATTGACCTTGCGGTATGAATGCCGATCTTCGCCGGCTTGCCTGCTATTTTTTGATCAGCAGGTTGTATAGGGTACCATATGAGATATTTTGTGTTATGCAAGTGGAAAGTCGATTTAGAAGGCAGATTCCACCGGTGCAAAGGGAATAGGCAATGAAGCGTTCCAACGAGATGAAGCGCGAGCTGGCGGAGAATGACAGCGCGCCGCTTTATGCCGGCGTCAAACAAGTCATTCTCGACCGGATCCGCAGCGGCGAATGGCCGCCACGCCACCGGGTTCCCTCCGAAAACGAGCTGGTGGTGGAGCTCGGCGTCAGCAAGATGACCGCCAACCGAGCGCTCCGGGAGCTGGCGAACGAAGGCGAACTCCTCCGCATCCAGGGCGTCGGTTCCTTCGTTGCGGAGCGCAAGGGCTACTCGGCGCTCTTCGAGGTGCGCAATATCGCCGACGAGATCGCCGAGCGTGGCCACACGCACGAGGCGACAGTCATCGTTTTGGCCGAAGAGACGGCTTCTCCGGAGGTTGCCGATGCGCTCGAACTCGAAATCGGCGCGCCGGCTTTTCACTCGCTGATCGTCCACAGCGAGAACGGCGTGCCCGTGCAGATCGAGGACCGCTTCGTCAATCCTGGAGCGGCGCCCGACTATCTGGCGCAGGACTTTTCGACGCTGACGCCAAATGCCTATCTGACGGCGGCAGCGCCGCTCAGTGCATCGGAGCATATCGTCGAGGCTGTGATACCGCGCGCCTGGGAATGCAAGCTGCTGACAATCCTGCAGAGCGAGCCGTGCCTCGCCATTCGCCGACGCACCTGGTCGGCCCGTCAGGTGGTTTCGACCGCCCGTCTCGTCTATCCCGGACATCGCTACCGGCTGGAAACGCGTAGCGGCAAAATGTTCGAGGAATGATCCGGTTGTATATGGAACCTGTCGCGGAAGGGCTCCGTTACCAGAAGGTGTCATTGCTTTTCCGCCCGGCCGATTGAAATGGCGTAGCAAAGCGCCCGGCCGTCGAGGCTGAGCCCATCGCTTCTGCCTTCCTCGAATAACAACGCATCACCGGCGCCAAGCTCGATCCTCTCCGGACCTGCGCCAACAGTCACCGTTCCGCTGGCGCAGAAGAGCATGAAGCTCCCTCGCGTAAACTCCTCCCGTTTCTCACCATCGATTTCGATCCGCGTAACAGCGTGCCGGAGCGTGCTGCGTCGGGTCATGACATTCAGGTCGGTGATCGCTCCGTCAGGCAGCGTTGCCGAGACCGCAATATCTGCAGCAAAGGCAAGCGGATCGCTTTCCCGCGTCAGGACCACCGGATCACGCCCCTCGATCAGGAGCCGCATGCCATTCCCTTCCAGGATCGACAGCGTGCGGTCGATCCCGGGAAAGACTGAGAAAGGGCCGTCGGAGGCGACCGTCGCCATGCTGACCCGCCAATCGAAATCGGCAAGTCCTGCGCCCTGAGGCGAAATGGCGATTTCCACCGTTTCGCCGCCGCCGTTCTTCCACGGCATGCGCTTGTGATCGGCAGAGCGCAGGATCTTCATGGTTCAATTCCCGAGGATGCCGGGCAGGCGCAGGCCCTTTTCCTTGGCGCAGTCGATTGCGATGTCGTAGCCGGCATCCGCATGGCGCATGACACCGGTCGCCGGATCGTTCCAGAGAACATTTCCGAGGCGGCGCGCCGCATCGTCAGTACCGTCGGCGCAGATGACCATGCCGGAATGCTGCGAGAAGCCCATGCCGACGCCGCCGCCGTGATGCAGCGATACCCAAGTGGCGCCCGAGGCGGTGTTGAGCAGCGCGTTCAGAAGCGGCCAGTCGGAGACGGCATCCGAGCCGTCCTTCATCGCTTCCGTTTCGCGGTTCGGCGAGGCGACGGAACCGGAATCGAGGTGGTCGCGGCCGATGACGACAGGGGCCTTCAGCTCGCCGTTCCTGACCATCTCGTTGAAGGCGAGGCCGAGGCGATGGCGGTCGCCGAGGCCGACCCAGCAGATGCGTGCCGGCAGGCCCTGGAAGGCGATGCGCTCCCTGGCCATGTCGAGCCAGTTGTGCAGGTGCTTGTTGTCGGGCAGCAGTTCCTTCACCTTGGCATCGGTCTTGTAGATATCTTCGGGATCACCCGAGAGGGCCGCCCAGCGGAACGGGCCGATGCCGCGGCAGAAGAGCGGGCGGATATAGGCCGGCACGAAGCCCGGGAACGCGAAGGCGTTTTCCAGGCCCTCGTCCTTTGCGACCTGGCGAATGTTGTTGCCGTAGTCGAGCGTGGGAACGCCAGCGTCCCAGAAGGCGACCATGGCCTCGACATGGGCCTTCATCGAGGCGCGGGCTGCAGCTTCGACCGCCTTCGGATCGCTCTCGCGCTTGGCCTTGGCTTCGGCAACGGTCCAGCCAACCGGCAGGTAGCCGTTGCGCGGGTCATGCGCCGAGGTCTGGTCGGTGACGATATCGGGGCGCGGGCCGCCGGCCTTCATGCGACGCACCAATTCCGGAAAGATTTCCGCGGCATTGCCGACAAGACCGACCGACTTGGCTTCACCAGCCTTGGTCCAGCGCTCGATCTTTTCCAGCGCCTCGTCCAGCGTATGGGCCTTTTCGTCGACATAGCGGGTGCGCAGGCGGAAATCGATGCGGGTCTCGTCGCATTCGACGGCAAGGCAGCAGGCACCAGCCATGACGGCTGCCAGAGGCTGGGCGCCGCCCATGCCGCCAAGGCCACCGGTCAGGATCCACTTGCCCTTAAGGTTGCCATCGTAGTGCTGGCGGCCGGCTTCGACGAAGGTTTCGTAGGTGCCCTGCACGATGCCCTGCGTGCCGATATAGATCCACGAGCCGGCCGTCATCTGGCCGTACATGGCAAGGCCTTTCTTGTCGAGCTCGTTGAAATGATCCCAGGTCGCCCAGTGCGGCACGAGATTGGAATTGGCGATCAGGACGCGCGGCGCATCCTTGTGGGTGCGGAAAACGCCCACCGGCTTGCCGGACTGGACGAGCAGTGTCTCATCTTCGTTCAACGTCTTCAGCGTTGCCGTGATCCGGTCGAAATCGTCCCAGGTGCGGGCGGCGCGGCCGATACCGCCATAGACGACAAGCTCATGCGGGTTTTCGGCGACGTCGGGGTCAAGATTGTTCATGAGCATGCGCAGCGGCGCTTCGGTCATCCAGCTCTTGGCGTTGAGCTGATCGCCGCGTGGGGCGCGGACGTCGCGGATATTGTGGCGCGGGTTTACGGTCATGATGATGTTCCCTTGTTTTAGCGTTTCAGACCGAGCGCGATCTCTTCGATCCGCGTCAGGATAGATTTGAGATGGATGCGCAGCTTGTCAGCCTTGGCGTCGTCATAGGCGAAGGGCGATGCTTCGGTTGTCAGATGCGTTGATTGGGCGAGCTCCATCTGGATGGCGTGAACGCCGGTTTCCGGCCTGCCGTAAAGGCGGGTCGTCCAGCCGCCCTTGAAGCGGCCGTTCAGAATGCTGTCATAACCCGTCGCAGCCGCGGCAATGGCGACGGTCGCCTGTTCGATTGCCGGATCGCAGGTCTTGCCCATATCCGTGCCGATATTGAAATCCGGCAGCTTCCCATCGAAGAGGAAGGAAATGTGCGAGCGGATGGAATGGCAGTCGTAGAGCACGACGACACCGTGAATGGCTTTCACCCGCTCGATCTCGGCCGCAAGGGCGGCATGGTAGGGCGCATGGTATGTGCGCAGTCGTTCGGCGATATCGGCTTCGGTTGGTTCTGCCCCGGTCTTCCAGATCGGCTTGCCGTCGAAATCCGTCTCCGGGATCAGCCCGGTCGTGTTCTGGCCGGGATAGAGGCTCGTACCGGCGGGATCGCGATTGGCGTCCAGCACATAGCGGTGGAAGGTGGCGCGCACGACGGTTGGGTTGTCGAGCAGGCCGTCATAGAGATGGTGGATATGCCAGTCGGTATCGGCAAGCAGCCGGCCGGTCTCGTTCAGGCGCTCCCATATATCGGCGGGAACATCGGTGCCCGTGTGCGGAAAACCGAGGATGACGGGGGAGGTGCCTTGCTTGACCTCGAAAACAGACATGTCAGACCTCCAGAGCCGGCAGGATGCCGCTTGAAACGGATGCGTTGAGAGCACCGCCGCCAACGAGAATGCTGGCCGCCTTCAGGTCATTTGCCATGTAACGATCCTCCTCGAGCGAGGGCACGACGTTACGGATCGCGGCGATTGCTTTCGTCAGTTCGGGGCTGGTCGCAAGCGGCGCGCGAAGCTCGACGCCTTGCGCTGCGGTCAACGCTTCGATGCCGATGATCGCAAAGAGATTGTCGGTCATCGGCAGAAGCCGGCGTGCGCCGTGGCAGGCCATGGAGACGTGGTCTTCCTGATTGGCCGAGGTCGGCGTCGAATCGACCGAGGCAGGATGCGACATCTGCTTGTTTTCGCTCATCAGCGCCGCGGACGTGACTTCGGCAATCATCAGGCCGGAATTGAGCCCTGGCTTCTTGGCAAGGAAGGCCGGCAATCCGTACGAAAGGGCGGGATCGACGAGCAGCGCGATGCGGCGCTGGGCAATGGCCCCGATCTCGCAGACGGCGAGCGCGATCTGGTCGGCGGCGAAGGCAACAGGCTCGGCATGGAAATTGCCGCCGGAGACGACCGAATTGTCCGAGAGCACCAGCGGATTGTCCGTCACTGCGTTAGCCTCGATTTCCAGCGTGCGTGCAACCGAGCGCAGGAGGTCCAGGCAGGCGCCATCGACCTGCGGCTGGCAGCGAATGCAGTAGGGATCCTGCACGCGCTCGTCGCCTTCGATATGGCTCTGGCGGATCGGCGAGCTTTCAAGCAGAGCGCGAAGTGCTGCAGCCGTATCGATCTGACCCCGATGACCGCGCAGCGTATGAATGTCAGGATGGAACGGTGCGGACGAACCCATGGCGGCATCCGTCGACATGGCGCCGGTAATCAGCGCCGATTGCGCCGCCCGGTGGGCGCGGAAGAGACCGGCGAGAGCGAGCGCCGTCGAGGTTTGCGTGCCGTTGATCAGCGCCAGGCCTTCCTTGGCGGCGAGCACGACGGGATGCAGCCCGGCCTTGAGCAGCGCAGTTGCGCCATGCAGCCTCTCTCCCCCGAAGAAGGCTTCGCCGTGCCCCATCATCACGGCCGTCATATGGGCAAGCGGGGCAAGGTCGCCGGAGGCGCCGACGGAGCCCTTTTCCGGAATGACAGGGATGACGCCGCGCGCCATCATCGCTTCGATCAGGCGCACCAGTTCCAGCCGCACGCCGGAAGCGCCGCGGCCGAGCGAAACGAGTTTCAGCGCCATGATCAGGCGCACGACATTTTCCGGCAGTGGCTCACCGACACCGCAGCAATGCGACAGGATGAGGTTGCGCTGCAGGGTCGCCACATCGGCGCTGTCGATCTTGATCGAGGCGAGCTTGCCGAAGCCGGTATTGATACCGTAGACCGGCGCATTGCCGGCGGCGATCTCGGCGATGCGGTTCGCCGCCCTGATGATGCCGGCGTCGAAGTATGGGTCGAGCTTTGCCGGGACGCAGGTCCAGTAAATTGTTGCGAGATCCTGCAGCGAGACGGAGCCCGGATGGAGGGTAATGGTCATCGGTCGATCCTCTGGCCCTTGAAAATATGTGCGTGAAGTGGGTTGAAGCCGATGCGGTAGACGAGCTCGGCGGGGCTTTCGATATCCCAGATCGCCAGATCAGCAGACTTGCCGGCCTCGATCGTGCCGGTCTCGCTAAGCAGGCCGAGTGCACGGGCGCCCTCGCGGGTTGCGCCGGCGATGCATTCCTCCACCGTCAGCCTGAACAGCGTCGCCGACATGTTCATGGTCAGCAGCAGCGATGTGAGAGGCGAGGTGCCGGGATTGCTGTCCGTGGCGATGGCGATGTGCACGCCGGCCTGCCTCAAGGCCTGAACCGGCGGCTTCTGCTTCTCGTTGATGGCGTAGAAGGCACCCGGGAGCAGAACCGCAACCGTGCCGGCCGCCGCCATTGCCCGCGCGCCATCTTCATCCAGATATTCCAGATGATCGGCCGAAAGCGCACCATAGGAGGCTGCGAGTTTCGCGCCACCGAGATTGGAGAGCTGTTCGGCATGGAGCTTGACGGGAATACCGAGCGAACGGGCCTTGTCGAAGACCCGCGCGATCTCGTCGACTGAGAAGGCGATGCCTTCGCAAAAACCGTCGACGGCGTCGACGAGGCCTTCGGCGCGTGCCCGCTTCAGGCCCGGCAGGACGACATCGGAAATGTAATCCTGGTTCCGTCCCTTGTATTCGACGGGTGTTGCATGGGCGCCGAGATAGGAGGTGATGACCCTTACCGGCCGGTGGTCTGCAAGTGCGCGCGCGGCGCGCAGCATCTTCAGTTCCGCCTCGATATTGAGCCCGTAGCCGGACTTGACCTCGATGGTGGTCACGCCTTCCGAGATCAGCGTGTCGAGCCGCGGCAGGGCGGCCTCGACGAGGCCTTCGACGGACAGCGCATTGGTTGCCTTCACCGAGGAGACGATGCCGCCGCCGGCGCGCGCGATTTCTTCATAAGTCGCGCCTTCGAGCCGCATCTCGAATTCCCGCGCACGGTTGCCGCCATAGACGATGTGGGTATGGCAGTCGACGAGGCCGGGCGTGACCCAGCGGCCTTCGAGATCGGTAATGTCGGCCGCCTCGATCAGCCAGGACGGCAGTTCGGCTTCCGGCCCTGCGTAAAGGATGCGCCCGCCTTCACAGACGACGGCGCCTTTTTCGATAATGCCAAGGCCCGGCAGATCCTCCCGCAGGGTCGCAAGGCGTGCATTGCGCCACAGCGAGCGAGCGCTGGAATTGCGGCCCGATCCGGAAAATTTGTTCCCACTCATCAGCTTTACGCCTTTCCTTATGACTGAATATGTATATACATAATAAAAAGGGTGACAAGTAGAAATTTATGGCCTTTCGCATAAAGGCAAGCGAAGCGGTCAATTGCGAAACGGGAGAGCGATCATGACGAAACTTCATGCGGCGGCTGCCTTGTTGGCCGAAGGCTGGCGCAGGAATGTGCGCCTGACGCTTGCGGACGGACGCATTGCCGCAATCGAAATGGATGTTGCGCCTGACGCCGATGACGAGCGTCATGCTGTCCTGCTGCCGGCAATGCCGAACCTCCACAGCCATGCCTTTCAGCGGGCGATGGCGGGGCTTGCGGAAGTGCGCGGCCCGGCCAATGACAGTTTCTGGAGCTGGCGCACCGTCATGTACAAATTTGCGCTCTCGATGACGCCAGACCATGTCGAAGCTGTAGCGGCGAAACTCTATATGGAAATGCTGGAAGCCGGCTTCTGCCGCGTCGGCGAGTTCCACTATCTGCATCACGACAAGGATGGCAGCCCCTATACGAATATCGCCGAAATGGCCGAAAGGATTGGTGCTGCGAGTGCCGAAACCGGCATCGGATTGACGTTGCTGCCCGTTCTCTATGCCCATTCAGGCTTTGGCGGTGCGGCGCCCATCGAAGGGCAGCGCCGCTTCATCAATTCCGCCGAGAGTTTTGCGCGGCTGATGGAAGGTTGCCGACAGGTCACAGGAGGGCTCCCTGGTTCGCAGATCGGTGTCGCGCCGCACAGCCTGCGCGCCGTCACGCCGGACGAACTATCTGTCGCCATTGCGCTCGCCGATGACGGCCCCATCCACATTCATGTCGCCGAGCAGGTCAGGGAGGTTGAGGATTGCCTCGCCTGGTCCGGCGCAAGACCTGTCCAATGGCTGCTCGACAATGCGCCGGTTGATCTGCGCTGGTGCCTCATCCACGCAACCCATATGACGGCGGACGAAACACGGCGGACGGCAAGGAGCGGCGCCATTGCCGGCCTCTGCCCGATTACCGAAGCCAATCTCGGCGACGGGACATTTTCGGCACCGCTATTCTTGTCCGAAGCCGGGCGCTTCGGCATCGGGTCCGATTCCAACATTCTCATTTCCATTGCCGGGGAACTTCGCCAGCTCGAATATTCCGAGCGTCTGGCGCTGCGTGCCCGCAATGTCATCGCCACCACTGGCGGTTCCACCGGCCAGGCGCTCTTCGAACACGCACTTGCCGGCGGTGGTGCGGCATTGAAGGCACCGGCGGGTCTTGCTGCAGGCAACTATGCCGACATCGTATCGCTTGATAAGAGAGCGGTTCCCTATCTTTCCGAAGGCCAGATTCTCGATCAGTGGATCTTTGCCGGTGATGTGGCAGTCGACAGCGTCTGGGCGCTCGGCCGCAAGCAGGTCGAAAACGGCCGGCATCTGCGCCGCGACCTGATCGACCGGCGCTTCATCGCCGCGATGATCGAGCTCTTGGCAGCATGACGACCTTTCCTCCGCGCTTCCCAGGCGCTACAGCGGGAGGGAAGCCGGAGCGTAATGATGAATGAACCCAAGGAAACGACCTTACACCAGCGTATCCTCAGTGATATCGAGGGCCGTATCGTTTCGGGCGAATGGCCGCCGGGCTACCGCATTCCCTTCGAAGTGGAGCTGACCAAGCAATACGATTGCTCCCGCATGACGGTAAACAAGGCCCTGACCCAGCTGGTGAAGGCCGGGCTCATCGAACGCCGCAAGAAATCCGGCAGCTTCGTCATGCAGCCGCAAGCCCAGGCCGCGGTGCTCGAGATCCACGATATCAAGGCGGAGGTTCAATCCCTCAATCTCGCCTATTCGTACAAGGTCGCGAAACGCGTGCGCAGAAAGGCGCAGTCGCAGGATCGCCAGATGCTGGACCTCCAGCAAAATTCCAGCCTGATCGAAGTCATCTGCACGCACTATGCCGGATCGAAGCCATTCTGCCTGGAAAAGCGGTTGATCAATCTTCAAACCGTGCCGGAAGCAGCAGACGAGGATTTCGAGGAAACGGCCCCAGGCCCGTGGCTTCTGAGCCTGGTTCCGTGGAGTGCGGCGGAGCATAAGATATTTGCAGTTGGTGTCGATCAAGAGGAAGGCGCCATGCTTTCCATCCCCGAGGCAACTGCTTGCCTCGTCATCGAACGACGTACCTGGAACAAGTCTGGGCCGGTGACGCATGTGCGCTTCGTCTATCCCGGAAACCGCCACGCGCTCTACGCGCGCTTCACTCCCGAAGCGGTGAAATAGGCCTGTTTCCCCGAAGAAAAGGCGTCCGATCACCTCGTATGACCGAACGCCTGTTTTTGCCGCCGCACTGGGTCGACGGCTTCCCATAGAGAGCGACTTTCCCGGCGTCAACATCCCTAAAAAAGGGTATTGCGAAAGTCGACGCTTACCTTAAAGCAACAGATTGTTGGGGATTTCTGTCAGCACCTCGCCGACAGGATCGTCGCCTGGCCCGCAGCGGACAGCGCTGCCTAGGCTTCCTGCGCTTCCGGAATGAGCGGTGGCACCTGGATGACGACAGGCTTGTCGGCACCGGATTCGATGAGCTCGAAAACCTTGTTCAACATGCCCGGCACGTCCTGGCGCACCATCTCGATGCCATTGCCGAGCAGGGTCACAAAAGGGTCCCAGTCGAAACAGCCGAGCACAAGGCTGCGGTCGTCGAGATGGCCTGAGCGGCGGATCCAGCGCATGACGCCTTCGAGCGAGATCGTCGAGTTGACGAACATGCCTTTGGGTAGGGCATTGCCGCGCAGCGCGCGCTCGTCCAACGCTTTTTCGGCCTTTTCAGGGGCATACCCGCAGGCGAGGATATTCTCCTCGTGCACGGCGACACCGAGATCTTCATGCGCAGCGCGAAAGCCGCGGATGCGCTCGGCCGTGTTGTGGTCGCTGCCGCGCCCGCCAATGAAGAGCAGCGGCTCCATCCTGCCGAGCCTTTGCTCACTGTTTTTCAGGATCCGGCGTGTCAGTTCCCGCGCGCCGGCGAAATTGTCCGAGATGACCGAAGGGGCAAGCGCGCCTGGAAGGTCGAGGTTGAAGCTGCGCACGCCGGCCGCCGCACACATTTCAGTGATCCGGTCGGGATCGGTCGCGCCCGTCGCGATCAGGCATTCGACCTGGTAGGAGAGCATCGTACGTGCCGCCTCGACCTCCAGCTGCGGGTCGCGGCGTGTACAGGTGATGATCGGAAAAAGGCCGCGCGCACGTGCCATGTCTTCGAAGAGTTCGACGATCGATCCGAAATAGCGGTTGTCGTATTTAGGCACGATCATGCCGATGATATGGGATTTTTCGCGCCTCAGCAGGCTCGCCTGCATGTTCAGCGCATACCCCTGCTCCTCGGCAATCCGGATGATCTTTTCGGCAAGCTGGCTGCTGATCCTGCGCTTCTTCCAGTTGCCATTGAGCACGGCGCTGACGGCGCTGGCCGATGTGCCGGCAAGCTCCGCCAGATCATAGATCGTCGTCCTCTTCGTCTGCTTCACCTGATTCAAAATGCCTTCTCCGTTTGACGGTAACTTGACATCAATCTGCGGAAGTGGCAATTCTTGCTTCATCGATTGAGCAAGCTTGCGCAATCGATGATACAAACCGGTTAATCGGCCGGTACAGGGAGGTATTTCTAAGGGCTGCGGAGAGGCTGTCCTTTTGCAGGGGCGCTTTGCTCGCCGGTTTTATGGCGGCGAGAGCGGCGAGCGGGCAAATCGCAGTGACTTCCAGCAATGCCTGGACCTGGCTTTCGATCACACCAAGGAGGAGAAAATGAATTATCGCAATTTGCTCATGGCATCCGTGACCGTTTTCATGGGGCTTGCCGGTGCGGCTTCGGCTCAGGAAGCCGCGACCGTCGCTTTCCTGATGCCTGACCAGGCATCCACACGTTATGAGCAGCACGATTTCCCCGGCTTCAAGGCTGAGATGGAAAAGTTGTGCCCGAAGTGCACGGTCATCTATCAGAACGCCAACGCCGACGCCTCGCTGCAGCAACAGCAGTTCAACTCGGTGATCGCCCAGGGCGCCAAGGTCGTCGTGCTCGACCCCGTCGATTCTGCCGCCGCCGCTGGTCTCGTCGAGATCGCCCAGTCGCAGGACGTCAAGGTCATCGCTTATGACCGCCCGATTCCGGACAAGCCGGCTGACTACTACGTCTCCTTCGACAATGAAGGCATCGGCTACGCCATCGCCAAATCGCTTGTCGAACACCTGAAGGCTGCCGGCGTTGCCGATGGCGCGGGCGTGCTCGAAATCAACGGCTCGCCGACCGATGCGGCCGCAGGCCTGATCCGGGATGGTATCCATCGCGGTCTGAAGGAATCGGCATACAAGACGCTTGCCGAGTATGACACCCCGGAATGGGCGCCGCCGAAGGCACAGGAATGGGCTGCGGGCCAGATCACCCGCTTTGGCGCAGACATCAAGGGCGTGGTCGCCGCCAATGACGGCACGGCCGGTGGCGCGATTGCGGCCTTTAAGGCCGCCGGTGTCAAGCCGGTTCCGCCGGTCACCGGCAATGACGCGACGATTGCAGCGCTTCAGCTGGTCATTTCCGGAGACCAGTACAACACGATTTCCAAGCCATCGGAAATTGTCGCGGCAGCCGCTGCCAATGTTGCGGTGCAGATGATCAAGGGTGAAAAGCCCGAGGCCAAGACGACGCTTTACAATACGCCGTCCCAGCTGTTCATCCCCGCCGTCGTGACGGCAGAGAACATCAAGGCAGAAATCTTCGACAAGAAGATCCAGACGCCCGAGCAGATCTGCACCGGTGAATATGCCGAAGGCTGCAAGAAGCTTGGCATTACCAACTAAACGCGGTTGAGTGAACTTCGGCCGCGCCCGTCGCGGCCGGATGCCCCTATGGCAAGAAGGACTGCCCCATGAGCAGGGATCTGAAGGATATGCCGGAGAAGGGTCAGACGATCCTCCGGTTGAGCAATATTTCCAAAAATTTCGGCGCCGTGTCGGCGCTGACCGACATAGAACTGGACGTGAAGGCCGGCGAGGTCGTGGCGCTGGTCGGTGACAATGGTGCCGGCAAGTCGACGCTGATCAAGGTCCTGGCGGGCGTGCACCAGCCTTCGTCCGGAACGATCGAGTTCTGCGGCCAGAACGTCACGCTCGACAGTCCCGGCAAGGCGCTGGAACTCGGCATTGCCACTGTCTTCCAGGATCTCGCGCTCTGCGAAAACCTCGACGTCGTCGCAAATCTTTTCCTCGGCCATGAAATCTCTCCGTGGGGCCTCGATGAGGTGGCCATGGAAGTGCGAGCCTGGACTTTGCTCCGGGAACTTGCCGCCCGCATCCCCTCGGTGCGCGAGCCGATCGCCTCGCTTTCCGGCGGTCAGCGCCAGACGGTTGCCATTGCGCGTTCGCTGTTGCTCGATCCGAAGATCATCATGCTGGACGAACCGACCGCAGCGCTCGGCGTCGCCCAGACTGCGGAGGTGCTGAACCTGATCGAGCGCGTCCGTGAGCGTGGCCTCGGCGTCATCATCATCAGCCACAATATGGAAGACGTGCGCGCCGTGGCGGACCGCATCGTCGTGCTGCGCCTTGGGCGCAACAATGGCGTCTTCACGCCGGATTCGTCCAATCAGGAACTCGTCGCCGCCATCACCGGCGCCACCGAAAACGCCGTCTCCCGGCGCATCGAGCGCAAGACGGGTGCTGCCCATGAAACCAGCGGGAGGCCCGCATGAGCCAGAAGATGTCAGAGACTATCCGCCAGCCGGCTACCCTTGACCGCAGCGACGAGCGCGTCCGCCACGACGACAACATTACGGGCATGGTCAAGGCCTTCTTCGACCGCGTACGCTCGGGCGATCTCGGCATGCTGCCGGTTTTTGTCGGCCTGATCGTCATCTCGACGGTCTTCTCGCTGCTCAATCCGGTGTTTCTGGCGCCGAACAACCTCGTCAATCTGCTGTTCGACTGCGCCACCGTCGGCGTTATCTCGCTCGGCATCGTCTGCGTGCTGATGCTCGGAGAAATCGATCTCTCCGTCGGTTCGATGAGCGGTCTTTCCTCTGCCATCCTCGGCGTGCTTTGGGTCAACATGGGCTGGCCGATTCCTCTGGCGATCCTGGTCGCGATCGTTGCCGGCATTATCGTCGGCGCGCTCTACGCTGTTCTCTACAACAGGCTCGGCATGCCGAGCTTCGTCGCCACACTGGCCGGCCTGCTCGCGCTGCTCGGTATGCAGCTTTATATCCTCGGACCAACCGGCAGCATCAATCTGCCTTACGCCTCGCCGCTCGTCCGTTTCGGCCAGATCCTCGTCATGCCGGACTGGCTGTCCTACGTGCTTGCCCTGCTGCCGGGCGTGGTCCTTGTCGTCAATGAAATGCGAAAGCGCCGCCAGCGCCAGGCCTCGAATCTCTCCTCGCCGCCGGTTGGCGCTCTCGCGATCAAGGCGATCGTGCTCACTGCCGCGCTGGAATTTGCCGTTTATTATCTCAATCTCGGCCGTGGCGTGCCGTGGATGTTCGGTCTCTTCGTCGCCATCGCCGTCATCCTCAACTACGCGCTGACGCGCACAAAATGGGGACGCTCGATGTTTGCCGTCGGCGGCAATCGCGAAGCCGCACGCCGCGCCGGCATCAACGTGCGTCGCATCTATCTCAGCGCTTTCGTGCTTTGCTCGACGCTTGCCACGATCGGCGGCATCCTGTCGGCCTCGCGACTTGCCTCCTCCAGCCAGCAGGCCGGCACCGGCGATGTGAACCTGAACGCCATTGCGGCGGCGGTCATCGGCGGCACCAGCCTGTTCGGCGGGCGCGGCAGCGCCTATTCGGCTCTGCTCGGCATCATCGTCATCCAGGCGATTTCCAACGGGCTGACGCTGCTCAATCTCAGCTCGTCGCTGCGCTACATGATAACAGGTGCTGTTCTCGCCATCGCCGTCATCGTCGATTCGCTTGCCCGCCGGTCCCGTGTCAGCCACGGCCGCGCCTGACCCGCATTCTCAAGGAGTATTCACGTGACTGATCTCATGAAAGGCAAGGTTGCCGCCATTACCGGTGCGGCATCTGGCATTGGGCTGGAATGCGCCCGTACGCTTCATGCCGAAGGCGCAACCGTCGTGCTCATTGACCGTGCCAAGGACAAGCTCGAGTCTCTCTGCAAGGAGATCGGTAAGGGCGCCCTGCCGCTCGTCGTCGATCTTCTCGACGGCCCGCAGGTCTCCGGCATGTTGCCGCGCATCCTGGAAGCCGCCGGCCGGCTCGATATCTTCCACGCCAATGCCGGCGCCTATATTGGCGGGCCGGTCGCCGAAGGCGATCCGGATGCCTGGGATCGGATGCTCAACCTCAATATCAATGCCGCCTTCCGCTCGGTCCACGCCGTGCTGCCGCACATGATCGAGCAGAAGACGGGCGATATCCTGTTTACAAGCTCGATCGCCGGCGTCGTGCCGGTGGTCTGGGAGCCGATCTATACCGCCTCGAAATTTGCCGTTCAGGCCTTCGTCCATTCGACCCGCCGCCAGGTCGCACAGCATGGCGTGCGCGTCGGCGCCGTATTGCCGGGACCGGTCGTCACCGCGCTGTTGGATGACTGGCCGAAGGCCAAGATGGAAGAGGCGCTCGCCAACGGCAGCCTGATGCAGCCGAAGGAAGTGGCCGAGGCCGTGCTCTTCATGCTATCGCGGCCGCGCAATGTCACCGTCCGCGATCTGGTGATCCTGCCGAACAGTGTCGACCTCTGAGGTTGACAGGTCCGGTTCCGGATTGCTCTAGAACCTGAAACTGCCGATTTGAAACGAGAGATCATGAGCGACACTTCACGCACGCCACCAGCGGGTGCCAAACATGTTATCGGCGTCGATGTCGGCACCGGCAGCGCCCGTGCGGGCCTGTTCGACCTTGATGGGCGGATGCTTGCATCCGCCAAGCGGGATATCACGCTCTTCCACGAGACCGGTTCGATTGTCGAGCAATCGAGCACCGAAATTTGGGCAGCGGTCTGTGCCGCCGTTCGCGAAATCGTGGCGACAAGCGGTGTCGATCCGGCTTCGGTTGCCGGCCTGGGTTTCGACGCGACCTGCTCGCTGGTCGTGCTCGGCAAAGGTGGCGGACCACTGCCCGTCGGTCCTTCGGAAGATCCGAACCGTGACATCATTGTGTGGATGGATCATCGCGCCGTTCCGCAGGCGGAGCGCATCAACGCGCTCGGTCATGACGTGCTGCGTTATGTCGGCGGACGTATCTCGCCCGAGATGGAAACACCGAAACTGCTTTGGCTGAAGGAAAACCGGCCGCAGGTCTTCGATGCCGCCTGGCAGTTCTTCGATCTCGCTGATTTCCTGACCTGGCGGGCAACCGGCGACCTGTCGCGCTCGACCTGCACGGTCACGTGCAAGTGGACCTATCTCGCCCATGAGAAACGTTGGGATGCCTCCTATTTCCACCAGATCGGCCTCGGCGTACTGGCCGACGAAGGTTTTACCCGTATTGGGCAATCGATCGTCGAGCCGGGTTCGGCACTCGGTCAGGGACTGACCGCGGCTGCGGCCGGTGAACTTGGTCTCCTGCCGGGAACGTCGGTTGCCGCCGGCCTCATCGATGCGCATGCCGGCGGTATCGGAACGGTCGGGATCGGCGCCGGCCCGCAGGCCAATCTCGGCTACGTCTTCGGCACCTCGTCCTGCACCATGACATCGACATCGCAGCCGGCCTTCGTTCCGGGCGTCTGGGGTCCCTATTTTTCGGCCATGGTGCCGGGCATGTGGTTGAACGAAGGTGGCCAGAGTGCGGCAGGCGCGGCCATCGATCAGCTGCTCTCTTTCCATCCGGCTGCCAGCGAGGCGCGAGAGCTTTCGAAACGTGCGGGTGTTCCGCTGCCGGCCCTGTTGGCGGATATGGCGGTGCGGAAGGCAGGGCGCTCCTCCGATGCTGTCGAGCTTGTCGCAGGCCTGCATGTCGTTCCCGAATTCCTCGGCAATCGCGCACCCTTTGCCGATCCTCATGCCCGCGCCGTCATCGCCGGCCTCGACATGGAGAGGGATATCGACAGTCTGGTCGCGCTCTACATCGCCGGTCTTTGCGGCATAGGCTATGGCCTGAGACAGATCATCAACACGCAGGCCGATGCCGGCGTTACCATCGAGAACGTCGTGATCAGCGGCGGCGCCGGCCAGCATGATTTCGTCCGTCAGATGCTTGCCGATGCGAGTGGCAAGCCGGTGATCGCGACGAAGGCCGAGGAACCTGTCCTTCTGGGCGCGGCGATCCTCGGCGCCGTCGCGGGCGGTCTGTTTTCCGATATGCGCGCGGCGATGACGAAACTCTCGGCCGTTGAGAAGACCTATGAGCCGGCGCAAGGTGCGATCGCCGATCTTCATGCAAAGCGTTATGAGGGTTTCACGCAGTTCCAGACGCTGACACGTGAGTTGCGGAAATTCTGAACGGTCGTCGTCCCAGTCGCGAGTGTCTCACGGCCAGGCGGCAAAGGATGGGACGAGGTCTTTCTCCGACTGCGCGGCGATCTTGCGCCGGTAGGCGCCTGGCGGCTCGCCGACACGGCTCTTGAAGAAGCGGCTGAAATAGCCGGGATCGCGAAAACCGAGCCCGAAACCGATCTGCTCGACCGACTGCTGCGATTGTCCAAGCCGTAGCTTCGCCTCGGCGATCAACCTTTCGTGGATCAGTTCCAAAGGGCTTTTCCCGACGCCCGCGATACAGACGCGATGCAGATGGTCATAGGTGATGCCCATGGTGCGAGCGATATCGGCAATCGCCGGCTGCTCGCGATAGCGCAGTTCGACGATCTGCCGGAACCGCTGCAGCGTCATTGCCCCGGTGCCAGACGTCGTCGGCAAGGAAGCTCCGGAGGCTCGCCAGAGCCGCAATAGCAGCACGGAGAGATAGGCGCTTACGATGGCAGTTCCTCCCGGTAGAAGATGCTGTCCTTCCTCGGTGATCACCGCGAAGGCGCGACCGATGTCGGCTGCATGCCCGGCAAGGTTTTCGCCTTGAGCGACGACGATCCGCTCGATCATGTCGTGCAGCTGGACGGCAGCCGGACTGTCGCCGACCGTCCTGTGCACGACATTTTCGGCGGCCAGCAGCATCGCTCCTTCACCGCCGGCGGCAAGGACGAATCTGCCCGCAACCCGTCGTGGCAGCCAGAGCAATGCCGGTGCTGCAAGCCCGAGTTCCTCCTGCCCGTCGATGAACAATGTCGCCTTGCCGCGGGAGACGAAGAAGGCCCTGTAGGAGGGGCGGCTGTCACGGGTGCCCAGGCTCCAGGTCTGGCTACCGAGACCGGCGGCAATCGCCGCCGCGATGACAGACAGAGCTGGCGTATCACCCGATCTTTCGGCCATGTCTGCCTCGAAACTTAAAACGGTAGTGCTGCCGTTCTTGCTCGGCAAATTCTCGGAAAAAGTACAATAGACTGCCAGAAATATCCATTCTATTTCGTGGCGGATTGGTTCCTACTGGATTGCGAGGAGAACCTGATATTCAGGCAGCAGGGTGAGGAACTTCCCGTGAAAGACGTCGATTGCCGGGCGTGAGCGCCGGATTCGCATGAGCCCGGCATATGCCGGAAACCAGCAAACATCATCGCGCCATCCCTTGGGAGGGACAGCAGGCGCATATCGGAAAGGGAACGAGATGGTAGACCTGATGCTTCTCATTGGGGGCCGCACCATGCCGGCCTCGAACGGCGTGACTTTCGAACGGCTGAACCCGATTACCGGTCAGGTGGCAACCACGGCCGCTGCGGCAACGCTGGACGATGCGCATGCGGCCGTCGTTGCAGCAGCTGCAGCCTTTCCGGCCTGGTCGGCGCTCGCTCCGACTGAACGGCGCAAGCGCCTTTCAAAGGCTGCCGACCTCCTGGATTCCCGCACGGGCGAATTCATCGCCGCGATGGCAGAGGAAACCGGCTCGACTGCTGCCTGGGCAGGCTTCAATGTCTATCTCGCCGCCAACATGCTGCGTGAAGCCGCCGCCATGTGCAGCCAGATCAGTGGCGAGGTCATCCCGTCGGACAAGCCGGGCCTGTTGGCAATGGCCGTGCGGCAGCCGGCCGGTGTCGTCCTCGGTATCGCTCCCTGGAATGCTCCCGTCATCCTCGGCGTGCGTGCAGTCGCCCTGCCGCTTGCCTGCGGCAATACCGTCATCCTCAAGGCGTCCGAGCTTTGCCCCAGGACACATCACCTGATCGGCGAGACATTGCAGGAAGCAGGTCTGGGTGACGGTGTCATCAATGTCGTGACCAATGCGCCTGCCGATGCCGCGACCGTTGTCGAAAAGATGATCGCCCATCCGGCGGTACGCCGCGTCAATTTCACCGGTTCGACCCGCGTTGGAAGGGTGATTGCAGAGGTTTCCGCGCGCCATCTGAAACCCGTGCTGTTGGAACTCGGCGGCAAGGCCCCCTTCCTGGTGCTTGATGACGCCGATATTGGCGAAGCGGTGAAGGCCGCGGCCTTCGGCGCATTCATGAACCAGGGTCAGATCTGCATGTCGACCGAGAGGATTGTCGTCGACGAGACGGTCGCCGACGAGTTCGCCGAAATGTTCGCCCGCAAGGCCTCGACGCTCGTCGCCGGCGATCCGCGCCAGAGCAATTCGCCCCTCGGCTCGATGATTGGTCTTGATGCGGTGGAACGCGTCAACGGCCTGATCGAGGACGCGGTTTCCAAGGGAGCACGCCTGCTGGCAGGTGGCCGTGCAGTCGGAACACTGATGGATGCGACTGTGCTCGACCACGTGACGCCGTCGATGCGGATCTATGGCGAGGAGAGCTTCGGACCGGTTGCCTGCATGGTGCGCGTGCGTGGTGTCGATGAGGCGGTCCGTGTTGCCAATGATACGGAGTATGGCCTGTCTGCCGCAGTCTTCGGCCGGGATGCCACCCGCGCGATGGGGGTCGCAAGACGGATCGAAAGCGGCATCTGCCATGTGAACGGTCCAACCGTTCATGATGAGGCACAGATGCCGTTCGGCGGCGTGAAGGCCTCCGGATATGGCCGCTTCGGCGGTAAGGCCGGCATCAACGAATTCACCGACCTGCGGTGGCTTACCGTGGCATCGCAGCCGGGGCATTATCCAATCTGATGCCAGGACTTTGTAGCCGGGCACGCCTTACAGGCGATGGCAGACGGTCACGAAATTCGTGCGTGGAATATAGCGGTATTCCACGATCATGTCCGTGCAATCGAGACATCGACGCTGCACATACCGCGCACGAACGATCGGCTTCGGTCGATGCTTGGCGACATGGGGTCGTTCATAACTTTGAATCATGTCGGCAGAATTGACCGGGCCTGTTGAAATGGCGGCTACGGCCAACGTCAACAACGATACCAGCAAGGCGCGCATGCAGCTCTTCTCCTCGGAAATAAAGGTGGGCGCGCATATGTGCGCGCCTCCTGGGCTTAATGTGTGCTCAGCTTCGCTTCTGCTGCGGCGGCGAGAAAATCGTCCCTTGCGGTTTCCACGCTGATGCGCCCTTCGACGGCACCCTTGCAGGCGTTGCTTGCCTTCACGAATTTCGCTCCCGTGCGTCGCGGCCACATGTCGTGGAGATAGATGAGCGCATCGAACGGGCCTCTGACGGTCCGGGATCCGGCGTTGTCGAACTGGATCTCGACCGGCTCGCTCCATTGGGTATTTGGCATCGGTTTTCCTCCTCCTGTCGCGAGCGCCACAACGTCGCGAACGGGAATTTGTTCCCGCGCTGGAGATTGGTTGGTTAATCGCGGCTTTACCGCAGGTGTGCAAACGGTAGCTCTCGGCCGTGCCGAGTTTCTGGACGCCCGCCATCGCCTGCTATTAGCCCACCTTGTCCCGCACGGGTTGGCAGTTCCCACGGGATCCTCTCATGTCCAGCCATTACTGAGGGTTGCGCGTAGTGACTGCGCACCGCACGTTTTGCGGCGCAATTGAACAGCCCGTCTGGACTTCTAAATCCCAGCCTTATCTTTCTTGATCGGATGCATACTTTATCAGTGAATGCGATACAGGTTATTTGAACACCCGCGATCCTGCTCTCGAAAGGACCGGGAGGATCGGTCCGGGACAAATACGCAGCAGTTCTCGGCGACCGGTCGATGAAAAAGAGGAAGTAAATTGAGCATTTCAAGCGGCAGAATTGCCTGGGAAGAGGTCATCGAGGCCAAGGCTTTCATTGATCTTGCGAGGGTCACGCCCCAACCTTTTAAAGACAGCGTCGAGTTTACCTGCCTGCCGGTGGCCCAAGGCTGCGCCATTTCGCTGCCTACAGCTCCTGCGGTTGGGCTCAATCGCATTCTTGCTTTGAATAGCAAAGACGAACTCAATGTCGCATTCGAATGGATGAAGACCAGAACGGGCAGGCGGCATGTTCAGATCAGCGAAACCTCCGCCTCAAACGAATTGCGTGACTGGATCCTGGAGCAGAAGCTGGTCGAAGATGGCGCCTGGGCAAAACTCACGCGGCCTGCACCATCCGCCCCGCTTCCCGTCGAAGGGCCTGTGCGGGCGCGGCTCGCCGGTATCGAGGACGCGCCGATTGTCGGCAGGCTGATGTGCGCAGGCTTTGCTTTTCCGACGGCGCTTGAACCACTGTGGTCATCCCTGGTCGCCAAGAAAGGCTGGGCCTGCTTCATTGCGGAACTGGACGGCACGCCGATTGGAACCGGGGCGATGTTCGTCGAGGACGGATGTGCCTGGCTGGGAGTCGGAACGACGCTTGCCGAATATCGGAATCTCGGTGCGCAAAAGGCGCTGATCAATGCGCGATTGAACGAGGGCCTTGCTCAGGGTGTCTCGCTGTTTGCGGTGGAAACAGCTAAACCGGAAGAAGGACAACCGAACATATCCTTCGGAAACCTGACGAAGGCAGGCTTCAAGCCATCCTATATTCGCAAGAATTATCTCCTGCCGAATTAAGTCCTTCCCGCCGATGTGGCTTGCCGCACCGATGCCATATCCCGTGACTAGATCGGAACAAGCCCCGTGAAGCGGCCGGACTTGAGAAGGAAACGAGATGCAGTTGAACGGCGAACTGAACCCGAACGATCCCGAATTCTTTGAGCTTCTCACTGGGAGCTTCAGGCGCCTTCTCGGACGAGACCTTCTCCCCAGGGATCGGGGGCCTGAATGGCTCTACGGCGATGCCCCGTTTGTGGTTCTTGCCCATAATACTGCGCCCGATCCGGTCTTCGTCTATGCCAATGGTGCAGCACAGAGGCGGTTCGGGTACTGCTGGAGTGAGTTCGTGAAGCTGCAGTCGCGTTTATCCGCTGGCCCAAGCGAGCGGTCAGAGCGCCAGGCGTTGCTCGATGCGGTGGCACGCAACGGATTTATGACGGGCTATCGGGGATTGCGGGTCACAAAGTCGGGGAGCCGGTTCTGGATGGAAGATGGAATAGTCTGGCAGCTTCGCACCGCAGACGGACAGGATTTCGGCCAGGCAGCGACCTTCTCGCAGTGGGCCGAGGTGCCGCCCTCCTAAACCGCCGTCTTGTATCGCCCTGGTACGTGGAGGCACTTCTCGCGATGAACAGGCATCGGGGCTGCGCGCGCCGGTCGCCTCTCGTAGACGCAGGCCGCACCTCACCTCATCCGCCCGCCAGCAACGCCCTTGCGCTCTCCTCATCCGTGATCAGCACGGTTGCGAGTCCGGCGCGCACGGTGGCGCTAAGGATGGCGTGTTTGTGGGGGCCGCCCGAGGCGACGATGCGGCAGGGTATCTTGCGGTAGTCGGCGAGGTCGGGGGCCAGCACCTGTGCGTTCAGCGGGTGGGCGACGGGGCGGCCCTCGGCATCGATATAGCGGCCGAGCAGGTCGCCGACGGCGCCGACAGCGATGAGGTCACCGACGTCGGTTCCGGCCGGCAGGCCGTAGCGCACCTGCAGGGATTGCCTGGTCACGTCGCCGACGCTCAGGTAGGAAATATCCACTTCGCAGGTCTGGCGGAAGATGCGCTCGAAGACCGATTGCGTGATGATCGCCTCGCGCGATTGCGGGCTCTCGGCATAGATCGGTGCCGCGAAATAGTGGCATTGGGCCTTCAGAACCTGCGCGAAGGCGCGCACGACCTCGAACGTGTTGATCTCCGAGCCGCGTGTCAGCCCGCCCATCATAGAGCGCAGCTCGATCCCGGGCTCGCTTGTCGGCGTCATGTGGGTAATGGTCTCGCGCAGCGTCGCGCCCCAGCCGACCCCGATGGAGCGGGGCTTGCGGGCCTGGATCAGCCGGTCGAGATAGGCAGCCGCGCCGCGGCCGAGCGCCTGGTGCAGAAGCTGCGGATCGGCAGGGGTGGGCACGACGACTGCCGCCTCCAGGCCAAAACGTTCCTGCAGACGCGATTCCAGCTCCATGCCGGCGGCAAGCGGCGAGGTGAAGCTCACCCTGACGATGCCTTCCTCAAGGGCTGCGGCCAGGAACTCGTTTACCCGGCGACGGGTGAGGTACATACGCTCGGCGATCTGCGCCTGCGTCAGCCCCTCGACGTGATAGAGCCAGGCCGCCCGGATTTTCAGTTCATGCGATTCCATCAATCCCCATCCCAAATGGGCCCTACATGCCCCCACGTTACATATTTCACACTGGTGTAACATATGTAACGTAATGCCGTCTGCATGACGATAGAACTTCTGATCTTCGATTGCGACGGCGTATTGATCGACAGCGAGCCGCTGGCGAGCGGCGCGCTGGCACAGGCCCTGCAGCGGGCCGGCGTTCCCTTGAGCCATGCCGAAGTCCACCGTCGCTTCACCGGTCTTTCGGGCGAGGCGGCCGGCCGCCTCTGTCGCGAGGAACTCGGCCTTGCCGATCCGGCTCATGTCTTCGCCGATGCAAAAAGCGCGCTCTACGCGGAATTTTCCCGTTCGCTGCGGCCGATGGCCGGCATCGAAGAGCTGGTGCGGAATGTGAGGCAGCGCAAATGCGTCGCGTCCAACAGCGACATGGAGAGGCTGCGTCGCAGCCTCGGCCTTCTGGATCTCTGGGCGGAATTTGACCCGCATATCTACAGCGCCGAGATGGTGGCGAGGCCCAAACCTGCGCCTGACCTGTTCCTTCTCTGCTCCGAAAATCTCGGCGTGGCGCCGCATCGCTGCCTTGTCATCGACGACAGCGCGCTCGGGATCGCGGGTGCCGTGGCGGCCGGCATGGCGGCGATCGGCTTCGTCGATCCGGCCGATCCGCGCAGCGGACGCCACGAGGCGCTGAACGCGGCAGGCGCTCTGCAAACGGTTGAGGGGGCGGCGGAACTGGCGATTGCTCTCGAAGCGCTCTCTTCATCATCCGCAAAGGAAGAGGCGGCTCATGCCGCCGGGCCTGCAAGGAATCCGGCGGTGGAGACCGCCGGCTAATCTCGCGCAGGCCGATGCTTCGCGCGCTGGAATGGCTCTTCGCGGCGTCCGCGACGGGCGGCTGTAACCGAAACTTCATGAAGCCGTCAATCAGGCGACATGGAGCTGATCCTAAGAACCAAGACCGCGAGCCGGGGGCCCGCCGGTCAAGACACAAGGAGTTTCCGATGATATCGATCAATCGACGCAGCGCGCTCGGTCTGCTCGGCGCCACCGCCGGCACGCTCATTCTGCCGCGCATGGCTTTCAGCCAGGCAAAGCGTCCTTCCATCACCATCGCGGTGCAGAAGATCACCAACAACAATTCGCTCGACGTCTATCACGAGCAGTCGAACGTCGGCGAGCGCATCTTCTTCCCGAACCTCTGGGAAGGCCTGATCCTGCGCGATTGGATGGGCAACCAGGGCCCGGTTCCAGGTCTTGCGACCGAATGGAAGCGTATCGACGACAAGACGCTCGAACTGAAGCTGCGCCAGGGCGTCAAGTTCCACAACGGCGACGAAATGACCGCCGAGGATGTCGCCTTCTCCTTCTCCAAGGAGCGCGTGTTCGGCAACACGGAACCGGCCGGCGGCAAGACCATTTTCGAAGCCGACCACAAGCCTGCGACCGCCAAGGAACTGCCCGCAACCGTTCCCGGCGTCGGACGTCGCCTGTGGCCGGCGCTCGCCGGTATCGAGATCGTCGACAAGTACACCGTGCGCCTGCACAACGCCACGCCTGACGTGACGCTGGAAGGCCGCCTCTATTCCGGCGGCAGCCAGATCACCAACCGCCGCGCCTGGGATGAAGCAGCAACCTTCACGGAATGGTCGCGCAAGCCGATCACGACCGGCCCCTACATGGTCGGCGAGTACAAGCCGGACGTTTCGCTGACGCTCGTCGCCTTCGACGAATATTGGGGCGGCCGCCCGCCGCTCGAGCAGATCCGCTTCGTGGAAGTTCCTGAGGTCGCCTCGCGCGTCAACGGCCTGCTGTCCGGCGAATACGACTTCGCCTGCGACCTGCCGCCGGATCAGATCGCCGCCGTTCAGGCCGCTCCTGGTTACGAGATCCAGAACTCGACGATCTGGAACCACCGCATTTCGGTCTTCAACACCCAGAATGAGATCCTCGCCAACCCGCTGGTTCGCCGTGCCATGACCCATGCCATCGACCGCCAGGCGATCGTCGATGCACTCTGGGCCGGCAAGACGGTCATCCCGGCCGGCCTGCAGTTCGAATCCTTCCGAAACGGTGATATGTTCATCGAAGGCTGGGCGCCCCCGGCTTACGATCCCAATCTCGCCAAGGACCTCCTGAAGCAGGCCAACTACAAGGGCGATGCGATTCCCTACCGCCTGCTCAACAACTACTACACGAACCAGACGGCCAACGGCCAGATCATGGTCGAGATGTGGAAGCAGGTCGGCCTCAACGTCGAGATCGAGATGAAGGAAAACTGGGCGCAGATCCATGACCCGGCAGGTGTCAAGGGCGTGCGCGACTGGTCGGCCTCCAACACGATCAACGACCCGATCACGCCGATGGTCGTGCAGTTCGGCCCGAACGGCGAAGTGCAGCAGAAGAAGGACTGGACGAACGAGGAGATGAACAAGCTCGCCGTCGTCATGGAAACCTCCACCGACCGTGCACAGCGAAAGAAGGCCATCGCCCGTATGCTGGAAATCTGCGAGCGCGAAGATCCGGTCTATCAGGTCCTGCACCAGAATGCCGTCTTCACCGGCATGAAGTCGTCGCTGAAGTGGAAGGCCGCTCCGGCCTTCGCCATGGACTTCCGCGCCGCAAACTGGTCGATCTGATCGGTCCGACACTCCGGTCTCCGGCGGCTGAAGCGCTGCCGGAGATCGTCTTTTTTGTGCAAGCGAAAAGCGGGGATGAAAGATGGGCGCGACCGGCTCCAATCTCGTGGAATTGCGTGACCTGACGGTCGCCTTCGACGGCGTGCAGGTTCTCCACGGCATCGATCTCGATGTCGGCAAAGGCGAGGCGCTCGGCCTCGTCGGCGAATCCGGCTGCGGCAAGTCGGTCACGTGGCTCGCGGCCCTCGGCCTGCTGCCCGGCAAGGCCCGCGTTTCCGGCTCGGTGCAAATCGAAGGTCGCGAACTCATCGGCGGATCGCGCACGGTGCTGGAAAGCGTGCGCGGCAGCCGCATCGCCATGATCTTTCAGGACCCGTCCAGCTCGCTCAATCCAGTGCTGCGCATCGGGCGGCAGATTTCCGAGGCGCTGTCGGTCCATCGCGGCCTGCGCGGCGAGGCGGCAAAGGCCGAGGCGCTGCGGCTGATCGATATGGTCGGCATTCCCGATTCGCGCCGCCGTTTCGATCTCTACCCGCATGAATTTTCCGGCGGCCAGTGCCAGCGCCTGATGATTGCGATGGCGCTGGCCGGCCAGCCCGATCTTCTGATCGCCGATGAACCGACCACCGCGCTCGATGCGACGATCCAGGCGCAGATCCTCGATCTCTTGATCCGTCTGCGTGCCGAAACCGGCATGGCGACCGTTTTCATTAGCCATGATCTCGGCGCCGTCAGCCAGGTCTGCGAGCGCGTCTGCGTCATGTATGCCGGACGCATCGTGGAGGAGGGCAGTGTCGAACAGCTCTTCTCCGAGCCGCGCCACCCCTATACGCGCGGCCTGTTCGATGCCATTCCGCGCCTCGACGGCGGCCGCGAACGGCTGATTCCCATTCCCGGCACTGTTCCCAATCCGAAACATCTGCCGGAGGGCTGTTCCTTCTCGCCGCGGTGTCCGCGCGCCGTCGAGGCCTGTCGCAGCGAGCCGCCGCCGCTCGTTTCGCTCGATGGCGGCCGCAAGCTCGCCTGCGTACGGCCGGTGCCTGTCGCGGCTGCCGTCGAGACCCGGTCGGCCCGTATCGCCGAAGGCCTGCTGCAATGACGCCGCTCATCGAAGCCCATGATCTCGTCCGCATCTATCAGATCCGTCACGGGCTGTTCGGTCGCCCGGCGCCGGTGCGCGCCGTAGACGGCGTTTCGCTCTCGGTCGTGCCGGGCGAAACGCTCGGCATCGTCGGCGAATCCGGCTCCGGCAAATCGACGCTCGGGCGGATGCTGCTCGGCATCGATGATGCGCAGCAAGGAAGTGTGCGCTTTCAGGGGCAGCCGATGCCGGTGCGAAACTCCGCGGAATGGCGGGCACTGCGCGCGAAGATGCAGCTCGTGTTCCAGGACCCGCTCGCCGCACTCGACCGCCGCGTGACGATTGCCAGGCAGATCGCCGAGCCGCTCGATATCCACAAGCTCATTCCCAAAGAGCACCAGACTGACCGGGTGACGGAACTGATGAGGGCCGTCGGCCTGCGCCCGGACCAGGCCGATCGTTATCCTCACGAGCTATCGGGCGGCCAGCGCCAGCGCGCCGTGATCGCCCGGGCGCTCGCGTCGCGGCCGAAGCTGCTCGTCTGCGATGAGCCGGTGTCGGCGCTCGATGTCTCCATCCAGGCGCAGGTCGTCAACATGATGCGCGATCTGCAAGAGAAAAACGGCATCGCCATGGTCTTCATCAGCCACGACCTGAAGGTGGTGCGCAACATCGCCGACCGTGTCGCGGTCATGTATCTCGGCCGCATCGTCGAGGAGGCTTCTTCCGACGTTATCTTCCGCGTCCCGCAGCATCCCTATACGAAGGCGCTGGTATCCAGCGTGCCCGTTCCCGGCAAGCCGCTCGAAGGCCGTGTCGTCCTGCAGGGCGAGCCGCCGAACCCGGCGAGCCGCCCCTCCGGCTGCGCCTTCCACCCACGCTGTCCGCTGGCGCGGGAGATCTGCCGTTCCGTCGTGCCGGAACTCAAAGATATCGGCGGGGGCCGTACCGCGGCCTGCCATGTCGTGGCGGGCGAAACCACGCCGGTCGCGGCATAGGGGGGGGTTCCATGATCCGTTTCGTTCTCGTGCGCCTGTTCCGTGCTCTCCTGACCATCATGGCGGTCGTCACCTTCGCCTTCGTCGTGCTGCGCATGTCGGGCGATCCCGCAACTGTCATGCTCGGGCCTGATGTGCCTAAGGAGGCGGTCGATGCCTTCCGCAAGGCATGGGGCCTCGACCAGCCGCTGTGGATTCAATATCTCGCCTATATCAAGTCGATCTTTACCGGCGATTTCGGCGTCTCGATGCGCGACAAGGCGTCCGCACTGAACCTCGTGCTGGAACGCGTGCCGGCGACGCTGCAATTGACCATCCCGGCGCTCATCCTCAAGCTCATCTTCGGCATTCCCTCCGGCGTCTATGCGGCGCTGCACCGGCAGAGTTTTTCCGACCGTGGCGTCATCCTGCTTGCCGTCCTTGGCTTTACCATTCCCTCCTTCGTCATGGGTCTGCTGCTCGTGCTGATCTTCTCGGTCATCCTTGGCTGGTTGCCCTCGGGCGGGCAGGATACCTGGATGCACGGCATATTGCCGACGCTGACGATGAGCATCGGCGGCATCGGCATCCTCGCCCGCTTTTCGCGCAGCGCCATGATCGAGGTGATGGGCCAGCCCTATATCCGCACCGCCTCGGCCAAGGGGCTGACATGGCGCGACGTGGTCTGGAACCATGCATTGCCCAATGCGGCAGTGCCGATTGTCACAATCGTCGGCTTCATGGTCGGTTCGCTGATTGCGGGCGCAGTCGTGGTGGAATCGATCTTTTCCTGGCCCGGCATCGGCCGCCTGCTGGTAGTCTCGGTCACCAATCGCGATCTCGCGGTCGTGCAATGCATCCTGCTGATCATCGCCGTCGCCATGGTCTTATCGAACCTCGTCGTCGACCTGCTCTACGGCTGGCTCGATCCGCGCCTTCGCTCGCATGCGGCCGGACATTAGGAGAAAACCGATGGCTACTGTCGATCTCGCCGCAACGCCGGCTTCCGGAAAGCCCAACCGGCTCATCTCCTTCCTGCGCCGCAACGTCCCGCTGTCGGTGGCCTTCGGTCTGCTGTGGCTTGCGGCAATGGTCCTGACCGCCGTGTTCGCCGACTATATCCGCCCGTTCAACATCACCGCCATGGATCTCGGCAGCCGGCTTTCGGCGCCGGGCGGGCTCAAGCATCTGCTCGGCACCGACGAACTCGGCCGCGACGTACTTTCGCGCCTCATCCAGTCGATCCGGGTGTCGCTCGTCATCGCCTTCGGCGCGACGATCCTCTCGGCGCTCTTCGGCACGCTGCTCGGGTTCCTCGCGGCGCGGTTCCGCGGGTTCGTGGAGCATCTGGTCCTGATGCTCGCCGATTTCCAGGCCGCTCTTCCCTTCCTCATTATGTCTCTGGCAGTGCTGGCCTTTTTCGGTTCCTCCATGCTGCTGCTCGTCTGCCTCATGGGTTTCTACGGCTGGGAGCGCTATGCGCGCATCGCCCGCGGCCTTGCGATCTCCGCCGGCGCCCAGGGCTATGCGGCGGCGGTGGTGCAGCTCGGTGCGACGCCTTCGCGCGTCTACCTGCATCATATCCTGCCAAACGTTGCCTCGACGCTGATCGTTTCCATGACCCTCACATTCCCGGAAATCATCCTGATGGAAAGCGGGCTCTCCTTCCTCGGCCTCGGCGTGCAGCCGCCGGAAACCAGCCTCGGCAATATGGTGGGCTTCGGACGCGAATATCTGACGCGCGCGCCCTGGATCATGCTGGCGCCCGCCGCCGTGATCATGCTGACGACGCTTTCGATCTCGCTCGTCGGCGACTGGTTGCGCGACAAGCTCGACCCGACGATCCGCTAGTGCTGTGAAATCAATATACTGAAGGAATTTCCATGACGCTCATCACCGGCCATCGCGGCGCCCGCAACCTCTGGCCCGAAAACTCGCTCACTGGCTTCCGCAACGCAATCACGCTCGGCGTCGACGCCATCGAATTCGACGTGCACCTGACGCGATCGGGCGAGCTCGTCGTCATCCACGACGCCACACTGGAGCGCACTGCCGAAGGCGCAGGCCCGGTGCAGGACCTGTCGGTGGAGGCCCGCAAGGCGACCCTGCTGAAAGGTACGGACGAGGCGATCCCGACGCTCGCCGATGTGCTCGGCGTGCTTGCCACAAACAAGGGCATTGACCTGCATGTCGAGATCAAGGTCGACGAGACCGGCATGCCCTATCCTGATATTGCAGCGCGCGTCGCTGCCGAGCTTTCTCGCTTCGGCGTCGGCGAACGTTCCTACCTGACCTCCTTCGATACGTCGGTGCTGGAGGATTGCCGCCTGCATGCGGCTGATGTTTCGCGCCTCGTTTCCGTCAATGCCGTCTGGGCCGAAAAGCAGGGCGGGCTTGCCGCCTTCATCGACCGCGTGGACGAACTGGTGGAGATCATCGCCATCCATCACGAGCTGATGGAAGCGGAATGGGACCTGATCCGCAGCCGGCTGCCGATGGAACGGCTCTGCGTCTGGACCCTCAACGACGAGCCCGGCATCCGCAACTGGCTGGAACGCGGCATCGGCAGCTTGACCTCGGACAGCCCGGATCTGGCGCTGAAACTGCGTGCCGGCATCGCTGCGTGAGCTATGGCTTTGCTTCTTCGCCCTAGCGGAGGAACGGCCCATTAAGCCTGTGCCACTGGATCAATGACACGGTCATGGCGCTGTGCTTTCTGCGGGTCGGCTTGGACATCATGCGAAATGGTCGACGGCCAGCTTTCGTCCTCATATCGAAAGCAGCGCCACCGATGACATCATTCATTTAGGCTCTATCATCAAGCCAGGCTGCTCGCAGTCTGGCCAAGATATCATCAATGCGAACCCAACGGATTAGGTCAAGGAGCTAGGGTAGGAGCAGGATTCCCTGTTGCTCCAGCCCCTGTTTGTGGCTTCAATCGCAGCGACGTGTTCATGGCTGGTGGCATTTGCAAAAACGACTTCGTCATCGGCGTACGTTTTTCGGATATGCGGTGAGGCCGGCACCCAGCGACACCCTCGTCAAACATCGGTCAGTTTCCCCTATCGGTTCAGCAAAGCCTATCCGGGAAACGCAGTTTTATAGTGCTAAGCCTTGGTTGCATAAAATGCGATCGTTTCTCTTAGAACGTTGTGAACATTCCGGCGATACTGCTTCCTCAGGTTGAATAATTCGGTGGATGAGGTGTGTTTTGAGAGGTCTCGCGATCGGACGATTTCGTGCGTCTGAAGAGGGCGCCACTGCCGTTGAATTCGCGATCATCGCTCCCGTCCTGATCTTCATCATGTTCGCCATTATCGAGACGGGAATCGCGTTTGCCGCCGACATCCTTTTGAAGAACGCGACTTATGACGCTGCAAGAACGGGCAGGACGGGCTTCATCTCGGAAAAGTCCACTCAGGACGCGACCGTGAAGCAGAAAATCAGATCTGAAGCTGGGGTCATAATGGATGCCGACAAGCTCGTTATCACGAGCCTCTCCTACAAGAGCTTTGACGCTCTGAAAAAGCCGGAGCCTTTTATCGATAAGAATGGCAATGGTGTCAGAGACAACGGCGAGAACTTTACGGACGTCAATGGTAACGGCGTCTATGACAAGGACCAGGGCGCCAGCGGCTATGGTGGCACGGCACAGGTCGTTATCTACACGGTGACCTATCCCTGGTCGTTCCACACACCTTTTCTCAATCGGCTCATCGGCAACAACGGCACCGTTGAACTGACGGCAACAGCGGTGGTTCAGAATGAGCCCTATTGAGATCGTATGCCGTGCGGCCAGAGAGTGGGCTCTCCTCATCCGCCGCCTTGTGCGCGATGACAACGGCGTTGCCGGAATCGAAATGGCCATCATAATGCCTGTGTTGCTGCTGCTCTTTTGCGGCGGGGGCGAAATCGCCCTTTATGCGCGATCTCATTTCCAGGCCTCGCAGATGGCGTCCACGGTCGCCGACGCGGTTTCCCGTTACGAGACTCTGACCGCCTCCGACGTTGCATCGATATTCACGGTCACGTCCGAGATCATGGGAACCGACGACTTCGGCAAGAACGGTTATGTGATCCTGTCCTCGGTATCGCGAACGGGGGGAGCCACTTCTATCGTGGCGTGGCAATGCAAGGGCGGCGCGCTTCCGAGCACGAGCAAGATCGG
>Ga0102590_1000521_pt1 | contig 83264 bp, 76 predicted proteins | sample AraplaMF_Col_mMF_FD_76859 | JGI IMG/M metagenome (GOLD analysis project Ga0102590, IMG submission 76859) | Arabidopsis root microbial communities from the University of North Carolina, USA - plate scrape MF_Col_mMF | ecosystem: Host-associated > Plants > Roots > Endosphere | place: USA... | reverse complement strand
GCGCCTCCAGCGCCATCCGGCACAACGCATAAGGACGGCAGCCCGTGTGGCTGCTGTCAATTAAAGGACGGCCCAACCGCTGAAGGAAACGTCATGAAGACGATGGGAAAATCAAGGAAGTAAATCGCTGAAGAACTCGGGCAATCAATCGCCGCCGAGGCTCTAACCGCCGCTGGATGAAAGTTCAGTGGCAGGTCAGGCGTTCAGGCACTCGGCGCGGAACTTGCCGTTGAAACTCTCGATGTAGCTGTTGTCGGTCGGCTTGCCTGGTCGCGAGAAGTCGAGCACGATGCCCTTGTGATAGGCCCAGAAATCAAGGTCTCGGGGGATGAATTTGCCCACACGAATGGTGGTCAGATAACCGACCAGCCGGCATACTCGTTCCAGTGTCTGAAACCACAATCCTCGCCTTTGTAATTGAACCGTGCACCTACCGTCGGCGAGAAACGGAGAAAGGAAAACCGATCACTAATCGTCGTCTGAACAAATGAGGGTCGTCCAACGCGCCTAGTTTTGGCGTTCGATGTTCGTGCTGATCCCATTTCGAGCAACCGAATTAACATTGGACGGAGGATTGCCAGGACTACCCGTACCACAGGGGGTCCGGATTTCCCTGGAAAGGTACTGACCGCTGTTGCATGGCAGCATGTTGACATCGAGAAAATCGCTCGATTTCAGTGAATTCTGATAAGCTACAACTTCTTTCATGGACAACGGGGCGGAGAAGATCGTCGCTCCCTCAAAGCCCGGCAGTGCCTCGATTGGCTCGTTCATGGGCGAGCTCTGCCCGGGCACCGCGGCCGCACCGATAACCCATGGCCCAACAGAACCGAAGGTCACGGATTTCGGGCGGCCGGTTGGCGTACCAGAGCTGTAGGGCCAGTGCGGGAACCCGCTGTCGAGCACTGCCCCATCCCATCGGTAAGCCGTAAACACCAAAAGGTACGTATATGGCGCGAAGCGGTCAATGCGAAGTTTGCCGTCTGGAGTGAAGGTGTAGTAAATCCACTCTGTGCCTGAGAACGCGCCTGTTGGCCCCACAACGTTCATATCCCACGGCTTTTGCCACCACGCACTATCCGGCCTTCCGCTTTGGAGCAGGCTTTTTGCAAAAGACCACTTTTGACCATTGGGATTAGGCGAGGCGCCTAACGCGAATGACAGGTAGGCGCCGCTGGAAGTGGAACTGAGTAGCGACAGCGCGCTACCGCCTTTAGGAACGGTATTGTCTCGGGTCTTTTCTACCAAAAGGACTGTGAATCCTCTGTCGGGTCTGATCGATGCGGGTTGACTCGTCTCGACTGACCCATTCGGTGGAAAGTTGAAAGAAGTCTTATTGGTATAGAAGTCAAATGCCTGCCTCGTATTTTCAGGCACTGGATAATCCACTCCTGCCGCCGAGTCGTGTATGTAAACCTTTGGATATTGCCCGAAAATCGGCACGACTTTCGGTGTGAGGGTCTGAGATACTTTGCCGGATGCGCTTGTAAGACAACTGGCTTCATCGATGCATGATGCCGATTGGCCCGCGCCAGCAGCAAGACAACCCACCGCAGAAAACAGTAGGAAGATTCTTTTGCCATAATTCATTAAACAATCCTTTGTGGACGCGTTGGTCTTGCCTTAACGGCTGAGTTTGGTCGTGTTGCGGCGCCCCATCTGGCGCAGCATGTCGCCGATTACGTCGGGCAAATCGGTGGTGATAAGATTCGTACGATTGACGATCGCCATCTCCGGATCACCTCGATAATCGGGTACAATACCTCGTTGCGCGGTCGACTTAGGATCGGTGTTATGCTCGAAGCAGCATTTGCCAGCGCTGTTGGCAACGCCCTCCGGATAGTAGTTACTTTCATGATAGGTGGCGAAGCCCTGCTTCTGGTCGGTATAGTCGAAATAGTCCTGAAGGCCGTCACCTTTGTAGAATTGGTTCATCTCAAATTGAACGGAAAACGGCGCCACATTCCATTGATCGTAGATTGGATCCTCGTGCGGATCATAGCCGGAATCCTTCACGTTCGGGTCATCCGGGTTCTCAACAATAATTAACCCACCAATGAGGCCGGGGTCGTAGGTCGTCCGATTTAGGACCGTGCCGACATCCACCGCATCCTTCGCTTTGAGTTTGAATACGACGGCTTTGCTGAGTTGGGCATTTGCCTTGGTTGCAAGAATGTCAAGGCAATGTTGCATGAGCTCGATGGGATCGGTCGGGTCCTGATCATCGACCGCCGCCTTTACATCCACGATCATCACGTAGCCACGACCACCGTCGGAAACATACTGGGAGAGTAGATCGAGCGCGGCAGAGAACGTCAGGAACTTAGCCTTGCGCCCGTGCGAATCCGTAAAAACGCGACCATGCCGGTCCCTTAGATCCGCCTTTGCTAATTGAGAGAAGTTTTGATTATATAGAAGACCGCTTCCAGTTGACTCACGCTCAATCCTGTAATCGTGAGATAGAACCACTTCCTTATCGGCAGTGAAGCGGACGTCGACTTCCACGCTCTCGATTTGCGAATTCCACGCGTCTTGCAAGGCGTAGGCTGAATTCTCTGGATAGATCTCCCAGGATCCGCGGTGCGCAGATAAGATGACCAGGTCATCGTCGGGTTCCGGCAGCTTAAACATGTTTTTCGTAATCGCACTTACAAGATATGGCGAAGGCTCTACCGGCAGCAGAGCCGCTGCTTCGGCACTGGATGAAACACCGAAAGCAAAAAAAGAAGTCAATATGAGCGATGCTCGCAAATACCACCGGCTGCAGAGGTGGCCAAAACGCCAGGTGCTAGAATGAAGAGTCGCTGATGCTGCTACGTTGTTGCTGACTTGCATAAAGATTGAAAACCTTTCGACGAGAATGTTGGATAGCTGGCACGTTGTCCGTCTTTTTCCTGCGGCTTTGTGCAACAGCACAAGCGTCTCAGAAGTGGTTAAGCTGTTGGAAACGGAAGCACGGATGAATGCCATCGCAGCGACAAGAAACTGTTAGCCAGCGCCTAGGTTGCTGCTTGCTTTATGGTTGCTTTATGGTTGCGACAGCAACATCAAGATGGTCCATAAAGTCGGATCACATTAATGGGTCGCGATATCGCGCCCTCAATGCTGTGGCGTAGGGAGTTTTCCGGCAAGTGAAGTCTCCGGCAGAACCTTCGTCATCAAATCTGCTGGGCCAAACGATGTTTGAACGTAGTCAATTGCCCGCCAGCCACTCTTTTCGTAAAGGACGCGCGCGTCCTCTGTTACCAAGTAAAGGCTTTTGCAACCGAGACGCAATGCCTCCTGCTCCAGCCGCTCGATCAACAACGCGGCTATTCCTTTATTGCGGTGGAATGGATGGACATACAGCGACTTAAACCACGGGGATAGATTGGGCTTTCCGTCGAAGTCACGATCAGCTAACGTGATCATTCCTACTGGCACGGCGTTTTCAATGGCAACAAGTGTTAGCGGCATTGAACTGCTCGTCGCTGCTTCAAACTCACGTTGCGTTTGTTCATATGAGTCATACGATTGACAACCCCATTGTCCGAAGGCCCAGCTTGTGCAAACGGAGACGAAATTCGGAAATTCTTCTAGGTAATCGATCGTTACCGGAGTTTCAGCTGCCATTGGTTTCGCGGTCATAGTGTCTCCATGTCTATAGCGGTCCGAGCAAACAAGCGCGGATAGGTCAATGAGGAAGACCGTGCACTATCATGACGCTATCGCACCGACGTTGACCTGGACAGTGACGCCAGGACTCAAGTGGTCGCCATCGCGCAATTGCTGATCACAAACCCGCCAGGATCTGTGGCAGTGTAGCCATGTCATTAAATAGTTCTATAGCACCTGCCTCTGCCAGTTTACCTCCATGCCCAGGCAGGCAATGGGAGCCACCCACGAAGCCAATCACCGTCATTCCGGCAGCCACCGCCGCCTGAGTACCAGCAACGCTATCTTCAATAACGAGACAACTGTTGGCCGGTGTCTTCATATTCTGTGCTGCAAACAGAAAGAGATCTGGAGCCGGCTTACCACGCGCAACTTGCGAAGCGCTGAAGACATGGGGCCAAAAAAAATTGTGTAGGTCAGTGACTATAAGTGCCAAGCAAAGCTTTGTAGTGTCACTGTTCGAGGCCACGCACTTCTTTAAATTGAGAGCTTGCAAGGTTTGCCGAACGCCGCTGGTCGCGCGCAGATCACGCGCATAACGATTTGCAATTTCGGCCATCACGCTTTCATGGTGATCCTCTGGTAGGCGGAAGCCTCGCTCGGATTCTATGACTGAATAACTCTGCTGGTCGGTCATTCCCACGAAGCGATCATTATACTCCTCAGCGGATATGATATAGCCGCACTTCGCCAACGCTTCGATATGCACTGCGGTTGCGATAAGCTCGCTGTCGACGAGAACCCCGTCGCAGTCGAAGATCAATAATTCCGGTTTTTTTAAGAAAGACATACAAGGAGCCTCGTCGTAGAAATGGCTTCGGGTTTGTCCCAGCGCAGCATTGGATTTTCTCCCAGAAGGGAGTGCTTAAAGCTGTGAGGTAGACCATTGCGGCACTGGGGAATTGTCGCGACGCTTGGTGCTTAACCGGAAATTGCTCCAGCGGCGATCTCCGGCCCCTGCTTATGAAGAGCACTCCAAACCTTGTGAAAAGCATCTGCGTAAAGGTGCATCAACTCGCTACCGTTGGGCGGCGCGATCTCGGAGACGTAGAACATCGTATCCAATATTCTCACTGTGTTTGGAAAATCAGCGGCGTTCCAGTTGTTGCGAATTTCCGGCAGATATTCAAAAACGGGCTTCGTAAGCCAAACACAGATAGGCACACCTTCGGCCTGCAGCGATTTGACCACGAAATCCCTCGCAGCCGGACCTGGCGCAAAGCCAAGCGCCTCAGGTTCAATCCGCAAAGGAAAATTGAGCATTGAATGGTCGCAGTCTGACGGGTCGAAAAGCGGAAGTATACCCGCTAGGTCGCTGATCATTTCCCATAACAGATTGCTGTTGTCTCTTCGGATTTCGAGTTGCGCATCCATCTCTGTGACCCGCAGCTTCGCAATAGATGAAGAGAATACGTTGGGTCGGTAATTATACCCTTGAGAAAGAGGTGAAAATATTCGCGCTCCGCTCCGAGACGAACTTGACAGCGATACGCGATCAACATGTGCAATTAGGTCGGCGTCTTCCGTTATGACAAATCCCAGCTCGCCAGCCCCAAGGTGTTTAGCGCCGTTTCCGGAAAGAGCGAGTGCGTCTGCATCAAGATGAGAGCCGCCGACGATTGCTTTCGCGGCTGCGATCGACTGGCAGATGTCGTCGATCACTGCAATTCCTTGAGCGCGCGCAGCATGCCTTCCATCGGGGACGAGAACATTGTTCCCGAAAAGGTGGGTGATCAGAACCGCAGCGACGTCGGGGTTGAACCTTTCAGCGGCCGCCCGCTGATCAATCCCGGCTACGCTCATGTCGACGTCGACGAAGACCGGTTGGAGGCCGTTGATTGTAATTGGCCCTACCGCTCCCGGCCAATTCAGTGCCGCGGTAACAACTTGCTCTCCGCGCTCCTTGACGTAGTCGAGTTCGATGTGAATGGCCGCCGTTCCGCTGCCAACAGCGCGCACTTGCCACTTCCCAGTCCACCTCGCAAGATTTTGCTCCAAATCGCTGACAATTGGATGATTGACGCGGTGATATTTTCCACTATCCACAACTCCGCGAAGCGCATCCAAGTGCTTCTTCTCTGCCGCGGGCCAGGGTGTGACCCGTCCCCGAGGGATCACAGGTTTCCCACCGAAAATGGCGAGCCTCTCGACTGCGAAAGAACCTTGCGCGTTGCGCGTTTTGCGCTCTGGTGCACCAAATCCGTTCATTGCATTGTCCAATCATCGTTCATTGAAATGCTGATCAGCCCCCACAATCGCTAGCACCGTTTTCGGAGATGCAAAAGTTAAAAGTGGGTATAAAATCAAGTATATACGAAGATATATTTGGATGGCATAATATAGACAAGTACATACCGGATTCAAAACATGGTTGCGTAGAATGATTGGCTCAACCGTTAGAGCCGCTCCGCTTCGGCTCGTTACTTCGATATTTCAATTGTTTTTTAACGATTGCTCGGACATCTGAGGTCATTGAAGAAAGCCTTGTGAGGGATCCTTCATGGTTTTCCAGGGTCATAGGACGCGTTTAAAGGAACCCCAGATGGCTCTAACGCATAATCCGAGACCGTTCGAATGGGGAGCTCCCGTTAGCTGGTCGGTAGTGCTCACTGTTGCGGCTCGGTTGGATTCATAAACAGGATCGGATGAAATGGACTCGTTGATAAGAAGACTTCAAGCTTTCCGGCTTGGAGAGAATGAGAGCAGCCCTGAAGATAGCCATAAAAGCGAACGCGGTAAGGGCATTACGTTGGCTCAAAAACTAATCTCGACGGGAACTTTAGGGGCCGCAAATCGAGGACGATTGCTACAAGCCTTGTACGACATAGGAGCATCTAGCAGGGCGGATCTGGCCCGCGTTACCGGTGTGACTCGAGGAACTATCGGTGGGATTGTGCAGCCTTTACTCGATCAGGGGGTGCTCGCGGAAGGAGAGGTCATCCCCCCCAATGAAACAGGCGGCAAGCCGGCTACCAAATTGTGGTTTTCCAAGGACGCAAGGCCAATTTGCGCGGTGCTCCTGCTGCACGACCGAGTGAGTGCGTGTTTGGTCTCTTTGGAGGGGGAGGTCTATGCTCAAAGTGCCGTCTATTTCCCGAAGAACGTAGCAAATGCGGCCGACGCATTCCGTGTTATAAGCACCTGTATCGAAAAAGCCGTCGCATTTGGAAAGCCGATCTTGGGGATCGGTGTAGCCGTCGCAGGAATGATCAATACGGAGACTGGCACGATCGTGACCGTCGGGCTTGCGCCTTTCCTCGATGGATTTCCGCTCGAAACCGAATTGAACAGGCGTTTCGGAGTCACAGTCTGCGTCGATCAGGATACGAGGGCGTTACTCGTTGGGGATCGCTGGTTTGGACAAGGCCGCGGTCGGAGAAACTTCGCCTCGGTCTATATCGGAGAGACTTTGGGCGGAGCGCTTTACCTTGATGGACATCTCTATCGCGGACCCGCAGGTGCAGGTGGTGAAATCGGTCATACGACCGTAGACATCAAAGGTCGGATGTGCCAGTGCGGCAGACGCGGGTGCTGGGAAACGATCGCCAGCTCGAAGTGGTTAAGGACCGAAGCTAAGGTCAGGCGGTTGCCACGACCTCTCTCCCTGGATGTGAGCCGATTGTTGACGCTGGCCGACAAGGACGTGCCGGGCGCGAGAGATCTCATTCGCGACTACGCGTTCAATATCGCGGTTGGCCTGGCGAACCTCCAGCAGTTTATGGCGCCGAATTTCATTGTTATTCACGGGGACATCGTACGGGGGGGAGGCCCCATTCTTCGTCTGATTCAGGAAAGCTTCCACGATCTGGTATTCCATCGCCCAGGTGATGATATCGCCCTTGTCTTCGGAGATGGCGAATGCCTGGCTGCTCTACGCGGTGCCGCCAGTCTGCTTCTATCTGAATTGCTGAATTTCGTCATCTAACGGCCTCCGCATGCGATCCTCGGCTATGTATTGAGCCTCGCCAAAATGGAGCTGTCGAGCTATCTCGATGTTCCGACTGCGTGCGCACCCTTTCCCAGTATAAGTCGCGGTGGCGAAGACATTGACGCTGTCCCGGCGTTGGTCTGATCGGTTCGCTGCTCAGAGATCCCACTGCCGATGTCAAACTGAAACCGGGCGACGATCGACCGCAGCCGCTTTGCCTCTGCGGCAAGTGCAGTACTTGCAGCCGTGGACTCCTCCGCCAAGGCAGCATTTTGCTGCGTAACTTGATCCAGTTGATTGATGGTCCGATTGATCTCGGAAAGAGTTGCCGACTGCTCATTGGAAGCAACCGTGACTGCATCAAGCTGGGTGTTGATCAACACGATTTGTTCCTCGATTATCTTGAGCGTCTCACCGGTATCGCAAACCAGCGTGACGCCACTGCTGACCTCGTCAACGGAATTGAGGATCAGGTCCTTTATCTCCTTTGCTGCGTGCGCTGAGCGTTGAGCAAGCTCGCGCACCTCCTGCGCAACGACTGCAAAGCCCTTTCCGGCCTCGCCGGACCGTGCCGCTTCAACGCCTGCATTGAGGGCCAGGAGATTGGTCTGAAACGCGATTTCGTCGATCACGCCGACAATAGCCGATATCTGCGAGGAAGAATGTTCGATGCGCTGCATTGCTGCGACAGCGCTGGAAACGACTTTCCCGGAATGACGGGCGGATTTGTTCGCCTCGACCGCAACGTGTCGGGCTTCCGCCGTGCGCGTGCTAGAGCTGGCGATATTCTGGGTGATCTGATCCAGGGAGGCGGCAGTTTCCTCCAGAGAAGCGGCCTGATGCTCAGTCCGCCGGGACAGGTCCTGCGCGCTCAAAGCGATCTCCTGCGCGCCCTCATTTATCGATCCGGTAGTGTGCGACACGGCTCTCAGGCTTTCAGCGAGTTGAACAACAGCGGCATTGAAGTTTGCGCGCAATGGTTCGAAATCCTCAGCGAAACTGACGTCGAGCCTGAACACGAGGTTGCCGCCCGCAAGCTGCTTCAGACCCTCAGCCAGCCCGGCCGTGGCCTCGGCCATATCACGTGCCCGCTGGCGCTCGGTGTCGGCTATGCGGGTACGTTCGATCTCGCTTGCCCCACGACTGGCCTCTACATCCTTTTCGAGATCGCGTGTCCGCAACTCGTTGTCCTTAAAGATTTGCACTGCGCGGGCCATGGATCCGATCTCGTCACGGCGGATCGTTCCCTCAACAGACAACGTCAGATCGCCCTCGGCAATGACCTTCATCGTCGAAACCATCTGCTTGATAGGTTTGACCAACCAGGAGCGAATTGTGATGAAACCAAAGCATGAGACGGCGAGCAGTGCGGCAATAGCTGCTCCTAAACTCACTACTGACGTGTCACCGACAATGCGTAAAACATCAGCACGCTTTTGCTCCGCGTCTGAAGCGAGTTCTTCCGTCACGGACGTAAACCTCGGTGAAATGGCAGCGAAGGCGGGTTGACATAAAGTCAGATAGAGTTGCTGTACCATGGCAAGCTCGGCTTCACTGGTCGCGCCGCGGGCCACAGCGATCGCTGCACCACACGTGTCGATCAGGACAGAGAATCCATCCGCCTTCAACTTCGGCAGTTCGCCCTGCTCGGGAACTGCCTGGACAGCCAGATCCATGAACCTGACGAAGTTCTCTCGCGCGTCATTCAGACCTGCTTCTGCCCGCGCCCTCGCTTCTTTCGACCGCGTCATCACCATGTCGCTGATGCTGGCACGCGCCGTTTCGAGACTTCTGTTTGACTGTGTCAATCGAAGCGCTGCAGATGCATCCCGGTCGAGAAGCCCTTGGTAACTATCGTTTACCGCAAGCATCTGGCGGCTCTGATAGAATGTCAGTCCCAGCGCCGTGACACCAAAAATGGCCATGATGACAAAGAACTTCCCGACAATGGAAACATGTTTCACAAGCCACTCCTCTAAGCTCTGTCACGGTGCATGAATGTTCAGGTTCTGCATTTCAAAATTCGGAATCCGAAGAAAAAAATGGCTGCCGCCGACCTCGTATTCGACGACAGCCAAGTTGCCTGGGAGGGCAGGAGAAAAGACTTGAATTCCTAGTGAGGCGATAATTTGCGGATGTTCTGTCAGTCTCGGATCGCAGTTCCGGTTACCGGATCGAACCAGTGCAATTTTTCCAGATCGACAGTGAGCGGCAAATGTTGGTTGGGACGCGGTGTGAGCGCCGGTGGGATCCGCGCGACAAGTCGGTTCTTACCTTTATTTGTAAAGTCTTCGGTATCTTCGGCATCGTTTACGTTGACCGGCGGTGACGCGATGTCGAAAAAGACGAAGGTGTCGGCTCCCAGCGCTTCGGCAACCGGGACCTGCTCGTTGAAGAGGGCTTCAGACGCGGGGCAAACCAGAAACATCTCCGGGCGAATTCCAACGATGACCTGCCGGCCTATATATTCCGAAAGTGCCGGCTTGGCGGCGACGGAGAAGGATATCTGCGTTCCAGTTACCGCAGCTTTGAGTGCCCCGGCTTCCGCAGTCAGCTCGACGCGCACAAAATTCATCGCGGGCGATCCGATGAAGCCCGCGACAAAGAGGTTGGCGGGCTTGTCGTAGAGCATTTGCGGAGTGTCGACCTGCTGAAGATTGCTCTCCTCTCCATTGAATACTGGCTTCAGCACAGCGACACGATCGCCCATGGTCATGGCTTCGACCTGGTCGTGGGTTACGTAGAGCGTCGTTACACCGAGCCGCTGGTTGAGCAGCTTCAGTTCGCCGCGCATCTGTACGCGGAGCTTGGCATCAAGGTTTGAAAGCGGCTCGTCCATCAGGAAGGCCATGGGATGGCGAACGATCGCCCGACCCATTGCCACACGTTGCCGCTGGCCACCCGACAACGCCCCTGGTTTGCGTTCGAGATAGCGGGTAAGGTCGAGCATTTCCGCCGCGTCACGCACCAGCTTATCGATCTTGTCCTTGGGCATTTTGCGCTGCTGCAGACCGAAGGCCATATTGTCGTAGACAGTCATATGGGGGTAAAGCGCGTAGTTCTGAAAAACCATCGCGATATCCCGGTCCTGGGGCTCAGTCTCGGTGACATTAGCGTCATCCATGAGCAATCGGCCGCTGTTGAGCGTTTCAAGACCCGCTGCTATCCGTAATAATGTCGACTTGCCACAACCGGACGGGCCGACCAACACGACGAATTCTCCGTTGGCGACCGAAAAACTTACATTCGCAACGGCAACGGTTCCGTCCGGAAAGGTCTTGCCGATCCCGTCGAAGGTCATGGACGCCATTTTTATTTACTCCCCGTATTTTCAAGCGAGGCAAGCCGCACTGTTCGTGCGGACATGCCCCGCGCTTTTGGTTCCGGCTCTAGCCGATGTTCACAGCCTTGCCGGTCGCGACCGATTCCTCGATGGCTGCGAGGGTCTTGGTGTTCGCCAGGCCGTCCTGTGCATCTGCCAGTAGCGGAGCGTCGCGCACGACGCTATCGACAAAGCGAGCGATGGATTCCAGGACAAAGCCGCCGATGCGCGTCGCGCCGGTTGGTGTTATGCCGATATAGTCATTGTATTTTAGTCCGCCGTCGACGATCTTTCGCAGGCCGCCATTGTGGGTGGGGTCCGCCTGGACCTGGCCCTTTTCACCGACAAACTCGATCTTGAAATCGACAAGCGAAGGATTGTCACGCGACAGGATCCAGCTGTTCTCCATGGTCACCACCGTGCCCTTGGAAAATTCAAGCACCGAGACATGGAAATCCTTTGTATCCACGCCGCCGGCCGACAGGGTCCCCGAGCGGGCGACGGAATAAACCCGTACGACCTCGTCCGCCAGGATGAAGCGCAGGACATCCACCAGATGACTGCCCAGGAACCAGAGTGCAGAAGACTTCGCGGCCCAGCTCAGCATTTCGAACGGAACGAATGTCGTATTCGAGAGACGCGCAGTGCCATGCTTTGCCAAGCCGATCTGACCGTCTTGAATCATGTCACGAACCTGGGCGAGAATTGGATTCACACGATTATGGAAATCAATCATCAGCTTGCCCTTGGACTTTGCGGCGGCCGCAGCAATTTCCTCGGCTTCGCGCACTGTCGTCGCAAGCGGTTTTTCGCTCAATACGTGTTTGTCGGCTTTCAGAGCGGCCAGAATGATCGGCGTGTGGGTAAAGTCAGGTGTCGCAACCGAGATGGCATCGATCTGATCGCTTGAGATCAGCTTCTGATAGTCGGTAAAGGCCTGCGTTGCGCGGTAGGTTTCCTTCATCTTCAGCGCCCTGCCCTCATCGAGGTCACAGACGCCGACCAGCTCGGTCTCCGGCAAGACATTAAAAGTATGGGCATGATTGCCGCCCCAAAGACCGGCGCCGATGACGCCCATTCGCAGTTTGTTCATTGCATTACTCCATTCATAAGGGAAAGCTCAGCCCTTCACCGAACCAAAGGTGAGGCCTCGTACGACGTATCGATCGAAAACAAGGAAGATGATCATCGGCGGTATCATCGCGAGCACCGCAGCGGCGGCGATGTAGTTCCACGTCACACCGCTTGTCGCGAAATATCCAAGTGTTCCGATCGGGAGGGTGGCGGTGGAGCGAGAACTCAGCACCAGCGGGAAAGCCGCGTTGTTCCATGCGAACACGAAGGCAAACATCGAGGTTACGATGATGCCGGGACGAACGATCGGTAGCGTGATCCGCAACATAATCGTGTACCATCGAGCGCCGTCGACCCGGGCAGCCTCCTCCAGTTCCACCGGCACCTCGTCGATGAAACTCTTCATCAACCAGACGGAAAACGGGATCGTCAGCGTCTGCAGAACGAGGACCATCGAGAAGTAGGAACCCTGGAGACCGATGCGCGTGATGAGGATGAAATAAGGGATCAGGAACGCGACTGGCGGGGCCATCAGCAAGCCGAGGTACCACAACATGATGTTTTTCTTGCCGCGCAGCTTGAAGCGGGACAACGCGTAGGCAGCAGGAACGGAAAAGGGCAGATTGAGTAACACGGCGCCGATTGCGACGATCAGGCTGTTGACCAGTTGCGGTGCGTTGGTGCCGGGATCGACGAGGATGTGCCGGAATGCGTCGAGATTAGGCTCGAAGGTAATTTGCGGCGGCATGGTGAAGGCCGTTTCGGCCGGGCGAACGGCAAGAGCGATAAACCACAGGATCGGCCCAACGAAGATTGCCAGGAAGAGGAGGCCGGCGGCGTAGGTGAGTGCCGTGTTGAAGCTTGTGCGACGACGGGACATTTCACCACTCCTCGTTTCTGAACGCGAAGAAGACGTAGAGGGCAACGATGACATTGACGATCAGCACTGTGATCCAGGTCATTGCGCTGACAAGGCCAATGTTGAAGTTGACGAGGCCCTGCTCGTAGAGCGAGTATCCAAGGGTGCGCGTGGAAGTACCCGGTCCGCCGCGAGTGAGCACAAGCACCGTGTCGAAGGTGTTGAAGATCTGCATGAAGCGAAGCATGACGATGATGATCGCGGTGCGCTTGATCAGCGGCAGCTTGATACGCATCAGGATTGTCCAGGCGGAAGCCCGATCCAGTCGCGCGGCCTCCAAGATTTCGTCAGGAACGGCTAAGAGGCTTGCGTAGAGGACGATTGCAAAGAACGGCGTCCATTGCCAGATGTCGACGAAGAGGATTGCCGCAAGTGCGGTTGAAGGCGAGCCAAGAATTCCCTCTGCCGGCACCGGTAGCCAAAGCGACTGCAACACCCAGCTCAACAGTCCACCGCCTGGATCATAGAGATAGCGGAACAAAAATCCGACGACGATAGGGGCAATCGTGGTGGGGAGGATCAGCAGGGCACGCACGACGTTCATGCCAGGCAGTACCTTGAGCAGGATGAGGGCGATCGCCAGGCCAAACGTGAACTCAAGTGTCGTGCCTAGGATCGACAGGATCAAGGTGTTGGTCAGTGCGGCGCGAAAGTCAAAGGCGTTAAAGGCCTGCACATAATTCTCGAAGCCAACGAACTGAAGCGGCTCCGGGCCGATTTGCAGGTTCCAGAAGTAGAAGCTCGATCGTAGGGCAAACAGTAAGGGGTAGGCGATCAGAGCGAGCAGCATCACGACCGAAGGCGCGATCAGCAAGTATGGCAGGTTTCGTCGGATAAAGCTCTTCCGGGCGGGCCTGAAGGCTCGCGGTGAGCGAACAGTTGTCGTGTGCATTGGCAGATCCAGTTCTTCTTCAAGTAGCTGCCGGCGCGATCGCTGTCGCGCCGGCCCGAGGAGAACTCTATTACCTCTTGGCGATCAGGGCTTTGGCCCCGTCAAGAGTGTCTGCGTAGCTGGCTTTTTGATAAGGGATCATGAGATTACCCTTCAGGATGCTCTCGAACAGGCTGTTGGCACGTTCAAGGCCGGTCTTCGGCTCTTCGCTACCGGTCAAAAGCTGGTTCAATGTGAGGCCCAGCACGCTTTCAATGGCCGTGTAACCAGGTACAGGCGGGCGTGTGACCTTGCCGTTGCCCTGCTTCATCATCGCATACTGCACATCGAGGTACGGATAGAGCGCTTTGACTTCCTCGTCTTCGTAGAGTGAAACGCGCGCAAAGTCGGAGAATTGGTAGTTAAGGTCCGGCCAAAGAGCCATTTTCTTCTGCGTGGTTTTCGAGGTCGCCCATTTGATGAAGGCGTAGCCTGCTTCTTGCCTTTCGGAACTGGATGGGATGCCAAGGCTCCATCCGCCGAGACTGACCGTCTGAGGCACGCCCTCAGCCTTTGGCAAGGCCGCCGTCGCGTACTTGTCCATCACGTCCGACTTCTTGCCGGTCATGTAGCCCGAGTTTTTGATCAGGTAGAAGTACGGCGTCCACCAGTAGAACATCCCGATGTCACCTTTTGCAAAACGGGTGCCGGCGTCGAACCAGACATAGTTGATCGCTTCAGGCGGAGACAGCTTGTAGAGCTGCCTATAGACTTCAACAGATTTGACCCAGGCGGGGCTTGTCAGCTGCGGAGAGAAATCCCACGGGTCGGCAGGGAATGATTTGAACCAGTTCGCACCGTGGCTTGCCGACACCTGCGTAAACATGTGGACGATCGGCGACGGTTGAGAGCCGCAGACCACCGTGGGAAACAACGGTCTGCCGCCAAATGACTTGCCTTCCATCGACTTCAGTGTGTCGACATATTTCGTCCAGGTCCAGTCTTCCGAGGTCTTGGTCGGCGGCGCTGCGATGCCGAGTTCGTCAAACACGTCCTTGCGGTACATGACGCCCTGTGCATAAGCGGCGACCGGCAATGTGCCGATCTGGCCGCGCCACATATTCGAGGAGTAAAGGACCTCCGGGATGAAATCGGAGAGATCGAATTCACTGTCCTTGGCAATAAAATCATTCAGCGAGATGATCCATCCATTGTCGAGGTACTGCCCGAGCCACATCTGATCGACAACAATGACGTCGGCGTCTGAGGTTTTGGCGACAAAGGCAGACACGAGGCGCGATTGAAGGGCGTCATAGGAGAGACTCTCCAGTTCGACCTTGATGCCGGTTTCTTTCTCGTATTCCGGCACCAGCGCCTTCATCGAGAAAAAGAATGGGTCTTCAACGGACAGGACGCGAACCGTGTTCGCATCCTGCGCGGCCCCGCGCCGTGGAATGGCCAGTGATCCCGCGCCAGCCACAAGAGCTGCGACGGAAGCGCTTTTCAGCAGGTCACGTCGCGACATATTTCCGATATCGATTGTCATAAACAGCCTCCTCAGTTGCTTCGTATCCCAACCTCGGCCCCTTCAGCGGAGCCACCGGGCTTCCGCTTGTCGATCTGAGATTGCTACCCCTAATTTGCTTTTTGTAAGCAGTTAGTTTGTACCTCGCACAAACTTATGTTAGTGTCAACAAGTTGTCGCCAAAATTTTCGCCGAACCGCCCTTGTCATCGACATCCTGCTTGCATCACCGGAAGGGACCTTTGCTGTATGGCCGTTCGATAATGTACGGGCTAAAAGGATCCGGTAGATTGGAGAAGAGAAGTGAAGTTTGAGAGCCAGCCGTCCTATTCGTTGGGCCAGCGAACCCCTGCCACCAGAGAAGTCGCCGCCGGCGAGAACAGCGGCAACGTGACGCTTGTCTCCCAATCGGCACTCGGCGCCATAAACCGCGGTCGCGTACTTCAAGCTTTGTATGATAACGGACCCAAAAGCCGGGCGGATCTCGCTCGACTCGCGGGCGTCAACCGGACTACGATCACCGGTATTGTGCAGCCGATGATCGAAGACCAGCTTCTTATCGAGGGAGATGCGTCGCCTTCCGACGTCAAAGGCGGCAAGCCGGCTCGTCCGCTTTATTTTAACCCCGATGCACCGATGCTTGGCGCAGTCCTCCTTCTGCCCGGCACGATACAATCATGCCTCGTGGCCTTAACCGGCGAGATCAAGGCCGTTACGAAAGCTGAGTTTGATCCGCATGGCGACACAGAAGCATTCATCGCTGTCATGACCAAGACGCTTACTGCCACACTGTCTCAGGCCCAGCAGGCGCCGTTTGGCATTGGCGTGGCTTCTGCTGGGATGATCGACAGTGACAAAGGAACAATTCTTACCGTCAACCTTGCTCCCGTTCTAACGGGACTACCTCTTGTAGCGCTACTACAAGAACGCTTCTCTCTTCCCGTTGTTATCGATCATCACCCTCGTGCCTTGCTTGTTGGGGACAGATGGTTCGGGCCCGGCCGCGGCCAACAAAATTTTGCCGCGGTCTATACCGGCGAGGTGCTCGGCGGCGCCTTCTTCATCGACGGCAAGGTCTATCGTGGACTCGCCGGATCCGGCGGTGAGCTCGGGCACAGCGTGGTTCAGATCGACGGTGCCCTTTGTAATTGTGGAAAGCACGGTTGCTGGGAGACGGTAGCTGCCCTTCCGTGGCTACGAAAAGAAGCCGTCCGAATGGGCTTGCCACATCCCCGAAGCGTCACCTGTGCCAGACTGGTCAAGGAAACAGACGAAGGCTCGAATGCGGCAGAGGAACTTCTCGACCGTTATACACGCAACGTGGCGTTCGGCATCGTCAACCTGCAGCAAACACTGTCCCTCAACTCCTACGTCCTTCACGGAGACGTCGCCGGAGGCGGAATGAAGGCTGCGGAGCTGATCAGACGGCATGTCGAGCAGCTAGTGGTAAAGAGACCTGGTCAGGAGATATCAATCACAGTGAATGGTATCGGCGAAGGCCATACGGCTCTGCGTGGCGCCGCGGGTCTGGTTTTATCCAGCCACCTAAAGCTAGTCATTTGAGGTTTTACAGGGAACCGACCTGTAAGGAAGGGAGGTTCCCGTCTGGGTCTGCCCGGTAGACTCCCGAAGACACTCAGGCGCGCCGTCGAATTATCTAGGGTCGGGATTTGGGCTTGCGACCGTTAAGGTAGGGACTGCCATCGTCTGCGACGGCGGCTGAAAAGAGAGAGGCAAAGAACGGAATGCAGGCGGCCCCGATCGCGCCGGCGCGAGGGCCAAGTCGGGAGGCCTCGACTGCAGCAACCTCCAAGCCGCGCGACGGACCAAGGATTGGCTGACTGGAAATTGCACCCACCAGCTTGTCTGTCACGAGTTCTGGCAGCCGTCCCCCAAGGACAATCAGCGCGGGGTCGAACATCGCCGTTGCAACACGTACTGTCTCGCTGAGCTGCTTTCCGGCGCGTTCTACCCAGGCTCCTAAAGCCACTTCGGCGCTGTCTGGCAACCGCTCGAGATCGACGAAGTCGTGGATGGCGAAGCCGGCACCGTTGAGGGTGGCAAAAAGGTCTTGGCCGGATGGGCGCGGCTGGTCGTACGGGTAGAGAACTCCGGGCAGGCAGGCGTTTCCATTGACACCGCGGTACGGTCGTCCGTCGATAACCGCCCCTCCCCCGACACCTTGTCCAATGTGAATGAAGAACATCGGATCAGGCTGCGGGATGCGTCCGCCGAACACATATTCTCCGAGCGCTGCAGCTGTTCCATCATTCTCGATGTAATAGGGCGCTTCGAAAGTCGCTTTAAAAGCTTGGTCCGCCTCACCATCATCGAAAGCCGGGAAGAAGCTATGGGCCTTGAGGATGTTCGACATCGTGCCGAAATTGCCGGGCACCGAGCAGCCGACCCCGAGAAGGCGATCCTTAGGCATACCAAGGTCGGCCAGCATCACCGCGATAGCCGCCTGCGCCGCGCCTGCCACCGACAAAGCCGTGCTGGTCTCGATGTCGACTGATAGGGAGGTAAGAATCTTTCCCGCTAGATCAACGATTGCTACCTCCATTCGGGAGACCGAGAATGTTATTCCCGCGGAAAGATACCGGTCAGCCCGCAGGCTCAGCAAGCGCCGAGGCTGGCCTTGGGCGCCGGTCCGCTCGACCACCTCGATCAGAAGTCCGATCTCAATTAAGCGACCTATCAGCCGAGTGACAGAAGCTCCTGTCATGCCGGACCGTTCGGCCAGGTCGACGCGCGCAATCTTCTTGCCCACGAAAATCAGTTCGACCAGTCGTCGTTCGTTCCGTGAAAGGTCCATTGGTTCCAAGAGTGCCTCAAATGGTTAGCAGCCAAAGAGCTATTGCAATATATATTAAATTACGCAATGTAATTAAACTGTCATAAAGCTTCATTAAGAACGCGCCAAGTCGGAGATGACCGGCCAATCTGAAACGAGAGGAACACCATGCATCAGATCAAACGCTTATTGACCCTGGCAGCCGTGCTGATCGCGGTGACCTCTCCGGCCTTGGCCAATAGTCTTGTCGTTTATTCCCCTCAGGGAGAAGAGAACGTTCAGTGGATAGTCGACCAGGCTAAAGCCGCCGGTCACGATGTGCAGGTTCTGCGCGCACCCGGAGGAGAACTTTTTGATCGGCTGGTCGCCGAGAAGAACAACCCCCAGGCCGATGTCGTACTCGGCATGGTCGACACGTCTATGGCTCTGCTCAAAAAGAACGGCCTGTTCCAACCATACACACCAGCCTGGGCAGCGGACCTCCCTGCGCAATACAAGGACAAAGAAGGCATTGTCTACAAATTCTGGAGCACACCGGTTGTCATCGCCTATGATTCCGACAAGCTTGCCGCTGAGCGGGCGCCGAAAAGCTGGCTGGACCTGACAAGGGGCGAATACAAAGGCAAATACGTCATCGGCAACACCGCCTGGCAGACGACAAGGGTCTATCTGGCCGGTATCTTGGCCCGGTTCCTCGACGACAAGGGCGAAGTCACTCAGGCTGGATGGGATTTTCTTGGCGCATTCTATGCGAACGCCATCGTTGTCGATGACGCCGATGCGCGCAAAGAAGCCTTCAAATCGGGCGGTGCGATCATCAATCTGAACTGGTTCGGCGGCGTCATCAAAGACGCCAAGGAGCTCGGCATGCAAGTCAAGGTCATTGACCCGGAAGGTGGCACGCCCGTCATCTCCGAAGGCGTGGCGATCATGGCGGGAACCGATCAGCTGGAGCAGGCAAAGGCATTCGTCGACTGGTTCGGCTCTGCCGATGTCATGGCCGGCTACGCCAAAAAGTTCGGTCAGGTTCCGGTGCTACCGGCGGCGCTGGCGAAATCACCGCCAGAGGTGCAGGCGAATGCGGAACTAGTCAAGGCGCAGCCTATCGACTGGGATGCCGTCGCGCCCAAACTGGACGGCTGGTTGCAGAAGATCGAGCTTGAAATCCGGTGAGGATGCAGGACCGGGCGACACAGATCGCCAGGCTTCACAGGAGTATGATCATGCCGACCCCGATCCTCATCATCGATAAACTGCATATTGGCTATGGCGACAAGGTGGTCATCCGCGACCTCTCGCTTGAGGTTCACGAAGGAGAGTTCGTTGCTCTGCTCGGGGCCTCCGGCAGCGGCAAATCCAGCGTTCTAAGGACCCTCGCCGGCTTTCATCCGGTCATGAGCGGGCGGATTATTCTTGAAGGAAAAGATATCACCAACGAGCCGCCGGAGCGCCGTAATGTCGGTATGGTATTCCAGAACTATGCGCTGTTTCCAACGATGACGGCGTTCGAAAACATCGCCTTTGCTTTGCGTGTGGCGAAGATGCCGCAGAGCGAGATCGGCAAGCGCGTCGCCCAGATCGCCGAAACATCCGGGATTACGGAGCAGCTGCACAAGAAGCCAGCGACCATGTCAGGCGGGCAACAACAGCGGGTCGCGATTGCGCGCGCGCTTGTCGCGGGCTCCAAGGTGCTTTTGTTCGACGAACCATTGTCCAATCTCGACGCCAAGGTGCGAGTGACGATGCGCCGCGAGATCAAGAGGCTCCAGCAGGAATTTGGCTTCACGGCAGTCTTTGTCACGCATGATCAGGAAGATGCACTCACGATGTCCGACACGATCGTCGTGCTGGCGAACGGTGGCGTTGAACAGATCGGTGACGGACGTACTCTTTATCGAGAGCCGGCGACGCCGTTTATCTGCGAGTTCATCGGCACCGCCAACGAACTGCCCACGCCGCTTGCCGGGCAAATCCTGGGCAGCGACGTTCGGGGGCGCATTTTTGTTCGCCACGAAGATGTACTCGTTGGGAAAGTGATACCAGCCGGGTTGCCGGCGACCGTCCGTCATGTGGAATTCCTTGGCGCCCACAGCCGTATCGACCTGGATACCGGCGGATACTTCATTTCGGCCGCCAGGATGGGGCACGAGTTACCCGAAATCGGTGAGACCGTGTCCTGGACGATCCGGCCGGGCTCGGTGCATATCTTCGAGGAAGCGGACAGATGAACCGCGCGGCTGCCGTCGAGCGCGTAGTCTATTGGATCGGGTTGGCGGCCCTGATCTGGATCGTCGTCACCTTCCTGATACTGCCGCTCGTCGCGTCACTTCAAACGGCATTTTTCAGGGACGGCAGCCTGGTGGTCGGTCAGACCCTAAGCGAACTTTCAAGATCACGAAGAGTGCGCGCTGCCCTTTGGAACACGGTTTGGATGACGTCAGCGACCATGGTCACGGTGACCATTGTCGGGATTTTCCAGGTGGTCGTCCTTGAATATTTTCACGTACGCGGTCGCGCACTCTTGAAAATCGCCTATGCAACGCCGCTGGTCTTCGGCGGTGTCGTTGCGGCGGCGGGCTATAACTTCACCTATGGTCCCGGCGGTGCGGTGACACATCTGGTGAAGGCGATCGTTTCCAGCCTCCCGCAAGACTGGTTCATCGGCTGGTTTGGCGTGCTCTTCACGCATACCTTTCTGATGACCAACTTTTACTATCTTTTTCTGCGTGCTGCGATGCGCCGCGTCGACTACGCAACCATCGAAGCCGCGCGCAGTATGGGTGCCTGGGAATATACGATCCTGTGGCGTGTGGTACTGCCCGCAATCATGCCGACGCTCCTCGCTGTCACCCTTCTCACCCTTTACACCGCGATCAGCTCTTTCGCCGCCCCTCAGGTGCTGGGCGGTCGCGATTTCCACATGCTGAGCCAGATGGTGCTGACTCTGAACAGCCTGCGCCGTCCCGACATGGCCGCCTTACTGGCGCTTATGATGGGACTGTGTCTCATGGCGCTTATCCTGCTGTCTCAATATTACGAAGCGCGCGGCTCCTATGTCGGCGGCGCGAAAGCGACTGCGCCCATCCAGCTACGCAAAATTTGCAGCCCGATCGGCAATACAGTGCTACATTTTTTTGCCTATCTTCTTGTGGCTATTTATGCGGTGCCGATCGCTCTTGTCGTACTCTTCTCCTTCGCCCCGGCCGCGAGCATCGGCATCGAAGTGATCCCATCCAGCCTGACCCTGAAGAACTATGCCCGCGTCTTTACCGAAGGCACTGCCTTTCTTCCGTTCTTCAACTCCATAGTGATGAGCCTTGCCGCGGTATCGGCGGCGCTGGTCGTTACGCTGTTTGCTGTCCCGGTTATTCTTGGCCGGCGCAGTTGGCTGACGCGCCTTCTAGACATCACTTTCTTCCTGCCATGGGTAGTTCCTAGTATTCTGCTCGCTGTCGGGCTGATCGTCACCTTCGACACGCCAAACCCGCTCGTTGGAAACGCAGTCCTCCTCGGCGGCTACTGGCTCCTGCCGATTGGCTACGCCATCGTCGCCTTGCCGCTTATGGTGAGGTTCCTGCGGGCAGCCTTCGTAGGAATCGATCCGGCCTATAACGAGGCGGCCCGCTCGATGGGCGCCACTGGTCTTTATCGCTATCGCCGCATCATTCTGCCGATTGTGGCGCCGACTGTAATCCTCGTCGCCGGGATGGCCTTCAACGATCTCCTGTCGGAATACCCCCTGTCGGCGTTTCTATACAACGTCAACAACAAACCGCTGCCGATTGCAATCGTAGACAGCTCGCTGTCTGTCGATCCTGAGCAGGCCGCGCTCAATCTTGTCTATGTCACTCTGATCATGGCGTTTTCACTGGCGATCATTCTGTTGGCCGAGCGCATCGGCCTTGGCAAAGGTCCAGAAACCACAACATTGTAGAACCGGAGACTGATCCATTGGATACCTGCATCACCGTCTGGCATTGGCCGCACCAGGAGCGTTGGTACGACGAAGGCATTCGCAACTCGCTGACCCTCATCAAGGAAGCTGGCTTCACACACATCAACTGGAATCCCGACTCCGGCAGTTCGTACTGGCTGGCCGACGCCGAGATTGAGTTTACAAGCAGGATCGTGGCCGATGCTGGGCTGAAAGTGCACTCGGTTCATGGCAGCAATGGCCGCAATCCTATCACCGAGATCGGCCACAAAAACCCTGGCCCTTTCGCGATGGAGACGCGCAAGGACTTCCTGTCGCCGCATGAATGGCAGCGCCGCAGCGGAGTCGAGCTGTTGCGTAACCGTGTCGACCTGGCGGCCGCGTTCCAGTCCCCCAATATTGTTCTGCACATCGATATCAACGACAACGTCTTCGGCAGCGAAGCCGCCGAACGAGCTTTCTTCGACCCCCTTTTCCAGTCTCTCGACGAGATCAGGCCTTACTGCGTCGAAAAGGGCATCCAGATTGCCGCGGAAACTCTTCTTTGCGCCAACGCTCAGAGTTTCCTCAACCTCTATGATCGGCTGTTCGTTCGATACGGCAAGGAGTTCATCGGCGTCTGCTTCGATTGTGGCCACTGGGAACTGATCGAGCCAGGCAAGCTCAGCGTGCTAGAGCGTTTCGCGGATCGCCTCATCGCTACTCACATTCACGACAATTTCGGAGCAATGGATAACCATCTCTTGCCATTCGACGGACGATTAGATTGGCACACGATCACCTCGGCGATCGCCGCAACTCCTTATCAGACTCCGCTCAACTTCGAGACGCCAATGGACCGGTATGGGATTCCAGAATCCGCCTACTATCGCCGCGCTCACAGTGTTGCTGTTAGGCTCGAGGAGATGGTCGCCGAGGCGCGCGCGAGGCAAAGCGCATGATGGCGAATACTCTTACCCTCGACACTTCTCGGTAGCAGCGTTGACGCCTGAACAGTTCCAGGCCCGGATGGATGGACAGTCTAGACCAAAGAATCTGTCGGCTTCGTCGGTGTCATCGATCAATCGGCAGAGATCCTCGCCGGCGACTGCTGGCTAGCGACGTTTCAGGCCACTTGCCTCGAGAGCCGTCTGCTGCGGCGGGAGTTTCTTCGACATGTCCCACTGAATCATAAACCCCCAGCCAAGGCCAGGGGTTTTGTCAGCACTCTGAATGCGGGGAATTTCCCGCCGCTTCCATGTTATCTTGGATAAGCCGGCTTACGCCATGGCCTTCTGCAGGTTCTGGTCGATCTTGTCGAGGAAGGCAGTGGTCGAGAGCCACGGCTGGTCGTGGCCGATCAGCCGCGCCAGGTCCTTGGTCATGAAACCGGATTCGACAGTGTCGACGCAGACCTTTTCCAGCGTTGCGGCGAAGCGGGCGAGCTCGGCATTGTCGTCGAGCTTGGCGCGATGCGCCAGGCCACGCGTCCAGGCGAAGATCGAGGCGATCGAGTTCGTCGAGGTTTCCTGGCCCTTCTGGTGCTGGCGGTAGTGGCGCGTCACCGTGCCGTGGGCAGCTTCGGCTTCCACCGTCTTGCCGTCGGGCGTGAGCAGTACCGAGGTCATCAGGCCGAGCGAGCCGAAGCCTTGGGCGACCGTATCGGACTGGACATCGCCGTCATAATTCTTGCATGCCCAGACATAGCCGCCCGACCACTTCAGCGCAGAGGCGACCATGTCGTCGATCAGGCGGTGTTCGTAGGTGATGCCGACTTCCTTGAACTGATCCTTGAATTCGGTCTGGTAGATCTCTTCGAAGGTATCCTTGAAGCGACCGTCATAGGCCTTGAGAATGGTGTTCTTGGTCGACAGATAGACCGGCCACTTGCGCATCAGGCCGTACATCATCGAGGCGCGGGCGAATTCGCGGATCGACTCGTCGAGATTGTACATCGCCATGGCAACGCCCGAGCCGGGGGCGTCGAAGACGTCCTTCTCGATAACCGTGCCGTCTTCGCCGACGAACTTGATCGTCAGTTTGCCCTTGCCGGGGAAGCGGAAGTCGGTGGCACGGTACTGGTCGCCGAAGGCATGGCGGCCGACAACGATCGGCTTGGTCCAGCCGGGAACCAGGCGCGGCACATTCTTGCAGATGATCGGTTCGCGGAAGATGACGCCGCCGAGAATGTTGCGGATCGTGCCGTTCGGGCTCTTCCACATCTGCTTGAGATTGAATTCCTTGACGCGGTCTTCGTCTGGCGTGATCGTCGCGCACTTGATGCCGACGCCGTATTTCTTGATGGCGTTGGCGGCGTCGACGGTGACCTGGTCGTTGGTGGCGTCGCGGTTTTCGACGGAGAGGTCGAAATAATCGATGTCGAGGTCGAGATACGGATGGATCAGCTTGTCCTTGATAAGCTGCCAGATAATGCGCGTCATTTCATCGCCGTCGAGATCGGCGACGGGATTGGCGACCTTGATCTTCTTCATGTATCTGCCTCGTTCGAGCTTCAATGGGGACCGGCGTCCCGAGTGGGTGATGTGATGAGGAGCGCTATAGCCCGAAGCGCTTGGGCCGGCCGGCCTTGCATGGTGCGTTCGCCTGCACTTCGAGAATGTCACCCAGTTCTTCTCTCTGGCGCCACGGGCTGGCCTCGCTAAGACTCGCGTCGTGATCACGCGCTGATCTCGGCTCAGTGCCAGAGTCTGAATTCGGCATCTGATCCGTTTTGCGCGCCGATCCCGGATCAGCGCCCCGATGTTGGCAGATCCCATTTATGCGCCAATCATTCGCTCCAGCTCATCCATGTCGGGAACGACAATATGTCGGAAGTTCTCGATGCGGATGATGCGGCTCTTGCGCAGTCTGGTCATCTGACGGCTGACGGTTTCGATCGTCATCCCGAGAAAATCGGCGATCTCGGTGCGGGACAGCGGCAGGTCGAAATCGGTGCTCGTGGCGGTCTGCGGTTCGGCGTGTGTGGCGATCAGGTAAAGCAGGCTTGCGACTTTCTCGCCTGCGGTGCGTCGGCCGAGCGTCAGCATCCATTCGCGCGCGGCGTCCAGCTCCTTTAGCGCCTGATCGTGAAGGCTGCGCTGCAGTTCCGGCGCTTCCGATATCATGCGGTCGAGCAGGTTGCGGGGGAAGACGCAGATTTCGGCATCGGTCGCAGCCTCGGCCGACAGCGTGCTTTCGCGCACGAATGGCCTGCCGACGAAATCGGGAGCGAATTGCAGGCCGACGATCTGCTGGCGTCCGTCCGGCATCACTTTGCAGAGCTTCACCACCCCGCGCATGATGTTCGAATAGGAAGAGCTTTCCGAGCCTTGAGCGATGATTTCGCAGCCCGCGCCGACCGTGCGGCGGAGCGAGTGGCGGCCGAGCTCCCGGAGCTGGCTGTTGGACAAGGCGCCGCAGACGACGCCGTGCCGCGCCTGGCAGGAACGGCAGGCGACGAGAGTGCCGGCGTCCGAAACGTCACTGCTTACGACGTCCATGTCCTGATCCCTTCGAAATCCGCGTGTGGCGGGCGTGGCTGCGCATGCCGGGCATGCCCGAGATGATTACGCCGCGATTGCGGGTTCGGCTATCCCGTTTTCCGGCACGGCTTGATGATTATCAATTTCGCCGGGACCGCGCTTTGATCCAGATCAAAGTTTCCCTGCCATGGCTGTTGTTTGATGCGACTGCCTCGACACGATGCCGTCCGAAGAATCCTTCAAACTTTAACAACGAAGCAAAGATCTTCGAATCTTGGCGACGAAGCCGTCGACGTCTTTGCGCACGAACTTTTCCCAAAATTGCATGAGGGTTACTCGCGACAGTCTCGCCCCATGCCCTCGCCAGCCGGTTTTCCAATTGACACTAAAGTATGTTTGTGCGACGTACGTACGAACACTACGAGGGCAGCTGGGGCGGCCCGAACGCGATCGACGTTGTGTCAGATGACCTCCTGAAGGAACGGGCGGATGACCGCATACCTAATCGGAATCGATGGCGGTGGCACGAGCTGCCGTGCGGCAGTCGCCGGTTCGAACGGGAATATCCTTGCGCGGGCTCAAGCCGGGCCAGCCAACATCCTTTCCGATCCGGATACGGCGCTCGACAACATTGCCAGTGCGACCCGCGCGGCGTTTTACGCAGCTGGCATCAATGCGCGTAGCATCGCCTCGGCGCGTGCAGTTCTGGGGGTCGCGGGCAATAATGTCGGCGAGGCCGTTCACTACGTGAAAAACAGGCTACCTTTCGCCCAGGCGGACATCGAGTCAGACGGGCTGATCGCGCTACAAGGCGCGCTTGGTGATAAAGACGGTGCCGTCGCCATTTTAGGAACAGGCACGATCTACATTTCCCGCCACTGCGAGACGGTGACCTACGTGGGCGGATGGGGCTTTACTGTGGGCGACCTCGGCAGCGGCGCTCGTATCGGACATGCGCTTTTGCAAGAAACGCTGCTAGCATATGACGGCATTCACGACATGTCCGCGATGACCGCCTCGGTCCTTGCGGAATTCAAAAATGACCCACGCAATATCGTCGAGTTTGCGCGGCAGGCAAAGCCCGGCGCCTTCGGCCGCTATGCGCCGCGCGTATTCGAGCACATGAAACAGGGCGATGCCGTCGCCGCGCGCCTGTTGCAAGAAGCTGCTGTTTCAGTTGACGAAGCACTTGATCGTCTAGTCGCGCGAGGAACGCAGAAGATTTGCCTGCTCGGGGGATTGGGGCCGCTGTATTCGTCCTGGATCGCTGCACGGCATCAAAGTCTATTGGTAACGCCCGAAGGCGATGCACTGAGCGGGGCCGTGGCCCTGGCTGTGTCGCGCTTCGGGCATCTGAAAGCGATCGAATGAGCGACAGGCTTGCGGCCATGCTTCCAGGATGGGGCATAGACATCAAGGGCGCCGGCCCGCTCTACCATAGACTTCGCCTGGCGCTTGAAAAGGCGATCCTGTCGGGTAAACTCAAAGAGGGCGACGTTCTTTATCCCGAACGAGACCTCGCTGAACATGTCCGCGTTAGCCGTGTAACGGTCCGCAAAGCAATCGACCATCTCGTCCAAGACGGCTTTCTGGTCCGCCGGCGCGGCTCAGGAACCTTCGTTGCCGGATCGGCGGTGCGCGCAGATCGGCCTCCGTTATGCGCTAACTCTTTGACGGGTGACATTTCCTGGCGTGGATCGGACACGAAAGTCGAGTGCATCGGGCGCAGCACGTCTCATCCCGCACCAGAGGAGATGATGACACTCGGCTTGTCAGGCGACAGTCACGTCGTGCGCATCACCCACTTGCGGAGCTCGGCGGGCCAGCCGCTTGCGATCGAACGCACATGCATTTCCTCGGAGTTCCTGCCCCACGCTCGTGCCGTTACCTCTTCTATCTGCAACACACTCGCGGACGCAAACTTCAGACCCGTTCGTGCGATCCAGCGCACTTTCGCATCCAACATCGAAGGTCCGGACGCCACCTTGCTTGGCGTCGCGATTGGAACGGCTGGTCTTTTGACAAAGCGCGTCGCCTATCTTGCTTCGGGCCGTGCAATCGAATTCACCCGCTCACTTTTTCGAGGCGATGCCGAAGGTTTTGTCAGCGAGCTCACCTTTCTCGAAAACTGACCGCTCTCTTACAAGACAGGATCCTATCATGCAGGCCACCGTGCAAACGAACATGCGCCGTGAGATCGACGAAATTCCAGAAGCTGCGGCCAGATTGCTCGATCGCTTAGCGAAAGACTTCGCTGCCACCGGTGCGGCTTTGCGCGCCGAGGACTCCGAATTCGTCGTCACAGTCGCGTGCGGCTTGTCCGACTATGTCCCTGAAATAGTCCATCGAGCTGAGGGCGAAATTGCCCGCCGCTTCGATTCGAGGGTCACTCCCCTCAATCTACGATATCGAGCTCAGCTTTGGTCGCGGCGCTGCCTTGCCGAGGCAGCCACGCGCGTCATCGCAGCCTCGATCGCTCTGACGAATAAGCCTCCGCTTGCGGAACCCGCAAAGGCTATGAGCATGCTGAGCACAAAGGTCGGCTTGTACCTGAAGACGACGCAGATCTCGTGGTGTTGACTCCCGAGTTTGAGTTGAAGTTGAGGCAAGCGGTCATGGCGATTTCGGATCAAATTTGCACAGGTTCTCCAATGGTAAGGTCGATGTTTTCCGCAAACCTGCTGGGCTTTAGCTGAGTGGAACCAGCGCCCCATGAAGATAGCAATGCTCTCGCCGTTTGAACGAACCTGTCTCCATTGGATATCGAGAGGCTGGACTGTGGCTGATATCGCGTTGATCGAGGGAAAGGATACCGCTGAAATTCAGGCGTGCGTGGAGCGTGCGGTTAAATCGCTCAACGCCGAATCAGTGGAACAGGCGCTTGAGAAAGTGAAGCTTGCGCGATCAGGCTGATCGCAGTGTGGTTGCGGGCGCCGGACGCTTTCACCTTGCCTTGCATGCTGCCTGCAAATGCATCGTTCTGGCAACGTCAGGCCCGCAGCAAGATCGCGCCATCGGTTTGAAAACACGGAGAGAATGGCTCCTGCGTTCGGCGGAACGCAGCCGAACCGAGGTGACCACGAAAGCAAGCCAATCCGCGCGTTTGTGATGGGTCCTTGCCGAGTTCCGGATTCCACGAACAACACGCTGAAAGGTCCGCTCGCAAGCTGCGGCCGCTGCCGCTCCGCGGCGCGGTGATCGCGCCCGTCCCGAGCCTTTGAGGAGCCATCGAGCGGGAATTGGCCCGCTCCCACTGGAGCCCTTCTAAACTCGCTCGATCATTTCCTCGCACAGTCCCGCGCCTTCCAGCTCCCATGACCTGATGGTCCGGTCACCGTCCTTGAAGTCGAGGGTGAATACAGCGTCTTTCCCTCTGACGAGATCGATGCCGACGACGACCTTGAGATCGCTCATGAATTTTTCCCCTGGCCGGCGCATCGAGCCGGCCTTTGGCGTGCCGCTTGCGAGCAGCAGGCCGCAAGGGAGGCTTCGCCGCGGCCGTGCATTGCATGATCCGACAATTGCCAGCCGCGCCCTTGCAGTCTTTGCTCTTCGCGGTGGGCCGAACGGTGCCCACGAAGCGACGGGCAAGGAAAGGCAATGGAGGCCGATCGCAGTGCGATCGGGAGCAAAATGAAAAGAAGAGAGATAGAGGAGCTGCGTGAGCAGGTGAGCTGCGCGGCCGTTCTTGAACAGGCGAGGTTCGCCATCGACATCAAGGAAAGCACCCGGCGGGCAGTCAAGTTTCGCCGTGGTGGTGAAATCGTCATCGTCGCGCATGAGGGGCGCGGATGGTTTGATCCGCTCAGCGATGCGAAAGGCGATGTCTTCGGGCTCGTCGAGCATCTCGATCATGTCGGTTTTCTCGAAGGCGCCGATAGGGTTGCGGATCTCGTTGGTTTCGAGATCACGGAACCGGAGTGGCAGCCTGCGAGCCGCGATAGAGGATGCAACCTCTCTCTTGTCGAGCGCTGGCAAGCGCGCCGCAGCCCATGGCCCGGTTCATCGACGTGGCGCTACCTCAACGGCGAGCGCCGGCTGCCACCACCTATACTCTGTGAGGCGATCAAAGCGGGGCTTCTTCGGGAAGGCCCGCGTGGCAGCATATGGGCAGCGCATACGGATAATGCCGGCGTGGTGACCGGATAGGAGGCGCGCGGACCGCAATACCGTGGCTTCGCCTCTGGAGGAGCGAAGGTTCTCTTCCGTCTAGGGTTGGATACTGCGTTGCGCCTGGCCGTCACGGAAGCTGCGATCGATGCCATGAGCCTTGCGGCAATCGAAGGGTTGCATGACGGCACGCTTTATCTCAGCACCGGCGGCGGGTGGTCGCCGGCCACGCAAGCCGCGCTGCGGGAATTGGCCTCCCGACCGGACGCCCGGCTGGTCGCTGCGACGGACGCCAATGCACAAGGGGATCTGTTTGCCACGCGATTGCGGTCGCTTGCCGAGGATGCCGGTTGCGAGTGGACCCGGTTGCGCCCGGCCGAGGAGGACTGGAACGAAACCCTGAAGGTCAGGGAGAAAGAAAAGGGGGAAAGAAAGGCAGGAAGCGTGCCGCATTCGCACCGCCCGCGTCAAGGGAGGCTTCGCCCGGCTGAGCCGGCCCTTGACCCAGCCAGTCGCGATGCCGGCGCCAGGCAAGGGGTCATGAAGGACTGAAGGGGATGGCGAGGTCGATAGGACGGCGCCGCGCTTCGGTCCGAAAACGCGCAAGGAGCCGCAGATGATCCCCTCTCCCGCAACCACCAAGGTTTTCCAGGGCGTCGCAAGCCGCCAACAGATGTTCCGCATGTTTGACCGCCACGCGGAGCGCCCAAAGCGTTGGGATGGTGATGCCGCGCCGTTCTACTCGGGCGAATGGTTCGAGATCGGCGAGACCGAACATGACTACATGTTCGAGGTCCTTCCACCATTGTGGATCCGAGGATCCACGTTTGCGATGCGCGAGTTCATGACTGGCTCGGTGACATCAGTATTCTTCGCGCTCAGGATCGAGGCGTCCATCCGATATTTCCATGGCTACTGCGATCTTTCCGGTAAGGCATCCGTCGAAACGATGCGCGTCGCCATCATCGAGCGCGAAAGCCGAGCGGTCCGGGCGATGACGCGGCAAGAGCGGCTCGAGCATATCTGGAGCATCACTGCCGGCGATTACCGCGGCTATGCCGGAGACGAGTGGCCGCAGTCCGCTCGCGGCAAGCGCACCGTCATACTCTATGGCGGCAACGAAGGCACCTTGCTGAAGCTGCTCGACGAACTCACGGACGGGGAGACTGCTGCGAAGCTGCCGGTGCATCTTCGCCACCTTCCCTCCCAGATCGCCGCGTGAGGGGGAGGCCATGTTCACTTTCAGCGTGGTCGAGGTCAGTGCGGTGATCGTGCACGGACGTACCGACGCGGAAGCCAATGGCGGCTTCCGCAACCCCCACTATGGTCTACTCCCGGGTCGAACGGCCGGGTCTGTGGATCGTCGGCGACGAAGGCGTCTATCTGCTGTCCAATGGCAAACCGGCAGAAGGTCAAAGGACGCTGAGTGCGATCCGCAGACCGATCCGGACTGCTGGCATTACAAGCGTCGGTATTTCGAGGGAGACGACGGGATAGTCTTCATCGCCGGCGCGAGCCTGGAAGCCATGCTTTCCACAACCCCGGAACCCACGCATCTGCGGGCGCAGTTTACGTCGGAAACCATGCAGTTCTCCGTAGTCACGCGCTCGTAGCTGGCGATCGCTGCAGCCGGACGAACCAGATCCAAATTCCTCACCTCATTCATCCGCCATCGCCCGCGGGACCTGTCCTGCGGGCGATGGCGCATATCCTCGAAAAGGAGTCTTCAATGTCCAACGATCCCTTCACCCTCGATATGTTTGTAAGCAGCGCGTTGTCGTCCGGCCTTGGCTTGGGCGTCACCGCGTTTGGCGGTTTCGCCGCCAACGACGACGATCCCGATCCGCCGCCGCCCTCCCCTGCGCCGGCATTGCCTCCACCAGTTGCGAAGCAGCCGGCGCCGCGGACACACGGCCTGCGGGGTAACTTCTATCTCGACAATGGCGATCGTGGACTTGCGATCGACTGGAAGCAAAGGGCGAAGGCGAACCTTGTGGCCATCCTGACCGCCAACGAAATCGAAAAGCAGGATCGACCCGCCACCAGTGACGAACAGGCAAAACTGATCCGCTTTACCGGTTTTGGCGCATCGGAACTCGCAAACGGCATGTTCCGGCGTCCAGGCGACGTCGATTTCCAGGAAGGCTGGGGTGACCTCGGCAGTTCGCTGGAAAGCGCCGTCACCGACGCCGATTATGCTTCGCTCGCGCGTGGCATCCAATATGCTCACTTCACTCCCGAGTTCATCGTCCGCTCGATCTGGGCGGGCTTGCGGCGGCTCGGATGGCGCGGGGGCCGCGTGCTGGAGCCGGGAATCGGCACGGGCCTTTTTCCGGCGCTGATGCCAACGGCGCTCCGTGACACAAGCTATGTCACCGGGGTCGAACTCGATCCGGTAACAGCGCGCATTGTCCGGCTTCTTCAGCCGAAGGCACGCATCATCAACGCCGACTTCGCGCGCACCGATCTCAACGCGATCTATGATCTCGCGATCGGCAATCCGCCCTTCTCCGATCGAACAGTTCGGTCGGACCGGCAGTACCGTCCGCTCGGTCTGCGGCTGCACGACTACTTCATTGCCCGGTCGATCGATCTCTTGAAGCCCGGTGCACTCGCCGCGTTCGTGACAAGCAGCGGCACGATGGACAAGGTGGACAGCACAGCGCGAGAGCATATCGCCAGGTCTGCCGATCTGATCGCAGCGGCCCGCCTCCCCGAGGGCAGCTTCCGCCGCGACGCTGGCACGGATGTGGTCGTGGACATCCTGTTTTTTCGCAAGCGCAAGGCCGGCGAGCCGGAGGGTGATCTGTCATGGCTCGAACTCGAAGAGGTTCGTCCTGCGACATCCGACGAGGGGGCGATCCGCGTAAACCGCTGGTTCGCGCGGCACCCGGATTTCGTGCTCGGCGAGCACGCCTCAACGTCTGGCCCGTTCGGCGAGACCTATACATGCCGGCCACGCGCCGGTGAAGACCTGCAAACGGCAATGAAGGCCGTGATCGCTCTTCTCCCTGAGGATCGGTATGACGGCGAGCCGACGTCGGTCGACATTGATCTGGAAGAGGAGTTGGGCGAGATCGTCGACCTCCGCCCCGCCAACGACAAGGTCCGCGAGGGCAGCTTCTTCCTCAATAACCGCCACGGTCTCATGCAAATGATCGACGGAGCCCCGCTCGCGGTTTCGGTGCGAAAAGGCAGGTCAGGCGAAGGCCTGTCCGAAAAACATGTCCGGATCATCAAGAAGCTGATTCCGATCCGCGACGCCGTCCGCGAGGTGCTGAAAGCGCAGGAACGCGACCAGCCGTGGCGCGATCTGCAGGTTCGGCTGCGTATCGCCTGGTCGAGTTTCATCCGCGACTTCGGGCCGATCAACCACACAACGGTCTCGATCTCTGAGGACGAGGAAAGCGGCGAGGTCCGCGAAACCCATCGTCGGCCGAATCTCCAGCCGTTCCTGGACGATCCCGATTGCTGGCTGGTGGCCTCGATCGAGGACTACGACCTCGAAACCGATACGGCGAAGCCTGGTCCGATCTTCACCGAGCGGGTGATTTCTCCTCCCGCGCCGCCGGTCATAACTTCGGCTGCCGACGCGCTCGCCGTCGTTCTCAACGAGCGTGGCTGCGTCGATCCCGAGCATATTGCCGAGCTGCTGCACCGTGATCCGGATGCTGTGATCGACGAACTCGGTGACGCCATCTTCCGCGATCCCGCGGATGGCTCCTGGCAGACCTCCGACGCCTATCTCTCCGGCCCGGTCCGCACGAAGCTCACGGTCGCCGAAGCGGCGGCTGCGCTCGATCCGGCGTTTGAGCGCAATGTCCGAGCGCTGCAGGACGTCCAGCCTGCCGACCTCCGACCGTCGGATATCACCGCCCGTCTCGGCGCACCCTGGATTCCGGCTGCCGATGTCGTCGCCTTCGTCAAGCAAACGATGGATGTGGACATCAGGATTCACCATATGCCGGAACTCGGGTCATGGACCGTCGAGGCACGCCAGTTTGCCTATAGCGCCGGCGGCACCTCCGAATGGGGCACAAGCCGCCGTCATGCGGGCGAACTGCTGGCCGACGCGCTGAACAGCCGGATTTCGCAGATCTTCGACGTGTTCAAGGATGTTGGCGGTGAACGCCGCGTTCTGAATGTCGTCGACACGGAAGCAGTGCGCGACAAGCTGCAAAAGATCAAGGAGGCTTTTCAGAACTGGGTCTGGACTGACCCAGACCGCACCGACCGGCTTGCGCGGGTCTATAATGACCGCTTCAACAACCTCGCGCCTCGAAAATTCGACGGCTCCCATCTAAAGCTTCCCGGCGCCTCCGGCGCCTTTGTTTTGTATGGGCACCAGAAGCGTGGAATCTGGAGGATCATCTCCTCCGGCTCGACCTATCTCGCCCATGCTGTCGGCGCCGGCAAGACGATGACGATGGCAGCCGCGATCATGGACCAGCGCCGGCTCGGCCTAATCGCCAAGGCGATGCTGGTCGTGCCAAGCCATTGCCTCGCACAGGCGGCGCGCGAGTTCCTGGCGCTGTATCCGAACGCTCGTATCCTCGTCGCCGACGAAACCAACTTCACCAAAGACAAGCGGGCACGTTTCCTGTCGCGAGCCGCCACGGCCAACTGGGATGCTGTTATCATCACCCATTCGGCCTTCAGGTTCATCGCCGTGCCGTCGGCGTTCGAAAGCCACATGATCCAAGAAGAGTTGGAGCTCTACGAGGAGCTTTTGACCAAGGTGGACAGCGAGGATCGGGTGTCGCGCAAGCGGCTCGAGCGCCTGAAGGAAGGCTTGCAAGAGCGGTTGGAAGCGCTCTCAACCCGCAAGGACGACTTTCTCACGATCTCGGAAATTGGCGTCGATCAGATCATTGTCGACGAGGCGCAGGAATTCCGCAAACTCTCTTTTGCGACCAATATGTCGACACTGAAAGGCATCGACCCGAACGGATCGCAGCGGGCCTGGGACCTTTATATCAAGTCCCGCTATATCGAGACCAAGAATCCCGGCCGCGCGCTCGTGCTGGCCTCCGGCACGCCAATCACCAACACTCTCGGTGAGATGTTCTCGATCCAGCGCCTGCTCGGCCACGAGGCGCTGCGCGAACGCGGGCTTCACGAATTCGACGCCTGGGCCTCGACCTTCGGCGACACGACGACCGAACTCGAAATCCAGCCGTCGGGCAAATGCAAGCCGGTGAGCCGGTTCGCGAGCTTCGTCAACGTGCCGGAGCTGATCGCGATGTTCCGCTCGTTCGCCGACGTCGTGATGCCGGAGGACCTGAAGCAATATGTCAAGGTTCCGGACGTCTCGACCGGACGGCGGCAGATCCTGACGGCGCAACCGACGCCGGCCTTCAAACTCTATCAGCAGATCCTCGACAGCCGCATCAAGGCGATTGAGATGCGAGAGGGGCCAGCGCAGCCCGGCGACGATATCCTGCTGTCCGTCATCACCGACGGCCGACACGCGGCGATCGACCTGCGCCTGGTCATTCCGGCAAACGACGACGAGCCGGACAACAAGCTCAATCTCCTCATCGAGAACGCCTTTCGCATCTGGACGGAAACGAGCGAAAACACCTATCTTCGTCCGGACGGCAAGCCCTATGAACTTCCAGGCGCGGCGCAGATGATCTTCTCCGATCTCGGCACCATCAATGTCGAGAAGACGCGCGGCTTCTCCGCTTACCGCTGGATTCGTGACGAACTGATCCGCCTAGGCGTGCCCGCGTCGGAAATCGCCTTTATGCAGGACTTCAAGAAGACCGAGGCCAAGCAGCGACTGTTCGGTGACGTCCGTTCGGGCAAGGTTCGCTTCCTGATCGGCTCGTCTGAGACCATGGGCACTGGCGTCAACGCCCAGCTCAGGTTGAAGGCGCTGCATCACCTCGACGTGCCGTGGCTCCCATCGCAGATCGAGCAGCGCGAGGGCAGGATCGTACGCCAGGGCAATCAGCACGATGTCGTCGACGTCTTCGCCTACGCCACGCGAGGGTCACTTGATGCTGCGATGTGGCAGAACAACGAGCGCAAGGCTCGCTTCATCGCCGCCGCCCTTTCCGGCGACATCTCGATCCGCAGGTTGGACGACCTTGGGGAGGGCCAGGCCAACCAGTTTGCCATGGCCAAGGCGATTGCCTCGGGCGACGAGCGCCTGATGCAGAAGGCCGGGCTCGAAGCCGATATCGCTCGGCTCGAACGGCTGCGCGCCGCCCATGATGACGACCTGTTCGCGGTGCGCCGCCAGGTCCGGGACGCCGAACGCGACATCGAGGTATCGCTCCGGCGGATCGGCGAGATCGGCAAGGACATCGCGCGGCTGGTTCCGACTGCGGGAGATGCCTTTACGATGACCGTCACAGGCGTTTCATACGACGAGCGAAAGGAAGCCGGCCGCGCGCTGATGAAGGAAATCCTCACCCTCGTCCAGCTTCAACAGGAGAGCGAGATCGTCGTCGCCTCCATTGGTGGCTTCGATCTCGTCTACGATGGCGAGCGCTTCGGCAAGTCTGACGGTTATCGCTACACCACCATGCTTCAGCGCACGGGCGCGGACTACGAGATCGATCTCGCCGTCACGGTGACGCCGATCGGCGCCGTCTTCCGCCTCGAGCATGCGCTGGATGATTTCGACGGGGAGCGGGAACGCTATCGCCAGCGGCTGGAGGAAGCGCGCCGGCGTCTTGCTTCCTACCAGTCCCGTCAGGGTGGCGATTTTACCTTCGCGAGTGAGCTGGCCGAAAAGCGTCGCCAGCTCCGGGAGGTTGAGGCGGAACTCGCGGCCGAGGCGCGCGAGGCAGGGGCCTCTGCCAGGGAGTCAGCCTGATTTTGGAAGCAGTGCAGCATGTGCATAGGTGCATTGCACAATAAATGTTTTCCATCTGATCAAAATATCATCATAGTGCACACAGCTGATGCACATGGCGGTCTCCTCCCAGTGCCGCCGCAACGGCTGTTCCCCTCTGGAGGTTAAATAACCTTCACACTTCATGGGCCTCGGTTCTTCCGACGGCCCATTTTTTTGTTCCCGCTCAACCCGAATTCTGACCTTCGCATGGGATCGCCCGTCTGAAAAAACAGGAAAGAGGGTGAAAGAAAAACCGGTCGCAGATCGGTCCTCCCGTCGCCGCTGGCGCTCAACCGCGGCCTACGCAGCCCGGCCACTCGTACTTCGCAAGGCTGTTAGCCCCGCTTGTCCTTCGCGGCAGGGCAGCTCGCCCGCAGTTGCGCCGGTCAGGCCGCTTTGCGCTCCGGGAGATGTCTTCAGGAAAAAATGAAGACAGGAAGGACCGGCAGGAGGCCGCGTCCGCATCCCCGGAAAGGAACACTCCCATGCAACTCATGAAGGTCGATCCGCGTGCGCTGAAGGACAATCCCGACAATACGCGCCAGTCGCAGTCGACGCCCCAGGCCGACGCGCTGCTGCTTGCGACCATCAAGGCCGTCGGCGTCATCCAGCCGCCCGTCATTTTCGCCGAAGCCGGCGGCAACGGCTATGTCATCGAAGCCGGTCACCGGCGCACCCGCATGGCCATCGCCGCCGGCATCGAGGAAATCGATGTTATCGTCGTCGAGGCGGCCAACGATAATGGCGCGATGCGTTCGATGATCGAAAACATCGCGCGCGAACCGCTCAACCCCGTCGATCAATGGCGCGGCATCGAGCGCCTCGTTGCTCTCGGCTGGACCGAGGAAGCTATTGCGATTGCGCTGGCCCTGCCGGTCAGACAGATCCGCAAGCTTCGTCTGCTCGCCAATGTGCTGCCTGCGATGCTAGATCACATGGCCAAGGGCGACATGCCGAGCGAGCAGCAGCTTCGCCCGATTTCCGCAGCGTCACTCGACGAGCAGAAGGAAGTCTGGAAGGCACACAAGCCGAAGAAGGGTGAGACAGCATCCTGGTGGGCGATCGCCAACGGCCTCACCAAGACCCGCATGTTCGCGCGCGATGCGAGTTTCGGCGATGATCTCCGCCGGGCCTACGGCATCGAGTGGGCAGAAGACCTGTTCGGACCGGCTGACGAGGATAACCGCTACACCACCAACGTCGAAGCATTCCTCGGTGCGCAGCAGGAATGGATGAGTAGCAATCTTCCCAAGGAGGGCTCCATCGTCGAGCTCAACAATTGGGGCCAACCCCAATTGCCGCCGAAGGCGGAGCGTATCTACGGCAAGCCCGGCAAAGGCGATTGCACCGCCATGTATCTCGATCGTGAGGGCAAGGTGCAGTCCGCCCATTTCCGGTTGCCGGAGATCAAGAAGGCGAAGCGAAAGGGCGATCCGACCGCGCCCGGCGGCGAGGACACGAACGAGGCCATCGACGTTGCAGGGAAGACCCGTCCCGACGTGACCCGAAACGGCCTCGACATGATCGGCGATTTCCGCACAGACGCTCTGCACGAGGCACTGGCACGAGCGCCGATCGAAGACGATACCCTCTTGGCGCTGCTCGTCCTCGCATTCGCCGGGCAGAACGTCTCGGTCGATTCCGGCTCCGAAACCTCCAACCATCTCTACGGCTCCAAGCGTTTCGCCCGGCACGCCGTCCGGCTGATCGGTGAAAGCGGCAAGCTGCAGTTCGATACAGATACGCTTCGTGTCGTGGCCAGGTCGACCCTGATCGACGCACTGTCGGCGCGGACCAACCGCACGGACAGCGGCATTGTCGCCCGGATCGCCGGCGATGCCATAGGCGCCGACACCTATCTTCCGAACATGGGCACGGAGCAATTCCTCGCGTGCCTATCGCGTCCGGCACTGGAAGCGTCCTGCGGCGGTAGGAGTGTCGCTCCCCGCCCGCGCGTCAGGGACACCCGGGCTGCCCTTGTCGAGCACTTCAAGGAAGAGGGTTTCGTGCATCCGTCTGGCCTCTTCGCACCCGATGACGTGAAGATGGGCGAATGGTTGGCCAAGAACATGGAGCATGGGGGCGATGACGACGATGCACCCGCCGACGGGCCGATGGGCGGCATCGAGGACGGTGCCGACGGTGAGTCTGATCCCTCGATCGAAGCCGAATTGGTCGACAAACCCCATGATCCGGAAGGCGAGGTCGGAGGCAACGCAGCCGACACCGAGCTCGAAGAGCTGGATGAAGCCGACGCTGACACCGGCACTGAGGATCCCGATACCGCTTACGGAATTGCGGCCGAGTAACCCTGCCCCACAACTCCGTACTGATCGATACCGCCGCCGGCCATCACCGGCGGCGGCTTTGTTTCCTCACCTCAAAACAGGAGAATACGCATGTCCGCGTCTTTGATTTACGACCTCGCCCCAATCGGCTCTATCAGCGCCTGGCGCGTGTCACGGCCGCTTTCCGAGCTTAAGCGCGACGACTTCTACTCGCATCATGGCGCCGTTGCGGATGAGACGGAATTTCAAGGACGGATGTTCGAACAGGCCGAGCACAGCCGCGAGCTCCGGGCACTTCACCGGCAGACTGTTCGGATGAACTGCTCGACGCCATGGGGACCGTCGCAGGGCGTGCGGCGGCGTGAGTCCGACCGTATGGGGGCTTTCGTGGCGGCCGGTCCGAGCTGGAGGAAGGGATGCGGGCTGTCGCTCGCAAGAGGTTCTCTCCTCCGGGGGTTCGGAGCCATAGCCCGCCCCCGCCGGTCTGCCCTTCGTTTTCGCTGCGGTCTGAACCGGCGGCCGGTCGTTTAAAGGCCGCTGGCGCGCCGCGAAGCGGCCGGTGCAGCCTCCCTCGCAAAACGGGTTCGCGTCCTTCGCAGGGCTTTACCCCGCTTGTCCGCAAACCCGTTTCGCTCGCCCGGCCGTCCCGGACCTGTGAAAGCGCCCGTCCTTAGCCGGTTCCTGTCGACCGCATCGAAGGGCAGACCGGCAGGGGCCGAAGCCGCTTCGGTGAAACCACGAAAGGAAGATCCCATGGCCAAGCCCGCAACCACTCGACCTGCCGCCCGCGTCGTGCCGCTCCGCAAGGGTACCACCCTCGAAATGGTCAGGCTCACATGCCCGGACACTGCGCAGGCAATGCTGATCGCTGAGAGTTTCGGAACCGCTGTAGTCGACAGCGATGGCATCCGTGAACTCCACGAGCGCCTGATCATTGAGACCGCCGACAGCCTCTCGGACGGTCTCGGTGAGAAGGCGATGCAGATCCATCTCCAGCGTATCGTCGGTGCGTATGTCGGCTCGGCGCACGGCGCCGGCCAGTTCTACAGTCGAGCAGTCTCCGAAGCCCGAGACGCGACCGCCAAATCGGCAAACGATCCCCGCGACGAGGATCTCGATGGCCCGGTGGGTTACGACAGCGCCGCCCAGCGCAAACGCGAATTCGCTGCCGACATGGGCATACAGTCCCACGCGCTGCGGATGGCCGCCGAGGGCGCAGTCGCAGCCTATCGCCACGTCATCGGCGAAGCCTGGAAGCCTTTCGACCGCCCGGTCGACAATCCAGGCCAGTCGCTCGACCGCAAGGCGGCCGAGGCACAGATGGCGGCTCTCGGTTGAGGCGCTTCCGGCGGAGCTTCGGCTCCGCCATCTCCCTCTCACTGATCCTTGGGCCGGTTCCTTTGGGACCGGCCTTTTCCATGTCAACGGAAGGAAAAACAAGAGCCCTGCCCGTCACGCGGCCTCGTCCTTGTTGGCGGTCCTGCAGGAGCCGCCGGTCTGCCACAACGGCTTTGCCGTCCTTCACTCCGTTCCGGCCGTTCCGGTGCGGCCGACCACCTGATCGCTCCTGCCTTCGGACCTCCGCGACGGGGTCGCGATCGGGGCGGCCTCCAAACGGAGGATCACGACATGAGCAAGAAAGCCGAAGGCGAACGCGCCGACATCTATGCGCGGATCACGGATAGAATCATAGCCGACCTTGAAAAGGGCGTAAAACCCTGGATGAAGCCATGGCATGCGGCCAACACCAATGGCCGGATTACCCGGCCGCTGCGCCACAACGGTCAGCCCTATTCGGGCATGAACATTCTCTTGTTATGGTCGGAGGGGATGGCGCGCGGCTTCACTTCACCCATGTGGATGACCTTCAAGCAGGCGCTTGAACTGGGGGCGGCGGTGCGAAAGGGCGAGACCGGTTCGACGGTCGTCTTCGCCAGCCGGTTCACCAAGTCCGAGGCGGACGGCAGTGGTGGAGAAGTCGATCGAGAAATCCCATTCTTGAAGGCTTACACAGTGTTCAACATCGAGCAGATCGACGGACTGCCCGAACACTATCGTCACCCACCGACCCCGGTGCTCGATGCGATCGAGCACATCGAGCACGCCGATTGCTTTTTCCGCAACACGGGCGCTGTCATCCGCCATGGTGGAGCGCAGGCCTATTATTCCCCTATCACGGACCACATCCAGATGCCGCCGTTCGAAACGTTCCGCGACGCGGCGTCCTACGTGGCCACGCTCAGTCACGAAAGTTGCCATTGGACTGCGCGCCCCGATCGCGTCGATCGCGATCTTAGCCGCTATGCGAAGGACAAGACCGAGCGGGCTCGCGAAGAGCTGATTGCGGAGCTCGGGAGTTGCTTCCTATGCGCCGATCTCGGGATCGCACCGGAGCTGGAGCCACGGCCGGACCATGCGTCTTACCTGGACTCGTGGCTGAAGGTTCTATCTGACGACAAGCGGGCTATCTTCCAAGCTGCGGCGCATGCCCAGCGTGCTGTCAGCTTCCTGCACGGTCTCCAGCCCGTTCAGGCCGACGAGAGAGCGGCCGCGTAGGAGACGTCAAGGTCGGTCGTTGTCACCCGCAACGGCCGACAGCTCTTTCGGCGCTCTCTCCGCGAGCGCGTGCTCATCGGACGTGAGGTCCAGCCTCCCCCAGATCGATGGTTTCCGATCGTTGGCTTTCAGCTTTCGGGACTGCTTGATTTCGACGGTAAACGGCTTTGTCTGCTGACGCATAGATCCTCCAGGCGACGAATCGCGGCCCGACAATATTGCGTTGATGAGAGGAGACAACTGCCCGGACGGCCGAGTTTGTCGCATCCGAAGCCGACGCTATGCTTTAGAGACCTGGGGAACGGCTTCGCGGCCGGGCTGTTCTGCCGGGGCAACGCACGGCGAGGGCCATGACCAAGTTCCTTCCACCGCTGTCATAGGCCACGCCCTCCGCGGGCTCGATGAGGCATGTCTGATCGGAGACCGGCTTCGCCTCGATCGTTCTCCCGCAACGGCCGTCCGCAATTTTCTTCCCCAGCGAACTGCGTTCGCATTCCTCGCGCGACAACAAAGTTTCTCCCGACCGCCCTCCATTTCATTACGGCCTTCCAGGTGCGGTCCGATCGTCCCCGATCCTTGCGACAGCCATCGAGGCCGCGAAGGGCGCGGCCCGAAACAACCGAAAGGAACAGACAATGGCTACCATCGGCACTTTCACCGCAAACGAAAACGGCTTCACCGGCTCGATCCGCACCCTCGCACTCAACGTCAAGGCCCGCATCGCCCGCGTCGACAGCCCCTCCGACAAGGGCCCGCACTTCCGCATCTACGCCGGCAATGTCGAGCTGGGTGCGGCTTGGCAGAAGCGCTCCGGCGAGAGCGACCGCGACTATCTCTCGGTCAAGCTGGACGACCCGAGCTTCCCCGCCCCGATCTACGCAACGCTCTCCGAGGTCGAAGGCGAGGACGGCTACCAGCTGATCTGGTCCCGCCCCAATCGGGATTGAGATCCCAACAAGGCCCCGCCACCGAGGCGGGGCCAACTGGCCGCTTTAAGAAAGCCGGCAACGGGCGTCGAGCCCGCGGCCGACTTTTAGGGTGCCATACGGAGAAGTGGGGGTCTGCTCATATCGGGCCTATCGTGCCGTGGAGCCGGGACAGCCTCAAGGACGAGCGGTTCCCCCAAAATGCCGGCGCATTTCGGCTCCCCCACTCACCGCCGCTGGCGGTCGCATGCGCGATCCTTGACCCTGACCCACCGCCACGCCGGCGGGCGTCATCTTTCTCAAACATCAAGGAGATGACGATGATCGAACAACAAATCGAAGAACTGCGCGCCGAGCTGAACGCTTGCATCGAGCCCGCCGAGCGTCGCGAGATCGAAGCCGAGCTCGAAATCGCCCAGGCCGAGCTGATCATGATGCTTGGCGAACAGGATGGTTCCATCGACGCCGAGCCGCCCTTCTGAGGGCGGCATACCACCAGCACTGGGGGACCGCCGGCATCCAGGATCCCGAGAGGGGCGATCCGCTGCGACTCTCCTTTCGATCTACCGTCATCGACATCGGGGATGCTGCATCCCGTCCGTCGCCCGCAACCTGCCGGCGCCAGAATTTTCCCCGCCGTATTGCGGCTCCTCGCGTGCCAAATTCTTGGCGCCGGCAGGTCCTTCACTCTCGTTTCGTCCTTTCAGGTGCGTCCCTCCTTGTCCGCCATGCGGCCTATCCCCGCGATATCCGCATTTTGAAAGGAGAAAATACCGTGCAACAGCTCGCTCAGTTCCTCACCGCCACCGGCCGTCGGCTCCGCACCCTCGGCAAGGTGATCTGTCACTACTTCCGCAAGGGGAAACTCGGCCTGAAACTGGCCATCAAGATTCCGTTCTTCGTCGAGATCGAGGCGTCGTTCGAGACCGACTGGAACCGGCGCGAATAACACGCCGTGGGCCGCTTCAGCGGCCCCTCCTCTACCAGCTGGAACGCGGAACACAATCATCGTCAGCTCGGCGAATATCGGCAGGTTGTTTTTGGCCGATAGCCGCGACCACGTTTTTGCTTCAACAGCTCAAGGAACAAGCGAACCGCTTCCTCCTCCCGTTCGAACACATGCTGCTTTTCCTGTCCACGCTTGCCGATCCGTCCCCATCGCCGGGTCAGGCAGGCCTCTCCGAACATCGTCTGCTCGATCTCCATGGCATAATACCGCGCCATGTTCTTGGCTGGATCCGTTCGTTCGACATAGAGCTGGTATGGTTGCGAAATCATGCCGGCATGATCGTCACACGGCGCCGCTACGTCCAACGACATATGTGAATCCTACAGATGCGACCGATTCATTTTCGTGAAGAATGGGGCTTGGGCGAGGCGCCGATGGCGCACGGCTGTGGTCGCACCGCGACCGGAGCCCGCACGCGGTCTCCGCCCCGCCGGGTTACGATCCTCTCGCAGCAAGAAGCATGCCTCTGCGAAATCTCATTGTCCGGAGACAGCCGGAGCCTCCCGTCGCCATCGGAGATGGCAAGCGGTCGCGTCCCTTCAGGACGCGGTTCTATCTCTCTCTGACGTCCCATTTTGCACCCGCCGTTCCGGCGTCAAGGACATCGCGGCCCCCCCAATTTTCCCAACGCCGCAAGCGGCACAGAGAAAATCGGTTCCTCCGCTCGCCGCAGGGCGGCCGCGTTCCGCGGTCCCTGACCCCTCACGGACTACGGTGCCGACACCTTTCGTCAGAAAACGAAAAGGAGACTCTGATGACAAAGCATCAATTCGCTCGTGTGGTGGAAGAAGATCAGAAGCGGCCGGATCAACAGCCGGATTGGCTTGAACGGCTGCGCCGAAATTTCGATGCGGAAGTGCATCTTCCCGCCGATATCTCGCGGGAGTTTCTGTCTGCAGCGCTGCTTTGGGCAGTCGACAACAAGGTCGATTTCGGTTTGTTCCACGAGGCCAGCGAGATCATCATTGCGCACTTCGGCGGTGATGAGATCTACCTCCCGTCGCGGTGGTCCGACAAACGATGGCACACCGGCCTTGAGGACAAAGAGCCTTTCGATCCGAGCGACTGAGGTCGAGACCAGAGGCGGCTTGTCGCCTCTGGTCTTTGCCTATTCACATGAGCCCCTCCAGCCGGATCGACCGAGCGGAGCGGCTATGAAAGGGGGGCTCTGCCGCCCCTCTCGATCTCACCCCATGAAGGAAGGGCAATGCCCCTCCTTCAAACTTCCTCCCAGGGAGAAAGGGAGACGGTTCCCTCCTCCCTTTCCCCAAACCCCTATCCCTCTCCCGTGCAGGGAAGGTGATGATGGCTGTCACCCGCCCTGGCACCAGCCGTGTCGGGCACCATCCCATGATCGGGCAAGCCCTTCCTTGATCAAGGCATTGCCCAGCGAATTGCCTGCACGAAATACGGTTCGCAGTTTGCGTCCATATTTGTCTTCGTCACGGAACCCGGCCGCTAGCGAGAATTTTCCAGCGTTGAGCAGCGTCAGCAGGCGGGATTTTGCCGCCTCACCCTTTATCCGTTCCGCCTCGCACCGGGGCGGGCTGAGTTCAGGCGTATCGATGTCGGCGATGCGGATTTTCTCGCCGTTGAACCAGAATGTGTCGCCGTCGACGACGCAGTTCGCTCGATGGCTTCCGTCGCACATCGAAAATGCGGTCGACAATGAATCCGTCATCGGTTTCTTGGCCAAAGTGGCGAGATCGGGGAGAACGTCGGCGCCGCCATAGGCAAGCCAACCCCCAACAGCAATGATCACGGTGCATAGAACTGCCGTCGAGCGTTTACGCCATCTGTTCCGCCCAGATCTCAGCAGTCCTCCACCCGCGCGCTGCCGGTCGCGACCGCCTCCGGCCTTCGGCGGCTTTCTAAACGGAACCACATTTGATTTCGCCACTTTCCGATCCCCTCGTTTCGTCTCAACCTATGTCGGACCCGGTTTCATCTGCGTTTACGGAGGAGCTTGGCTCCGGGCTGCGGTGTGGCCGGCAAAATGGTGCGCGACGGGCGGGGGCAGTCGATCCCGCCTCCCCTTCGGGCCACTATGTTGAGGCTCCTGCGGCTGCCCTGTTTTCCTCCCGTCACGCAACGAGAATTCCCGAAATCTCGCCCGTCGGGCGTCGCTATGCTGATTTCTCCGATACTCTTCTTTTTCCTGGATCAGCCTTGCTCGGTTGCACCGCGCGCCGGCTTGGATCATGCAGGCTTTGGCGTATCCCCGATCATGTGAAACCTGTTTGTGCCGACGCATGCCTTCATGTCGTCGCGCCGGAACCAGATGGCTCGTCCGCATCGGAGTGGCGCGTTTCCTGCGGTGAAGACGATCTGTTCGTCGGCGCGCATGCGCAAAACTTCATGCGGCTGGATGAGTGGTCTGGCGCCGAGCTGCTTCGAGCGTGTCCGCGATGATCCCTTTGCCTGGAAACTCCGGCTCACCTGGTCGATCTCGACCGTTGTCATGCCGCAGCGTCGCGAGATGTAGTCGGCCGTTTCCGGATCGTTGATGGCAGCAAACGAGATCCAGCTCGCACTCTCAAACCATTTGCTCGCCGCGTCGCGGCCGCCATAGGTTTCTCGCATCTGGCCGATCGACTGGTAGATCATTGTCAGCGTGATGCCGTATTTTCGGCCGGCGTCACGAGCCGTTTCGAGAATCCGCATGTAGCCCAGGCGTGCCACCTCGTCCAAAAGGAACAGCGCCCTGCCCTTCAACGCTCCATCACGATTGTAGATCGCGTTCAGGAAGGACCCGATGATGACGCGGGCAAGACCGGAATGGGTCTCCAAGGTCTTGAGGTCTATGTTGATGAAGACGTCCGTATTGCCGGCCGCGATGTCGTTGGTCGCGAACTTCTTTCCCGATACTAGCGCCGCGTAGTTCGGATAGGAAAGCCAGTGTGTTTCCTTGACCGCGTTGGCGTAGACGCCGGAGAAAGTTTCCGGCGTCATGTTGACGAAGGCTGCGACGTTTTCCTTCACAAAATCCGAGCCCGAATTGTCGTAGATGTCTTGCAGCCGTTTGCGCAATGTCGGCTCCGGCTCCGAGAGGTTCATGCGCACCTGCCGAAGCGTCTGGTCGTGCTCGTCCGTGCGGCCGGACAGGCAGACATCGGCGATCAGCGCCGTCAGCAGTTGCAGCGCCGATGCGCGAAAGAAGTCGTCACGGACACCACGCACGCCTCCGCCGTCGCTCATGATCCAGGAGGCGACCGAGGCAATATCCTCTTCCTTCGTCCCGCCGAAACGACCGACCCAGTCCAGCACGTTAAAACCGATGTCAGGCTTCCTTGGATCGAGGACGAATACATCCCTTCCGGCTCCGCCGCGATGCACGGAGACCATCGGTGCGACCTCGTTCGAAGGATCGAGCACGATCAGCGTGCCGCCCCATTTCAGTGCCGTCGGGATCGTCACCGACGTCGTCTTGAAGCCACCGGAACCGGCAAAGACGATCCCGTGCGACGAGCCGAACGAGCCATCGAAGCACAGCAACGGCGACTTGCCGCCGGCGCCCCACGTCTCAGCGCTGTCGGCGCGAAACGCTTGGCTCCCGACACTGTCCTTGTCGACCCGATAGCGCTCGCCGATGACGATACCACCGGCATCGGGAAACAGCTTTGCTGCCTCCGTCAGTTTCATCCAATCCGCTTCGCCATGGAGCGCCCGCTTGCCCTGAATGCGTTTTGGCTCGGCCCTTGCGAATGCCGCATTGCCGATGAGCGCCACGCGAAGCGCGAAGCCGGCACATAAGAGCGCCGCACTCGCGCCGATCGACGTCGCCGGATCGAGAAAGGCCCAGACCGTCTTGTCGGCGGGTACTGTCATGAAAGCGGAAAGGCGCATTGTTTCGCGAATGGCTGCGATCAAGATCGTCCCACTGCATCCCGCGACGACGCCCCAACCTGCCTGCTTGATATTGATCGAACCGGCGCTCGAAAACAGCAACAGAATTCCGATCGCCGCACTGGCCACATAGGGCAATGCGATGCCCGCCCGCCCCCATGCCAGTCGCGCGGCCTCGGTCTTGCCAAAACCGGAAAGCCACTGCTCTACCCCTGTCATCCCGATGACGACCAGGATCATCAACGTCCCTGGCATGACGACGAGCGCAATCCTATTGATCGTCATTGCCGAAGGCCTCCACGCCGATTGCCGTGAGCCTGGACCGCTCGGTATCGTCACTCTTGATGCGGCGCGCTGCATCGACCAGCGCGCCCAGCAACAGCGCTCGCTTCTCGTAGCGCAGACCGGCCTTGACGATCAGTCCGCCGAGCTCGATCTTTTCTCGCGTGTCCTTCTTGCGGGCGTCGGATGTCATCGTCCTCGCCATGCGTTCAAGCCTCGCCAGCGCTGCCCGCGCCCGCGCCAGACGTGACCGGCGCGGTTTGCTGCGAGACGACGGCTGCCCCTCCCCTTTCTTTTCCGGCCGTAGCGCCCTGCCCTCCGCGAAATCGCTTGGTCAGTTGCTCAAACGCTGCCTGAAGCTCCGCCTCGTCGATCTCGATCTCGCCAAGGCCCGCCTTGAGCGCGATCCGTCCGATGCGTTCCGCTTCCCGGGTCTCGGCGATCTTGAGCTGTTCCTGCAGCTTGGCGATTTCGTCGCGAAGTTTCGCGGATGGCTTCTTCATGTCCGTCTGTCTCCCTGGGTGCGAAAGCTTGTCTTTCGAACCCAGTTTTTCGGACCGGAGTGCGGAACGCACTACTGTGAATCCTACAATCGCCAAGGGCGATGCTTTCGGGAATGATCCCGGCCGTTCCGAAGGAGCGGCTTCCAAGGGCGCAATTATACGTCGCTGGCGCGACGTGTTGCTGAGAGAGCCTGGTGGCCGCCGCTCCCCACGAACCCTTTGATTTCGTTCGCAACCGGGAGAGAACTCCGCCGTGGCCGTCCCTCACTTCTCCGTCAGCGTCGTCGCCCGTGGCTCCGGCCGCAGCGCCGTCCTGTCGGCCGCTTACCGGCACTGCACCAAGATGGAGTTTGAGCGAGAAGCCCGGACGATCGACTACACGCGAAAGCAAGGCCTTCTGCACGAGGAGTTCATCATCCCCGCCGATGCGCCGGCGTGGCTGCGAGCAATGATCGCCGATCGGTCGGTCGCCGGCGCATCCGAGGCCTTCTGGAACAAAGTGGAGGGCTTCGAGAAGCGATCCGACGCGCAGCTCGCCAAGGACGTCACCATAGCCCTGCCGCTCGAGCTGACGGCCGAGCAGAACATCGCGCTCATGCGCGACTTTGTGGCGGGCCACATCACCGCGCAGGGCATGGTCGCGGACTGGGTCTATCACGACGCCCCCGGCAATCCTCACGTCCACCTCATGACCACATTGCGGCCGCTCACCGAAGACGGTTTCGGTTCGAAGAAGGTCGCGGTGCTCGGCCCGGACGGCAAGCCAATCCGAAATGACGCCGGTAAAATCGTCTATCAGCTGTGGGCCGGTAGCACTGAGGATTTCAACGCGTTTCGCGACGGTTGGTTTGCCTGCCAGAACAAACATCTGGCGCTTGCCGGCCTCGATATCCGCATTGATGGCCGTTCCTTCGAAAAGCAGGGTATCGACCTCGAGCCAACCATTCACCTCGGTGTCGGCGCCAAAGCCATCGAGCGCAAGGCCAAGCAATCCGACCACAAGTCGGAGACCTCGACTCCCAAACTTGAGCGCCTTGAGCTTCAGGAGGCGCGCCGCAGCGAGAACGCGCGGCGCATCCAGCGTCGTCTGGAGATCGTGCTCGACCTGATCACGCGGGAGAAGAGCGTCTTCGACGAACGCGATGTTGCGAAGGTCTTGTATCGCTATATCGACGATGTCGTTCTGTTCCAAAGTCTGATGGTCCGCATTCTGCAAAGTCCAGAAGCGCTCAGGCTCGAACGCGAGCGAATCAACTTTGCGACAGGTAGTCGGACATCCGCGAAGTACACCACGCGCGAGATGATCCGCCTTGAAGCCGAGATGGCCAATCGCGCGATCTGGCTCTCCGGTCGCGCCTCTCATGGTGTGCGCGAGGCGGTTCTGGAGGCGACCTTTGCGCGCCATTCCCGTCTGTCGGACGAGCAGCGAACGGCGATCGAGCATGTCGCCGGGGCCACGCGGATTGCCGCTGTCATCGGCCGCGCCGGCGCCGGCAAGACGACGATGATGAAGGCTGCGCGCGAGGCGTGGGAAACGGCCGGCTATCGTGTGGTCGGCGGAGCGTTGGCTGGCAAAGCCGCTGAAGGTTTGGAGAAGGAAGCTGGCATCGTTTCCCGCACGCTGTCGTCGTGGGAGCTTCGCTGGAACCAGGGTCGCAACCAGCTCGACGACAAGACTGTTTTCGTACTCGACGAGGCCGGCATGGTGTCGTCACGGCAGATGGCTCTGTTCGTCGAAGCCGTCACCAAGGCCGGTGCGAAACTGGTTCTGGTCGGCGACCCCGAACAGCTTCAGCCGATCGAGGCGGGAGCCGCCTTCCGCGCCATTGCCGATCGCATCGGCTATGCCGAACTCGAGACGATCTATCGTCAGCGCCAGCAATGGATGCGCGGCGCCTCGCTCGATCTGGCGCGCGGCAATGTCGGCAAAGCGGTCGATGCCTATCGCGGACATGGGCACGTCAGGGGGTTGGACCTCAAGGCGCAGGCGGTCGAAAGTCTCATTGCCGATTGGAACCACGGCTACGATCCATCGAAGACCAGCCTGATCCTCGCGCACCTTCGCCGCGACGTCCGGATGTTGAACGATATGGCCCGCGCCAAGCTGGTCGAGCGTGGCGTCGTCGCGAACGGGTTTGCCTTCAAGACCGAGCAAGGGACCCGCATGTTCGCCACCAGCGACCAGATCGTGTTCCTCAAGAACGAGGGCAGCCTTGGCGTCAAGAACGGCATGCTTGGCAAGGTCGTCGAGGCATCCAGGAATCGTATCGTTGCCGAGGTTGGTGAAGGTGAGCACCGCCGGCAGGTCACGGTCGAGCAACGTTTCTACAACAATCTCGACCACGGCTATGCGACGACGATACACAAGAGCCAGGGCGCGACCGTTGACCGGGTGAAGGTGCTTGCTTCCCTCTCGTTAGATCGCCATCTCACCTATGTCGCCATGACACGCCATCGCGAGGATCTCGCCGTCTATTACGGCCGACGCTCCTTCGCGAAATCCGGTGGCCTTATCCCGATCCTGTCGCGCCGGAACGCCAAGGAGACGACGCTCGATTACGAGAAGAGCTCTTCGTACGGCCAAGCCTTGCGCTTTGCCGAGGCGCGAGGCCTGCACGTCATGAATGTCGCCCGCACGATCGCTCGCGATCGGCTCGAATGGACCGTCCGGCAGAAACGAAAGCTCGCCGATCTCGGTGCCCGTCTAGCCGCCATCGGCGCTGCGCGTGGACTGGTTCGCGGTAGCAACAACCAATCGATCCCGAACGCCATCAAGGAGGACAAGCCCATGGTATCAGGCATCACCACCTTCCCGAAATCGCTTGAGCGGGCTGTCGAGGACAAGCTCGGCGCCGATCCCGGGCTCAAGAAGCAATGGGAGGACGTCTCGACCCGCTTCCAGCTCGTCTACGCGAAGCCGGAAGCTGCCTTCAAGGCGATCAATGTCGATACGATGTTGAAGGACCAGTCGGTCGCGCAGTCCACCCTGGCAAGGATTGCCGGCGAGCCAGAGAGCTTTGGCGCGCTCAAGGGCAACACCGGTCTTCTCGCCAGCCGTGGCGACAAGCAGGACCGGGAAAAAGCGCTCGCCAATGTACCGGCGCTCGCCCGAAATCTTGAACGCTACCTTCGTGAGCGGGCCGAGGCCGAATTCAAACATGAGACGGAGGAGCGCGCGGTCCGCCTCAAGGTATCCGTCGACATCCCGGCACTCTCTCCAGCGGCCAAGCAAACGCTCGAACGCGTGCGCGACGGGATCGATCGCAACGATCTTCCGGCTGGCCTCGAATATGCTCTGGCCGACAGAATGGTGAAGGCCGAACTCGAAGGTTTCGCGAAGGCGGTTTCCGAACGTTTCGGGGAACGGACGTTCCTGCCTCTGGCTGCGAAAGACACGAGCGGCAAGACCTTCGAGACCGTCACATCGGGCATGACGGCTGGCCAGAAGGCCGAGGTCCAGTCCGCGTGGAATTCCATGCGCACGGTCCAGCAACTTAGCTCTCATGAGCGTACGACCGAAGCGCTGAAGCAGGCCGAGACACTGCGTCAGACGAAGAGCCAAGGCTTCTCGCTGAAATGACCGCGGGAGCTGGAACGCGGCGGGCGATGACCGCACAACAACGACGAGCGGCTGGAATCATTTTTATGGCCGCATTGGTCGTCATACTGGCGATCGGCACCGGCCTCGCCGGCGGGTACCGCATCAATCTGACGCCGAGCGAGCCACTCGGCGTATGGCGTATCGTTCCGCTCCATCGCCCCGTTGCTGTCAATGATCTGGTGTTCATCTGCCCACCGGCAACCGCGGAAATGCGGGAGGCACGAGCGCGTGGCTATTTCCGTTCTGGTTTCTGCCCGGGCGGCGTCGCACCGTTGATCAAGACGGTGATCGCCGTAGCAGGACAAAATGCCGAAATCGGCGCCAGCGTGAGCGTGGATGGGCGGGTGGTTGTCTCTTCCAGTCTCACACTACGAGATGGAAAAGGCCGGCCGTTGACGCCCTTTCCGAGCGGCATCGTCCCGCAAGGATATGTCTTCCTGCATTCCTCATTCCCCGGCTCCTACGACTCTCGATATTTTGGCCCAGTGCCGATCTCCGGCATTTTCGGGCTGGCGCAGGAGGTGTTCACCTATGTCCCGTGATTACCTTCGGCCGGCGCTGCTGATATTCGCTTCGATCGCGATCGGCGTCGTGGGCTGGAGCGGCCATGTGTTGCTTCTACCCGTCGCGCTGGGATTTCCAATTCTCTGGTCGCTCGCGCAAACGAGATTAGTGGCGGCACTTGCCTCCGCCGGATATTTCCTGGCCGCGTCACGTGGTTTGCCGCAAGGCGTGGCCGCCTTCTATTCGTCGGATATCTGGCCGGGCTTGTTGCTCTGGCTGTGCGCCTCTTTGAGCTTTGTGGTGGTGCATGCTGTCCTCTGGACAAAGAACACGCGCGTTCGTCCTTCTCGCTATCTCCTTGCGGCCGTCATCATGGCCATCCCACCATTCGGCATCACAGGCTGGGCGCATCCTGTCACGGCGGCGGGTGTTCTGTTCCCGGGATGGGGATGGTGGGGCCTTGGCTTCATGACAGCCGGCCTCGCGGGCCTCGCAGCCCGCATTTGGCCAGCTGTCGCCATCGCCTTCGCAGGCCTTTGGCTGTGGTCCGCCGCATCGTGGACCGAGCCGCATCTACCCAATGGCTGGCGCGGTGTCGACCTCGAATTGGGCGCTTCGCTCGGTCGGGACGTCGATCTTCACCGCCAGCGTGACCTGATCGCAACGGTGCGGAATGCGGTCAGCGATGGTGCCCGATATGTGGTGCTGCCGGAAAGTGCACTTGGCTACTGGACATCGACCGTGGAGCGGTTTTGGACAGGCGCTTTCAGCGATGGTGATGTCACAGTCATCACCGGCGCCGCGATGATCGACCCCAGGGGCTACGACAATGTCGTCGTCGCGATCGACAGGAAGGGCGCCCGTATCCTCTATCGCGAACGCATGCCGGTTCCCGGCTCGATGTGGCAGCCGTGGCGTTTCTTGGTCGGGGAGAGTGGCGGTGCCAGGGCGGATTTTTTTGCGAACCCGGTCGTCCCGATCGGTGCCGGCCGCGCGGCGCCATTGATCTGCTACGAGCAACTGATCGTTTGGCCGGTGCTTCAGTCAATGCTGCACGATCCGGGCTTCATCATTGCCGTCGGGAACGGTTGGTGGACCGATGGGACGTCGATCGTCGCCATCCAGCGGACTACTGCCACGGCTTGGGCAAAGCTCTTCGCCAAGCCGCTTGTTATTGCCTTCAACACTTGAGTGCCCAGGAGACACCATGATCGACGCAGCCCTGATAAACGAATGTGCAGACCCTTCTCTCAAGCCCGCGATCATCGAGCAATTCGTGACGGCCGCGGGCTCGGATGATCCCCTCGCCGTCACTGTCAAATCGGGCGGCCGGTTAATACTCGTTCCGAAAGCCACATCGACTGAGGAGGCGATGGCGATCATGCGCCAATACGCTGGTCAGGCGGTCGTCCGAGTCGGTCTGACTCAGTTACCTGCTGGGGTTGGAGTCAAGGAGCCCGCTGATTTGAAGCCTGATTTCGTCGATCCTTGCCAGAACCTCCGCAAAGGCACGGCGATGTTCGCCAAGGTTCTGAGGATCGTTGCGAAATGGTATGGCAACCCCACGAGCAAAGATGTCTTCCCGCAGATTTTTGATGATGCAGTCTACGCATGGAAAACCGGCGAGTTCGAGGGCGTGAGCGTGTTTCAGGCGGAGGATCCTGGCATACCCATCGAAGCGCCGCAGCAAAGCGATCAGACGCGTCCCGCCGAGTTAGTGCATGGCGAGGAAGCGACGCCGAAAGACGTACAGCCAGAGACGATGCAGGATGTTAGGCATGCGGGGATACGGATCGATCTTTCCCGCATCGGTGGTCAGCAATAGCGTTGAGTTCACCTCGCATTGGCGAGGCATGTTCCGGCCAAGCCAGAATTTAGCGCGGCTCCAAAGCATGAAATTACTGTGCTTCCAGATGCCTGGTCCGTGGTTGTAATGGCGGCGAGCCAGTAAGAAACCGCATACTGACGGGTTCCAGCTATGGAGTTGCCCGATAAAAAACCCGACAGGATCTGATTTCTGTTCGCTGAGCCATGAACTCGCGTGGTTGCGACCAAACCGCTCATTCGTCCAGCCTCGCAGCCGCAACCGCGTGCGGCATCAGGAATGTGGCAATCTCCGCGATGACGTCTGTCAGATCGCCAGGATTGTGTGCAACGCCTTCAACGAAAGCTCGCCATTGCCGCTGCTTTTGCTGGTCCTTGGCAAAGGCGTCCGTTAGGGCGTCGGGGAGGTCAATGGGGATCGATGTCTCGCGGCGATCAAAGGTAGCGGCTATTGCGCACGCCAGCCGATCATCGCCGAAGTCGAAAGACTGCTGAGGATCCAGATGTCGTAGAAATCCTTCATGCGGCTGTTTACTCGCCCCAGCATCACCATTGCCTGGAACTTCTCGGCAATGACCGTTTCTCGCGCATAGGCCCGAAGCCGCGGCATCGGAAAATCGAGCATGGAAGGATAATCCAAAACCTCCACCCCAGGCTCAAGCGCATCGCCAAAACCGATGTCGATCGTCAGGTTAATCCGGGCTCCGCTGATCGAAGCGATCACCCGCAGCCTGAGCCCACCATAATCCAATGCCTCGCGAATACGATCCACATGCAGCGTATCAGCGTCGAACGTAACGCCATCGTCGGCCTCTTGCGCCAGAATTTCCCGAAATGTCTCAAGCATCGGGTCCGGACTCGGATCACCGAAACCCAAAAGATCGAGGTCGCGCGTGCCTCGGTGCGGATTGTCGAACCAACTCATCATCAACATCGCCCCTTTTAGAACGAAGCGACCGGCGTGGGGCGACTGGCTAAGCCGGAACAATAACCGTTCAAGAGCAAAACGCGTCAGGACCAGATCGAAGCTTTGCCCGCTTGCCTTGGCGAGTTGCAACAGGCGGGCGCGCACCGAGGCGCCGACGTTTCTGATTTCTTTAGCCATTGGCGGTCAGCGCCTCGAGATACGGCCGGATCACCGATCCGACGCCACCGCGTTCGGCCTGGTTGGCGATTTCGCCAGGAGTAGCCCTTCGTTGCCGCAGCGCCTCCTGCAGCCCTTCTATCGCTACCGAAAGGCCGATCTTGTTGCGATAGCGAAAGCAATCGGCAATTGTCTTGGCAATTCCAAAGACCCTCACGGGAACGCCTTCAATGACATGGGGTTCGACGCTTTCGTTGAGAAGGCCGTCTGTGAAACGCACGATGCGCATAGCGGGGCCGTCCAGTTTCGGAGCCCAGTCCTTACGGCCTATGGCAAGCCAGATTTGTCCTGGGAGCTGATCTGTCAGGCCGTGGAACGCCAGTGCCGAAACGAGGCAGATAACGCCTTTGGGTGCGCGTTTGGCAACCTCCGCCAGGCTGTGGTTGACGTCGAGCTGCGCATCAGGAAGTTGATAAAGACCGCGGGCAAGCCGGAGCACTTCACCATCTCGTTCCATTCGGCTCATGGTGGCAGCCGTCACACCTGCGTTCCGCAGTTCCACCAAACGTGCTATTCCGCGCTCAGTTAGCACGGTGCGGGCAATTTGGCGTTGCGTGACGGGACTGGGCATTGATATAAAAGCTCGGAGAATTGGATCTATTATCCTAGGATTTGTATCACAATCCCTAAAGCCGAGAAAGCCATCATCGCCTTGTGAATTCTTCACCACGAATAGTTGCCTCGATTGGCTCGAGAGCTGACAAATCCAGTGGTCGTCAAGAGTAAAGATGTAGCCTTGCCGACGGACCTAGCCAATTGACGTGGAAGCATTGCCGGCCGGGCATGAACCCGTCAGTCGGCAGGACAACTTCTCTTAGTCGTCAAGCTCGGCGGTTGGCATCTGTGACTCCTCCGGGGGCCGTTTCAGTAACTCACAGGCTTCGATGCCCAAGACTGTCGCCAAACGGTCAACGACATCGATGCTTGCATTGTAGACGCTACGCTCGAGCGAACTGACGTAGGTGCGATCGATGTCCGCGCGATGGGCGAGTTCCTCCTGGGACAAGCCTTTAGCCTGCCGTGCAGCTCGCAAATTACGCGCAAATACCTCTCGAATCTCCATGATCCGGAGAACAGCGGCTTGATGAGTTTCCTACCACGGAGTATTCTCTACAGCACAAGCGGGGGTCGAATCCTTTTGAGCAAATAAGCAAGACAGTGTCGTTCAAGTCCCTGCACTCTTCGACGTCGGTATGGAGAGGCGCGAGATGAATTGCACAGGACCCAGATGATGCTCAGCGGATATTGTGATGGCGCTCAACCGATATAATAAGGCCGCAGCCTTAGGTTCGGGCAGCAGAATGAAGTTAGGGAGAAGCGGATGAACGATGTGGGCTCATCTCGCCACAGTTTGATGCAAGAGTCAGAACTAGAGGTGCTGGCAGTTGCTGCGATCCGTGAGCACCGCCATCTTATTGCCGCCGATGAGGCTGTCTATGAGGAATGGACTCGCGCGAGCGCCGATCCGTCGGTCTCCGCCGCCGTACTCAAAAGCCTGCAGGATGAGTATGTCGCACGTCAGAAAAAATCCGAAGCCCAGCAGGAGTTGTTGTCGGAAATCATCGATGCGCTTGGCTACGTCCCTAAAGTTGCCCCAGATGGCGAAGCCTGACGCTCATACCAGACCGTGATCTTTGGCGATCGCGACAAGTTGCGGAACGGTTGCTGCTTCGAGCTTTTCGCGCGCTTTATCGAGGTAGTGCTGCACTGTCCTCGGATTGATCCCTGTCAACATTGCGGTTTCCGGAGCGCTCTTGCCCTTTGCCGCCCACATTAGGCACGTTGCTTCTCTTGGTGAAAGTAACCGTTTCGGAGCGACAATCGTCGTCGCAGCTATGATTTTCAGGCGGTAGTGGATCGCCAGTACTGCCTGGATCGCTTTTTGCGCATCCTGCAGCTTTTTAACGTCAGCCGTCTGCGCTGAGGATGCAAACGTCAGCATCATCGTCGACCCGAAACTTCCTTCGACGGGTATAGTCACCCCACTCCGAATGCCGTAATCGATCGCCTGGTCCCGAAAACGCCTGAGTTCGGAGGTTCCACGAGCGGGCCAATCGTCGGCCGTCCAGGAAAACATTTCCATGCGACGCTTGGCTTCCGTAACGACCGGGTCGATGCGGGAGTACTGGTTTTCGAGATAAACGCCCTGCCATTCCTCCGGATAGGAGTTGAATGTGCGGATTTCCAACCCCTCAGTTTGCAGATAAGCAAAACGCTCGTAGCCACATGCGTGCGCAAAGGTCTTCAGAGCACTTTTGATCATACGTTCATCATGCGCGGCTTCTGTCATATCGATGAGAGAGCGAAGGTCACCGTCCACTAACTTTTCTCCTTTTGCGACGGTGCAAGCCTCCCACTCGTCGCGCCGTTCTGACGCCGCGAGGTACCGGTTGCCACCGTTCGGCTAGCCGGAGCCACATGGGACATTGGACGATACGGCAGTTGCTTCTACGCGAAGCAGATCCACGTTCGTTGCCTCGCTTAGGTCTATTCACCTCTGCCGAGTATTCAACTCTTTCTGATCTAAAGACGATGATTTTTGTAGAGAATTTTAGTCACACCTGCGTCGCCACGCGGAATGACCTTGCGACGTTCAGTGATGTCGCGAAAATCTGAGGATCCTTTACCTGGTTAGCGGCCGCTATAGACAGACGGAAAAACAATATCCTGATCGACCAGGACGTTGAACTTGTAGCCCGGCCGGATGCGAATTGTCGGCTGAACGTTTAGATTCTTCGAGATCGTCTCTTCCGCTACCCGGCCGAATGACTCGGCAAAATTCCGTCGTGCTGCATCCGAGGCGGTAACCTGCGTCGCGAGCGTCGAACTCTCGGGCATCGACATATCGATCCCCGTCCCGATGACTGCGACCAAGGCTGCGGAACCGAAGGTCCTCCAAAGATGGCGGTCGACCTTATCTTGGAAGCCGCCATATCCTTCGGCGTCGGTGCCCGCCATGCCACCGATCTGCAGGGTAGACCCGTTCGGGAAAATGAGGTCAGTCCAGACGACGAGAACACGTTCCTGGCCGAATGAGACCTTGGAATCGTAGCGACCGAACAGCTTTGCGCCCTGCGGGATGAGAAGGCGATAGCCGGTTGCGCTATCGTAGACATTCTGGCTGACCTGAGCGGCAATGCGCCCCGGCAGGTCGGAATTGAGGCCGGTGATCAATGTCGCCGGGATGACCGAACCGCGCTTCAATTCATTGGGTGACATCTGTGGCACCACCTGGTTCGGCAGGTAGCCGAGATCTTTGATGTCCTGATTGAAAAAGTCCTCTTTCGATGTCTGCCCGTTCTGATCGACGTCCTGTCCTATCAGGCCGGATTTCATGGCGGCAGCATAAAGGTCTGAGGCACTGTTTGCTGCGATATTTGTCGGCTGGCGGCCGGTGTCGTTGGTGGAGCTTGCAGCCTTCTCAACGTCGGAGACGTCTACCTTCAGCGGCGAATCGAGCGCCATGGCACGAGCCTGTAGACGCGCCCTGCGTTGGCGCTGGGCCTCGCGGATATATTGTTCATCCTGCTCTCGCTTCAGGCGAGCCTTCCACTCTTCTTCAGATTCGAGCCGTTGTCGGCGGTCTTGTCGTTCCATTGATTGGCGTTCGACGACCGGTTCCTGCTTTTCCTTATTCTCCACCACGACAGGTGTCGGTTGAAACACCTCCTGTTTTTCTGGCTCACCGATAATGCCATCCGTGACACCCCTTTTTAGCTGGTCACCGAAACTGGCCGCAGGGCTGTTGGAAGCACCCTCGATATCGCCACGATTGAAAGAAAGCCCGCGCAGCGACAGACCAATCACGACCACGCCGACGAACAGCACGATGACGATGATGGCGACGATGATCGGCAGGCGGTTGAGCCGCCGCATGCCCTGCTGATCGTCGGCTTGGCTCGACGTGCCAAGCTGGAGCGATTGGACCATGTTAATCTCCGTCAGTTGCGCTGCATGATCGAAAGGGGGCTGGCCGGCGTCGCGCCGGCTGCTGTCGGCGTGTAAGCGCGGCCAAGAGCGATGGAAGGCGTCGATACCTGTGCTAGCACCTGTTCGTCGAAACCGTCGATTGCATAAGCAAGCTCTACCGGCCTGATGTCTTTGGCGACTTTGCCGTCCGTAACGACCTTGTAGCCCCACCCCTTCAGCGCCGCCTTGAGGGCGGATGCGAACTCCGATGTGTCCGTCTCCATTTTAATCGTGGCGGCACCGCCAGCCGGGCCGATCTGTTCAGCCAAGCGGCTTGCCATGTCGCCGGCGATTGCGCTCGCGGCGGGTCCGGTGACGGCCACCGGCGTGGAGCTGGTGGTCAGCGCGTCGTCTGGCGTCTGGCAACCGGAAAGCAAGGCGGCCGCGGCGAGAAATGCGACTAGCTGGTGCATGGTTCAGCCTCCCCGCCGGATGGTGATCTTCTGCTGCCGCCAACCGACACCCGAAACGAGGATCGCCTTGTCGATCGCATAGTCGACGGTCATCATGTCGTTCTTCATCCGGTAATTGACGATGCGATTTTGACCGCCAGAGACGACGAAGAGCACTGGTGCATCCTGACCGGAGATCGACTTCGGAAACTGGATGTAGGTCTTCACCCCGTCAGAATAGACCCGCTTCGGCCTCCAGGGCGCACTCCCGCTCACCGTGTAGGAGAAGTTCAGCTTGTCCGGCGCAGTGCCTGGAATGCCGCCCGTTTCGAGACGGGAATTGATGTCGGCGAGTTTGGTGGAAACATCTTCCGGATACTCGAACCCGACGCGCGCCATGTACTGGCTTGGATGAGACTTGAGTTGGATATGATAGGTGCGCCGTGACGTGGTCACGACCATCGAGGTGAGAAGGCCTGGCTCCGATGGCTTGACGATGAGGTGGATCGCCTGTCCGCCTGTCGCACCCGACGTTGCCGGCTCTACCTTCCACCGCACCGTATCGCCGACAAGCACGTCTCGCACGATCTCGCCACCCTGAAGTTCGATGTCGCAGACCTGTAGTGGAGAGCAGATGATGGACGGCTGGGTCTCGCCGAACAGAAAGATGACCTTTCCGTCCGGACCTGTCGTGACCAGCCCCGGTGTGCCGCGCCATTTCCTGGAAAGATTCGTTCCTTTTACTTCGTTGCTCGTCATGCTCTGCGCATGTGCGCCCGCCGCAAGGACGAGCCCGGCCATGCAGCCGGCGGCTGCTAACAGTAGTCGTGTTCTGTGCATTGAGAATCCCCTGCCCTTAAAGCTGTGCCGTCCAATCGAAATCCCGAACATAAAGGCCGATCGGATTGAGGCGGATCGTCGCCTCATCCTGTGGCGTGGTGAGCGTCACAGTCGCGATTCCGCGAAACCGCCTCGTGCCGGTTTCCTTGCCCTTGCGGTCCCGCTCATATTCCGTCCAGTCGATTTGATAGGTCTGGTTCGAAAGCGCGACGATGTTGTTGACCTCGATGGCAACTGTCGAAGCCTTCGCCTTCTCGAACGGAGAATTGCCTCGGAACCAGGCGTTGACCTTCTCCGTCGATGGATCGGACGTGCGAAGAAGGGCGTAGGTGCGGTCGATATATTGCTTCTGCACCACCGCATCCGGCGTGATCGAGCGAAAGCTTGTGACGAAGTTGCCGAGTGTGGCGCGCACCACGCGGACATCGGCATACTCGATCTGCTCGGGGAAACCTGCCGTGACTGCGGTTCCGAGCTTGTCGACCTCAACGATGTAAGGTACGAGCCTCACTTGTGTGCTCAGATACATCGCGTAGCTGAAGCCGATAACGGCCATGACCAGACCGAGGACACCAACAATGCGCCATGCGGCTGCGGCCTTCACATAAGAGCCATAGCGTTCGCTCCATTCCTGGCGGGCGGCAAGATACGGGTTTTCCGGGGCGCGGTTCGCTGCCATTTATTCTTCCCTTGTCTCGATTACGGTTTGTCGTTGCGTTCGGGAGGAGGCTTCGGTGTGCTATGACCGCCGCGATGCTCATCGAGCTTGGCATTGGCAAGTCCGAGAATGGACCCGGCATAAGCGCCCGGAGAGCCGATTGCCTTTTCCTTCGCGGCTGAACCGGCTGCTTGCGCGCCGGAAGAGAAGCTCGCGCCCACTCCGCGAAGAGCAGCACCTGCAACGGATGAACCGCCAGCTCGTGCGGCTTGAGCCGCCGCAAACCCCGCGCCGGCAGCGCCGGCGGCGAGGAAGCCAGCACCGGCGGCAAAAGACGCCGCTTGCCCGCCGTGGCGGATCGCTTCCATTCCTCCGGAAACCGATGCGCCCTGGACGACGCCCTGGATGATGTTCGGGACGTACATGGCGATGATGAAGACCACGACGGAAATACCGGCGATCGCCAGGGTCGTGACGAACTGATCCGACGAGGCAGTAGGCGCCTGGGCAAGACCAAGCAGGACGTTCGATCCGATCTTGGCGATCATCACCAATGCCATGAGCTTCATGCCGACGCCAAAGGCATACACCAGGTATCGAATGGCAAAGTCCTTCGTGAAGGAGGAACCACCCAGCCCGAGCATGATCATGCCGGCGAGCAGGCCGACATACATTTCGACCATGACCGACACGAAAATAGCTGCAACCAGCGAGAAGGAGATGACAACGATGCCCATGGCGAGAACGGCGGCAATCGCGAGTGCATTGTCTTCGAACACCCCGAACTGTGCTTGTTGTGACATTTGGGAGGCGACGCGGATGCCAGCATCGAACACCTCAGCAGGCGAAGCTGAACCACCGCCGGCGCCAATCCGGAAAAGGCTGTCGACCACTGCTCGCGCAAAGGTCGGACCTTGGGTCAGAACGAATGCGAAGAACCCGATGAACATGATCCGCCGCACCAGTTCGGCGAACCAACTGTCCAGTGAGGCTGACTGGATCGCCAACCAGACGGCCGCAATGCCGATCTCGATCGTTGCAAGAATCCAGAATAGGGATTTCGCCGCCTCCATGATGGTGGTCTCCCACCCCTTCGCAGCAGACGAGACCTGGTTTTCCAGTTCCGTGAGGACCTGTCCCTCCTGCGCGAATGCAGGAACAGCATAGGCGAGGAAAAAGAGACCTGTAATCAGGAACGAGCGTGCGACAGTTACCTTCACCATCTTGGGCGCATCTCCTGACCTTCCGTGATCGGCGGCAGCTCCTTCTCGGAGCCGAAGAATTTTTCCCTGACGGCGCGCTGCTCCTCGGTGAGCGCAGGTATTCCCGTGTTTCGGTAATTGACGATCAGCACTGTCGCTGCTGACGATGCAGCGGCGACAGCCAACAGCAAGGCAATCAAGACTTGGCGGCTCACCATCTTGGTTCCATTTTCTGGCCTTCCGGGACGCTCCTGATCTCGGCGTTGAAGAACTTTTCCCGCCGCGCCTGCGCCAGGTCCTTGTCGGTCTGTTCGGTCTGCAGCCAGGTTCCCATCATTGTCATCTGTTGGGAGACGAGCCCGCGAAGCTTCTGCATTTGCGCGACTTGCTGAGCGGCGATCTCGTGCCCGACCTGCAAAGCCTTCATTTGCCCGTCAGCCGTTTCGGACATCGACCGCAGCGAGGACATCGTATCTTCCTCGCTATCGAACTGGTCGGCCGTGAGGCTCGCCGCTTTCAGCGAGCTGGCGATCGTGTCGCGGTTGGTGTTCGACCAGGACTGGTAGGTCGAGGAGAACGTCGCGTTGTCCGGCAAGTTGGTCTTGAGATCGGCATAGCTTTGAAAGCGCTGCTGAAGAACGTCGTCCGCATTCCCCATCGAAAAGGCGATGCCCTGTCCCTGGTCGACGATGCTGCGCAGCTGGCTGAGATCGCTTTCGACCTGACCCCAGACATGGTCAGAAAGCTGCGCCGTGTTTTGCAGCATGTTCTCGTAGATCTTCAGCTGGTTCTGGATCTGCTCTGCAAGCTGGCTGATCTGGGTCAGCTGATTGTCGACCTGGATGCCGGAGCTTTTCATGAGATCCACGAGCTGCGCATTGTTGGCGAGCTGCGTCCATTCGGTCGCAGCGCCGGTGGCTGTACCGGCTTGCACAGAGCCTGCAGCTCCGATCGTGAGAGCGGCGGCCGCCAAGCAGGCGAGCCATCTATTCGAACGTGAGTAGCGATGCGGCATCGTGAACTCCTCTCGTTTCAAGCCAGTGGATCGGCCAGTCGTGGCCATGTTCGGATTTCAGTGCGCGGATGCGTTTGAGGTCCTCTTTGCCCGACGCGCCGACAAAGCTCAGCGCGACTGGCCCAAGCGACATGTTGAAGAGCCGCCGGCCTTCTGACGTGGCGACGTAGTATTCGCGCTTCGGCATGGCGGTAGCGACGATCTCGATCTGCCGCTCGTTGAAGCCGATGCGCTCGTAGAATTCACGCGTCCCAGACTCGCGGGCGGCGCCGTTCGGAAGGCAAATCTTGGTAGGGCAGGATTCCTTCAGCACGTCGATAATCCCGGATCGTTCTGCATCGGAGATTGATTGGGTCGCGAGAACGACGGCGCAATTCGCCTTGCGGAGCACCTTGAGCCACTCGCGAATCTTGTCGCGGAATACAGGGTGGCCGAGCATCAGCCACGCCTCGTCGAGCACGATCAGGCTCGGCGACCCATCCAAACGTTTTTCGATCCGGCGGAACAGGTAGGTCAGCACTGGCACGAGATTGCGCTCGCCCATATTCATCAGCTGCTCGATCTCGAAGGTCTGGAAGGCGCCGAGTGTGAGGCCGTCTTCTTCCGCATCGAGGAGCTGGCCCATTGGGCCATCGACGGTATAGTGATGCAGCGCGTCCTTGATCTCGCGAAGCTGCACGCCACTGACGAAATCCGAGAGCGAGCGACCGGATGCACTCGCCATCAGGCCGATCTGCCGAGAGATGGCGTTGCGATGATCTGGGGTGATGGTGACGCCCTGCAGGCCGACCAGCATCTCGATCCATTCCGTCGCCCAAGCCCGGTCGGCATCACTTTTAAGTTCGGACAATGGGCAAAAGGCCAACGCCCTCCCCTCTTCGGCATTGTCGCCGCCGATCTCATAGTGATCGCCGCCGGCTGCGAGCGTCAGGGGCAGAAGTGAACTGCCTTTGTCAAAGGCGAAGATCTGCGCATTTTCGTACCGGCGAAACTGCGCAGCGATCAGAGCCAGAAGCGTCGACTTACCCGAACCGGTCGGACCGAAGATCAGTGTGTGGCCGACATCATCGACATGCAGGTTCAGACGGAACGCCGTCGATCCGCTCGCAACCTGCATCAAGGGCGGGGCATTCGGTGGGTAAAACGGGCATGGGGAGATCGGGCTTCCGGACCAGACCGAGTTCAGCGGGATCAAGTCGGCGAGATTGCTGGTGTTGATCAGCGGCTCACGGATGTTGCAATACCAGTTGCCCGGCAGGCTGCCGAGATAGGCGTCAGTGGCGTTGAGCGTTTCAATCCGCGCCCCGAAACCTTCCGCCTGGATCAGCCGGCGGACCGCTTCCGCTTTCTCCTGGAGTGCCTCGCGATCGCTGTCGAACAGCACGACGACTGGCGTGTAATAGCCATAAGCAACCAGCTGCGACGAGGCCTGCGCGATCGCATCCTCAGTCTCGACCACCATGCTCATGGCGTCCTGATCCACTGACCGGCTTTGTGTCTGGAATATCTGGTCGAAGAACGGCCGGACCTTTTGCTGCCACTTCTTGCGGGTGCGTTCGAGCTTTTGCCGGGCCTCCTCGGCATCAAGGAAAATGAAACGCGATGACCACCGATAGGTCAGCGGCATCAGGTCTAGGCTGTTCAGAATACCGGGCCAGCTTTCGGCCGGCAGACCGTCGATCGCAACGACGCCGAGGAAACGGTTTTCGACCTTTGGCGTCAGTCCGTGCTCAAGCTCCGCAGTGGCGATCCAGTCGAGATACATGGGAACATCGGGAAGCCGGATTGGATGGCTTTCCCCGGTGGTGCAGAACCGCGCGAACTGCAGCAGCTCGTCGTATCGGGCGATTCGCTCCCCTCCCCTTTCGACCGTTTCGCGGGTTTCCATTCGCCGGATCGAAAGAGTGTTGGCAAAATACTGCTCAAGCTCTCGCACCGCGTTCTTGAACACGAATAGCACCGTGTCCGCGTAGGACTTCTTCCGACTTTCCTCGTCCGAATAGATGTATTTGCTGAGAGCAGTCTTCTTGGACTCGAGGGGCCGGTAGGTCAGGATTAGCGCATGCTTGCTCTCGAAATGCCCCTGCTCGCGCGCGAAATGCGCCCGACGCTCGGCATCGATTGCGAGGGTTACCGGGTCGGGGAAATGGCATCGATCTTCTGATGGATAGTCGACTGTCGGAATACGGATGGCCTCGACCTGGATCATCCAGCCGCTTCCGAGCCGAGACAGAACGGCATTGATCTGCCTCGACAGCTCGTTGCGCTCGAGGTCGGTCGCGCTTTCGGAGTCCGGGCCAGCGAAGTACCAGCCTGCCATCAGGCTTCCGTCCTTCAGGAGGAGGACACCATTGTCGACCAGGCCGGCATAAGGAACGAGATCGGCGAAGGACGGGCCGGTCACCCGGAAGCGTTTGAGAGCTACCATGGCCGCCTTCTCAGTACCGTCGCCACGGCGAAGTGGTCGCCTTGTAATAGGGCTTGTAGGAAATGTGCCTGATATAGACTTGCCGCATCAGTGGGTCGGACTTCGCCATCATCCTGAGCAGCCCGACGATCACGACCCAGACAGCGACGCCGAAGAGTGCCGAATAGGCCGTAAGCACGACGAAGATCAGGATCACGGCCGCAAGGCCGGTGATCAGAACCAGCTCCCGGTCGGCGCCCATCAGCAGGTTCGGGCGCGACAGCGCGCGGTGGATGCGATTGCGCCGCAGGCCGGAAAGGGATTCAGCCATGATCTCCCTCCCCTCCTCCGTTCGCACCAATTGACGTGATCTGCGCGTCGGTTAGCCCGATCGAAGCGCCGGTCGCACCGAACAGGCCGACGATGTTGGTAGCGCCGAGCAGGATGCCGGCGACGAGAACGACATACACAAGTCGCCGCGCGAAATCGTTGAGCTCGCCGCCGAAGATGAGCATGCCGCCGGCTATGGCCACGGCTGCCAGCGCGATTGCACCCGCGACCGGGCCTGTGATCGACTCCTGGATCTGTTGCAGCGGTCCTTCCCATGGGAGGCTGCCGCCGGAGCTGGCAAGCGCCGGCGCGACCGAGGCAAATACGATTGGCGCGGCCCAGAGCGCGGCGGCGATGAGGGTATGCTCACGCGACATGGCGCGCCTCCTGTTCTTCGGTGAACTGATCGGATTCGATCTCGTACCGTCCGTTGATGAACCGCTCGACTTGGATGATGTCGCGAACAAGCCGGCCACGCGGCGTCCGCTCGATCGAGATGACCAGGTCGACGGCCTCTCCGATCACCTCGTGCATCGGCTGCTGGCTTGCCTCGGCGGTCAGCTGTTCAAGCCGACGCAGCGCCGACATGGCGGTGTTCGAGTGAATGGTCGCCACGCCGCCCGGGTGGCCGGTGTTCCAGGCCTTGAGCAACGTCAGGGCCGCGCCGTCGCGAACTTCGCCAACGACTATCCGGTCGGGGCGCAAGCGCATAGTGCTCTTCAAGAGCCGGGCCATGTCGATCGAATCGCTGGTGTGGAGGAGAACGGCGTTCTCGGCCGCGCATTGGATTTCCGCGGTATCCTCAAGAATGACGAGTCGATCCTCCGGCGCAGACTTGACGATCTCGTCGATCACCGCATTCGCAAGCGTCGTCTTGCCCGAGCCCGTCCCCCCAGAAATGATGATGTTCAGCCTCGTGGAAATGGCACTGCGTATCGTTGCGGCGTGGTATTCTGTCATCACGCCGGTGCGAACATAGTCTTCGAGCGGAATGAGGCGCGACGCCCTGCGACGGATTATGAAGGCAGGCTTGGTGACAACGGGAGGCAACAGTCCCTCGAAGCGGTGGCCACCGATTGGCAGCTCCCCGGAGATGATTGGCTGTTCCGTGCCGACCTCTGACTGAAGCCCGTGCGCCACTGTACCGATCACCATCTCCGCTGCAGCGGATGACATCTCGCCCGCAGGCGCAACACCGTGACCTAGCCGTTCAATGAATAATTTGCCGTCCGGATTGAGCATGATTTCGACTACGTTCGCGTCGTCCAGGGCAACACAAAGCTGATCGCCGAGCGCCTCCTGAAGTTTGCGGACGAGCCGAGGGTGAGAGCGAAGCTGGTTCACGGATTTCTCCTTAGGCCGCCTGGCTGACAGGGGGCGAATTCAGAATGGTAGTTGGAGGGGCAAAGCCTGAGGAAGGTGTCTGCGTCGGCGGCCAGTGTCCCCGCGACGGCCATCGTCACGCCAATCTTCTTGGGTTCGCCCAAACGCTGCAGCGGCCATCCGACGCGAGCGAGGATTCGCTCAAACCTAAGATCGGTCACCGTGACAATCTCCGTATAGCCACTAGCGATGCACCATTCGATGATGCCAGCGAACATGGTGAGCGTCGCTTCATGAACCGAACCGTCGCCCCTCCCTTCCGTAATTCTCGTGTCGACGCAGAAGCGAGAACTCTCAACCATCGCGGCATGCCCCTTGAGTTGGCCGTCGGGGAGCAGCGACGGGAAAACGTCGGCCACCATTGTCGGTCCGAGCGCAGGAAGAAGCCTCGCGCACCCCGCCAATTCGCCCGTCTCTGCGACTGCGAGCACATAGGTCGGCCGAAGCGCGTCGAAACGATCGGACTCGCACCCGGCCATTACGTCCACTTCCCAACCCAGGCGATCGGAAAAGATCCGAGCACGAAGTTGGTAGTGGATGTGTAGGAGATGCGCCTCTAGGGTCGTCCGTGGTGTCGAGAGCGCGAGAATCTGCATGATTTTCTCCGTCATTGTTGGGCGGCTGGAAATCAGCACAGACTGGAATTGAGGGGAAGTTGTAGAATCCTACAAACTCGCTGGGAGAGGGTCGCGCTTCGACATATTCCAAATTTGTCGAATGCAGCCATATCGCCCCTGGAGAATGCCGGTAAACACTATCCTGATCCCCCATCGTCTGGCTCATCGCTTGATCATTCATGTTCAGCCTCGTGAGAGGGTTTAAACATGTGTCGATTCCCGAGCTTACGCTTAAATCCAAGGTGAGCTGGTACGCCGGATTGAGGTGTTCACTGGCAATTGCTGTCGTCGAGAATGGGGCGACGATCAGAAGGCGCGGATTATTGCGGAGAGTTGCGAGCCTTGGCGTGACGGCGTGCTCTGTGGCACGCCGGCATGGGTTGACGCCTAAGCAATTGTTCAGATGGCGGCGGCTCGCCGTGAAAGCCAGCGGAGATTCTGTGCTGGGAAGGTCCGATGTTTGCGCCAGCGGTCGTCGTGCCGCCCGAGAAGCCGGAGCCAAAGAAGGCGCGGCAGGCACTTTCGCCAAGAAAGGCTTCTCCGGAGGCGGCTATCAACTTGCAAATTGATGGAGCCACGTTGCGCATCGCCTCTGGCACCGATGACGCAACGATTGTCTCGCGCTATCCGGGCGTTGAAGGCTCAATGTTGGTACGTCGGGTGTGGTAAAGGTGATGATCGCCACTAATCCAGTCGACTTCCGCAATGCATGCTGATCTTCTGGGATGGCAGCGGCGTGTGCCGGGTTGCCAAGCGGCTTGAGGATGGCGAGTTCCATTGGCCTCGAGTGCAGGACGGCGCGATGCATCTGACGGCAGCACAGTTCTCAGTGCTGTTCGCGGGATTGGACTGGAAATGCGTTACCGTCCCAAGCGACAACTTGGCAAGGCCAATTGAGGGCCACGACCGGCCTGCGCCGATGGATTTGGTGTTTCATAGCTTGGGAAATGTCCTTTGTATTTGACTCGTCGACGCAAGACGGTTACACAGTGACGGAAGACATCCATCATGTGGTATAAAAACCGTCACGATGGAAATCAGAGCCACCCTGTAACGTTGTGAAGAATCACATGGAAACCACTTCGAAGCGCATTCAGCGCCATGCCAAAGAAGTCTGGGAACGCATGCAGGCGCGGGGGTGCCGTCCCCCGATCTTTGTGTCGCAGACTCCGCGATCGACGACTGCAGGTGAGGCGAACCCCCAATCCAGGGAGCGGAGCAAATGAGCCCCGTACGCAGCGCATACGCTCAAATGTTGTACGAACCGGCTAAGCTCTTCGAGGCGGATGGAGTCTCCGCCGTGCGAACGGTGGGTCATGCTCTCCCTATGCGCCGAAACGACAGGGAAGGTTGCAGGATTCACAGTAAAACAGATCATGAACTTACCGGGATATCGGCCTTGCTAAACCATAGATAAAGAACGTAAAAGTTCTCGTGTTTGGCGTGTACCGGGGATTCGCGTTAACCTTTCGTTAACCTAAAAGCCCTTGCTCAAAAATTCGAATCGGCGCTTATTGCCGGTGGCGGAACTTTACCAGTTTCGCGAAAAATACCGCCAGTGGCAACAAATGGGTTTTGATATGGCGAAGGCCGCCGAAAAAGAAGTACCTGTAATTGAAGGATTGACAGCCTTGATGGAGCGTCATGCCAACGCTCTCTCCAGCCAACTTCAAGCACATCATCTTAAGGTCTTCCCACCGCATTCCGAGAAGGGCATTCGAACATTCGGGCCGTCCGAGGCGTCTAAGCTGCTGGGCGTTGGCGAGTCCTATTTGCGCCAGACCGCGTCGGAGATGCCAGAGTTGAATCTTAGCATGAGCCCCGGTGGCAGGCGAATGTTCTCAATTGAAGATATCCATGCGATTCGAAAGCATATGGACCGGGTCGGACGCGGGAACCGTCGCTACCTGCCGCATCGTCGAAACGGCGAGCAGCTCCAAGTTATATCTGTCATGAATTTCAAAGGTGGATCTGGCAAGACCACCACCGCCGCGCATTTGGCACAGTATCTCGCTATGCGCGGATATCGCGTCCTGGCCATAGATCTGGATCCCCAGGCGAGTCTTTCCGCGCTCTTCGGCAGCCAACCGGAAACCGACGTTGGTCCGAACCAGACGCTTTACGGCGCCATCAGATACGATGAAGAGCAGGTTCCTATCGAGCAGGTTGTCCGAGCAACGTATATCCCTGATCTCCACCTGATCCCGGGCAATCTTGAGCTGATGGAATTCGAGCACGACACGCCGCGTGCGCTGATGAAGCGCAAGGAAGGCGACACGCTCTTTTACGGTCGTATCAGTCAGGTGATCGAAGATATCGCTGACAACTACGACGTCGTGGTGATCGACTGCCCTCCCCAACTTGGTTACCTCACGCTTTCGGCTCTGACTGCCGCAACATCGATCCTAGTCACTGTCCATCCTCAGATGCTGGACGTGATGTCGATGAACCAGTTTCTGGCAATGACATCAAACCTTCTGCGCGAAATCGAGAACGCTGGCGCAGAGTTCAAGTTTAATTGGATGCGCTACTTGATAACCCGTTTCGAACCGAGCGATGGACCGCAAAATCAGATGGTCGGTTATCTGCGGTCTATTTTCGGCGAAAATGTTCTAAATTTTCCAATGCTTAAAACCACCGCGGTTTCGGATGCTGGTCTGACAAACCAGACCCTATTTGAAATCGAGCGTGGCCAGTTCACCCGTTCGACCTATGACCGAGCGTTGGAGGCGATGAATGCCGTCAACGACGAAATCGAAACACTGATCAAAAAAGCATGGGGTAGACCCACATGAGCCGGAAGCACATCCTTGGCGTCTCAACAGACGCGCCCGAAACGTCGTCCGCAGACTACAGGGCCGCAAAGAATCGATCCATGCCGCTTCTCGGGGTGGCAAGGAAGGAGCGCGATCCCGCAACGAAGCTCACAGCGAACATCGGAAACGCGCTGCGAGAGCAAAACGATCGTCTTAGCCGTGCCGAAGAGATCGAGCGGCGTCTTGCTGAAGGGCAGGTAGTGATAGAGTTGGATGCCTCGTCAATTGAGCCGTCTTTCGTGCAGGATCGTATGCCTGGGGACATCGAAGGGCTCGTTGCTTCGATCCGCGAGCAAGGACAGCAGGTCCCTATCCTTGTACGACCTCATCCGGACCAGCCCGCCCGATATCAGATTGCTTTCGGCCACCGCCGGCTGCGCGCAGTTTCAGAGCTCGGAATCCCGGTCAAGGCTGTTGTTCGCGAACTGACAGACGAGCAACTGGTCGTAGCGCAGGGTCAGGAAAACAATCAGCGCGAAGATCTTACCTTCATCGAAAAGGCGCGCTTCGCACATCACCTGAATAGGCAGTTTTCAAGAGAGATTGTCATCGCCGCGATGTCGATCGACAAGAGCAATTTGTCGAAGATGCTTCTGCTCGTGGACGCCCTCCCCTCTGAACTGATCGATGCTATTGGTGCGGCTCCTGGTGTTGGGCGGCCGAGTTGGCAACAACTTGCGGAACTGATCGAGAAAGCGCCTTCTCCGGCCGACGTGTCGAAATATGCGATGTCGGAGGAAGTTCAAGCGCTGCCATCGGCAGAACGGTTCAAGGCGGTCATCCTTAGTTTGAAGCCCAGTCGAATTGCGCGCGGATTACCTGAGGTCATGGCCACCCCAGATGGCACCAGAATTGCACAGGTGATGCAGAGCAAGGTCAAACTGGAAATCACGATTGACAGGAAGGCGATGCCTGATTTTGCGAAGTTCGTGCTCGAGCATGTGCCAGCGCTGTATCAAGCGTACAAGGTTGAGAACCAACTGAAACACGGAGAATAAACCGCAAAAGAAAAGAGCCCCCTCAACGTCGCCGTCGCGGAAGCCCTTCTGTCTCTGTAGCAAGAATAGAATCGCATTTCCTCGAATCCTCGTCAAGAGATTTTAGCGCCGTGTTGGTGAGTGGATTTCTTTTGCCTTTTTGAGAGGTGAAGACAATGCACACGGGAAGTGTAACCCCCTTCGGGCGGCGGTCGATGACGCTTGGCATGCTTGCAAATCAGGTCATGGCAAGGGAGATCAAACCCGATCAGTCGGTCGATAAGTGGAAATTGTTTCGCGCGCTATGCGAGGCAAAGGCGCTGCTTGGCATCGGCGATCGGGCGCTTGCCGTGCTCAACTCGCTTTTGACCTTTTATCCGAAGAATGAACTGGCCCAGGAAAACGGCTTGGTCGTCTTCCCGTCGAATATCCAGCTTTCGCTCAGAACGCATGGCATGGCCGAACAGACCGTTCGGCGCCATCTTGCCGCCCTCGTCGAGGCAGGTCTTCTGGTGCGTAAGGATAGCCCCAATGGCAAGCGCTATGTCCGCAGGGACAGCGCAGGGGAGATCGATGAAGCTTTTGGCTTCTCGCTCGCGCCACTGCTTGCTCGTGCCGAGGAGATCGAACAGCTTGCGGCCGCAGTGATGGCCGAGCGGCTGCATGTCCAGCGTCTGCGTGAACGCATCACCCTTTGCCGCCGTGACATTGCAAAACTGATCGAAGCGGCAGTTGAAGAGGAGATCCCCGGGGATTGGCAAGGCCTACACCGCGAATTCCGGGACCTGATCGAAGGCCTGCCGCGATCGCCGACGACAGCTCAGCTTGAACTGTTGCTGGATGAATTGACGGCCTTGCGCACAGATATTCTTAACCGGCTGGAAAACCAGGTTAAATCAACAAAACAGCGCGGCAATGCCAATTATATCGAGCGTCACATACAGAATTCAAACCCCGAATCTATTTCTGAACTTGAACCAAGCTTCGAAACGAAGCAGGGCGCGACAGCTGAGCCAGACAACGACCGAGGGTCTCTGACCGCCGCGAAGGGAAGGGGTAAGGCAACCCATCCCTTCCATCAGATGGAGGAAGAGCAAAGTCGACGGCCGGGGGTCCGCAATGATGGTGGCGGACTGAAGTCCTTCCCGCTCGGCCTGGTTCTGCAAGCCTGCCCGGAAATCCTTGCCTATGGGCCAGATGGCTTAATCGGCAACTGGCGCGATCTGATGGCCGCAGCCGTCATCGTTCGATCGATGCTAGGCGTCAGTCCATCGGCCTACGAAGAGGCCGCCAATATGATGGGTCCGGAAAACGCCGCGACCGTGATGGCATGCATCCTGGAGCGAGGCGGCCACATTAATTCGGCCGGGGGCTATCTTCGTGACCTGACGCGGCGAAGCGAAAAGGGCGAATTCGCGATTGGGCCGATGCTGATGGCGTTGCTGAAGGCGAACGGACAGGGCAGGTTTAAGGTCGGGTAAAGCTTTGCTCATCGTCATTGATAGTGCGACTCAAAAGTTTTCGCGACGCCGAGACTAGTTTTCTTCGGTGGTCAACTGACCACCGACCTAAGTTACGGGAATTTAATGGTTTTTCGAAGTTAGTTTATGTCGGAGTTACATATGCGCCGCGTGGAACAAGTCTCGCCTCGAGGCAGAGCGCAAACATTCAGCTCGCGAGAGAGCCAAATTGAGACTTCAGAGTTCGCGAAGACGCGTCCCTTCGCCGCGGGCTCCTTGTGGGCCTGATCGCCAGCCGTCCCCATCGAGGCTATGCGCGCATATCATTTGAGGCAGAGACAGGCCCATCCCACTGAGATTTGTCAGCTTTGTCTCAACGAATCTCCGTCATCCCAGTCGAATTGGGTCGAAACTCGGAGCCCATTGGTTGTGGGGCATAGGCGGGTACAGCCGCGCAGTACACTGTTCGAGAAGTTGGGTCAGGGCGGATCATTGGCGAAGCCGACGATAATCCCAGCGGGATAGCTACCTGCTCGCAGGTGGGCGCTTGCTTGACATGCTATAGACGATGTTGTTCCTCTACTCGCTGCGGTAGAGCCAGGACGGGTCGCACGGGACGCGGAATTGCGGGCAGCATGTGCCGGATCTATCCGACCTGGGCCGTAACAACCTTCGTGGCGCTGCTGTTCAGCGCAAACACGATCAACATCGGCGGCGATCTCGCAGCTATGGGCGAGGCGGCGGAGTTGGTACCGGGTCCGGGCCGCCAGGTATTCCCACTGCTGGTCGCGGTAAGTTCCCGGATCCTCCAGGTGGTGCTGTCCCTTTTCACTGGACCGGCGTCGCGGTTTCGAACGGTGATCCCGCAGCTCGCGCTGACGGCAGCGAAGGCGCTCTTCGGCACCACTAATATTCGCGCTATTCAGCCCGGGTATCATCGGCACATGGCTGCTCGCCATGCCTGTACTGGCAGGATCGGCAGCCTACGCCATATGCGATCCGCCGGTGGAAAACCGGACTGTAGCACAAGCCGCGGAGGCGGTTGGGCTCTACACAGTTGTCGGGCTCGCCGTTCTCGTCGGCTTCGCGGTCGGCTTTTCGCCAATCGATCTAAGCCGGGCGCGCGCCTGCTGGTGGCGAGCTCCTCCCCGGAATCTAATGTCGGCACGGTTTAAGGCGCCTCCGACCAGAACACTCTGGCGCTGTACTCCTGACGGTCAAGGGCAGGTCGCGTCGCGATTGATCGTCGGCCCACTTGACCGTCACTGCGCGCGTCGGGCACGAAGGCAGGTCGGTATCACAGCACCCTACAAGGGTAGATCGGAGTCGGGGCGACGTGGTGCTTAGAGGATGTGACGCGCGAGATCTGTGATCCTACCCATCAGTACTTCCATCGGTCCTCGTTGGAAGGCGCGCAGCCAAAGCACCGCGAAAGTGCTTGTAGCCACGACGAAGCCAAGGAGCATAGACAGGCTCCCGTCTTCTCCAGCCGAATCTATTCCCATAACGCGCAGGAGATAGGCTATTCCCACAATGTGCAGCACATAGACCGTCAACGACATCGAGCCGACCGCGACTACTGGCCAAAACATCTTTCGCAAACGCGGGAGCGAATCCATAGCAAGCCAGCAAGCCGCCAAGACAATCATTGCGCAACCGGTGTTGCCCAGGATCGAGAACGTCGTCTCGCTGTGAGGTGCGGCAACCGATAGCGACCAGGGACAGTCGAGATCCCACAACAACCCGGGAGACTCCCGCAAAGCGGTGGGTACATCAGGCAGAAAAAGCAGCGCGAGCCAAGACACTCCATAGCCCAACATGGCTAGCGCGATCCCCGCTAGACCAAGCCGCCAATGCATTGCTTGCGTATTAAGGCGAAGGCGCGCGATGGCCATGCCTGTGATCATGTGCGATTAGGCGAGAAGACGCGACGCCTGACCTTCCCGCCGGGTTGCGCTGTTATAGTAACTTGATGCCTGCTGCACTGATCGATGAAGCGACTGTTCCATTGCCTCGGGGAGGGGGATGCCGCGGTTAGCTGCTTCAGTCAGATATCCGGACCGCAACCCATGCGCCGAAAACTCCCCACGCTCTAATCCAGCCAGTTCCACCCGCTGCTTGAGGATCGCATTGATCGATTGCGGATCAATCGCCCGCCGCGAAACCGTCCCCCAGCGCCCAATCCCCCGGAACACGCTGCCGCTGTCGATCTTCGCCGCCATCATCCAGGCATTCAGCGCCTCGACCGGCCGACCGGTTAGATAGACAACGTCGTCCTGCTCGCCTGAGGTGGTCTTGGTGCGACCGAGATGGATAGCGAGAGAGGGGAGGGGAGGGCCGTCCGGCACCTCGATCGGCGGCTCGACGGTCAGCTGCTCGCATCGCAGCCCGGCAATCTCGCTGCGCCGGCGGCCACCGGAGGCAAAGGCGACCATCAACATCGCCCGGTCACGCAGATCGCGTAGGCTGTCGGTCGCACAGGTCGCCAGCAGTTTTGCCAGCACGTCACCGGTGACCGCCTTGGCGCTCTTGCGAAGACGTTGTCTTGGCGCGGCTCGGATCGCCAGCCGTATGGCTGATTTGAGGGCAGGGGAGGCGAAGGCACCATCGAGTCCGCGCCATTTGGTCAGGGGCGACCAGTTCGCCAGTCGCCGGCGCACCGTCGCCGGGGCATGCGGTCCGACGGATTTGAGAAACCCTTGGCTTCTGAGGTTTTGGTCGACCTCGGCCGGCATCCCGTGATCGGGATCTGTCTCGCGGTGCTGCGGATCCCAGAGGTGATGGGCGACAAACTTCAGCAGCAGCGCCTCGGGCGCCGGCCAGGGCAGCGATTTGCCGGTGGCGGCCAGTCCCCAGGCTTCGAGATAGGTCAGATCGGAGGTCAGCGCCCGCAGCGTGTTGTCGCCCATGCCCTGGTTGACGAGATGGCGCAGCGTCTCGACGTCGTGGTCGGTGAGCAGTTCGGCGAGTTCGTCGCGGCGCTCGATCGGCAGCACGGCGGCAATGGTGTCGAGCTCTTCGGCGCGGCGCTCGACGGCGGTCAGTGATGTCTTGGGTTTTGCCACGGAGGCTCCAAAATGCGGGTTCGGCGGCCGTGTCGGCCGTGCTTTGCTGCGATCCTTGCTGTGTCAGTCTTCGAGGATCAACGGACCACAATTAACTGTTTTTTAACGATTTGACACGGGCGAGGATCGGCGGATTTTGCCATGTTCAGCGGATTTTAAGCGTCATCTCAGAACAAAGTCGCGCAGCCCTCGCTCCGCGTGAGGTTCGCCGGCGAAGCGGCAGATGACATGGATATGCGCATGGAAGACATGCTGTCCGCCAGCCGCGCCAACATTCCAGCCCACTGTGAAGCCGTCCGGCTCAAGCTTTGCGAGCCATGTGCGGGCGGTTTCGAGCATGTCGCCAAGGTCTTGCCATTCCTTCGGCGTCATCTCAAACGGGCTTTCGACGTGGCGTCGCGACACCACCAGCACGGCCGGATGAGTCGGATGCGGCTTGTCCACCATGTAGTGAGAAGCGTTGGAGGCAAGGGTTTCGCCATCATGGTCGCACCACTTGCAGGTCGCTTGGTTTGTCAGCATAAGTCCAACTCAATCGGAATATTTAAAGGAATATATCGACCATGGCCGGTACTGCCAACACGACACTTACGCGCAGCAAGCCCACTGCCTTTGTGGGCGGGGCGGTCATCGGCGCGCTCGGCGGCCTGATCGGTCTCGGCGGAGCGGAATTCCGCCTGCCTCTGTTGATCAGCCTGTTCGGCTTTCCAGGCCTCGAAGCGGTAATCCTCAACAAGACCATGAGTCTGGTTGTCGTCGCGACGGCATTGCCGTTTCGCGCGGCCGCTGTACCCTTCGCCGACGTGTTGGCGCACTGGCCGATCATCGTCAATCTGCTCGCCGGCAGCCTGATTGGCGCCTGGTTCGGGGCGGGGTGGGCTACCCGCCTGCGCTCAGAAACGCTGTACCGCGTGATCGCGATCATGCTGGTCGTGATCGCCGCTGTGCTGATGGTCGGCCACGAGGCCTCGGCCGGCCAGCCGCTGGTCACCGGTACTCTGCAGATCCTGGCGGGTATCGTCGCAGGTTTCATCATCGGAATTGTAGCGGCCCTCTTGGGCGTCGCCGGCGGCGAGCTGCTGATCCCGACGCTCGTTCTCCTATTCGGCGCTGATATCAAGCTGGCTGGCAGCCTGTCGCTTGCGGTGAGCCTGCCGACGATGCTGGTTGGATTTGCGCGCTATAGTCAGGACCAGAGCTTCTCGACCATCCGACGCAATGGGACCTTTGTGCTCTTGATGGCCGCGGGCTCGATCGTCGGCACGTTCGTCGGCGGGCAGCTGCTGGGCATCGTTCCCAGCTACGTGCTGTTACCGCTTCTAGCGGTCATCCTCCTGCTCTCGGCCGTGAAGGTATGGCGACATAAGTGATCCTTCTGTCTTCGATCTGTAACGATCGAAGATCACCATAATCATCGAACCGGGAATTCCCTTCGCGCCTTAGTCAGGAACGAGGAAGCTTTCGATGACGGACGGAGCGGATAAGCTGGCCGTGAGTGACACGGCCTGGCAAAAGGCAGTGGCACGCGAGGCCGCTATCAGGCCTCTCATTGCCAAAGCGCGGATATCTCGGGGAGATGTCGCTTCGACATGCCGACAGCTTGGTCTGAAGCGCACGCGGTTTTATGAACTCGTCGCCAAATTTCGCAAAAGACCTGTCACCAGTTCGCTGCTCGACGAGACCCCTGGCCCAGAGAAGGGGAGGGGGAGGCTTTCCGTCGATCAGGAGGATGCGATCAAGCTTGCCATCGAGGCAATCTATTGTGCCCGAGAACGGCCATCCGTCAGCGCTGTTCACGACCACGTTCTCAGGGTCTGTCACCAACTTGGTCTTCGGTCCCCATCCTGGAAAGCTGTCAAAGCGCGGGTGGATCAGAGCGATCAACGGCAGCTCGTGAGGTTTCGAGAGGGTGCACGGGCGGCTCAACAGCTATTCGGGCCGGTGGTCGGCGAATATTCGGCCCAGTATGCGCTCCAGGTCGTTCAGATAGATCACACCCTTGTCGACCTCTTCATCGTTGACGCTGTGAGCCGGCAGCCCCTTCAGCGACCGTGGCTGACGCTGGGAATTGATGTGGCGAGCCGGATGGTGACCGGGTTTTTTCTCAGTCTGGAAAGCCCGTCCTCGACATCCGTCGCCTTGGCGATCCAGCAAATGGTATTGCCGAAGGACAGCTGGCTGGCTTCGCGCGACATTGAGGCAGAATGGCCCGTCTTCGGTTTGCCTGATGTCATCCATCTGGACAATGGCCGGGAGTTCCATGGCAAAGCGCTTGTGCGAGGCGCGGCAGAACACGGAATCGACCTTCAGTACCGCCCCGTCGCTCGTCCACATTACGGTGGCTATATCGAGCGGCTGATCGGAACGATGATGGGCGCAGTGCATTTTCTGCCGGGATCCACGTCCAGCGATCTCAGCAGCCGGGGAGATTATGATCCGCAGAGGCACGCCATAATGACGCTCGACGAGTTGGAGCGTTGGCTGGCTCTGCAGATCGTCGGCCGATATCATGCCGACATCCACAGTGGCCTGCGGCTGCCCCCGAACACAGCTTGGCAGGATGCTGTTTCTGCACGCCCACATCATCGACGGCTACCCTATGATGAACACCGTTTCCTTCTCGACTTTCTGCCATTCGAGGAGCGACATGTCCGACGGGACGGCGTGCATCTTTTCGGGCTGCGGTACTGGGATGACGTCCTTAGTCCCCTGGCAGGCGGACCAGGTAAGCTATGTGTTCGATATGATCCCCGAGATCTCTCCACGGTGTTTGTCGAAGCGCCCGACAGATCGACCTGGCCCATTCCCTTTGCAAATCTTGGCTGGCCCCGCATCACGCTCGGCGAGCATCGGCAGGCACTGGCCCTATTGCGACAGCGTGGCGTGCGTTCCGTCGACGCGGACCTGATCTTCAAGACCATCGACGGGCAGAGACGGATCATCGAGATGGCGAGCCGTCAGACCCGCAGCATGCGGCGGAGCGCGGAGAGACGTTCGCGAGCGTTGGCATCGGAAGGTCTTTCGCCAGGCCCCGTGCCTTGCCGTGAGGACGGGGAAGACTTCGCGGACCTGCCTCCGCTCAGCGTCGAGGAGTGGTCATGACGGCATACCCTCACTTGCAGCCGACATACAGGCAATATGCGGATCTCACGGCGGATGAGCGCATTGCATGGATTCGAGCCGATCGATGGCTGGAGACGGCCGATGCAAATCTGGCACTGGCGAGATTGAACGATCTACTCGCCTATCCGCCGCGAGACCGAATGCCATGCCTGCTGCTCTACGGCGACACCGGAATGGGCAAGACCAAGATCATTCGCAAATTCCTTCGCGATCACGCGCCGACTTTCGATCGTGGCGCCGGCACAACGACGATGCCGGTGGTGGCAATGCAAATGCCTGCGGAGCCGGTCGAACGTGACGTCTACGGCGAACTTCTCAATGCAATGAATGCCCCCGGCCCGATGGGAGACGCCACCTTTCGGTTGAAGGCGACTTGCAGGAACTTGATGCGCGGAATGGGCGTCCGTATGCTGATCATCGATGAGATCCACGCCATGCTGACCGGCACCTACCGGCAGCAGCGGATCTTCCTCAACGTTATACGGTTTTTGGCGAACGACCTGAAGGTACCGCTGATCTGTGCAGGGACGGATCTGGCACGACAGGCGCTACTGACCGATCCACAGCTCGCGGAGCGGTTCGAGACGTATCATCTGAAGAGGTGGGTCAACGACCAGCATCTTGCGCAGCTGTTGGCGAGTCTCGGCACGATCCTGCCGCTAAGACGTCCCTCGGAACTCGGGTCGGCACCCGTTCGTCGGCGTATCCTCGAACTCACTGACGGCGTCACGGTGCGGATTTTTCGATTGATCGAGACTGTAGCGGTAGAAGCGGTTCGCAGCGCCACGGAAGCGATCACCCTCGAAAGCTTTGACGGCGACGATCTGGTCTTGCCGTTGGTCGCCATGGCGCAACACACGGAGCGCCAACTGAGACGACAGGTGACCCGATGAGACACGTGCGGCTGCTTCCGGTCGCACCGCGTCCCTTTGAAGATGAGCTGCTCACATCCTGGCAGTGCCGCGTTGCCTGCCGTTATTCGAGTACGCCAGCACAGATCGAGGTTTGGCTCGGCAGGCCGCCAAGCCCAATGCGCGCAAGCTTCCAGGCCCGGGATTTCCAGCCAAACAAAGACATGACTTGGCGGTGGGCCCGTGCCTCCAGGCTCACGGAACGGGACCTCCAGCGCCTCGCGCTTTGCAATCTTGAGAGACCTGAAGACTGCTATGTCACGAATCCGCTGGATCGAGGGGTTTGCCCCGTCTGCTTGGATGCGGATGCCGAAAAGGGCGGCGACCATTATTGCCGGCGAAACTGGGCGCATGTGGAAGCGGCCGTATGCCAGGAGCATGGCGTGGCCCTGCAGAGTACCTGTCAGCGTTGCTTTCGCTGCTGCCTGTTTCAGTTCCGGAATATGCCGGACGGTGTCAGGCTCGTCTGCCCTTCGTGCACCTCGGCGATCTCGGAACGTCGCGGACGGCCCCCGCGGCAAAATAGGTTGCTGGAGTCGATGTCCGCGATCGGTAAAGCGATCGATGGGAAGGGCTTTCAGCTTGATACCGTGATCGCCGCCAGCCATTTTCTGTGGGCGCCACAGCCGCACGGATTGCCCTATATTACGTGCCTCGGGATTTCACTTCCGTATGGGAGGTTGCCGCCATCATCAACGGCAAAAGCACCGCTATCTACGTTGCCTCTCGCCTGGAGGGCCGCTTCCGTCGAAGCCGTGGCCGAGCTTGCAGGCCTGGTCGATCGTCGTGAAATCGGAACCGTCCCGCCCTTCGCACATGAAGTGTTCAGGAATTTCAGGGGAGGGGAGAGAGAACACGCGCCGAAAAACATAGTCGCCACGGCTCAGGATGAAAGCGCTGAGCTGAAACTGCGGACCGATGACGACTACCGGCGGCTGGCGCTGGCGCTCCTCAAAAGCCAAGCTTGGAAGGACATGCCATCGAACACCGGCAGGAAAAAGAACCGTGCCATCGGTCGCCTGATGAGCCGTGCCCTCAGCGGGGGATAAGGCCAAACCGGTTCGCTTCGTCCAAGAGGTCGCGGACCGAGGACGGCTGCCACTTCTTGCCGCCTCGCGCTGGACGTTCTCCCATCTGGTCCAGTTGAGCGCCAATATCGCGAAGCGATAAATCGGGGTCTGCAATGGCGATAGCCGCCACAAGCTTCATCAGGTGGTCCTCCGGCGCGCGACGGGGAGACCGGGCAAGGAGCTCTTTTTCCGCAAGTTTTTCGCGGACCATGCGATGAACGGCGCGGCGAAGGCGCTCGACGGTCCAATCGTGGCCGCGACGATTGAGTACCCGAACCACATTGTCCCAGCTGTGCTGGGGGCGGAGTTGGCGGACGAGCGGCAACCACGTCTGCGCGGACGCAATGAGTTCATCGAGATAGAGCTTTTCGCGTGCTTGCGACACCGCTTTGATCGCCTCCGGTCGCCGTTCTCGCAGGCCGGGGTTTCCGGGAAGTTTGCCGCGCGCCTTGGCCGCCTTGATGCCCGCTTTGGTGCGTTCGGCGATCAGCGCTCGCTCGAGCTGCGCGACCGCGCCGAGAACCTGGAGGGAAAACATCCCCTGCGGCGTCGAGGTATCGATCGGATCACGGATCGATCGGAAATGGACACCGCGCTCCTCCAGGTCTTCGATGACCTGCAGCAGATGGCTCACGGATCGCGCAAGGCGATCCAGCCGGACAACGACAAGGACATCGCCGGCGGTGAGCTCGCCAAGTAGCCGCGTCAAAACCGGCCGAGCGCGAGATGCTCCAGAACCATGTTCTTGGAAAATCCGATCGCAGCCAGCTGCGCGCAGCTCGTCCATCTGGGCGTCGTGGACCTGGTCCTCTGTCGAGACACGGGCGTAGCCGATGAGCCGCTTCGGAAGCTGGGGAACTTTAACTGTTTGTCTCTTTGCCATCCGGCTTTCAGCGGCCCACTTTAAGGTGTTTTGTACAGATAAAACATGCGCGAGAAAATGAACCTTTGCAAGCGTGGTTTAGGCCTCTCAAAGAGAGTCACTGACGCGAAAACGACGGCTCGATCGAGCATCGACCGTCGGCACGCGAAAACCGCGTATGCGGCCGTTTATGGCGGAAATGTCGAGATTCCAGGGCTTTGCGCAGGGTGCTCTATCGGTCTAGCCCGCGACGAGAGGATTTCGCCGGGACGCAACCGGTGGGTCTTTCTCCAGACGTCCAATTCAGAGGCCAAAACCGGCGTTGGATGAACGGATCTGCCCACCCATTCAGGAAGAAACAGGGCCAAAAGGCCCGGAAATGCGGGGAATCCGGTCATCCAGGACGGCCGACAACAGGATTTGATCAAAAGTGATCGTCTACCATCGATAAACGCTACTTATCGTTGGTTAAAATGTCGCAGGAAATCCCGAGCGATGACGGAAGCTAGCATCCATATCGCTTCTGGTTAATGACGGTTTTACTATATTTTCAATGTCTTACGATCTCGCCAAATTGCCAATCTCGGCATCCTGCGGGGCCTGCGGGGTAACCGGGGCTGATTTGGTGGCAGTGCCTGATAGCGGGCAAATTCTTGAACGACATTGCCTGCGGGTGCGAAGATTGGCATGGTGGCCTTTGAGATGAACAGGAGGGTAGGGCGACGCGCATGCGGCAAATCGATATCGACAGCCTGGACGAGGCAACCCTCATCGAACTCAACGCCCGCATCGTCGAGCGTCTGCAGTTTCTGCATCACCAAAGAACCGCGGCAGCCCTGCAGGATATCAGGGTCGGAATCGGCGTGATGTTCGAAGGCCCTGGCGGTGTCCCGGTCCGTGGTGTCGTCATTCGTCGCAACAAGAAGACGGTGACGGTGCATGCCGAGGATGACCGGCAATGGAATGTCTCCCCGACACTGCTGAAGCTCACCGGCGCCCACGTACTCGACACCGCCGGCCCGATCCCATCCGACAACAGCAAAGTTGTTGCCTTTCCCAAGCCAGATCGCCGTTGATGCGCTCAGGTGGTGTTGTCACGTTAAGTTTCTCTGGCTGGAAATGCCAGCGGCTCGTGGATATTCAGGCGACACAGGCCGCAATTTTCCATGCATCGAAAGCTTCGAGCCGATGGTAGCGAATTGTTTGCGCGGCGCGGCGACGGGACGGAACTGAAAAGCAATTG